>JADHED010000635.1_pt1 | contig 38589 bp, 34 predicted proteins | sample 8952041 | NCBI WGS metagenome assembly JADHED01 (sample SAMN16124423, study PRJNA663239) | bioreactor sludge metagenome | isolation source: sludge (control) | place: India:Bengaluru | collected 2018-09-08 | reverse complement strand
CCGCGCCGGCGCCGCCGATCACGTAGTCGTGGCACGAGCCGCCCGCCGCGCGCGCCGTGGACACCGCGCCGCTCGCGGCGACCATCGCGCGCATCCCGGAGCCCGGCGCCGACGCGCCGCGCCCGCTCTGGTGGTCCTCGCTGCTGACGAGCGCCGCCGCGGCGCCCGCACCGCGCGGCGGCGCCGAGCCGCCGCCGGAGGCCGAGCCCGAGATCGACATCGAGATCGGGTCCGAGATCGAGCCCGAGATCGGGTCCGAGCCAGGGCCCGAGCCGGATCAAGGTCTCGTCGACGTGGATGCGTCCGCCGAGGAGCAGCAGACCGACGCGGAGGTCGCGACCGACTGATTCCCCGCGGGCTTCGCGTTTCGCTAGAATCGAGCCGGCGCGGCGCTTGCCGCGCCGGCATATGACCCGATTCCGATTCCCGAGCCCGTCACATGAGCCGTGTTGCCGTCCGACCCGAGATGCTCCGCTGGGCGCGCGAGCGCGCCGGCCGGGACGAGCGCGAATTGGCGCGGCAGTTCCCGAGATTCCCCGCGTGGGAAACGGGAACGGCTCAGCCGACGCTCAAGCAACTCGAGGCCTTCGCGCGCGCGACGCACGTGCCGATCGGCTACCTCTTCCTCACCGAACCGCCGGTCGAGCCGGTTCCCATTCCCGATTTCCGAACCATCGCCGGCGCAGCGATCGGGCGCCCGAGCGCGAATCTGCTTGACACGCTCTATCTGTGCCAGCAGCGGCAGGACTGGTATCGCGAGAATGCGCGCCTCCTCGGCGAGCGTCCCTTGCCGTTCATCGGCTCGGCTCGGACGAGCGACGGCCCTGCTCTTGCGGCGCGCGCAATTCGCGAGGCTCTCGGTTTCGACGTCGATACGCGGCGGCGCATGCCAACGTGGACTGAGGCGCTGCGGGAGTTCATCACGCATGCCGAAGCCCTCGGCATTCTCGTGATGGTCAGCGGCGTGGTCGGAAGCAACACGACCCGCAAGCTGGACCCGCAGGAGTTCCGCGGATTTGCGCTCGCGGACGAGCTTGCCCCGCTGGTCTTCGTCAACGGTGCCGACAGCAAAGCCGCGCAGATGTTCACCTTGGCGCACGAGATCGCACACCTGTCGCTCGGTCAGTCGGCGCTCTCCGATGCACAGGCTGCGATCGCGCCGTCGCAGGGTGTGGAGCGCTGGTGTAACCGGGTAGCCGCCGAGGTGCTCGTTCCCGAGGCCGAGTTCACGTCGGCGCTGGATCGGGGCGCACAGCCCAACGACGAGGCGCAGCGGCTGGCCCGCCACTTCAAGGTCAGCACGCTGGTCGTGCTGCGTCGAATGAACGATGTCGGCTGGCTCGCCGACGTCGATTACTGGGCCGCATACGACGCCGAACGGGCGCGCCTCGGGGAGGTTCGCCCTGGAGCCGGGGGTGACTTCTACCTGACCCTCGGGGCCCGCGCGAGCAAACGCTTCGCGCGGGCGGTCGTGGTGAGCACGCTCGAAGGACGCTCGTCGTACACCGAGGCGTTCCGACTACTCGGACTCCGCAGGATGAGCACATTCCGCGATCTGGGCGAGAGCCTCGGGATCCCGGTCTGATGGCCTATCTTCTCGACGCCAACGTGCTCATCGCGGCGAAGAACCTCCACTACGGTTTCGACTTCTGCCCAGCATTCTGGGACTGGCTCGTCGCTCGGGGGGCGGACGGCACGGTATTCAGTGTTGAAAAGGTGGGTGACGAGATCGCCGCCATCGCCGACGATCTCTCGACGTGGGCCGCGGCACGCGGACCAGGCTACTTCAGGTCCGCCGATCCGGCGCTGTTCCCGGCTTTGAGAGTCGTCGCGCAGTGGGCGACGGGCCAGTCCTACGAGCCGGCGGCCATCGCCACGTTTCTGCAGGCCGCAGACTACTATCTCGTCGCGGCCGCATACGCCGGCGGGCACACGATCGTCACTCACGAGGTCCCCGCTGCCTCGGCGCGGAAGATCAAGATTCCCGACGCGTGCATCGGTCTCGGAGTGCGCTGCGTGACCCCTTACGCGATGCTGCGACAAGAGCGTGCGCGCTTCGTCCTCGGCCTTCCAGCCCCGGTTGTCCGCACCTGAAACGGCACGAAGGAACGTTCGAACGTCAAGTCAGCGCCCGCCAAACCCCGGCGGGCGCTTTTCTCTGAACGCGCGCAGCGCCTCGCGGCGGTCCTCGGTCGGGATCGTCGTGAGGTAGTTCTGCCACTCGACCTCGAGGCCGGCGGCGAGCGGGCCGGCGGCGAGGCCGTCCTCGATCGCGCGCTTGGCGGCGCGCAGGGCGACCGGGCCGCAGCGGGCGATCTCGCGGGCGAGGCGCAGCGCGGCGGCCTCGAGCTGGTCCGCGGGGAACGTCTGGTCCACGAGCAGGTCGCCGGCCGCGTCGCGCGCGGGCGCGATGCGCGCGCCGAGGATCCAGCGCTTCGCGATGCCGGGCCCGACCATGCGCGCGAGCCGCTGCGTGCCGCCGGCGCCGGGGATGATCGCCAGCGCGCACTCGGGCAGCCCGACCGGCGCGTCCTCCGCCGCGAGGCGCATGTCGCAGGCGAGCGCGAGCTCGAACCCGCCGCCGAGCGCCGCGCCGTTCAGCACCGCGACGGTGGGCGCCGGGATCGCGGCGACCGCCGCCACGGCGGCGCCGATCGCCCGCACCGCCTCCACGGTCTGCGCGTCGTCCAGACCCGCGCGCTCCTTGAGGTCCGCGCCCGCGCAGAACGCCTTGCCGGCCCCGGTGAGCAGCACGCAGCAGAGGTCCGCCTCGGCGTGCAGCGCCTCGGCCGCGGCGCGCAGGTCGCGGACGAGGTCGCGGCCGAGCGCGTTCACGGGCGGACGGTCGAGCGTGAGCCGTGCGACGCGGTCGAGGGGACGGTCGAGGCGGACGGTGGACATGGTCTTCCTTCGCGGGCGCCCGGATCGTCGCGGTCGTCGAGAGCCGTCGGGGTCGCGGATCGTCGCGGGGTTGGCCCTGGGCGCGGGTTCAGGCAGCATTCTTCCATGCCCCGCACCCCGGCGCGCCCGGCGCGGTCGGCCCTCGCGGCCGTCCTCGCCCTCCTCCTGCTCGTCCCGTCCCCGGCGATCCCGACCGCCGTCGCGGCCGCGCCGCAGGTCACCCTGCTGTTCGACTCGGAGTTCGGCGGCTACGTGCCGGTCGTGGGCGGGATCGAGCGTCCGGACCTGTCCGTGCGCAAGAACGACGGGCGCGCGCCGGAGTCGGCAAAGAAGGCGCTGAAGCGGGCGAAGCGCGGGGTGCGCCGCGAGGAGTACCCCGCGGGGCCGGGTCCGCTGCTGGTCCCGCGGGCCGCCCCGGCGCGGCAGGTGTCGCGGCGCTGGTTGCGCCGCGAGGCGATCGCGACCGAGCTGCTGGTGCTGGACGGCGAGGGGCGCCCCGTCGAGGGCGCCCGGGTCTACCGCTACAGCGACCCGTCGTTCTACGGCGTGAACCAGGACTCGACCGGCGCGCGCCTGTTCGACACCTGGCGCCTGCTCCCGATGCCCTTCCCGGGCCGCGTCGCCGTGGACTTCGTCGCGGCGCACGAGGGCTACTGGCGCGCGCTCGAGTGGGCGCCGGTGCGCGAGATCACGCCCAACATCGACGCCGACTACAACCCGTGGACGCGCGCGGCCTCGTCCTCGCGGCCCCCCGTGGAGCTGGTGGGCGCGACCGACCCGGCGGGCCACCTGCGCGTCGTCAGCGGGCTGTTCAACCTGCGCGACGAGCGACGCTTCCCGCGCGCCGTCGTCCCCGGGGCGCTACGCCTCGGGTTCCTCGTCGTGGCCGACGGCTACCGGGCGACGGTCAGCGAGAAGCGCTTCACGAAGGGCGGCACGTTCGAGAACCGCACGCTGCAGCTGCTCGAGGCGCCGGACCACGCGCTGTTCACGTCGCCCGACTGGCGCGCGGCGCTGCGCCTCGCCGACGACGTCACGCTCGACGGCAAGACGGCGCCGGACCTCGAGGAGGACGTGAACGCGCTGATGCAGCCGCTCGTCCTGCCGCTCGCGCGCGTGCCGGGCACGTCGCGCGACGCCGCGTGGACGGAGGCGCTCGCGCGCCTGTGGGAGCGCCTCGGCACGCGCGCCCCCGGCGCGCGCCAGCTCGAGTTCGGGCGCCGCGCGCTCGCGCTCACGCCGGACGACGGCACGCGCCTGTTCCGCGTGGCGCTGCTGCTCGCCGCCGCCGAGGGGATCAGCGCGGGAGACGCGCTGGGGAAGGAGCCGGTCGCGGCGAGCGCGGCCCTCGAAGAGGCCGAGGCGCTGCTCGCGCGCGCGATCGACCGCCAACCGCGCCTGCTCCCGCCGTACCGGCTGCTGGACCACCTGCTGGCCCGCCGCGGCGCGCGCGACGACGACCGCCGCGCCGTCGTCAACCGGCTGCTGCGCGAGAGCCCGTTCGACCCGTGGGGCCGCGCGCGCCTCGCCGTCTTCCAGCTGCGCGCGGGGCGGGACGCCGAGGCGTTCGACCACCTGCGCTACACCTACATGGCGATCCCGGGCCTGGGCGGGGACCGGGAACTCGCGCGGGCCCTGTCGGCGCACTACTGGCGCGTGGGCCTCCCGGAGAAGGCCGGCGCGTACGCGTGGCTGCTCACGGGCCGCGTGCCGGAGGACCCGTTCGTGCGGCCGCGCGCCGCCGCCTCGCCCGGCAGGCGCTCGTGAGCGACTTCCGCGCGCCGCGCAACGCGACGAAGGCCGACGTGCGGGTGGAGACGCGCGACGGGCGCGACGTCGTCGTCAAGGACTACGGCCCGCGCACGTGGTGGGTGCGGACGTTCTACGGGCGGCCGACGCTGCGCCGCGAGGCGCGGACGTACGCCCGCCTCGCCGGGGTGCGCGGGATCCCGGCCTGCCTCGGCTTCGAGGGCCGGGACGCGCTGCGGCTCGAGCTCGCGCCCGGCGCGCCGCTGTCGAAGCTCGCGGTAGGCCGCGTGGACGCCGCCGTGTTCGACGAACTCGACCGGATCCTGCGCGAGGTGCACGCGCGCGGCGTCGCGATCGCGGACCTGCACCGCTCGAACGTGCTGGTCGCGGAGGGGTGGGAAGGCGGATCCGGCCCGACGGTGAGCGTCATCGACTTCGCGATCGCGCGGCTCGCCCGCGACCCCGCGCGGCCGGGGGCGCTCGTCCGGCTGCTGCAGCAGCTCGACCGGCACGCGGCCGCGCGCCTGCGCGCGCGCTACCTCGGCCTGCCCGAGCCCGTGCCGCAGGGCCTCTTCGGCCGCCTCTACCGACTGCTGCGCGCCGTGAAGCCCTGATCGGGACGCCGCCGGAAAGCCCGTCGGTTCAGTCCTTCCAGGTCGTGACGAACACGTTGGTGTTGCCCGGCGCCGTGTTGTGGCGGTTCGAGCAGAACGCGAACGTCCTGCCGTCCGGCGCGAACATCGGGAACCCGTCGAACTCCGCGCTGTGCGTCACCTGCTCGAGGTCCCCGCCGTCCGTGTCGATCATGAACAGCTCGAACTCCCGGCTGCGCGGGTTGGGGTGGTTCGACGAGAAGATGATCTTGCGGCCGGACGGGTGGTAGAACGGCGCGAACGACGCGCTCGCGAGCCGCGTCAGCTGCCGCCGGTTCGAGCCGTCCGCGTTCATCGTGAAGATCTCGAGCCGGCTCGGCCGAACCAGGTTCAGCTGCAGCAGCCGCCTGTACTCCGCGAGGCGGTCGTCGCCCTCGGGCGGGTGCGCGCGGAACACGAGGCTCGACCCGTCGGGCGAGTAGAACGCACCGCCGTCGTACCCGGGGCTGTCCGTCAGCTGGCGGAGGTCGCTGCCGTCGGGCTTCATCGACCAGAGGTCGAGGTCGCCGCCGCGCACGGACGTGAACACGATGCGGTCGCCGCGCGGCGAGACCGTCGTCTCCGCGTCGTAGCCGGGCGTGTCCGTCAGCCGGACGACGTTCCCGCCGTCGGCATCGGCGGCGAAGAGGTCGTAGTCCGGGTAGACGGCCCACGTGTACCCGTGCGACATGTCCGGCGGCGGCGGGCACGCGTCGCCGCCGAGGTGGGTCGACGCGTAGACGATCCGCCGGTCGCCGGGAAGGTAGTAGGCGCAGGTCGTCCGCCCCTTGCCCGACGAGACGCGGCGCAGGTCGGAGCCGTCGACGTTCATCGAGAAGATGTGGTCGCAGCCGAAGGGCGGGCGCGTGGACTGGAACACGAGGCGCCGCCCGTCGAACGAGAAGTAGGCCTCGGCGTTCTCGCCCGCGTCGGTCAGGCGGCGCAGCGGCCCGAAGTGGCGCTCGCCCGCCTGCGGCGCGAACACCGCGGAGGGAGCGGCGTCGCGCGGGGCATCGACCGACGAACACGCGGCGGCGAACGAGAGCAGCAGCAGGAGGGGCAGCGCGGCAGGGACTCTCATGCGGCCTCCCGTCGGACGAAGCACGTCGGCAGGAACGGAACAGGGAAAGAAGAAGGCGGCGGGGATGATATCCCGCCGCCTCCGCGATGTCGTAAGGGCGCCGTGGGGAGCGCCGGTGGATGCCGGTCAGGTCTGGTCGGCCGCCTGCTTCGCCGCGTGCGGGCAGCCGCCGTCGGCCTTCTCGGCGTGCTTCGCGCAGCCGCCCTTGCCGCAGCCGGCCGCCGCGAACTTCTGCAGCTGCTGCACCTGCGAGGCGTCGCCGCTGGTCAGCGTCAGCACCATGCCGTTGCTGGTGTTCTCGACGTCGGCCTTCACGCCCTTGGCGTGGACCGGACAGTCCTTGCAGCCCTCGCCCTTCATCTCGGTCGCCATCGCGGCCTGCATCGCCTTGACCTGCTCGGCGTCCTTCGCGACGAACGTGACCTTCACGCCGTTGTCGAGGTTCTGGGCGGTCTTCTCCACGCCCTTCATCGTCATCGGGCAGCCCGCCATCTGGCCGGCCTTCGCGCCGCACGCGAGCGCGGGGGAGGCGACCAGGGCGAAAACCGAGAGAGCGGCAAGCAGGGTGCGCTTCATGTTGTCTCCTGTCCTCCCTGCGGAGGTCACGTGGGGGATCTGCGTTTCGCGGACCGGCCGCGGCCCGCAAGGGGAAGATTCTACGGTGCCCGCGCGGCACCGGCCACGAAACGCGCGCGATCGCGACTAAATGGAGGTTAGTGCGAGCGCGCGCCGGCAATGGCTTTCAGCGGCGGAACGCCTGGATCAGCAGCGGAACTCCTGGATCGTGTCGACGATCGAGCGGATCGAGGCGAAGCGCCGGGGCGAGAACTCCTCGTTCGGGATGCGGATCCGGTACGTGGACTCGGCCCACTCGACGAGATCGAAGACGCCGAGCGAGTCGACCGCTCCGTCCAGGCGGTCGTCGAGGCGCAGATCGTCGCGGTACCCGGGGAACCGCGTCTTCAGGAAGCGGCGGACCTCGGCTTCCATCCTTTTCCTCGACCTTTCCGCGCCACGCAGGTTCATGCGCGCGCTACTCCAACGGGAGTCGATGCTTCTGTACCTTGCCGGACGCCGTCCGGGGCAGGGAGGCGACAAACCGAAGGGTTCTCGGGATTTTGTACGGCGCCAGGAGCGCGGCGCAATGGGAAACGAGGTCGGCGGTCGTCAATCCCGGCTCGCGCGACACGATCCAGGCGCCCACGGCCTGCCCCAGCACGGCGTGGGGCACGGCGCGGACGGCCGCCTCGGCCACCGCGGGGTGGGCGGCCAGCGCCTCCTCGACCTCGACCGCGCTGATCCGCTCCCCGGCGGACTTGATCAGGTCGTCGCGCCGCCCGGACAGAAAGAGGAACCCCTCCGCGTCGAGGCGCCCGATGTCGCCGGTCCGCAGCCACTCCCCGTCGAACGCCGCCGCGGTCTGGTCCTGTTCGCCCCAGTAGCCGAGCATGACGTTGGGTCCGGCGAGCTGCACGTCCCCCAGCGCCTCCGCCGGGAGGACGCTTCCGTCCTCGCCGACGATGCGCACCCTCGTGCAGGCGAGGGGCACGCCGCACGAGCCGGGCTTCGCGGCGCGGCGCCCGGGCGGCAGGATCGTGGCGCGCGTGCTGCACTCGGTGAGCCCGTACATGAAGTACACGGACGCGCGCGGCAGCCGCGCGGCGAGGTCCTCGAGGTCCGCCGGCGGCATCGGCCCGCCGGAGATCGTCAGCGTGCGCAGCGCCCCGAGGTCGTGCGCGCCGAGCGGGGCGCGCGTGCGCAGCAGCTGGGCGTGGTACGGGACCCCCGCGAACGCGGTGATCTTCCGCTCCGCGAGCCGCCTCACGAATCCCGCGAGGTCGTCGAACCCGGGATCGAGCACGACGGTGCCGCCCGCGCGCAGCGTGGTCAGCAGCACGCTCTTGCCGTACGTGTGGTTGAACGGCAGCACCAGCGCGTAGCGCTCGTCGTCGGCGATCGGCAGCCGCTCGAGGATCGCGGCGGTCACCGCGGCGAGGCCCGGCTCGCCCAGCATGACCCCCTTCGGCAGGCCCGTCGTGCCGGACGTGAACACGATGAACGCCGGTTCCGCGGCGGGCCGGGCCGGCGCGATCTCCGCGACCGGCTCGGCGGACGCGAGGCGCCGCGCGAACTCCTCGATCGCGAGCACCGGGCCGACGCCGGCGACGTCGATCCCGGCCGCAGGCCGGTCGGTGACCACGCACGCGGGGGCCAGCCGCGCGAGCAGCGCGCGCAACCGCTCCGGCGTCTCCTTCGGGTTGATCTCCGCGACGGTGCGCCCGGCGGCGAGGCCGCCGAGCGCGGCCAGGACGTACTCGATCGAGTTCCCCGCGATGAGGGCGACAGGGCCGCGGCCCGCGCCCGCCTGCGCCAGCACGCGCGCGGCGCGCCGCACGCCGTCGTCGAGGCCGGCATAGTCGAGCACGCGCGTGCCGTCCTCGAGGGCGGGGTGCGTGCCCCGCGACGTCCAGCCGGCCCGCAGCCAGCCGAGCAGGGAGGTCGCGCTCACGCCGCGCCGCCCGCGAGCCGGCCGAGGTACGCGGCGGCCTCCGCGAGGCCGGCACACTCGTGGTGCAGAAAGAAGAGCACCGCGTAGAACACGTTCGTCAGCAGCCAGCCCACCGCCCACCACGCGCGGCTCTCGGCGAGCCGGAGCCGCGCCGTCAGCCGCGGGAAGCGCCGCGGCACGGCGAGGACCGCGTAGATCGCGAGGCCGTTGGCCACCCAGTAGGCGAGGATCAGCAGCGCGCCGTCGGCGTGCAGGTGCCCGCCGAACATCCGCCCGTACAGGTGGAGCGCTCCGGAGATCAGCAGCGTGCCCATGACCGACACGAACAGCGGGCGGCGCGCGCGCATCATCGGGTAGAACGTGAAGGTGATCAGCCACTCGCGGAAGAGCATGTTCCAGCGCTGCCAGTGCTCGTTCGGCGTGCGCGCGAGGAACCACCACGAGAAGTTGTCGCGGACGGGGAAGCCCAGCAGCCGCATCAGCCCCAGCGGCAGGTTGTAGCTGAAGACGAGGACGCACGAGAGCGCGATGTAGTTGAGATACGAGTAGCCCAGCAGCTCGAACCCGGTGGCCGCGCGCCAGCCGCCCGGCAGCAGGCGCTCGACCTGGAAGGCCACGACGCGGGCGGCCAGGGCGATCACCAGCGCCTTCACCCCGGCCCAACGGAGCGCCGCGAGGCCCCGGTCGGCGTCGCCGCGGACGTCCTCCGGGGCGAGGACGGGGCCCTCCATGAAGAACCGGGTCTGCAGGTACGCCGCGTAGGAGGAGAAGCCGGCCGCCTTGCCGGTGGTGACCTGGTAGCACGCGTACCACAGCAGGACGAGCAGCCCGAGCGAGGTGCCGGAGCGGTCGAGCGCCTCCCACCCGGCGGCGTGCGCGAGCCCGCGCAACGCGAGCGGACCCGCGACGACGGCACCGAGCATCAGCCAGCGCGGGACCGGGAGGTGGAAGACGCCCCACATCAGCGCGGAGAAAAGCGTCAGCGCGACGAGCGACGGAACGTCGATGATGCCGAGGCCGAGACCGATTCCGAGCGCGCCCGCCGCGGCCGCCCGGACGCGCCACGCGCCGGGCAGCCACCAGGCGGCGAGCGCCAGCGCGTGGAACGCGAGCAGCCGGCCGGGGATGGTCGACGTCCCGGACAGCGCCGCCGCGAGCGGAAACGGCGTCCCGGCGAGCTTCGCCGCGACCCACGCGGCGCCGATCCAGGTCCGCGGCAGCACGAGGTACGGGAGGAAGGTGACCGCCGCGAACACGGCGAACCGGAGCAACCGGTGCGTCAGGGGCCGGCCGTGCGTGTCGCCGAGCGACGCGAACCAGGACGGGGACGAGGGCGGAGCGCCGGCGGGGTTCGCGGCGGCGCGGGTCGCGCTGGCGGGGCTCGCGCCGGGGCCGACGGCGGGGCGGGTCGCGCCGGGGGCGAGCGCGCCGCTGTCGGGGGGCGGGCTGGTCGACGTCGCGGACAACCCTGTCCTCGGGGGCCCGCGCAGCGAACGCGCGAACCCGCAGTGGGGCCGCCGTCCCCGGCGAGTCGGCCCCGTCCCGAATCTCCCCAAGCTAGGCCGAGACAGTACGGCGTCACGGCGCGACTCGGCAACGGCTAACTCCAGCGCGCCTTTTAATAAGATGACGGCGGCCCGGCCTCACTCGCCACACGGCGAGGCTCACCGATCCGTATCTCGGCCAAAAACTGCTCAGTTGTCGCGCCTTCGCCGCGCGGGCCTTTATTTTGAATGACTTGCGCTTCAGCGCTTGACTTGCCCCCCGGCCTTGTTACCATCCCGGCCCTATGGCTGCCCAGAAGGGTCCTTTCGTCTTCCCGCGATGGACCAACATCCTCCGTCCCGTCCTCGGCGTGCTTCTGGTGGGCGGCCCGGCGTACCTGCTCACCCTGGCGTACTACGGCGGGAGCCCCACGACCCTCGCCGTCGGCTACGCCCCGAAGCAGCCGGTGCCCTACTCGCACGCGCTGCACGCCGGGAAGCTCGGCATCGACTGCCGCTACTGCCACAACACGGTCGAGCAGGCGGCGTTCGCGGCGGTGCCGCCGACCCAGACGTGCATGAACTGCCACGCGGGCGTCCGCGCCAACAGCGACAAGCTGGTCCCGGTGCGGGAGAGCTTCTCGACGGGGCAGCCGGTGCCGTGGGTCAAGGTGCACGACCTCGCCGACTACGTGTACTTCAACCACAGCGCCCACGTGCGCCGCGGGGTCGGCTGCGTCGAGTGCCACGGCCGCGTGGATCGCATGGACGTGGTGAACCAGGTCCAGCCGCTCTCGATGGCGTGGTGCCTGGACTGCCACCGGCAGCCCGAGACGCACCTGCGGCCGCCCGAGGCCGTGACCCAGATGGATTGGCAGGCCCCCGAGGACCCGGCGGTCTACGGGGCCAGGCTGCGCAAGCAGAACAACATCAACCCGCCGCAGGACTGCTGGACATGTCATCGATAGAACGCACGACGTACTGGCGCAGCCTCGACGAGCTCGCCGACACGCCCGAGTTCCGCGCGTTCGTCGAGAAGGAGTTCCCCGTCCTGTCGGCGGAGATGGCGCCGCCCGAGGTCGTGAACCACGCGACCCGGCGCACCTTCCTCAAGCTGATGGGCGCCTCGATGGCGCTCGCGGGCCTGACCGGCTGCCGCTGGCCGCGCGAGACGATCGTCGAGTTCGCGCACCGGCCCGAGGGCTTCGTCCCGGGCCAGACGGTCCAGTACGCGACCGCGATGGACCTCGGCGGGGCCGCCGTCGGACTGCTCGCGACGAGCTACGACGGACGCCCGGTCAAGCTCGAGGGCAACCCGCTCCATCCGGGCAGCCTCGGCGCGAGCAGCGCGTGCGCGCAGGCCGCCGTGCTCGAGCTGTACGACCCCGACCGCAGCCGCGAGCCGCGCGAGCGGCAGGGCTCCGGCGAGTTCGCCCGCACCTGGGAGGACTTCGAGGTGGCGGCGGGGCCGCTGTTCGCGGCGGCGCGCGCCGCGCGCGGCCGCGGGCTGCGCGTCCTCTCGCGCGCCTCGTCGTCGCCGACGCTCGCGGGGCTGCGCGCCCGGCTGGCCGAGGTGATGCCGCAGGCCGGCTGGCACGAGTACGAGGCGGTCTCGCGTGACGCCGAGCGGGCCGGCACGGCGCTGGCCTTCGGTCGCCCGCTGCGCCCGCACTACCGTCTCGGGGCGGCGGACGTGATCCTGGCGCTCGACGACAACTTCCTCGCCGACCACCCGGACCAGCTGCGGATCTCGCGCGAGTTCGCGGCGCGCCGCCGCGCGGACGACGGCACGATGTGCCGGCTCTGGGCGATCGAGAGCGCGATGACGCTGACCGGCGCGAACGCCGACGAGCGGCGCGCCGTCCCGGCCCAGCTCGTGCCGGCCGTCGCGATCCGGCTCGCCGCCGCGCTCGCGCGGCACGGCGTCGCCGCCCCGTACCTCTCCGGGCTCGAGGGCTTCGCGTCCGGCGGGTTCGAGGCCCCGTGGATCGACGACCTCGCCGCCGACCTCGCGGCGCACCGCGGCCGCGCCCTGGTCACGGCCGGCCTCGCGCAGCCCGCGCCGATCCACGCGCTCGCGCACCTGCTCAACGCCGCGCTCGGCGGCGTGGGCGCGACGGTCGTCTACACCGAGGACCCGGACGGCGCCCGCCCGACGCATGCGGAGTCGATCCGCCGGCTGGCCGAGGACATGAAGGCGGGCCAGGTCGAGACGCTGCTCGTGCTCGGCGCGAACCCCGTGTACGACGCCCCCGCGGAGCTCGACTTCGCGGGCGCGCTCGGCCGCGTCGGGAACACGATCCACCTCGGGTTGCACCGCGACGAGACGGGCCGGGCGTGTGCCTGGCACCTCCCGCAGGCGCACTTCCTCGAGGCGTGGTCGGACGCGCGCGGCTGGGACGGCACCGTCAGCGTCGTCCAGCCGCTGATCGCGCCGCTGTTCGGCGGGCGCACGCCGGCCGAGGTCGTCGCGTTCGTGCTGGGCGAGCCCGTGCGCGGCGCGCACGACCTCGTCCGCCGGGCCTTCTCCGGCGGCGCGCCGGTCGACGAGGAGGCGTGGCGCACGGTGCTGAACCGCGGCGTCGTGGAGAACACCGCGGCCGCGCCCGTGGACGCCGCGCCGGCCGGCACCCCGGTCGCCGCGTCGATCCCGACGCTCGGCCTCGACCGCGTGCGCGTCGGCGACGACGCGCTCGAGCTGCGGCTGGTCCCGGACACCAAGCTGTATGACGGCCGGTTCGCCAACAACGCGTGGCTGCAGGAGCTGCCGGACCCCGTCACCAAGGTCGTGTGGGACAACCCGCTGATGGTGTCCCCCGCGCTCGCGCGGCGCCTCAACCTCGCCGACGGGCAGCTCGTCACGCTGACTGCCGGCGGCCGCAAGATCGAGGCCGCGGTGATGCTGACCCCCGGCACGCCGGCCCACACGGTGGTCCTTGCGCTGGGCTACGGCCGCAGCGGCGCCGGCAGCGTCGGCAACGGCGCCGGGTTCGACGCCTACCGGCTGCGCACCCTCGACGCGCCGTGGGCGATGCCGGTTTCGCTCGAGGCGACCGGACGCCGCTACCCGCTCAGCACGACGCAGAACCACTGGGCGATCGAGGAGACGGGCCGGAAGGAAGCCGAGGAACGCGCCCACACGCTGATCCGCGGCGGGACGCTCGCGGCCTACAAGGCCAAGCCGGACTTCGCGCAGCACGACCAGCACGAGTTCCAGTCGCTCTGGAAGGAGCACGGGTACGAGGGGCACGCCTGGGGCATGGCGATCGACCTCTCGACGTGCACCGGCTGCGGCGCGTGCACGGTCGCCTGCCAGGCCGAGAACAACATCCCGGTCGTCGGCAAGGACCAGGTGGCGCGGGGCCGCGAGATGCACTGGATCCGCGTGGACCGCTACTTCAAGGGCGAGCCGGACGACCCCGAACTGGCCTTCCAGCCGATGGCCTGCGTGCACTGCGAGAACGCGCCCTGCGAGCAGGTCTGCCCGGTCGGCGCGACCCTCCACAACGCGGAGGGTCTCAACCAGATGGTCTACAACCGCTGCATCGGGACCCGCTACTGCGCCAACAACTGCCCCTACAAGGTGCGACGGTTCAACTACTTCAACTACAACAAGGACACCTCGCAGCTGCACATGATGCAGCACAACCCCGACGTCACCGTGCGGGGCCGCGGCGTCATGGAGAAGTGCACGTTCTGCGTGCAGCGGATCGAGAACGTCAAGATACAGGCCAAGAACGAGAAGCGCCCGATCCGGGACGGCGAGATCGTCCCGGCCTGCGCGCAGGCCTGCCCGACGCAGGCCATCGTGTTCGGCGACCTGAACGACAAGGGGAGCGCCGTCCGCAAGCTGCACGGCAGCCCGCGCTCGTACGCGCTGCTGCACGAACTCAACACCAAGCCGAGGCTGCACTACATGGCCCGCCTCAAGAACCCGGTCAAGCAGGAGGGCGGCGCCGGCCACGGGGAGCACGAGCACGCATGAGCACGATCTCCCCCCACCTGGACGAGACCAGCTACGACCCGCGGGTCCGCGGCCCGCTGGTCCTGGGCAACAACGACTTCGGAACGGTCACCGAGACCGTCAGCGCCCTGGCCGAGAAGTCGAAGCCGCCGCGCGCGTGGTACATCGCGTTCGGGGTTTCGGCGAGCGTGCTCGGTCTGCTCGGCGCGATGATCGGCTACCTGTTCCTGAAGGGCGTCGGCGTCTGGGGCCTCAACAACCCGGTCGGCTGGGCCTTCGACATCACGAACTTCGTCTTCTGGGTCGGCATCGGGCACGCCGGGACGCTGATCTCGGCGATCCTGTTCCTGTTCCGCCAGAAGTGGCGGACGGCCGTCAACCGCTCGGCCGAGGCGATGACGATCTTCGCGGTCATGTGCGCGGGCATCTTCCCGGCGATCCACGTCGGCCGCCCCTGGGTCATCTACTGGGTGTTCCCGTACCCGAACCAGATGGCCTACTGGCCGCAGTTCCGCAGCCCGCTGCTGTGGGACGTGTTCGCGGTCAGCACCTACGCGACGGTGTCGGCGCTGTTCTGGTACATGGGCCTGGTGCCGGACCTCGCGACGCTGCGCGACCGCGCGACGACGCGCACGCGGCAGCTGATCTTCGGCATCCTGAGCCTCGGCTGGAACGGCTCGAACCGGCACTGGATGCGCTTCGAGCGCGCGTACCTGCTGCTCGCCGCGCTGGCGACCCCACTGGTCCTGTCCGTGCACTCGGTCGTCAGCTTCGACTTCGCGACGTCCGTCGTGCCCGGCTGGCACACCACGATCTTCCCGCCCTACTTCGTCGCGGGCGCGATCTTCAGCGGCTTCGCGATGGTGCTGACGCTGCTCATCCCCTCGCGCCAGTGGTTCGGGCTGAAGGACATCATCACCCTCCGGCACCTCGACAACATGTGCAAGGTCGTCCTCGCGACCGGCATGATGGTCGGCTACTCCTACGGCATCGAGTTCTTCATCGCCTGGTACTCCGGGAACGGCTACGAGCGCTTCGCGTTCATCAACCGCGCGCTCGGCCCGTACTGGTGGGCCTACTGGACGATGGTGACCTGCAACGTCCTCGTCCCGCAGTTCTTCTGGTCGCGCCGGATCCGCCAGAGCCCCTGGCTGATCTTCCCGCTGTCGATCCTGGTCAACGTCGGGATGTGGTTCGAGCGTTTCGTGATCATCGTCACGTCGCTCTCGCGCGACTACCTGCCGTCCAGCTGGGGCCACTTCACCCCGACGCTGGTCGACCTGCTCACGATGCTCGGCTCGTTCGGCCTGTTCTTCACGCTGTTCCTGCTCTTCGTCCGCTTCGTGCCGATGATCGCGATGGCCGAGGTCAAGAGCGTCATGCCGCAGGCCCTCGGCGTCGGCGGGCACAAGCCGCTCGGCGACTACTGGGGCGACGCGCCGCGCGACGCGCGCGAGCGCGACGAGGACGAGCGCGGGCAGGGACACGGACACGGGCAGGGGCACCCCAAGGGAGACCGGTCGTGAGCGCGCACGGGCACCACGCGGCCGCGGCGCCGGCCGCGGCGGCCCCCAAGCTGTGGGGCATGATGGTCGAACTGCAGACCGTCGAGCAGACGCTCGCCGGCGCCGAGAAGGTGCGCGACGCGGGCTACCGCCGCTGGGACGTCCACACGCCGTTCCCGGTCCACGGCCTGAACGAGGCCATGGGGCTGCGGCTCACGCGGCTGCCCTGGATCACGCTCGGCGCGGGCGCCACCGGGACGACCGTGGCGATCCTGATGCAGTGGTGGATGAACGCGGTGGACTACAAGGTCCTCGTGTCGGGCAAGCCGTACTTCAGCCTGCCCGCCTTCATCCCGATCGCGTTCGAGCTGACGATCCTGTTCGCGGCGCTGGCCACGTTCTTCGGCATGCTCGTCCTGAACGGGCTGCCGACGCTCTACCGGCCGCACTTCCGCAGCCGGCGCTTCCAGCGGGCGACCTCCGACCGTTTCTTCATCGTGATCGAGGCGCAGGACCCGCTGTTCGACCGCAACCGCACCGGGGCGCTCCTCGAGTCCCTCGGCGGGCCGGTCGAAGAGCTGGAGGACTGACGCGATGCCCCGCTGGCTGATCTACGTCGCCATCGTCGCCGTCCTGGCGTCGTTCGTGCCGCTCGCGCTCGTCGCGCGCCAGCGCACGATCAAGGCCGACCGCACCCGCATCCAGCCGGTGCAGGACATGGGCAACCAGCCGAAGTTCCGGCCGCAGTCGAGAAACCCGCTGTTCGCGGACGGCCGCGCGATGCGCCCGCCCGTCGAGGGCACGGTGCCGTTCGGCGGCACGCTGCGCCCGCTCGCAGTGGACACCGGCCGCACGCCCGACGGCAGGTTCCTCGACGAGATCCCCGTCCCGCTGACGCCGGCGCTCGTCCGCCGCGGCCAGGAGCGCTTCAACATCTTCTGCGCGCCCTGCCACGGCCTCGCCGGGTACGGCGACGGCCTCGTCGCGCGCCGCGCGGACCAGCTGCAGGAAGGGACGTGGGTGCCGCCGACCAACCTGCACACCGACCAGGTCAAGGCCCGCCCCAACGGGCACCTCTACAACACGATCGCGCGCGGCATCCGGAACATGCCGTCCTACGGCAGCCAGATCGCCGTCGACGACCGCTGGGCGATCGTGGCCTACGTGCGCGCGCTGCAGGTCAGCCAGGGCGGGCCGCCTCCGGGCGGAACGGCGCCGGGCGCCGTGGCCGCGGCGGGAAGCGGGCGCTGAGATGAGGCACGAACCGATCGACATCACGACCGAGAACCGGCGGCTGCCCGCCGGCGGCGGGACGGCCTTCAAGGTCGGCATCGGGCTGGCGCTGCTGGGCGCGGTCCTCGCGGCGGTCTCCTTCGGTACGGGAGACGGGGCGCGGCTGGCCTGGGCCTACCACGTCAACTACGTCTACTTCCTGTCGCTCGCGCTGGGCGCGCTGTTCTTCGTGCTGATCCAGCACGTGACGCACGCCGGCTGGAGCGTGGTGGTGCGGCGCCTCGCCGAGGCGGTCGCGGCGAACCTGCCCTGGCTCGCGCTGGGCGCCGTGCCGGTGGTGCTCCACGCGGGGGCGGTCTTCCACTGGGCGCACCACGGCGCGGCCGACCACGACAAGATCCTCGCGGCCAAGGCGCCGTACCTGAACCTGCCGTTCTTCACGATCCGGCTCGTCGTCTACTTCGCGGTCTGGTCGGCGCTGGCGATCCTGATGCACCGCTGGTCCGTCCGGCAGGACCGCGACCCGGATCCCGCGCTGACGCTGCGCATGGAGCGCTGGGCGGCCCCCGGCATCATCCTGTTCGCGCTGACCTGCACGTTCGCCGCGTTCGACCTGCTGATGTCGCTCGACCCGCACTGGTTCAGCAGCATCTTCGGCGTGTACTTCTTCGCGGGCTGCTTCCTCGGGTTCATGGCGCTGCTCGCGCTGATGACCCGGCTGACGCAGCGCTCCGGCCGCCTGACGCACGCGATCACGCGCGAGCACTGGCACGACATCGGCAAGTTCACGTTCGCCTTCGTCGTGTTCTGGGCCTACATCGCGTTCTCCCAGTACATGCTGATCTGGTACGCGAACCTGCCCGAGGAGACGGTCTGGTACCACCGCCGGCAGCAGGGCGGCTGGACCGCCGTGAGCATCGCGCTGCTGGTCCTGCACTTCATCGTCCCGTTCGTGCTGCTGCTCTCGCGGCTGCCGAAGCGCCGCCCGCTGCTGATGACCGCGATCTCCTGCCTCGTGCTGGTCATGCACTGGGTGGACATCTACTGGATGGCGATGCCCGAGATGAACCGCGAGGCCGTGGGCGTGGTCCCGTTGCACCTGGCCGACCTGGCCTTCCTGGTGCTCCTCGGCGGGATCTTCATCGCCCTGACGGCGCGCCGGCTCGCCGCGAACTCGCTCGTCGCCGAAGGGGACCCGCGCCTCCCCGAGTCCCTCACCTTCGAGAACGTCTGAGGAGCCGATGGCCGAACCCGTGACGCACCGCCCGAAGGATCTCGACATCGGCGCGCTGGCCGTGGTGGCCGCGGTGGGCGTGCTCCTCGTCGTGCTTTCCGTGGTGCTGCTGCAGGCCTACTACTACAAGACCGAAGACCGCGCGTTCACCGAGGCCTACGCCGCGCCGCTCCTCGACGTGAAGAAGGTCAAGTCGGAGCAGTTGCAGCTGCTCTCCGGCGCCGGTCAGGTGCCGCCCGAGCCGGGGAAGGGTACGATGCGGATTCCGATCGACCGCGCGATCGAGATGGTCGCGCGCGACGGAGCCCGGGCTTGGCCGGCACCGCCGGCCTCGCCCGCCGGTGCGCCCGCCCCCGGCGGAGCGCCCGCCTCCGCCGCGCCGGGGGCCGCGACGGCGCCTCCGGCCGCCGTGCCGCCGCCCCAGGGCGCCGCGCCCGGGCGGCATTGAAGCAGGCCATGATCACCGCCACGCACCGCGCCCGCGTCTCGCTGCTGACCGCGCTCCTCGCCCTCGGTCCGGGGGCCGTCACCCACGCCGCCGAGGTGCCCGCGCCCCGCGCGGGCGTCGAGCCGTCGCGCGCGGAGGGGGGCGCGCCCGGCGAGCGCATGGAGCCGCTCCCGAAGGAACTCGAGGGCGTGGCGATCACGCCGAAGCTGGGCGCGAGGATCCCGCTCGACCTGTCGTTCGTGGACGACGCGGGGCACGCGGTCACGCTCGGCAGCTACTTCACCAAGGGCCGGCCGGTGCTGCTGAACCTCGGGTACTACGAGTGCCCGATGCTGTGCAACCTCGTGCTCAACGGGATGGTCGAGGGGATCAAGGTGCTCCCCTTCGTCCCCGGTCGCGACTACGAGATCGTCGTCGTCAGCATCAACCCGAGCGAGTCGCCGGAGCTGGCGCGCGCCAAGAAGGCCAGCTACGTGCGCAGCTTCGGGCGCCCGGGTACCGAGGACGGCTGGCACTTCCTGACCGGCCGCCAGCCGGAGATCGACGCCCTCGCGCGGGCGGTCGGGTTCGGTTACCAGTACGTGCCGCAGACGCGCGAGTACGCGCACGCCGCCGGCCTGTTCATGCTCAGCGGCGAGGGCACGCTGTCGCACCTGCTCACCGGGATCCAGTTCGACCCGCAGACGCTGCGCCTCGCCGTCGTGGACGCCTCCAACGGGACCGTCGGCAGCGCGCTCGACCAGGTGCTGCTGTTCTGCTTCCACTACGACGCCACCGCGGGCCGCTACGGCTGGGCCGCGGAGCGGCTGATGAAGGCCGGCGGCGCGCTCACCGCGCTGATCCTCGGCTCCGTCCTCTTCACCCTCTGGAACCGCGATCGGCGCCGCACGAAGGCGGCCGCCCGCAAGCCGGATGCGCACGCATGAGCCCAAGCACCTTGCTCGCGACCCAGCCCTCGTTCTGGATGCCCGTCCAGGCGTCGCAGAACGCGGCCGCGACCGACACGCTGTTCCACTTCATCTTCTACGTGTCGGCGTTCTTCTTCGCGCTGATCATGGTGCTGATGATCTGGTTCGTCGTCCGCTACCGGCGGCGGCGTCCGGACGAGCTCGGGACCGGTCCGCACCACAACACGGCGCTCGAGGTGCTGTGGTCCGCCGTGCCGATCGGGCTCGTGATCGCGATGTTCGTGATCGGGTTCAAGGACTACATGCGGATGGTCGGGCCGCAGAACGAGCCGAACGCCTACGAGATCGGCGTTCTGGGCGTGAAGTGGAAGTGGACCTTCACGTACCCGAACGGCTACGTGGACGACGCGCTGCACGTCCCGGTGGACACGCCGATGCAGCTGACGCTGACGTCGGACGACGTGATCCACAGCCTGTACATCCCGGCCTTCCGCACCAAGATGGACGCCGTGCCGGGCCGCTACACCAAGATGTTCTTCCGCGCGACCGAGCCGGGCGAGTACACGATCTTCTGCGCCGAGTACTGCGGCACGAGCCACTCGAACATGCTCACCCGGGTGGTCGTCCACCGTCCCGGCGAGTACGAGAAGTGGCTCGAGCAGGCCTCGAACTTCCTCGACCGGATGAGCCCGGCCGAGGCGGGCGCGAAGCTGTTCACGCAGCGCGGCTGCGGCACGTGCCACTCGGTGGACGGCAAGCCGGGGACCGGGCCCACGCTGAAGGGCGTGTTCGGGCACGACGTCGCGCTCACGACCGGCGCGAAGACCCTCGCGGACGAGAACTACCTCCGCGAGTCGATCCTGAACCCGCAGGCCAAGGTGGTCGCCGGCTTCGAGCCCGTGATGCCGACCTTCCAGGGCCGGCTCAAGGACCGCGAGATCACGGCGATCATCGAGTACCTGAAGACGGTCCAGTGACCCGCCGCGCCACGACGATTCACCACTCGTAGGGGCCACGAAATGGCGACCATCGAACAGACCTTCCCCGGCATGGCCGGCGCCGGCCACGCGGAGAAGGACAACTACATGACGGCCGGCCACGGCCTCCTCTCGTGGATCGGCACGCTCGACCACAAGCGGATCGGGGTGCTGTACCTGATCTCGATCCTCTCGTCCTTCCTGCTGGGCGGGGTCATCGCCCTGCTGGTCCGGGCGGAGCTCTGGACGCCGCAGCCGACGATCATGGGACCGGACACCTACAACCGGATGTTCACGCTCCACGGCGCGATCATGGTGTTCCTGTTCATCATCCCCGGGATCCCGGCCGCGCTCGGCAACTTCTTCCTGCCGATGATGCTCGGCGCCAAGGACGTCGCGTTCCCGCGGCTCAACCTGGCCTCCTGGTGGCTCTGGGTCGTCGGCGCGAGCGTCGCGGTGGTCTCGATCATCCTCGGCGGCGTCGACACCGGCTGGACCTTCTACACCCCGTACGCGACCACGACCAACAGCGCCGTCGTCGAGATGACCCTCGGCGCGTTCATCCTCGGCTTCAGCTCGATCTTCACCGGCGTGAACTTCATCACCACGATCCACAAGCTGCGCCCGCCCGGGATGGGCTGGTTCAAGATGCCGCTGTTCTGCTGGGCGCTCTACGCGACGGCGATCATCCAGGTGCTCGCGACGCCGGTGCTCGGCATCACGCTGCTGCTGCTGATCGTCGAGCGCGTGTTCGGGATCGGGATCTTCGACCCGTCCCTCGGCGGCGACCCCGTCCTGTACCAGCACTTCTTCTGGTTCTACTCGCACCCCGCCGTCTACATCATGATCCTGCCCGCGATGGGCGTGATCTCCGAGATCATCGCGGTGTTCAGCCGCAAGAAGATCTTCGGCTACAAGTTCATCGCCTTCAGCTCGCTGGCGATCGCGATCATCGGCTTCCTGGTCTGGGGCCACCACATGTTCACGTCGGGCCAGACCGCCATCTCGTCGATGGTCTTCTCGGCGCTGACGTTCATCGTCGCGATCCCCTCGGCGATCAAGGTCTTCAACTGGCTCTCGACGATGTACCGGGGGGCGATCGACCTGAAGGCGCCGATGCTCTGGGCGCTCGGCTTCCTCTGGGTGTTCGGGATCGGCGGGCTGACCGGCCTCTTCCTCGGCGCGCTGACGACGGACATCCACCTGCACGACACCTACTTCGTCGTGGCCCACTTCCACTACGTGATGATGGGCGGCACGGTGTACGCGCTGCTCGGCGGGCTGCACTACTGGTGGCCGAAGATGTTCGGCCGGATGTACGACGAGCGCGCGGCCCGCTGGGCGTGGCTGATCAGCTTCATCGGCTTCAACCTGACCTTCCTGCCGCAGTTCGTGATGGGCAGCCACGGCATGCCGCGGCGCTACTTCAACTACCTGCCGCAGTACACCCTGATGCACCAGCTCTCCACGATCGGCGCGTTCCTGCTCGGCATCGGCTTCTTCATGACGCTCGCCGTGCTGGTCTACGCGATCTTCCGCGGCAGGCCCGCGCCGGCGAACCCCTGGGGCGCGTCGACCCTGGAGTGGCAGTCGACGTCGCCGCCGCCACACGACAACTTCTCGCAGACCCCGGTCCTCGGCGACGACCCTTACGACTTCGAGGGCCTGAGGTACGACGAGCGGACCGGCAACTACAGCAGGCCCGGGGTACCCAGCCCCGCGGGAGCTTGATCGATGAGCGACGCGATCGCGGGCACGCCGGCCCACGGGCACGCGCCGGGGCGCGGCCACGACGCCCACGCGCACGACGAGCACGGGCACGACCCCGCGCACGCGCACCATTTCGACAGCCCGGCGCAGCAGCGCGACTCGGGCAAGCTCGGGATGTGGATCTTCCTCGTCACCGAGATCCTGCTCTTCGGCGGCCTGTTTGTGGCGTACTCGGTTTACCGGGCGAACCACCCGGAGATCTTCACCTACGCCCACAAGTTCCTCAGCAAGGAGTGGGGCGGCGTCAACACGATCGTGCTGATCTGCAGCTCGCTCACGATGGCGTGGGCGGTGCGTGCGGCACAGCTCGGCGACCGGAAGAACCTGGTCCGGCTGCTCGCGGCGACGCTCTTCTTCGCGTTCTGCTTCCTCGGCATCAAGGGCATCGAGTACCAGCACAAGTGGCACGAGGGGCTGCTCTGGGGCAAGAACTACCGCCCGCACGAGAAGGTCCTGACTGAGTCCGAGCTGGCCAAGAAGGTGCCCGCGATCAAGCTGCTGCCGCCCGCGCAGGCGCCGGACCGCTCGCAGATCCCGCCGGCCGCCGCCGGGCCGCAGGGGCTCGCCCGCACCGAGGCGCTGCCGGTGGACGCGCACGGCGAACAGATCTCGCCGGACAACGTCCACATCTTCTTCGGCATCTACTTCGTGATGACCGGCCTGCACGGCCTGCACGTCATCGCGGGCATGGCGGCCATCGGCTGGATCCTGAAGCGCTCGGTCGCCGGGCACTTCGGACCGCGCTACTTCACGCCCGTCGACCTGGTGGGGCTGTACTGGCACCTCGTCGACCTGATCTGGATCTTCCTGTTCCCGCTGCTGTACCTGATTCACTAGGAACGATCGATGACCGACACCGCCCTGCCCCACGAGAGCCACGCCCCCGAGGCCCACGAGGACCACGTCCACATCGTCCCGCCGCGCGTGCTGCTCGCCACCTTCGGCGCGCTGCTCGTCCTGACGGTCGTGACGGTCGCCGTGACCTGGTTCGACTTCGGCTCCGTCGGGAACCTCTCCATCGCGCTCGGCATCGCGGTCGTGAAGGCCGGCCTCGTCGCGCTGTACTTCATGCACCTGCGCTACGACAAGCCGTTCCACGGGTTCCTGCTGATCGTCTCGCTCGCGTTCGTGGCGCTGCTCGCGGGCACGGTGCTCGTGGACAGCAAGACCTACCAGCCGAACGTCATCCCGGGCCCCGCCCCCGCCGTCCGGAAGTGAACGCGGCCGGCCCGGGCCAGGACCAGCGCCCCGTCGCGTACGCGATGGAGGACAAGCCCGCCGGCACCGGCGCGCTCGGGCTGAAGATCTTCCTCTCCTCGCTCGGGATGCTGTTCGGGGCGACCCTGATCGGGTATCTCTTCATCCGCCTGCGCGCCCCGCAGTGGCCGCCCCCGGGCGTGCCGGAACTGCCGGGCATCCTCGCGTTCAGCACGCTGCTGATCCTGGTCTCGAGCGTGACCGCGCAGGCCGCGCTGCGCGCCGCGCGCGGGCAGAAGGAGCCGGCGCTGCACCGCGCCGTGCTGGCGACCTTCGCCCTCGGCGTCGTCTTCCTCGTCCTGCAGGTCATGGCCTGGCGCCAGATGATGCCCGCCGCGGCCGAGATCGGCCGCCGCTCGATGGTCGCCCTCGGCACCCCCGCCGTGGACCCGACCCCGCGCCAGTTCGCAGCCCTCTTCTTCGCCCTGACGATCCTGCACGCGCTGCACGTGCTCGGCGGCCTCGTCGCCTTCGGCCTGCTGCTCAGCCGCCGGCTCGCGTTCCGCCGCCCGCGGCTCGTCCTCACCCGCGTGCGCCACGCCGCCGTCTACTGGCACTTCCTCGACGCGGTGTGGGTGGTGATGTACCTCGTCCTGCTGATCTGATCCTGCCGCTTGCTGGCCTGATTACGGGAGCGGCTCCAGGATCTCCGCGGCGCGCGCGAGCGGCACGGCGCGGACCTTCTCCGCGAGCGGGAACACCGCGTCGCCGGCGTGGATCACGTCGAGGCCGTCCAGCCGCAGGTCGTCGACGGCCGTGCGCATCGACGGCGTGAGCGCGGGCGCGCTCGTGTACTTGAATTCGAAGCCGCGCCGCCGCCGGCCGCGGACGACGAGCAGGTCCAGCTCGGCGCCCGCGTGGGTGCGCCAGGAGAAGCACTCCCCGGGCCGGGCGCCGAGGATCCGCACGACCTCCGACCCGGCGAAGCCCTCCCAGGAGGCGCCGAGCTTCGGGTGCGAGACCAGGTCGTCGTGGGACGCGATCCCGAGCAGCGCATGCAGCAGTCCCGGGTCGGCGACGAAGACCTTCGGCGCCTTGACCTGCCGCTTGCCGATATTCTCGTGCCATGCGGGGAGGAGCCGCAGCACGAGCACGGCCGCCAGCGTGTCGAGGTAGCGCCTCACGGTCGATTCGGCGATCGAGAACGCGCGCGCGAGTTCCGCGCCGTTCCAGACCTGGGCGTGGTAGTGGGCGACCATCGTCCAGAACCGGCGCAGCGTCTCCGACGGGATGCGGATCCCGAGCTGCGGGACGTCCCGCTCGAGGTAGGTGCGGATGAAGTCGCGGCGCCACTCGTAGCTCGCGCCGTCGGACTCCGCGAGGAACGAGCGCGGGAATCCGCCGCGCGACCACAGGTCGCGCAGCGCCGCGGGGCCGGTCTCGTCGAGCGCGAAGCCGCCGAGTTCGTGGTACGCGATCCGGCCGGCCAGCGACTCGGAGGACTGCCGCAGCAGGTCGGGCGAGGCGCTGCCGAGCAGGAGGAAACGCGCGGGCGCGTCGTCGCGATCGGCCAGCACGCGCAGGACCGGGAAGAGGTCGGGCCGCCGCTGGACCTCGTCGATGATGACGAGGCCCCGGAGGGGGCCGAGCGCGAGCAGCGGGTCGGCCAGGCGCGCGAGGTCGGCCGGATTCTCCATGTCGAGGGCCGTGACGCCCACGCCCTCGGGCCGGCCGGCCGCGAACTGCCGGGCGAGCGTCGTCTTGCCCACCTGGCGCGCGCCGAGCAGGGCCGTGACCGGGTTCCGGCGGACGAGCGCCGCGAGCCGTTCGAGTTCCCGGGTCCGGTGGATCACCTTGAAATTCTAGCGTCAACCGCTAAATTTTCAAGGTATGTCCAGATCCAGACGTACTTAGCGGCGGGTGTCAAAGTGGGGTCCAGACGTACTCAGGGGCGGGTGGTCTCCGCACGCGGGACTCAGGGGCGAGTGGTCTCCCACGCGAACCGGAACACCCACGCGAGCACCGGCGGGGGGCCGCCGTCCTCGGCCTCGACGTACGCGGACGGCGGGTCTCCCCGCAGCAGGAGGCGCACCGCGCGGCCGCCGACCTCGGTGCGGTAGACGCCCTCGGACGCCTCGCGGGCCGCGTCGGCGAGCGCGACCGGCCTGACGGCGCCGTTGGCCGAGAGGATCACGAGCGGCTGCTTGAGCGGGCGGCCGTCCTCGACGGGCGCCGGCACGGTCGGGAAGCGCAGCGTGTCGTAGCCGTAGTAGCTGCGGTACGGCTCCTTCTTGTAGCGCTTCGCGTAGATCGGGTTCGGCTTCAGGACGGTCGATTCGGGGTAGCGCGCGAGCCAGGTGTCCCAGCGCGTCAGCTGGCAGGGCACGGGCGTCAGCGTCGCGCCCGCCGCGGCCGCGGGGCCCGCGATCGCGGCGAGGCGCAGCGGGGCCCAGAGGCTCTCCTTGTGCGAGGTGCCGCCGGCGGCGTCGGCGGTGCCGGCCGCGCCGCCCGCGCCGACCGTGCCGCCCGGCGCCCGGTCGTACACCAGCGTGTTCGAGTTGTAGAGCAGCCCGGTCACGCCGAAGGTCACGGGCCGCCCGTCGACCAGCGGACGCTCGAACACGACCGCCGCGTCGCCGAGCGGGCTGTAGGTCACGGCAATCGGCACGCCGCCCAGCACGTCGTTGGCGACCTCGTGCCAGGACAGGATCCGCACGGGATACGCACGCGCCTCGCCGTTGACCGCGACGCCGATCACGTCGTCCGGCCCGTACAGGTACGCGCCGACGCGCGCCTTCTTCTGCGCGACGTTGAACGCCTCGATCTCGCGGCCGGGGAAGACCTCGGGGGCGTCCAGCGCGGGCAGGCCGTCCTTCGGCACGCCGGACGCGACGAGCGCCGCGCGCGGCACGCGCAGCGCCGCGAGGTCGAAGCCGTAGCTCTCGACGCGGCGGCCGTCGCCGGTCGCGCGCGCGCGTGGGTGGCGCACGATCGGCACGACCCAGAACACGACGAGCCCGACGGCGATCAGGCCGGCCAGCAGCAGGACCCAGCCGGCGCCGCCGAACGTGAGCATCCGCCCGGCGCCCGCCCCGGCCGCGGGGCGCCGTGGCGGCGCGGCCCGGGCGGCGCCGGTCACGTCGGCGACGGCGTGGCCGCGACGGAGGACACCGCGGCGGAGGACGCCGACGGACCGTCGGGACGCGGCGCGTCGCCGCGGTCCGCGACCATCAGCCCGAGCAGCAGCGGCAGGTACGCGAGCGTCGCGAGGAACAGCCGGCGGGCGTCGCCGTCCCGCTGGCGGCGCCAGAGGATCACGCCGAGCGCGACCATCCAGCCGCCCAGCGCGAGCGCGCCCACGCCGTAGACCCACCCCGCGAGCCCGAGCGGCAGCGCCGCGAGTGCGACGGGGGTGAGCGCGAGGCAGTACAGGTTCACGACGTGGAAGGTCAGCCGCCCGCCGGCGACCGACGGGAGCAGCCGGTAGCCGCCGCGCTCGTAGTCGTCGCGATACATGTAGGCCAGCGCGAGCGAGTGCGGCATCTGCCAGGCGAACAGGACGCCCGCCAGGACCCACGCCCCCGCGGCGAGGCGCCCCTGGGCCGCGGCCCAGCCCATCAGCGGCGGGATGGCCCCGCAGACCGCGCCGACGAGCGTGCTGGCCGCCGTGACCGGCTTGAGCGGCGTGTACACCAGGGCGTAGATCGCGACGTTTGCGAGGCCCAGGGCGGCCGTCAGCGTGTTGTTGCCGAGGGCCGTCACGAGGACGCCGGCGGCGACCATGCCCAGCGCGGCCACGACCGCGTGGTTCGCGCCCATGCGGCCCGACGGGAGCGGCCGTCCCTTCGTCCGCTCCATGCGCGCGTCGCGGTCGGCCTCCAGCCACTGGTTCAGGCCGTTCGCGCCGAGCGCCAGCAGGTAGGTCCCGAGCCCGACCCAGAGCAGCCCCGCGAGCGGCAGCGGCCGCGGCGCGGCGACCACGAAGCCCACGACCGCGGTCACCACGACCAGCGCGGACAGGCGCGACTTGCCCAGCTCGAGGTACAGGCCGGCCAGGTGGCGCCGCACGTGGCTGCGCCGGCCGGTCCGCTCGACCGGGACGGTCGCGGTGGGGGCGTTCGGGATCATGGACGCTCCGCGCGGGACGGGCCCCGCGCCCGGAATGCCGGAGGAGCGATGCTAAACCAGCGCCGGGGCGGGGGCTACCGGCGGGGGCTACCGGCGGGCGTGGCCGCGCCTCCCCGATCGGGGGGAGAATCAGCGCGATGACCGACCGAACCGACCGACCGGACCGCGGCGCGATCCTCGCGCTCGGCTTCGGGACCACCGTCGCGATGTGGGCGGTGGGGTACGCGACGCACCTTCCCGGCGTGAACGCGCCCGCCTGGCTCGTCGGGCTGCTGCTCGTCGGCACGATGCTCGGCGGCGGCTACGCCGCGGGGCGCTCCTGGACCCGCGGCTGGCGCGGCGGGCTGCGCGCCGGCCTGCTCACGGCCGCGCTCAACCTGCTCGTGCTCGGCAGCCTGCTCGCGTCCTCGAACGCGCCCAACGCCGTCGCGCCGTCGGCCCTGCTCTGGCTGCCGGGGTCGTTCCTGTTCAGCGCGGGGCTCGGGGCGGCGGGCGCGGCGCTCGGCGCCAGAAAGCGCGCCGCGGAACCCCCGCGTGCGGCCCCGCTCGAGTGGACGCCCGCGTTCGCGTGGGTCGCGGTCGCGGCGACGCTGCTGCTGCTCGGCGTCGGCGGGCTCGTCACCAGCCACGGCGCGGGTCTCGCCGTCGTGGACTGGCCGAATTCGTTCGGCTACAACATGTTCCTCTACCCGCTCTCGCGCATGACGGGCGGGATCTACTACGAACACGCGCACCGGCTGTTCGGCGCGCTGGTCGGCCTCACGACGCTCGTCCTCGCCGTCCACCTGTGGCGCACCGACGACCGCGCATGGCTGCGGCGGCTCGGCGTCGCCGCGCTGGGGCTCGTGATCGTGCAGGGGGTGCTCGGCGGGCTGCGCGTGACGGGCCGCTTCACGCTCAGCGCGTCGGCGGCGGACACCGCGCCCAGCACGCCGCTGGCCGTGGTGCACGGCGTGACGGGGCAGGTCTTCTTCGCGCTGCTCTGCGTGCTCGCGATCGCCACCACACGCGTGTTCCGCGAGGCCCGCCCGGCGCCCGTCCGCGGCGGCGAGACGGACCGCGGGCTCGCGCCGGTGCTCTTCGGTGTGCTGCTGCTCCAGCTGATCCTCGGCGCGGTGCTGCGTCACCACGGCGCCGGGCTGATCGTGCACATCTCGATGGCCTGCGTCGTGTTCGTGGTCGCCATGCTCGCGGGCCTGCGCGCGTGGGGCTTCCAGGACCGCCACCCCGCGCTGCGGCGCGCGGGGGCGGCCCTGATGGTCGTGACCGGGATCCAGCTCCTGCTCGGGCTCGGCGCCGTCGCGGCCGTCGGCGCGGCGCCGGGCGCGGCGTCCGCCGGCACGCTGCGGGCGCTGCTGGCCACGCCGCACCAGGTGACGGGCGCGGTGCTGCTCGGGCTCGCCGCCGGGCTCGCGGCCTGGACGATGCGGACGGTGGAGCGTCCCGTGCGGACCGAGACGGCGCCGGCCCATTCCGAGGCCGCATCGCACTCGTAGGGCCGCGGCCTCCTCTGTAGGGCCGCGGCCTCCCGCGAAGCGGGATGGCCGCCCACGCGGTCAGGGCGGCCATCCTGCGCTGCGCGCAGGAGGCCGCGACCCTACGGATGACCGCCACGATCGTGCGGGGGACCGACGAGACCGTGCGGAGAACCGGCGAGACCGCGGGGACCGACGAGACCGTGCGGAGGACCGACGAGTCGTACGGAGTGCCTGCAAGTTCGTGCGGAGTGCCTACGAGACAAGGACCCACACGGCGCCGTCCTCGACCTTCACCGGGAAGGCGCGGATCGGGGTGACGGCGGGCATCGTCAGCGCGGCGCCCGTCGTGGGGTCGAACCGCGCGCCGTGCCGCGGGCACACGAGGGTGCCCTCGCGGAGGTACCCCTCGCCGAGCGGCCCGTCGTCGTGCGAGCAGCGGTCCTCGACCGCGTAGTAGCGCCCGGCGAGGCGACACACGAGGACGCCCTCCCCGTCCACCTCGGCGGTCTGCAGCGGGTCCTTCTCGAAGGCGGCCTCGTCGGCGACGCGGGCCCATCTCTCGTCGGCCATTTCGGTCCTCTTCCCGTCCGGTCCCGGCCGGCACCGTAGAATACGCGCGTGTCCGACCCCCGCACAGGCCACCGCACGGCCGGCCCGGGCCCCTGGCGCGCGCCGGGCTCCGGGGCCGACCCACCGGGCTCCGGGGCCGACCCGCAGGGCTCCGGGCCCGACCAGGGCCGTCGGCCGCCGGGCGCCGGGGTGAAGGAGCCGCGCGGCCCCGGGCTCGGCACCCTCGTCATCGACGACCTGCGCCGCGGCGGCCTCGGGCGGGTCATCCGCCGCGACCTCGGCCACCTGTACGACTTCTACCTCGACGAGGAGCGGCGCGAGCGGCTCGGCCGGATGAACCGCCTGCGGCGCTGGCTGATGCTTGGCTGGTGGCTGCTCGAGGCGCTGATCACGCGGCTGCCCCCCGCGCGGCGCGCGATGCTCCTCGTCGCGCTGCTCCTCTCGGTCGCGGGGCAGGCGCGCTTCACGGTCTCGGACGGCACCGAGGTCTCGTTCAACTTCGCGCCGGCCGGCTTCGTCATCGTCCTCCTCGTGCTGATGCTCGAGCTGAAGGACCGGCTGCTCGCCCACGACGAGCTGTCGATCGGGCGCCAGGTGCAGATGGCGCTGCTGCCGAAGAGCGAGCCCGTCGTCCCCGGCTGGTCGATCTGGATCTACACCCGCCCGGCGAACCACGTCGGCGGCGACCTCGTCGACTTCCTGCCGCTGCGCGCGGGCGCCGCAGGCCTCGCGCTGGGCGACGTCGCGGGCAAGGGGCTCGGCGCCGCGCTGCTGATGGCCAAGCTGCAGTCGACGCTGCGCGCGCTCGCGCCGGACTGCGAGAACCTCGGCGAGGTCGGCGCGCGCGTGAACCGCATCCTCTGCCGCGACGGGCTGCCGAACCGCTTCGCGACGCTGGTCTACTGCGAGCTCGAGCCGGGCTCCGAGTGCGTGCGCGTGCTCAACGCGGGGCACCTCCCGGTCGTGGTGCTGCGGGAGGGCGCGGTCGAGTCGCTCCCGGCCCCCGCGCCGCCGCTCGGCATCGCCGCCGACGTGCGCTTCGAGGAGCAGCGGATCGCGCTCGGCGCGGGCGACACGCTGATCGTCCATTCCGACGGACTCTCCGAGGCGCGCAACGCCTCGGGGGAGTTCTTCGGCGAGAAACTATTGTCGTCCCTCTGGCCGGCCCTGCGCGGGGTTCCCGCCGCCGCGGCGGGCCGCCGCCTGCTCGACGAGGCCGAGCGCTTCGCCGGGCAGGAAACGCTCGACGACGACCTGTCCCTCGTCGTCGTCCAAAGGAGTTGAGTCATGTGCAGCGCAGTCCTGACCCGGCGGATGTCCCGCCTCAACCGCCTCGCGGCCGCCGCCGCCACCGCCGCCGCCACCACCGCCGCCGCGATCGCCGCGGCGGTCGTCGTGGCCCTCGCGGCCGCCGGCACCGCGGCCCTCGCGGACGCCAAGGTGCAGGAGAAGACGAAGATCCAGATCGGCGGCGCGGTCGGCAAGGTCGTCAACGTGTTCGCCGGCAAGGCCGCGCGCGAGGGCGTCGAGTCCACCCGCGCGCTCGTCGGCGACCGGCGGCTCTCGCGCTTCGCCGACTCGGGCGAGCTCGTGGACCTGCAGGCCGAGAAGGTCTACCAGATCAACTACGACAAGAAGTCCTACACGGTGAAGACCTTCGCGGAGATCCGCGAGGAGATGCGCAAGCAGCTCGAGGAGCTTAAGAAGGAACAGGAGCAGGCCGGCAAGGAGCCGGCCGCCGAGAAGGGCCCCGAGTACGAGGTCGACGTCCAGGTCAAGGAGACCGGCAAGACCGACAAGATCGCGGGCTACGACGCCCGCGAGGTCGTGGTGACGGCGACGGTCCACGAGAAGGGCAAGAAGCTCGACGAGGCGGGCGGCGGCGTGCTGACCGCCAACATGTGGCTCGGCCCGCAGCTGAAGCCGGTGGACGAGCTGACCGACTTCGAGATGCGCTACTGGAAGAAGCTCGACCTGCCCGGCTTCGCGGACGCGCAGAAGGCGGCCGCGGCGCTCGCGATGTATCCGGGCCTGCAGAAGGCGATGAAGGCGTTCCAGGAGAGCCGGGTGAACCTGAAGGGCACGCCGCTGCGCACCGTGCTCACGATGGACGCGGTCGCCTCGCCCCAGCAGACCGCGGAGGCCGGCAAGGAGCCGGAGCCGGAGCCGGAGTCGTCGCCGACGTCGATCGGCGGCATGCTCGGCCGGCTCGGAAAGAAGATGGCCAAGAAGGACCCCCCCAAGGAGGGGGCGACGGGCAGCGCCGGGGGCGCCGCCGCCGCGAACCGCGCGACCGTCTTCACCTCCACCACCGACATCCTGTCGGTGTCGGACAGCGCCACGGCCGCGGAGGTCGCGCTGCCCGAGGGGTTCAAGCAGAAGTCCTGAGGGGGTTCGAGCCGACGCCATGAGCGCCCTCTTCTCGCCCCTGACGCTGCGCGGGACGACGTTCCGCAACCGGGTCTTCGTCTCGCCGATGTGCCAGTACTCGGCGGTGGACGGGGTGCCGAACGATTGGCACTTCGTCCACCTCGGGCAGTTCGCGACCGGCGGCGCCGGCCTGGTCCTCGCCGAGGCCAGCGGCGTCACGGCCGAGGGGCGCATCAGCCCTGCCGACACGGGGATCTGGAACGACGCGCAGTCGGCGGCGTGGGCGCGCGTGGTCGGGTTCGTCAAGGCGCACGGCGCCGTCGCCGGCCTGCAGCTCGCGCACGCCGGGCGCAAGGCCTCCACGCGCGTGCCGTGGCTCGGCGGCACCCCGCTCGGTGCGGCCGAGGGCGCGTGGCCGACGCTGGCGCCGAGCGCGCTGCCGTTCGGGCCCGGCTGGCCGGTCCCGCGCGCGATGACGCGCCGGGACCTCGACGAGACGCTCGACGCGTTCGTGGAGGGCGCGCGGCGGGCGTGGGACGCGGGGTTCGACGTCGTCGAGATCCACGCCGCGCACGGCTACCTGCTGCACCAGTTCCTCTCGCCGCTGTGCAACCGGCGCGAGGACGAGTACGGCGGCGGCCTCGAGAACCGGATGCGCTTCCCGCTCGAGGTCGCGCGCGCGGTGCGCGCCGCCTGGCCGGACGACCGGCCGCTGTTCGTGCGGATCTCCGCGACGGACTGGGTGCCGGGGGGCTGGGCCGTCGAGGACGCGGTCCTGTTCGCGCGCGCGCTGCGCGAGGTGGGCGTGGACCTCGTCGACTGCTCGAGCGGCGGGGCGGTGCCCGACGCGCGGGTGCCGGTCGGTCCGGGGTACCAGGTGCCGTTCGCGGCCGCGGTGCGGCGCGAAGCGGGCGTCGCGACGGGGGCCGTCGGCCTGATCACGGAGCCCGTGCAGGCCGAGGAGATCGTCGCCGGCGGCGCGGCCGACGCCGTGCTGCTCGCGCGCGCGCTGCTGCGCGACCCGCACTGGCCGCTGCGCGCGTCGCGGGAGCTGGGGGCGGACCTCGACTACTGGCCGAAGCCGTACCTGCGGGCGCGCTGACGTCTTCCGGGGTGCGACTCGGCGGAATACTCAACGACTGAGTAGTTTTACGCAGTGACTGAGTAAATCGTTGAGGGCGTCCTAAGTTGCTGTCTCATAAGGACCATGCGAGGAGGCGCAGGCACGCCGCTCGAGGCGTTCTTCGCGACCGCGCCAAACGCGCTCTTCGTGCGATCCTGAGGCTCGCAAGGAGCCGGGCATGACGCAGTCAAGGCCGTTCCTCTGGGGCGCCGCGACGTCCGCCTACCAGGTCGAGGGCGCCCCGCTCGCCGACGGCGCGGGGCCGAGCATCTGGCACCGCTTCGCGCACACGCCGGGCCGCGTGACGGGCGGCGACACCGGCGACGTCGCGTGCGACCACTTCCACCGCGTGGACGACGACGTCCGGCTGATGGCCGACCTCGGGCTGAAGGGCTACCGCTTCAGCGTCGCCTGGGGCCGCGTCCTGCCCGAGGGGACGGGCGCGGTCAACCAGAAGGGGCTCGACTTCTACCGCCGCCTCGTGGACCGGCTGCTCGAGCGGGGCATCGCGCCCAACGTGACGCTCTACCACTGGGACCTGCCGGCCGCCCTCGACGACCGCGGCGGCTGGCTCAACCCGGACATCGCCGGCTGGTTCGCGGAGTACGCGCGGGTCCTGTTCCGGGCGCTCGGCGACCGCGTCGAGATGTGGGCGACGCTGAACGAGCCCTGGGTCGTGGCCGACGGCGGCTACATGCACGGGGTGCTGGCGCCGGGGCACCGCAGCGCGTTCGAGGCGGCGCGGGTCGCGCACAACCTGCTCCGCGCGCACGCGGCGGCCGTGCAGGCGTACCGGGCCCACGGCGCGCACCGCATCGGGCTCGTCGTCAACCTCGAGCCGAAGTACCCCGCGAGCGCGCGCGAGGACGACCTGGCCGCGACCTCGCGGGCCGACGCGTACATGAACCGCCAGTACCTCGACCCGGTGTTCTTCGGCCGCTATCCCGAGGAGCTGCGCGACGTCTTCGGCGCGGCCTGGCCGGACCACCCGGCGGCGGAGCTGGACGCGATCCGCGCGGCCACGCTCGACTTCCTCGGGATCAACTACTACACGCGCGGCGTGATGCGCCACGCGCCGGAGGAGTGGCCGGAGCGCGCCGTCCGCGTGCCGCAGCCGCAGCACGCGCGCACCGAGACCGGCTGGGAGGTCTTCCCGCAGGGCCTGACGGACGTGCTGACCTGGGTCCGCGGGCGCTACGGCGACCTGCCGATCTACATCACCGAGAACGGGGCGGCCTTCTACGACCCCCCGTCGCCGATCGACGGCCGGGTGGACGACCCGCTGCGCGTCGCGTACCTGCGCGCGCACCTGCTCGCGGTCCGCGCCGCGATGGAGCAGGGCGTGGACGTGCGCGGCTACTACGCGTGGTCGCTGCTGGACAACCTCGAGTGGGCGCACGGCTTCGGCAAGCGCTTCGGCCTCGTGCACGTGGACTACGCGACGCTCGCGCGGACGCCGAAGACGAGCGCCCGCTTCTACGCCGAGGTCATCCGCACCAACGGCGCCAACCTCTGACGCCGCACCGTCCCACCGCGTCGCCTTCGAACCGTAGGGGCGGGCCTCGCCCGAAGGGCGATGGTCCGCCCGGACGACGATCCCCTCAGCGGCGCTGCGCGAACAGCCACTCCGCCAGCCCCGTGTCCCGGTACGCGGGATCCCACGACCCGTGGTTCACGTCGGGGAAGATCGTGACGCGCGGCTCCGGCGACGCGCCCGCCGCCCGCAGCGCGTCGATCAGCGCCGTCGTCTCCGCGGGCGGCACGACGTCGTCGGCGTCGCCGTGGAACGCCCAGACCGGGATCGACCGGATCCTGCCGGCGATCTCGCCCGCTGTGGCGGCGGCGACCCCCGGCCCGGCGTGGCGCACGCCGCCGTATCCGCAGACGGGGGCGAGCGCGGCCCACAGCTCGGGGTGGCGGGCGCCGAGCACCCACGTCCCGTGTCCGCCCTGCGACAGCCCGGTCAGGTAGATCCGCCCGCGGTCCACGTTGTACTCGTGGCGCACGCGCTCGAGGATCTTCATGACGGCGTCCTCGTGCGCCTCCCACTCGGACGCCTGAGAAGGCTTCTGCGGGAAGACCACGATCGCGGGCCAGCGCGCCGGGTTCCACTGGATCGCGGAGCCGAGCCCCTGGACCACCATCCGCGTGCCGTCGTTGCCCGACTCGCCGGACCCGTGCAGGAACAGGATCAGCGGCCAGGCGCGCGAGGCGTCGTACTCGCGGGGCACGTAGACGGCGTACTTGTACGACGTCGTCCCCTGGTCCAGCGCGCCGAACAGGAAGCCGGTCGCGGGCGGGGCGGGCCGGCGCAGGCTCATCGCGGTGAACACGGCGGCGAGCGTCACGATCGCCAGCAGGAAGAAGACGCGCTTCACGGGATCAGCACCTCGGACGGCACGTCGCGGACGACCGTCTCCTTGCCGCGGCCGCAGACGACCACGCCGCCCGGCGGCACGCGGATCCCGCCGAGCCGCACGCGCAGCCCGGCCGGCGTGTCCGCGAGCGCGAGGTCGAGCGCGCCGTAGCGGGTGCGGATCCCGCTGACCGACACGCCGCCGGGGGCCTTCGTCCACGCGTCGGGGAGGCCGCAGCCGACCTTCAGCGCGTCCCCCTCCTCGTACTCGAAGAAGTCGAGGAACGAGCGGATGAAGTCCGAGCCGACCCAGGTGTGCGGCATGTCCCCGACGAACGTCGGCTTCGTCGGCGGATTGTGGACCGCCTCGGACCAGTGATTCCACTGCGGCGGACGCTGGTCGCGGAAATAGTCGTCGAGCAGCTCGTGCGCGCGGTCCTTGCGGCCCAGCCTCACCAGCGACCCGAGGCCACGCAGCTCGTACGGGGTGTAGACCTCCCAGGTCCCGGCGCGCCGCTTCGTGATCTCGGCGTAGAACCGGTCGAACGTGGCCCGCAGCGCGTCCTGCGGCAGGTCGGCGATCTCGCGGCCCGGGGCGAGCGCGATCGTGGTAGACGTCGCGTCGAAGTCCCCCAGCTCGACGCAGCCGGGGATGTAGCCGATCCCGTGCGCCGCGATGGTGGCGCGGAGGGAGGCGTGCACGTCGCGGCGGAACTCGTCGCGCCAGCGCCCGATCCGCTCCGCCTGCTCCGCCTCGCCGAGCCCCGCGGCCAGCTCCGCCGCGTCCTGCAGCCCGACGATGCCGAAGAAGTTGTCCCAGAACGAGTGCATCGGCTTCGCCGAGTAGCCCTCGTGGCTGATCGACGGCGGCAGGACGCCGTAGTACGCCCGCCTGCCGGCGCCCTCGTACTCGGCAGTCCGCCGCTGCTGGCGCAGCGCGTCGAGGTACTCGGCCGCCCTGAGCACGTGGGGCCACATCCGGCGCGCGAACGCCTCGTCGCCGGTCAGCCGCCGGTACTCGGCCACGGCGTAGATGAACTCGCCGTGGCTGTCGTGCTCCGGGACCGGGTCGGCGCCCCGCGCGTCCACGCAGCAGGGGACCTTGCCGTCGGGGTACTGGAACGTCGCGAACCATTCGATGAACGCGCGCGCGGGCTCGAACAGGCCGGCCCGCATCAGCGCCGAGGAGGTCAGCGCGCCGTCGCGGATCCACGAGCGCGCGTAGGCGCGGCTGCCGGGCTGGATCCCGGGCCCGTCGCGGTTGATCAGCACGTAGGCGAGGTTCGAGCGCAGCGTGCGGACCAGCCGCTCGGCCTCGGGCGGCACCTGGAACTGGACCCGGCCCAGCTTCTCGCGCCAGTCCGCGAGCGCGCGCTCGCGCCGCGCCTCGTAGGTTTCTTCGGGGCTGCCGGTCGTGTCGGTCGTCGTGGGGACGGGGCTGCTGCCGGTCGTCGTGGGGGCGGGGCTCGTGTCGGTCGTCGTGGGGGCGGCGCTGCTGCCGGTCGTCATGGGGACGGGGCTGCTGCCGGTCGTCGTGGGGACGGCGCTGCTGCCGGTCGTCGTGGGGACGGGGCTGCTGCCGGTCGTGGGGGGGGGGGGGGGGGGGCGCCCCCCCGGGGGGGGGGGGGCCCCCCCCCCCCCCCACGACTCGAGGGGGACGGCGATCACGACGTCGCGCGTGCCGCCGGGCGGGACGGAGAGCGCGAACGCGAACGCGGCCGAGGCGTGGCCGAACGGGTCGTCGACCGTGGTCGCCTTCGGCAGGCTGCCGCGCGCGATCGCGTCCACGACGTCGCCGCCGGCGAACGGGGCGGCACCGAAGCCCGACGGGGTGGTGAGCGCGACCACGCGCCGGCCGTCGAGCCGGGCGGTGGTGCCGTCGAGGGAGACGCTCGCGAGCGGCGCGACGCCGCCGGGCGTACCGAGGAACTGCGCCGGCGGGTTCACCTGCAGCGGGCGCAGGGCGAGATACAGCGTGAGTTCTCTCGCGGCCGCGCCGCCGTTCGTGACGCGGTAGCGCGCAAAGAGCGTGGACGGCGGCGTGGACGGCGGCGTTGACGGCGCCGGCGACGGCGCCGTGGCCAGCGTCTCGATCTCGAGCGCCAGGTCGCCGTGCTTCCGCGTGACCGCCGGGATCGGCAGGTACCCGTCCGCGAGCGCGGGGGTCGTGGCCTCGCTCTCGGCCCAGCCCAGCAGGCGCGTGCCGTCCACGAGGCGCGTGCCGTCCCCGAGGCGCGTGCGGTCTCCGACGAACGGCTCGATCCGGAACCCGCCCGCGAACGGCTCGATCGCGCCGTCGACGTCGATCAGCGCGTCCTCGGGGTCGCCGTCGACGCCGACGACGGTCCAGTAGGTCTGCTCGGGGCGGAAGTAGCGCGGATAGCGCCCCGCCGGCGCGTCCTTCGCGATCGCGGCGAAGAAGGCGTTCTTCGACTCGCCGAACGCGAGCGGCTGCGCCGTCACGGCGGCCGGGGCGAGCCTGTCCGCGAGGTCGCGCACGCGCACGTAGCGCGCCTCGCTCTCGGGCAGGTAGACGTAGTCGCGGCCGCCGTCGCCGTCGCGCACCGTGGCGGCGGGCGTCCACGTCTTGCCGTCGTCCGACAGCTCGACGGCGTACGCCGCGGGCGCCCCCTCGAGCACGAGGCCGCCGAACTCGCGCGCCATCCCGAAGTCGACCGTCGCCGTGCCGCGGCGCCGCGAGAGCCTCGGCGTGCCGGTGTACGGCCTGTCCGGCGGCAGCGGGACCAGCTGCAGGTCGTCGAGCCAGATCGTCCCCTTGCCGCCCTTGGCGGCGGTGATCGCGATCTCGAGCGCCGCGATCTTGTCCGCGTCTCCGCCGCCTTTCGGCCCCCACGCGAACGTGACGTGGCGCTTCTTGTAGCGCACCGTGGTCCAGTCGTGCGGGAAGCGGACGTCGGGCCGCCGCACCCACCAGACGTTCTCGCCCGACGGGTCCACCAGCTTGAACTCGA
>JADHED010000633.1_pt1 | contig 38790 bp, 30 predicted proteins | sample 8952041 | NCBI WGS metagenome assembly JADHED01 (sample SAMN16124423, study PRJNA663239) | bioreactor sludge metagenome | isolation source: sludge (control) | place: India:Bengaluru | collected 2018-09-08 | reverse complement strand
CGTGGATGCGCGGGTCTTTCGCCCGCGCATGACGGTAGGGAGAGAGGCGAGGACGTCACCGCGCACTCCCCACTTCACCGTCATGGCCGGCGCGACATGCGTCCACACTCCCCCCTTCACCGTCATGGCCGGCGGAGGCCGGCCATCCACGCCTGCCCCCCCTCGGACGTGGATGCGCGGGTCTTTCGCCCGCGCATGACGGTAGGGAGAGAGGCGAGGACGTCACCGCGCACTCCCCACTTCACCGTCATGGCCGGCGCGACATGCGTCCACACTCCCCCCTTCACCGTCATGGCCGGCGGAGGCCGGCCATCCACGCCTGCCCCCCCTCGGACGTGGATGCGCGGGTCTTTCGCCCGCGCATGACGATAGGGAGAGAGCGGGGGACGTCACCGCGCACACCCCCTTCGGCGTCATGGCCGGCGGAGGCCGGCCATCCACACGCCTCTTTCCCCGTCATGGCCGGCGGAGGCCGGCCATCCACGCCTGACCCTCTCGGACGTGGATGCGCGTGTCTGACCCGCGGAACGAGTCCGCGGGCGCGCATGACGAGAAGGGAAGGGCGCGCAGGGCGAAAACAGGGCCAAGCGGCGCACCGCACCCGACCTGGACAACCCAGCGCCTCCTTTGGCATCCTCATTCAAGGGATTACACGGTGCGCCGGGACTTGAAGCGGGCCAGGGAGCGGGGGCAGCAAGCAAGCATGAGCGGGGAAACGCAAGGCGAAAAAATCGCCCTTGAGCGCATCGCCGAGGAGGCCGAAGCGCGCACAGGTTCCCTCGACCTCGGGATGCTCGGGCTCAAGGCGCTGCCCGAGGCGCTGTTCGCGCTCAAGCACTTGGCCCGGCTCAACCTCGGGCGGTGGTTTAATGACGAAGGCGGAAGGTTCCAACGGAGCCGCAGCAATATCGCGCCAAACGCGGTTGAGGGGTCTCTGGCGAGGCTCAAGGAGCTCTCGAGCCTGCGGGCGCTGTCGTTGAGCGGATGGCGCCTGAACAGCCTTAAGGAACTTGCTGCGCTCACAAGCCTGCAGTCGCTCGATTGCTCCGACACGGCGTTGAGTGATCTCGGGCCGCTCGCCGGTCTCACCAGCCTGCAAACGCTCGATTGCTTGGTCACGAAAGTAAGCGATCTCCGGCCGCTGGCCGGCCTGACCAGCCTGCAATCGCTCCTTTGCTTATATACCCAGGTGAGCGATCTCCGGCCGCTGGCCGGTCTCGTCAACCTGCAATCGCTCAATTGCTCCCGAACCGAAGTGAGCGATCTCGGGCCGCTGGCTGCCCTAACCAGCCTGCGAACGCTCTCCTGCTCCTCCACCGAAGTGAACGATCTCGGGCCGCTCGCCGATCTCACCCAGATCCGGCTCCTGCAACTGTCGGGGTGCCGCCTCGCCGACTTCCCGCGCTGGCTGTTGGAGCGGCCGTCACTTGAGGAACTAATCCTCTACCAAACTGAGATTCCGGGCGTGCCGGACGCGGTGCTGTCGCAATGGTACTCTGATAACTGCCTGGAATCCCTGCGCGCGCATGTGCGGGATTTGGACGCAGGCGCCGTCCCGGTGCTGGACGTCAAGCTGCTCGTGCTCGGCAACGGCCGGGTCGGCAAAACCCAACTGTGCCGCCGCCTGCGCGGCGAGGAGTATGACCCGAGCGAGGCCTCGACGCATGGCATCGCCACCACCCGGGCGCCGCTGCCCGGCAGCGATGGCGCGCCAACGACGCTGCAGATCTGGGATTTCGGCGGCCAGGACCTCTATCACGGCACGCATGCGCTGTTCACGCGCGCCAATGCCCTCTTTCTCCTCCTCTGGTCGCCTGCACTCGAAAACACGGACGAGGAGGCGGTTGAGGGCATCACCTTCCGCAACCAGCCGCTCGCCTACTGGGTCGATTACGTGCGCCACTTAGGCGGCAAGCGCAGCGCCGTCGTCGTCGTCCAGGCCCGCTGCGATCAGGCAGGGGACGAGGCGCCGTGTCCCGTCACGGAGGCCGAGCTGTTTGCCGCCTTCGGCTTCGTGCGCATGCTGCGCTACAGCGCTTTCACCAATCGCGGCCGCTCCGCGCTGACGGAAGCGCTGGAGGAGGCGGCCGCCTGGCTGCGCCAGCAGGAGGGGATCGCGACCATCGGCGCCGGCCGCGCGAAGGTGAAGGAGAAGCTGGAGGCACTGCGCGATGCCGATGCTGGGCTGCCGCCGGCAGCACGCCAATACCGCACCTTGAGCCAGGCGCACTTCCGGCAACTGTGCGTCGAAGTAGGCGGTGTCAGCTCCCCGGCTCATCTGTTGGAATACCTGCACAATGCCGGCATCGTCTTCTACCGGCAGGGGCTGTTCCACGATCAGATCATCCTCGATCAGGGCTGGGCGCTGGACGCGATCTACGCCGTTTTTCACCGCGACAGGTGCTATCGCTGGATCCGCCGCAACCGCGGCCGCTTCACCCGCGCCGACTTGGCCGATTGGGTCTGGGGGGAACACAGCGAGGGTGAGCAGGCGCTGTTCCTCAGCATGATGCAGTCCTGTGGCGTCTGTTTCCAGCATCGCGAGGCGGCCGAAGGGCTGGAGGCGGAATACATCGCCCCCGACCTGCTGCCGGCGCGGGCGGCGATGGCGCTCGAACTCGTCCAGAAGTGGGATGCGGATGCGGAGACGGATGAGGCGAGCTTCACCTACGCGCTCCTCCACCCCGGCCTGATCCGCAGCATCATCGCCCGCATCGGCCGCGAAGCCGGGATCGCCGCCGACTACTGGCAGGGCGGTGTTTATGTCTATGAGACCGGGACCGGCAGCCGCGGCGTGATCGAGGCGGAAATGGGTGACGCCTGGGGCGGCCGCATCCGCGTGCAAACCCAGCGCGGCCGGGCGGCAAAGCTGCTGCGGCGGTTGTGCATGCTGGTGGAGGAGGAGAACTCGCGCGCCGGGATCACGCCGGTGGCCGTGACGGCGCCGGCCGGCGGGCGGTTGGGCGCCGGCTTGCAGGTGTCGGACGAGGAGGCCGCGCCGCCCGCACCGATGACCTTCGCCCAGGAGCCATCGCCGCAGCCCGAGTGGCGCGTCTCCTACGCCTGGGGAGACGAGACGCCGGAGGGACGGGACCGGGAGGACGTGGTCGATCGGCTGTGCCAGCAGGCCACGGCGCAAGGCAAGTCCATCCTGCGCGACAAGACGGCACTGGGCCTGGGCGAGCGGATCTCCAAGTTCATGCAGCGGATTGGCCGCGCCGATCGTGTTTTCATCATCCTCAGCGACAAGTATCTCACGTCCCCCTTCTGCATGTACGAGCTGTCCGAGGTTTGGCGGAACTGCCGGCAGGACGATGAGGAGTTCCTCAAGCACATCCGCGTCTATACGCTGCCGTGTGCCAAGATCTGGAAACTAAAAGACCAGCTCAGATACGTCGAATATTGGCAGAGTGAGTTCACGGAACTCGAGGCCATCGTTAAGAACATCAATTTTTTCAACTTAAGTGATAAGCACTTCAAGGCTTTGCAGTGCGCTCGCGCGTTCTCCCGCGACGTCAGCGGCATCCTAGGCACGGTGGCCGATATCCTGCAGCCGCGCGACTTCGAAGACCTGGTCAAGTACGGCTTTGCGGACTGACTTGGGCCCCGCATCACCCTCGGGCGGCGCGCGCTTGGCCCTTTACAAGGGGCTGGTGCAGGCGCTATGTTCTCGTAATGTTCGTTTTTGCGGCAGGCAGGCGGCGGTGCCGCGTTCGGATGATGCGCCGATGACGACAACGCGCCGCCAACAGGACGACATCCGATGCAAAATGCACCCGGCCGAAGGCGATGAATGACGACAGATGAGGACGGGTGACGACGAATGACGACACGCGCGTCAATGGCGTCTTGTGTTCCAACAACGGCGAAGTCTTGCGCGATGCGGCCGTCAAAGGACTCGGCTTCACGAAGTTGCCAACGTTCATTGTCGGCGCCGATCTGCAGAACGGTCGGCTCGTATCGGTCCTTTCGAACTACAAGTCTCCTAGCGTCTTCCTCACCCTGCTGTACCCACCGAACCGGTATCTGTCCGCGCGCGTAAGACTGTTGGTCGAGTTCTTCTACGAACGCTTTGGCGACCGGCCTTATTGGGATCTCGTTGATTGATCCTGGACCAAATTGTTCAGAGGGGTGCGAACAGCCGCAGACAGCACGCCCATCGCCGCGACCAGGATGCCTCGCGCCGGTTCGACGCGCACCGACAGCCGTTGAGAATGACGGCCGTTTGGTTCGCCTCTTGTCAGGAGGAGGGGCCCGTGTTGGAGTTCCCCACTCGCGGTGCGATGAACACCTGTGGCGGCGATCGTAAGAGCGGCGGTATTATGTTTTAGCCTTCAGCCGATCCGACCCGAGGGGGCGGCCATGCCCATTGTCAATGACAAAGCCGGCACCACCATCGACGAGATCGTCGACGGCATCTTCCGCATCAGCACGCCGCTGCCACCCAGCGATGCAATGCCGGCGGGCTTCACCTTCAACCAGTATTTGATCGTCGACGAAAATCCACTCCTCTATCACACGGGCTTGCGGCGGATGTTCCCGCTGACCTGTCAGGCGATTGCGTCGGTGATGCCGGTCGACACGCTGCGGTACGTCGCTTTCTCCCACGTTGAAGCCGATGAGTGCGGCGCCCTTAATCGCTTTCTGGAAGCTGCGCCGAACGCGGAGCCGCTTTGCAGCGAGATCGCGGCGATCGTCTCGATTGGCGATCTGGCAGATCGCCCGCCGCGTGCGCTGGCCGACGGCGAGACCGTCAAATTGGGCCGCCACACGGTCACTTGGATTGCGACGCCACACCTGCCGCACGCTTGGGAATGTGGGCACCTTTACGAGAAGGAGACAGCAACTCTCTTTTGCGGTGACCTCTTCACACAGTTCGGCGCCGAACATCCAGCCGTCACCGAAGACGATATTCTGGAGACCAGCGAACAGGCGCGCGCCGCTTTCGACTACTATTCGCACACGAGCGGATGCTTGGCCCTGATCGAAAAGCTCGCGAAGCTTGGGCCGAAGACACTCGCGTGCATGCATGGTGCGGCTTGGCGCGGCGACGGTGCGACCCTCCTGCGAGCATTGGGTCAACGGCTAGCTCGGCAGGGTGCCGCGTCGCTGTGACGGCATGGCGGATGCCCGCAACGTCTCCCCGCCGGGCAACAGTCAGCTTCTTCCATACCCATATCCCCTCGCCGGCACCCCCAGCGCCGCCACCAGGATGCCCTGCGGATATTTCTCGTTGACCGGCCTGTCGCTCCACCCCTGGCGCGACAACGTGTTCATCGAACGCCTGTGGCGCCCGTTCAAGGACGTGGACGTCGATCTCAACGGCTATGCCGATGGCTGTGTGGCGCGAGGGTGTCAGCGGAGCGCACGCCGGGAACGCTGTAGACATGACGCCAAGAAGCTTGGACAACGCTACCGCGTTGCCCACATGCCCACAGCGACAACAGCAGCAACAGCAGCAGATGATCTGCGCGGCGTGATCAAGAAGGCCGGAGCCGGCCCCGCTTTCAATCAGGATTCTCGGCCGCGTGGTCCCGCCGATGGGGTCCACTTCGGTGCCGCGGTCGCCAGAGGCAGTTCACAGGAACCAAGTATGGATGGCCAGGACTCGATAGGACGGTCGCCAACGAGATGGACGCGGTCCTGTCGCAAATACGGTGTTGCGATCGCTACAATCATCGCAGCGTTTGCGCTCCAGGCTGCGGCCGTGATCACCGGCGCTCAGGCCGCGGTACCGTCAATGAAGCCCTGCCCGGTCTCGGCGGATCGGGATTGGACGCCGGTCGAGCGGTGGGCGTGGGAAGAGATCTGCCATGGGCGGGTCGCTGCCCTCGATCGTATGCCTGGGACGGGCAAGGAGCCGTTTCTGGTTCTGCGGCCGGAATTCCTGCGAACGATCCTGATCGACGAGGTGTATCGCAAGCAGATCTCGCAACTCGGTGTTCGCATTAGCCACGGCCGTTTCCGCGATCCCCTGCTACTGGATGGCATCCCCGTACCCGGCAGCCTGCACCTCACGGACACCCGTTTCGAGGGGCGGCTGTCGCTCAATGCCGCCCGGATCGAGGGCGATTTGATCCTCAGCCGCTCCTATTTCGGACGTGGGTTCGACCTCAGCGGTGTCCGGGTCGGCAACAACTTATACCTGAACACGACTCAAAGTACTTCTATTCCGGGCGCCGAGGCGGCCGACGGTCCAGTGCCGGGCGCCCTGCTATGGGGCGCCGGCATCGGCGGCAATGTCGATCTCTCGGGCGGATCGTTTTCTTGGCCAGTGCGGATGGACGGCATCCGCATCGGGAGCGCGTTAATCCTGAGCGATGGCGACTTTGCGTCGCCCTTGAGCGTGGCGAATGCGCAGGTCGGCGGCATTCAAATCGTTGGCGGGACGTTCAGAGGCTCCCTCAACATGCAAAATGTTCGCATCGGCTCGACGCTGCGGCTAACCGCCTCTGCAGCCAATGAGCCGGCGACCTTTACCGAGATCAACCTGTCGCGTGCCGTCATCGGCACCGATGCCATCCTGGAAGGTGCCCGCGTCACCGGCGCTTTGCGGCTCAACGGGGCGGAAATCGGTGGCTTCATCCGGCTGGGTGACGAGCCGCAGGACGATAGCACCGGCTCGCTCGCCCTCTGCAGCGCCAGCCTCGTCGGCGCTCGGGTGAATGGCTCGATTATCCTTGGCAAGGTTGCCTTCCGACAGGGGTGCGGGCCAGTAGAAGGCATCGAGCCGGCTCCGAGCCACTCGGCGACGAGCCAAGCCTCCCGGGGATCCGCTCCCATGGCAGCCGCGGTGCGGGCAGGGCAGAACTGCGGGTCGGTGGTCGAACCGCGCGAGGCCGGCGGATTGCCGGCTTCCCCGGCCTCGTTCGATCCAGCCCTCAATTTGCAGGATGCCAATGCCGGCGCGCTGGCGCAGCTCGACCCTCGGCCCAGCGGACCGCCAGCGGACCGGCCGGCGCGCTTGGCTGCGGTCTGGCCGGACGTCGTCGGTCTCCAGGGGCTGACTTACCAACGGATCAGGGAGGGACTGTCCGAGGTCGATGCCGGCTGGCTGGTCGATTGGATCGCCCGCGATCCTCGCTTTTCACCGCAGCCGTATGAGCAGCTCGCGCAAGTTCTGCGTGCCGAAGGTGATCTCGCCAAGGCCAACGCGGTTCTCTACGCCGCGAGGGAGTGCGAGCGGCGCAACACCGGTTCCTGGTTTGACCGCGGCTGGAAGTGGTTGATCCGGATGTTGATCGGCTATGGCTACTACGTGCAAAACAGCCTGTTCGCGGCACTCGGCTTGTTGGCTGTCGGGACCGGGGTGTCCCTTCTCGGCCGAACCGAGGGACGGCGAACGGTTGAACAGAGTCTCCTCTACAGTTTTGACATGCTGTTGCCATTCGTCCAGCTGCAGCGAGGAAAAGACGAGACATTGCTGCTCAAAGACTGGGCGCGCTGGTACTTCTACGCCCACCGGATTGCCGGCTTCATCCTCGGCTCTTTCCTGATCGCGGGCCTTTCCGGGCTCGCCCGATCCTGAGCCGGATGAAGCCGCCAGGGCGGCGCAGGACTTGCCGGCGGCGGCCAGTATTGGCGGAGCGCATTTCGATTTCTATGCCGGCTCACCCTTCGCGCGCCGGACATCCAGGAAGCGATCTTGGACGGACGGCAGCTCAAGGGGATGCAGCTTGAGGAGCTGACGCGTTCCCCACCGGCGCACCCGCATCCGCAACCATGGTCAGTTTGCTGAACCTGACGCACATAACTCTTTCAGCCGGGCGCGAGCAGCTCCTGACCATCGGATTGGACAACTTGCTACGTTTGTTGCACAATCGCGACAGGCTTACTCCAAAGGGGGGAGATCGGCAGGCTGGGCTGCGGATCTTCAAGAGGTAGGTGAGCGGCAACACCTTCGAGCAAGACTTCGCGAACCTGACCGGCCACTTACCGATGCGCTGGCAGGTGCGGCTGTACGGCTGCCTCCTCAGCGATGAAGGCCTGCCGCGGGCGCTCGACCTACCGACCGGTCTCGGCAAGACCGCCATCATCGCGCTCTGGTACCTCGCGCGAAGGGCCGGTGCCCGTCTGCCGCGCCGGCTTGTCTATGTGGTCGACCGGCGGGCGGTGGTTGACCAGGCGACCACGGTTGCCGACGCGATCAAGGCGAAGTCGGGTGATGCCGGCCTGCGGGTGAGCACGCTGCGCGGCCAGCATGTCGACAAGCGGCAATGGCTGGAGGATCCGGCGGCGCCAGCCATCATCGTCGGTACCGTCGACATGATCGGCTCGCGGGTGCTGTTCGAGGGCTACGGCGTGAGCCGGCGCATGCGGCCCTACCACGCAGGCCTGCTCGGCGCCGACACCCTCGTCGTGCTCGATGAAGCGCACCTCGTGCCACCATTCGAACGGCTGCTGGAGAAGATCGCCGGGAGGGCCGCTCTCGGTCCGCGAGACGAGCGCGCAGCTCGCCTCATCCCGCCGTTCCGGCTGCTGGCACTATCGGCCACCGGGCGCGATGCCGGCGGTGATGTCTTCCGTCTGAGCGAGGAGGATTGCCAGGATCCGGTCGCAGGGCAGCGTCTCGCGGCCAGGAAACGACTGACGATCGGACCGGCCGGCGATGGGAAGCCTGAGGAACGCTTGGCGCAAGCGGCGTGGGAGCTTGCGAGCCGCGGCCAGTCGACCGTTCGTGTCCTCGTTTATTGCAACAGCCGCGAGACGGCGGAGAAGGCGAAGGCCTCGATCGAGAAACTGGCCAAGGCCGGTGGGGTGGCGATCGAGACCGAACTCTTTGTCGGGGCTAGGCGTGTCAAGGAACGGGCTGATGCTGCCGAGAAGCTGAAAGCGCTGGGCTTTCTTGCCGGCAGCAGCGAGACCCTCGACAAACCCGCCTTCGTCATCGCCACCTCGGCGGGCGAAGTCGGCGTCGACCTCGACGCCGATCACATGGTCTGCGACCTCGTCCCTTGGGAGCGGATGGTGCAGCGCTTGGGCCGCGTCAATCGGCTGGGCAGCGGCGAAGCACAGATCGTCGTCATTTCTGAACATGCGAGCGAACCGCAACCCAAGAAACCCGATGCCCCCACGCCTCAGGAGGAGCGCGCAAGGATCGCGTGGCGGGCTTCTGGGCTGCTGCAGCAGTTGCCGCGCGACGAGGGCGGCAGCCATGACGCCAGCCCTGGTGCCCTCGCCAAACTCAAGACCCGGCTTGGCAACGCCGTCATCGCCGCGTCGACCCCCGCGCCGCTCTTCCCCGCGCTTACGCGGCCGCTGGTCGATGCCTGGTCGATGACGAGCCTCGATGAGCACACCGGCCGGCCGGAGGTGCAGCCGTGGCTGCGCGGCTGGATCGAGGACGATCAACCGCAAACAACCGTCGTCTGGCGTACCTGCCTGCCGGTGCGCGGGCAGGGCGGCGAAGCAACGCGGGCCGAGATCGAGGGCTTCTTCGAAGCCGCCGAACCGCACTTGAGCGAGCAGCTCGAAACCGAAACGTATCGCGTCGTCAACTGGCTGAGGAAAAGGGCCGCAGCCGTCGAACGCCGCGACGATGCAGAGAGGCCGACCGTCGCTGCCATCGCGCTGGAACCGAATGGATCCTTGCGCAAGGTCCACCGTCTGCACGAGCTCACGTCCGGTGACAACAAGAAGAAGAACGACCAAGCGCTTACCAGGGATCTCGCAGGCGCGACGCTGGTTGTCGATGCGCGGCTCGCCGGCTTGCAGGACGGCCTGCTCAATGACGATACGAATGAACCGCCGTCGACTGCTGACGGCGAGGATGGCTGGTCCACGACCGGCGCGGGTGAGCCGCTGGTCCCGTTCCGCGTGCGCAGGGTGACGGCGGGCGCAGGCGAGGCCGAGGCGCCGCCTGCCACCGACCGGCGCTGGCGGCCGGTGCACGCGTTCGACGTCGCGCGCGACGCGGAGGATCAAGCGCTGGCCCAGCTCATCATCGAGAATTGGCGCAGCGAGGCAACCGACGAGGAGTCGCGCTCCGTCGCGGCCCGTGCCCAGAGCCTGGCCGAACACCAGGGGTGGGTGGCAGAGAAGGCGCGAGCGATTGTCGAAGCCCTCGGCCTCGACGGGGACCTCGCCGATGCGATCGTGCTCGCCGCCCGCCTGCATGACGAGGGTAAGGCGGCCCGGCGCTGGCAAGGCGCGTTCCACACGCCGACGGATGGCCGCCCGTACGCGAAAACCGGGAGCAAACGGCCGCCAGATTTCGCTGTCCTCGGCGGCTACCGGCACGAGTTCGGCTCGCTGTTGCGGGCGGAAAGGAACAATGCCTTGGCAATGCTGCCGGACGAGTTCAAGGACCTGGCCCTGCACCTGATCGCCGCACATCACGGCCGCGCGCGTCCGCTGATTGAGACGGACGGCTGCGACGACGGCCCGCCGAGCCTCCTGCAGGCCCGCGCCCGCGACGTCGCGCTGCGCTTTGCGCGGTTGCAGAAGCGCTTCGGCCCCTGGGGCCTCGCCTGGCTGGAAGCGCTGGTCCGCGCCGCTGACCAGCAGGCCTCGCGCGCGCTGGAAGCGGAGAACCAGCGCGATGGCTGAAGCCGCAATCCCGGTCGATCTGTTCAATCCCGGCCAGGTCTTCGCCTGCCTGGGCTTCCTCGAGGCGGCGGAGATCCTGCTCGGCGACGCCGAAGGCGGCTTCGATTGGTCGGATGAAGCCAACGTGCGTTTCCACTTGCGCGCCCGGGGCGATGACAACCCGGTCGCAGCGGTGCTGGCGTTCCTGGCGGAGGCAACTGTCAACTCGGTAGCGCCGCTCCGGTCTGAGCACCGCACCGAGAAGTGGACTATCCCAACCGCCCTGCTGCGCGAAGGCGAGCCGTTTCCGTTTCCCGATCCTTCCAGCCCCGCAACGCTGCCGGCGCGGCTTTCGGTCGGGACAGGCTCCCTCGTGCTCGATCACTGGGGCGACGCGACCGTCCGTGACAATGTCAAGTTCTGGGCCGGTGCTGCCGGCTATCCCGGGGCCGCACTCGCGCGGGACGCGCTCGCCCTCGCGCACGCTAGGTCGGAAGGTGCGCTCAATGACCCGTTCGCGGTCTCAGCGCCGCAGAGCAGCAGTTTTCGTTTCGAGTGGCGGCGCGATTACATCCCGATCGATGCCGGCTTCTCACCAAACGAGCACGGACAGATCACGATGATGGGCTATCCGCTGACGGAAGTGCTGGCGGCGGTCGGTCTCGGCCACGCAAGGCCCCAACGTTTGACGAAACTGGAATACCGGTACGGTGTTGCAAGTGGGGGAACCGCCGACGTTTGGCACGATCCCATGTTTCTCCGCGCAGCACTTGGCTGTTCCCAGCTTCCTTTTCTGCAACGCACCTTTCGCATGCAGCTCGGCTGGCCTGGCCAGGAAAACCAGGCCCGGTGCATTCTTAATGTCATAGAGGAGCCCAATCCGTGACCGCGCCGCAATCCCCCTCGCACGAAACAATCAATTCCTGGGCCGACGACGACAACGGCCCAGTGGCGTTGCATCTCAGGCAGGAACTGTTGCCGGTCGAGGGCAAGGGTGGCGTCATCTTTCCGCCTACATACGCCGACATCGGTTACAACATCGATACGCTTGCCGACGGCACCAAGGTTGCCACCATCGACAGCGTCGGCAGCCAGGCCAACCGCATGGAGCCGATCTTCAAGCACCCCCCGTACGACGCGTTGGTGCCGCAGATTGAGATCGCCTACGGCAACGAGCGGACGGTCAGCATCCTCGATGCCGGCCATCGCCTCGGCGATGCCCTGATCCGTTGCGTCGCCAAGGACGACGCGGGCGGCTTTGACTTGCGAGCTGCGGCCCATGACGCGTTTGACGTCTTCCAGCGCACGAACGATGCAGCCGCGATCGCAAAGCTTGCCCCGACGTCGCTCGTCTTTGGCGTGTGGGACTCGCGCGACACCCAGGCGAAACTGCCGCGGATCGTCCAATCGGTCATCCGCGCCTGGGACGTCGAAGTCCTGCAGCGTTCGGCACAGTACAATCCACCGCTCGACTACTCTGCCCTCGACGTTTTCGGAGAAGAGGAAAAAGCCAAGCAAGAGGGGGATCCGAAGAGCCCGTTGGCAAAGCGAGGTTTTGTCCATGTGCCCGCTGCGGGAGCGTTGGGAGGCATCGTCGCCCACGGCCCGATCCAGCGCGACGTCACCGTCAATCTTGTCGCATTGCGGCGCCTGAACGGCGAGAATGCCCAGGCCCTCCGCCGCTACGTGCTTGGCCTTTCGCTCATTGCCGCGACCGATCCGCTCGATCCGTTCCTGCGGCAAGGCTGCCTGATCGTCCCCGATCCCGAGAAGCGGGCTGAATGGTCTCTGGTTGAGCGGACGGGCGCCCGCCCGGCAGTCGCTCTTGGTGCATCAACGGCGAAGGAATTTGCCCTTGCGGCTGCAAAAGCGTTTGGTATTGGTGCGAACCGGCGCCTGACGTTCAGTAAAGAACGTGCAGTCGAGGACTCCAAGAAGGACAAGAAAACCAAGAGCAAGAACCAAGACAAAGTAAGCGAAACTGCGTGAGGGGAGCCATGCCGCGCGCCCTGCTCATTGCTGTACGCTTTCATGACGGGCGCTTTCACGGCCGGCCAGAATGGCCACCGTCGCCGGCGCGATTGTTTCAGGCGCTGGTCGCGGCCGCGGCCACGGGCGCTCACATCGACGATCGAGACCAACAAGCACTCGCTTGGCTGGAGCGCCTCGATTCACCCCTTATCGTTGCCCCGCCCGCGCGCAAGGGGCAGCCCTTCGCCAACTTCGTACCGAACAACGATCTCGACGCCAAAGACGGCGATCCCGCGCGCGTCGCCGAGATCCGCGCCCCAAAATGGATCCGCCCGCACCTGTTCGAGCCGGACGCGCAACTCCTCTACCAGTGGCATTTCGATGGTGAGGAAATGCATGCCCGCGCCATCGCGGATCTTGCCAATCGCCTCTACCAGCTCGGCCGCGGCATCGACATGGCCTGGGCGGCGGCGCAAGTCCTCGACCTTGACGACGCGCGTGCCGAGATTGGATCCGGAACGGGCCGTGTCTACCGCCCCAGCAAGTCGGGCGCGGGGCCGGCACTGCCCTGTCCCCAGCCCGGCTCACTGCAAAGCCTGATCGACCGGTACAAGGCAACCAGCGAGCGCTTTGCGGTCATAACGGAGCCGGCGCCGACAAAGAAGGATCCCAATCAAATCAAGGTCGTGGGACAGACCTTCAGCCAGCCGCCAAAACCGCGCTTCCGCGAGATCGCCTACGACAGCCCGCCCGTCCGCCTGCTGTTTGAGCTACGCCCGACCGACGCGAACGCGAACTTCTTTGCCTGGCCGCTCACGGAGGTCGTCCGCCTGGTCGAAACCGCGCGTGATGGCGCAGCAAAGGCGCTCGGCGGCGCGTTGCCGGATCAGCGTGCGTGCATCGAGCGCGTCTTCATCGGCCGCGGCGCGACGGAGGCCGACAAGGCGAGCCGCCTCCGCATTATTCCTCTGCCTTCCATCGGCCATCTCCATGCCGAGCGTTCGATCCGCCGGCTCCTGGTCGAGGTACCGCCTGACTGTCCACTTGACCCCCGCGATATCGCCTGGGCGTTCACCGCCTGGGTGCCGCACGACCGGGAAACCGGCGAGCTCAGCGGCTGGCAGCTGGTGGAGATCGAGGCATATCCCGGCGAGCGTTACACGAAGATGCCGGGCCACTACGGCATCGGCGCCGGCGAAGCCTTCCGCCGCTGGCGCACCGTCACGCCTGCAGCGCTGCCCGCGCGCGCCGCCCGCCGCCGCATCGATCCGGCGCGCATCAGCGAGGAGGCAAAGAAGGGCTCCGAGCGCTTGGCAGAGGAATCCCGTGCCGCCGCCGCCGTGTGCCAGGCCCTGCGCCATGCCGGCATCGCCACGCCGGCCCTCGCGCTCCGCGTCCAGCGCGAACCGTTCGAGGCCAAGGGTGCGCGCGCCGAAACGTTCGCCCCCGGCACCCGGTTTTCCAGCCATACCCTGTGGCATGTCGAGATCGCTTTCGCCGTACCGCTCTCTGGGCCGCTCGTGATCGGCGACGGTCGCTACCTCGGCCTCGGCCTGATGGCGCCCGTGCAGGCGGCTCCGGCGATTCACACCTTTGCCTCCGATACCGCCGTAGGCGCCGATGCTGCGCCGCAGTTGGCCCGCGCCCTGCGCCGCGCCGTGATGGCGCGCGTGCGTGGCGCGCTGGGCAAGGGGCCAGACGAAGGGCTGCCGCTGTTCTTTTCCGGCCACGAGGCGGATGGCAGTCCGGCGAACCACGAACACCACGCCCACCTGTTCTTTGCCGTTGAGCCGGGACCTTCCGCCCGTCTCCTGATCCTGGCGCCGCACATCGTTCTGCGTCGCTCATTAGACGGCAAGGAAGCGGCTCAACTGCGGACGTTGGACATGGCTCTCGCCGGCTTCACCCGCCTGAAGGCTGGCAGCGCCGGCGTCCTTGAGCTTGCACCGCTCCCTGAGCTGCAGCCGGGCCATCCACTCCTCGGCCCCGCTCGGACATGGGAAAGCCGCACTCCGTACCGTCCGACCCGCCACGCAAGCCGCGGCAAGGACGCGGTTGCAGCGCTGATCAGCGACGCCATTTCCGAATGCGGACGGCGCGGTCTTCCGCAACCACGTGTGGAGATCGTCGGCTGCGCATCCGGTCCGAGAGGTGGCCACGTTTCCGCCCACCTGCGACTCGATTTCGCAGTTGCCATTGAAGGGCCTGTTCTTCTTGGCCGTGACAGCCACATGGGCGGCGGTTTGTTTGTCGCCGTCCGCTAACCTTCCGCGTTTGCGTGTTTCTTGTGGCTTTCCGGCCCGCATACACTTGGCGCACTTGGCGCACTTGGCGCACTGGGCGCGCCGCGGCGCCGGCCGCTCTGCCTGATCGCAGCGCGCGCCGGCAAACAGGGGGGGACACCTGATGACCGATGCGATCCAACCCGAACTGCCGTTGCCGGCGCCGCCGCTGCCGCCGGACATGCCGCCGCTGCCGGCGCGGATGATCAACGAGTACCAGTACTGCCCGCGCCTCGCCTATCTCGAATGGGTGCAGGGGGAATGGCAGGAGTCGGCCGACACCGTCGAGGGCCGTTTCCGCCATCGCCGTGTCGAACAGTCCTCGGGCGAGTTGCCCGAGCCCGACCAATTGGACGAAGGTGAGCGCCTCGAAGCCCGCGCCCTGACGCTCGCCTCCGAGCGCTTGGGCCTGATCGCGCGCATGGATCTGATCGAGGCCGAGGACGGCGAGGTCATCCCCGTCGACTACAAGCGCGGCAAGCGGCCGCACGTACCATCCGGCGCCTACGCGCCCGAGCGGGTTCAACTCTGCGTCCAGGGCTTGATCCTCGAGGAGCATGGCTACCGCTGCTCGGCCGGCGTCCTCTACTTCGTCGAGAGCCGCGAGCGGGTGCGGGTCGCCTTCGATGCCGAGTTGCGCGCCGAGACACTGCAGGCTGTCAATGGCTTGCGGCTGATGGCGCAAGGCGGCCGTATTCCGCCGCCGCTCGATGACAGCCCGAAGTGCCCGCGCTGCTCGCTGGTTGGCATCTGCCTGCCGGACGAGGTCAACTTTCTCCGGCGCGGCGGTGTCAATCCACGCCCGCTCGCCGTGCCGCGCGACGATGCCCTGCCTCTCTATGTCCAGGCCTACAAGGCACGTATCGCCAAGGCCGGCGAAACGGTGGAGATTACCGTCGAGGACCAGCCGGCGACCAAGGCGCGTCTGGTCGATATCTCGCAGGTCGTGCTGCTCGGCAACGTCTCGATCACCACGCCTTGCGTGCATGAGTTCCTGCGCCGCGAAATTCCGGTAAGCTGGCACTCCTATGGCGGCTGGTTCCTGGGCCATAGCGTCGGCGTCGGCCACAAGAACGTTGAGCTGCGCACCGCCCAGTACCGCGGCAGCTTCGAGCCGGCATTCTGCCTCGGTGTCGCCCGATCGCTGGTCGCCGCCAAGATCCGCAATGCGCGCACCCTCCTCAGGCGCAACTGGCGCGAGGCGCCGCCTCCGGAGCAGGCGCTGGCCGACCTGAAGCGCCACGCCGAACGCGCCCAGCATGCGGCGGCCTTGCCCGAACTTCTCGGTATCGAGGGCAATGCCGCCGCCATCTACTTCGGCCACTTCGCCGGCATGCTCAAGCGCAGTCCGGACGATCCGACCTTCGACTTCGCCCAGCGCAACCGCCGGCCGCCGGCCGATCCGGTCAACGCGCTGCTCTCCTTCGCCTACACCTTGCTGGTGCGCACCATCACCGTGACGGTCTCCGCGGTCGGCCTCGATCCCTACCGCGGCTTCTATCACCAGCCGCGCTACGGTCGGCCGGCACTCGCCCTCGATCTGATGGAGCCGTTCCGGCCGTTGATCGCCGAGTCCGCCGTCATCCAGGCGATCAACAACGGCGAGGTGCAAGCCGGCGATTTCCTTCGCGCCGCCGGTAGCGTCGCCTTGAAAGCCGAGGGCCGCAAGCGGTTCATCGCTGCCTTCGAGCGGCGCTTAAGCCAGGAGGCGACGCATCCGATCTTCGAGTATCGCGCCAGCTATCGGCGCATTATCGAGCTGCAGGCCCGCCTCTTGGGCCGTCACCTGCTGGGCGAGATTCCTGAATATCCGCAATTCTTGACCCGGTGAAGCGATGCCGAGCCCCGCCTTTGACGAGCGCATCTACATCGTCACCTACGACATCGGCGAGCCGCGCCGCTGGCGCCGGCTGTTCAAGCTGATGCACGGCTACGGCGAATGGCTGCAGCTTTCGGTGTTTCAGTGCCGGCTGACGCGCAGACGCCGCGCCGAGCTGGCAGCGGCGATCAACGAGGTCATCAACCACAACCAGGACCACGTGCTGATCCTCGACCTGGGCAGTGTCGAGCGGGTAGAATTGCGGGTGGAGAGCATGGGGAAAACGTATGCCCCCGTCAGCCGGGAACCCATCATCGTCTGAAGGTCGCGCCGCCGCTGCGAGCGCTCCAATGATGAAGAATCACCGGTCACCGCTCGCATGTGGTATGATGTTGATGGATTGGCGTTCTTGGACATCGTCAGGGAAACAGAAGGTGATCATGTTTCCGCTCCCGTCGGCGCGTCGCCGCAGCGCTCGCAATCGTCGCCGCAATCCATTAGAGTTCCGGAGGTTGCAAGCCGGCTGCCTCCCGCGGCAGTAATGCCGCGGCCTCATTGAAGCATAGCATATGATGGAACCTTTTTGTAAAAAACGGGGGGCCTCCCGCGGCAGTAATGCCGCGGCCTCATTGAAGCAATTCAACTCTCGGGCGAAATTGCCGGTGGGTTCCCGTCGCCTCCCGCGGCAGTAATGCCGCGGCCTCATTGAAGCTTGAGCCGCCCAAACATTATTGAACGAGCGGCTGAGCGGCCTCCCGCGGCAGTAATGCCGCGGCCTCATTGAAGCCGTTGACTACATCGGCGCAACGTCGCTGTCGACCTATGGCCTCCCGCGGCAGTAATGCCGCGGCCTCATTGAAGCAAAATATCTCCCGAATCGTTGGGTTAACTCGGCCACCGCCTCCCGCGGCAGTAATGCCGCGGCCTCATTGAAGCTTCTGACCGGCCGGTGGCCCGATGGCGCGTCCCTCCTGCCTCCCGCGGCAGTAATGCCGCGGCCTCATTGAAGCGCCAGGCAATACTCGTTCATGGCCAACCATGAAATTGGGCCTCCCGCGGCAGTAATGCCGCGGCCTCATTGAAGCCGCAAGAACTGCTGCCACATGCGCTCGGTGACGCCTCGCCTCCCGCGGCAGTAATGCCGCGGCCTCATTGAAGCTCTCGTTTTGATGCCAGCAACGCGCTCGTGCTCCAATTGCCTCCCGCGGCAGTAATGCCGCGGCCTCATTGAAGCGGTGCCGCCGTCATCCGCAACATGTCCGTCCCCTGTGGGCGCCTCCCGCGGCAGTAATGCCGCGGCCTCATTGAAGCTGATCACCTGGCCGACGGCACGCTCGTGCGCGTACAGGCGCCTCCCGCGGCAGTAATGCCGCGGCCTCATTGAAGCCCTGATCGGCCGGGTGATGTGGCCCTTGTCATGCGCGGGCCTCCCGCGGCAGTAATGCCGCGGCCTCATTGAAGCACTTCCGGTGCACCGGTCCCCAATCCGTCGTTGGCGACGCCTCCCGCGGCAGTAATGCCGCGGCCTCATTGAAGCCGGAGAACGATCCGTGCGAACACCCTAAGCGCTTCGACGCCTCCCGCGGCAGTAATGCCGCGGCCTCATTGAAGCGAAACTAGTCAAGCGCTTGGCGCTCCCATTGAGGTTTGCCTCCCGCGGCAGTAATGCCGCGGCCTCATTGAAGCCTATCGGATTTTGGAGGCTCCTCCGCATTACCTGGTGCGCCTCCCGCGGCAGTAATGCCGCGGCCTCATTGAAGCGACCATACGCTGAGCAGGACGCAGCATTGCCCTTGATGGCCTCCCGCGGCAGTAATGCCGCGGCCTCATTGAAGCGGCTGCGCGGCACGGGCCGGCCCTACCGACCGGAACCGGGCCTCCCGCGGCAGTAATGCCGCGGCCTCATTGAAGCCGGGGCAGCTATGGCCAGTAGCTCGCGAGCGGCTGCGCCTCCCGCGGCAGTAATGCCGCGGCCTCATTGAAGCTAGGTTAGCCCCCACCAACTCGCCCGTGAACGCGCTCGCCTCCCGCGGCAGTAATGCCGCGGCCTCATTGAAGCGCCCGCAGGTATGCCGACGGAATGGAGCAAGCGATACCAAGCCTCCCGCGGCAGTAATGCCGCGGCCTCATTGAAGCACATCCTCGATGCTCAGGCGCTCGTCAATCGCGGCATCGCCTCCCGCGGCAGTAATGCCGCGGCCTCATTGAAGCATGGTCTCACGTGGGTCATGGTCGGCGGCCAACGCGAGGCCTCCCGCGGCAGTAATGCCGCGGCCTCATTGAAGCATCCGAGAATAACGCGTCGGCCCGCACACTGACGGCCGGCGCCTCCCGCGGCAGTAATGCCGCGGCCTCATTGAAGCGGCCATCATCTCCATCGTGTCCTGCATCGACAGGATGCCTCCCGCGGCAGTAATGCCGCGGCCTCATTGAAGCGCCATGCTCGCGCCTTTTCCCCGCTAGGTGCAGGAGAGCCTCCCGCGGCAGTAATGCCGCGGCCTCATTGAAGCGGTTCGAATGGCGATATTCTCTGAGTGAGAAACGGAGAGGCCTCCCGCGGCAGTAATGCCGCGGCCTCATTGAAGCCAAAATCAACCAGCGCGGGATCCTGAGATCGGCCCAGCCTCCCGCGGCAGTAATGCCGCGGCCTCATTGAAGCCGGGTGGTTGTAGCCACTCGTTGACTGAGTGCACCACCAAGCCTCCCGCGGCAGTAATGCCGCGGCCTCATTGAAGCGCCACGGGCAACGCGACGTTTACCACGGCGATCGGCGGCCTCCCGCGGCAGTAATGCCGCGGCCTCATTGAAGCGTTTCACACCTTGTTTTTGTACCTTTGGCTAGCAAACGCCTCCCGCGGCAGTAATGCCGCGGCCTCATTGAAGCGCGGTCAGGATCACGAGCGGGAACGTGGCAAATTCGGCGCCTCCCGCGGCAGTAATGCCGCGGCCTCATTGAAGCGAGCCAAGACAAGAGTTGCAGCGTGACGGTTCGGCCAGCCTCCCGCGGCAGTAATGCCGCGGCCTCATTGAAGCCTCCACAGTTTGTCACCCGGACAGCCCCACCATGTCGCGCCTCCCGCGGCAGTAATGCCGCGGCCTCATTGAAGCACGACAAGGCACGCGACATGCCGCAGATTGACCGCCCCGCCTCCCGCGGCAGTAATGCCGCGGCCTCATTGAAGCGTCGAACCGTACATCTTGAGCCCGAAGCGCAGCACAGCCTCCCGCGGCAGTAATGCCGCGGCCTCATTGAAGCGTAAGCACCTGGAATACGTGTTGGCGGCATGCCCTCATAGGCCTCCCGCGGCAGTAATGCCGCGGCCTCATTGAAGCAGATCGAGCCGGACCATGTCAGTAGCTCACCACGTCGTTGGCCTCCCGCGGCAGTAATGCCGCGGCCTCATTGAAGCGTCGGCTTGGTCGGGTTGTCGAACCTGGAACATCTGAGGCCTCCCGCGGCAGTAATGCCGCGGCCTCATTGAAGCTGCCGTGTTTTCCGGGCATCTCACCGCATGTCCTTAGGCCTCCCGCGGCAGTAATGCCGCGGCCTCATTGAAGCGCGGGCGCGCTGGTGCGCGGCTCGCTCGCAATGGACGTGCCTCCCGCGGCAGTAATGCCGCGGCCTCATTGAAGCGCTCTCGATGCCACTCCTTCAATAACTTTGATGATCGAGCCTCCCGCGGCAGTAATGCCGCGGCCTCATTGAAGCGTCGAGGTGCAGTCTACCTATATGGGGACGTAAGTTCGCCTCCCGCGGCAGTAATGCCGCGGCCTCATTGAAGCTTCCGGTGCTGCAGGTTGAGCACCTCCGCCGCGTCTCCCAGCCTCCCGCGGCAGTAATGCCGCGGCCTCATTGAAGCGCAGACAACCGGTTCGGCGATCCCTTTGCCTGGCCCGGGCCTCCCGCGGCAGTAATGCCGCGGCCTCATTGAAGCCTACAACTCCACGTTAAGGGGAACAACTCACCTAAATGCCTCCCGCGGCAGTAATGCCGCGGCCTCATTGAAGCCGCAGAACGTTCTGCCGCGCCGGCAGCACGCCCCACGAGCCTCCCGCGGCAGTAATGCCGCGGCCTCATTGAAGCAGGAAGAGGAAGGTTTCCTTCAAGTGCTTGCTGCTGCCTAGCCTCCCGCGGCAGTAATGCCGCGGCCTCATTGAAGCGAGTAGTTTACGCGTCCGGTGATCTGGACGTAGCCGCGCCTCCCGCGGCAGTAATGCCGCGGCCTCATTGAAGCAGGCCCGAAGCGAGTGGTCCGGGCCAGATGCAACCCAAGCCTCCCGCGGCAGTAATGCCGCGGCCTCATTGAAGCAGCTTCTCCAGACCCGCCCCCCACTGGGCGGCGACGAGCCTCCCGCGGCAGTAATGCCGCGGCCTCATTGAAGCGCGATCGGTCGCGGGAGCGCCTTCGTTCCGCCGGGGCGCCTCCCGCGGCAGTAATGCCGCGGCCTCATTGAAGCTCGAGAAGGTGCTGGCGAGCCTTGGCGGCCCGTGCCCGCCTCCCGCGGCAGTAATGCCGCGGCCTCATTGAAGCTCTTCGTCAGCCATCTGGCTAGGTCCTTTTTGAAGCGGCCTCCCGCGGCAGTAATGCCGCGGCCTCATTGAAGCTGTGAACACGAGCTGGGCACTGTACTTCGGCGTGCCCTGCCTCCCGCGGCAGTAATGCCGCGGCCTCATTGAAGCGCTCTCGATGCCACTCCTTCAATAACTTTGATGATCGAGCCTCCCGCGGCAGTAATGCCGCGGCCTCATTGAAGCGTCGAGGTGCAGTCTACCTATATGGGGACGTAAGTTCGCCTCCCGCGGCAGTAATGCCGCGGCCTCATTGAAGCTTCCGGTGCTGCAGGTTGAGCACCTCCGCCGCGTCTCCCAGCCTCCCGCGGCAGTAATGCCGCGGCCTCATTGAAGCGCAGACAACCGGTTCGGCGATCCCTTTGCCTGGCCCGGGCCTCCCGCGGCAGTAATGCCGCGGCCTCATTGAAGCACCAAAACTAAGTCCTGATGCGCTAAGTTGTTTACATGCCTCCCGCGGCAGTAATGCCGCGGCCTCATTGAAGCTGAAAAAGAGCCTTCAAGAGTTCCTATTTCTACACCGGCCTCCCGCGGCAGTAATGCCGCGGCCTCATTGAAGCCAGCCTCCTGAGGCATTTACACCAGATCCAGAAAAAAGCGCCTCCCGCGGCAGTAATGCCGCGGCCTCATTGAAGCTTTAGTAGGATCTACATATGCCCAGCGACGACCTTTGCCTCCCGCGGCAGTAATGCCGCGGCCTCATTGAAGCTCGAGTGGATCGACGGGGATCCCAGCCCCGGCCTTGAGCCTCCCGCGGCAGTAATGCCGCGGCCTCATTGAAGCAAACTAACAATCCCGTGTGATGACATATCGGTAAGAAGCCTCCCCGCGTACTGGTCGAAGCCGCCGGCACAACAATCATGTTCCTGCCGCCCTGCAGCCCCGACTTCAACCCGATCGAAAAGGCCTTCGCCCGCCTCAAGGCCATGCTTCGAAAGGCCGCAGAGTGCACCGTCGCCGGCCTTTGGGACCTCAGCGGCCAACTCGCTGGCATCTTCCAAGCCGCCGAATGCGCCCACTCCTTCAGCTCGTGCGGCTATGACCCAGATTGATCGGAAACCGCTCTAGTCAATCGCGAGGATGATGTGCGAGGCCTTGATCAGCGCGGCGGCGCGGTCACCGACCTTGAAGCCGAGAGTCGTCGCGCTTTCCTTGGTGATGATCGCGGCGATCGACTTGCCGCCGCCGATATCGATGATGATCTCGCTGTTGACCGCGCCATCCTCGCGCCGCGCCACCGTACCGACCAGAACGTTGCGCGCCGATGTTCGGCCGACCTCCCCCGCCGGGGCGAGCAGGACGAAGCTCGACTTGACGAGCGCAAAGACCTCCTTTCCAGCCGCCAGTTCGAGGTTCTTGACGCTCTCTTCGGTAATGATCGCGACGAGCTTGATGCCCTCGGCGACGTTCAGCAGGATCTCGGCGTTTACCGCACCGTGCTTGACCTCGGCCACGGTACACAACAGCATGTTGCGGGCGCTTGTACGCATGAAATGCCGCCAGGAGAGGGCAGGGACCATCACATCGGACCCGAGTTCGATACTGACGGTATGTGCGAGGCGGTGCAACTCGCGCCTGATCAACTGCACAGCCCTGAGGAAGCGGCGGCCGTCGCCGGTCAGCGATGCTCCGCCGCCCGACCGGCCGCCTGTGCGCCCGAAAACGAGAGGCTGTTCGGCAATCTGGTTGATCGCCGCGACCGCGTCCCAGGCGCCCCGATAGGTCAGACCGACGGTTCGCGCCGCGGCAGAGATGGACCCCAGAGCATCGATGGCTTCAAGGAGGCGAATGCGCTGATCGCTGATCTCGATGCCGTCCTCGCTGCGGAAACCGACGACGGTTTGCAGATGCTTCAATGACATGGCCGTCGCTTCCTGGGCCGGCGGGGATCAGCGCCGCAATAATGCGAACTTGATACTAACATCGGCTGCCGAAGCCGGAAGGTGTCATTCGTTACCGAGGGACGGGCCAACGCCGGCACGCATTTTGCTCTCTCGTCCGGACACCGGTCGCTGAGCGACGTCTTGTCCCTCGGTTACGCCGAGCTGGCTTCAGAGACCGTCCCCCGAAAGCGACAGAGGGTTTCGAAATCATGGTGCAGGTCATTTTCTACATGAAACCGGGTTGCAAGGGAAATGCGCGCCAACTGCGCGTGCTGCAGGCATCCGGCCACGACGTGGTCGTACGGGACTTGCTCTCCGAAGCCTGGACGGCGGACCGTCTCCGCTCCTTCTTCGGTGAACGGGAGGTCGCCGGCTGGTTCAACCGGTCAGCCGTGCGCGTGAAGAGTGGCGAGATCGTCCCGGAGGGCCTGACAGCCGTCGAGGCGATGACATTGCTGCTCGACGATCCGGCGCTGATCCGGCGTCCGTTGATGGAAGCGGGTGGTGAACGCCGCGCCGGCTGGGAGCCGGAGCTCATCGCTGAATGGATCGGCCTTGGCTCGGAAATGTCGCCCGGCAAGGAGGGCTGCGCCGGGAGGGCCGGGCCGAAAGCGACCCGTCACCATCACTCCGCGGCGGGTTGCGCGGTTGCGGCGGACGAAGAGTGATCTCTCCGTCGCCGCGGGTGCAGGGGCAAATGGTCAACCGTGCCGGGAGAAAGCGTCGCGAACCTTGCAGACAAGCGACATGACCCGGCGGGACGGCGGAGGCGCCAGCCTGCCTGCAAGAAAGTCGGCGACGGCCTTAACGGCATCCGCTTCCCGTGTCTGCCGCACCTTCACACCGCGCTTGCCCATCTTGGCGACAAACCCCTCGCCGGCGAACCGGGTAATCAGCACGTGGGCGCCGTCGAGCGGATGCGGGCCAGGTCCCTGGAACCGATGGAAGACCTGGGCGGGGGTGAGCGCGATGCGCTCGGCGAGGCTGGGGGTTCCCGATTTGTCGGTCTCAAACACCAGCCATTGCTTCGTTTGTCCCGCGTGACCGCTCACCGTGCGGCCATCCTGACTGCTGACGATGATCTTCAGCCCTGGTTGACTCATCGGCCTTTTCCTCTCGTCGATGAGGTTAACGATGCGACCGAACGGCGCAACGACCCCGGCTGCCCGGCTCGTAGCGGAGGTGCCGTCGGTTCGGCGTCGATACCATGAAATCCGCTCCAGCGCGCGATGTCGCGGTCATTGCCGCTTCGGGAGCGACACCGGGATGAAACCATACTCCTGAAGGGTTCTTTGTCCCTGGCCGGATAGCACGTACATCGCAAATTGCGTCGCCTCGAGCGGCGCGTGCGTTGAAAGGGTAATGCCGTATTCCGGACCGACCGCACACAAAGCGTTACGGGCGAACAGCACGGTTGGACCCGCAAGCCGCTTCGCGGTCAACTCCTCGGCCATTGGCAGCGCTGCTGATGCGAGCACATCGAAGCTTTCGCCTTGCTCAAGTCGGTCCCGCAACACTCCGGAGGGGCCCCAGACCGTCGCGACCCGCTGCTTCTCCCCCTGAAAGTAGTCCGAGATCATCTGGCTGAAGGGGCCGGTGAGGCTGCCCGCGGCAACGAACATGCCGTCTCGTCGAGAATCCGACAATGCTTCCGCGACGCTGAGGAGCTCGCCGGCATCGAGCAGTGGCCTGTGCTTACAAAAAATCAATACAGGGCAACAGGTTACCGGCTCATTACGGATGCGCCGGGAGTTGGCACACCGTGTGCTTGGGGGGATGCGTTATGTAGGCTAATTCATATCGGTGGTCAGCGGCCGATCGAGAATTTCGGGCGGCCGGGGAAACACGGGAATTGCTGGCGCGATGGAACCGGTCAAAGCACCCTGGATTCGTCCCGGAGTCGTCGTCCACGATCCTTCCGTCGATGTCGACGACCTGCTCGCCCGCTTTGCGCTCACGCTGAAGCAGCGCGGCTTCCGCATCTCCGGCTTCGTTCAGGTCAACAATCGACAAATCCACGACGGCGACGAGGGATGTGCCGACCCGATCGAACTGCTCGATCTTGACAGCGGCGAGACAGTTAACGCCAAGCGGCATCCGAACCCAGCGGACGATCGGACCGCCGTGCAAGCGGCGGCGTTGATCGCTCCGGCGACGCCCATGCGCCCGCGGCTTCATAGTTACGGTATCGAGATTCTCGGTGGGTTGCGGGTACCTGACGTCGAGGGCCTCGCCCGCGCCGTGGGTTCCGGCGGCCAGCCGCGCAACTTCGAGCGTTTCGGCGAGTTTGCCTACGTCGGCGTCGGCACGTCGAACCGGGCCGAAAACGGCAGTGCTGCCGTTTCGTTGTTGACACCGCCGCAGCCGAAGACAGCAGGCACAGCGGAGCACCGCAATGCGCTCCTCGCTCGCAGGTAGGTCTCACATGAAGAGGACGAGAGACGCGGACCTCGTCGCATCAGCACCGACCACGGGTGCACCGAGGCAGAAGGGCGAAGCGGCCCGCCGGACCACAGTTTTCGTTCCTGTTCCGGCCGCGTGGAGCCAGAGTACCGCTTCCCCCGACTACTCTTGCGTCGTCCATCCTGAAGCCGTCCGCAGTCGCCGCGCGCCTTTGGCGCCTGGATCGACCCGCGCCGTCGCCGACCTCCACGGTGCGGTCAACGGCGGCGGTCCCAGGGGCCGCAGGCTTGATGCCGCTGCGGATGATGCGATCCGCCGCGGCTTCGAGGTGGACCTGGATGACATCGGCGGCGAGTTCACCGACTGCCAGACGGGAGAATGCCGGATCAAGACGCTGCCGACGCTCTACCGCATCATTCGGGTGATCGCCGACAGCAAAGACCTTGCCGATGCGCTGACCTTAATTCTTGAAGTCATGGAACAGCGGCAGCGCATCGTCCGTGGCATGGTGACACTATTCGACCAACACGCCGGCCGGATCTTCATTCATGAGAGCTTCGGATTGAGCGAGGAGGAGAAAGCCCGCGGCATCTACTCCCTGGGGGAGGGAATCATTGGCGCCGTGGTCGAGTCGGGCAAGGCGATCGTCGCGCCACGGCTGCGCGACAGCTCGATGTTCCTCAACCGCACCGGCAGCCGCACCGGCGACGACGAACTGGACTGTTCGTTCCTGTGCCTGCCGATCCTCAACGGCGGACGCGTCCTCGGGACGATCTGCGCCGAGCGGGTTTATGAGAACAACCGGCTGCTGCGACAGGACTTCGAGTTCCTGGCGATCGTTGCGTCGATGATCGCCCCGGCCGTCGAACTCTATCTCGTCGAGAACATCGAGCGGAAGGACCTGGAGAACGAGAATCGCCGCCTGCACGACGCGCTGAAGCAGAAATTCAAGCCTTCCAACATCATCGGCAACTCCAAGCCGATGCAGGATGTCTACCAGCTCATCGGCAAGATCGCGCCGGCCAAAACGAGCGTGTTGATCCTAGGCGAGAGTGGCGTGGGAAAAGAGCTGGTCGCCAACGCCATCCACTACAACAGCCCGTTCGCCGACGGCCCGTTCGTCAAGTTCAACTGCGCCGCCCTGCCCGAGACGATCGTCGAAAGCGAACTGTTCGGCCACGAGAAAGGCTCGTTCACCGGCGCCACCGGTCAGCGCAAGGGCCGGTTCGAACTGGCCGACAAAGGCACGGTCTTCCTCGACGAGGTCGGCGAATTGCCGCTGTCGGTACAGGCGAAGCTGCTACGGGTGTTGCAGGAGCGCACGTTCGAGCGCATCGGCGGCACCAGAGCCGTCAAGGTCGAGCTCCGCATCATCGCCGCCACCAACCGCGATCTGGAAGCGATGGTCGCGGACGGAACGTTCCGTGAGGACTTGTTCTACCGTCTGAACGTCTTCCCGATCACCATCCCGCCCTTACGTGATCGCGGCAGCGACGTCATCACGCTGGCCGATCACTTCGTCGCGCGCTTTGCCGCCGAGAGCGGCAAGGATGTCAAGCGCATCTCGACCCCCGCTCTCGACATGCTGATGAGCTACCACTGGCCGGGCAACGTGCGTGAGCTCGAGAACGTGATCGAACGCTCGGTCATCCTCTCCGACGACGGCGTCATCCATGGCTATCACCTGCCGCCGTCGCTGCAGACCTCGGTGGAGTCGGGCACCAGCTTCGGCTGCGGGCTCGAGGCCAAGCTCCGGGCGGTCGAGTACGAGATGATCGTTGAGGCACTGAAGATACACAAAGGCAACACCACCGAAGCGGCGAGAGAGCTCAATCTCACGCGACGCGTCCTTGGGTTGAGAATGGTGCAGTATAATCTTGATTATCGGACATTCCGCAAAGAGTGAACCTGCCTTCTATTTGGCACTGTTCTTGCCTATTGAATGTAGAAGCAAGTTCTTTCCTTTGAAAGTGGATGTGATGAACATGAAAGCCGAGCGAGCAATACGTCTCGTCGATCCATGTGGCGAACGCCGGACAGCGGTTCGGGTCGCCATCGCCACCGGCGGCAGCGGCCTCGTCGACGCACCGCTGGGCCGGACGCCGAGACTTGCGATCTATGAGGTTGCCGCTGACGAAAGCCGCCTGGTCGGGCTTGTCGAATTTTCCCCCATGCCCCGCAAGTGCATGGCTGCCAACGATAATCCGGACAAGTGCGAAGGGCGCGTGGCGATGCGAATGGCGGCGATCGACGCCTGCCATCTGGTTTTTGCCCGTCGCATCGGCGACATCGCCGCCACATCGGCGATGAAGCGTGGCATTCACCCGATCGCGGTTCCGCGAGACGAGCCGATCGCGACACTGCTCGCCCGTTGTCAGGCGATGCTGGCGACCAACCCACCGCCCTGGCTGCGCAAGGCGATCGCCGCAGCGGGCCACCTCTCGACGCGACCGGAGCGTACGGAAGCGGCCGGGATCGTACGCCACGGTACGATTTCCGCATCGAATGGAGGGACGCGATGAACGGCTCCACTGCTCCAGCACCCCATCCCGGCCGCGAATACGCCTCCTGCAAGGTCTGCGTCATCCGCCTGGAACACCTTTGCTATCGCCGGGCGTGGTGGTTCCGGCCTTTTCGCGAAGTGCTGGCGACGGGCATTCGCATCTTTGCTCTCGTCTACCGGGTTCCGTCCGGCGCCTTCGCGGCCCGATCCGCGGCGTGTTACGGCTGCCTGCGGTTCCGCAAGAACACGGTCAAGCGGCACTCTCGCCTGTTCAACCATCTCGACGGCTACCTGAACCCACTGTTCAACCGGGTCCGGGACTCGCTGCTCACGGCTGATGAAATCGCCTGGGCGCGGGCGTTGGCCGAGCGCACCGCCGACCCCGCCTTTGTCGAGCATCGGCGCCCGTCACGGCGACCCGCCGCAGGAGCCCCGCGATGAGAGCAGATGAAATTCTGGCACTGCAGAACGAACCGGCGTGCGACCACAACCGCAAGAGCAAGTCCGGCTGCGCGCGGCCGAAGCCGGGGGCGACGCAGGGCGGCTGCTGTTTCGACGGCGCGCGCAACGCGCTGGTGCCGATCACCGATGCGGCGCACATCGTCCACGGCCCGATCGGCTGCGCCGGCAGCTCGTGGGATGCACGCGGCTCCCGTTCTTCCGGCTCGATACTCTACCGCATCGGCCTGACCACCGACCTGTCGGAGATGGACGTGATCATGGGCGGCGGCGAGGAGCGGCTGCTGGGGGCGATCGGCCACGTCATCGAACGCTACAGTCCGGCGGCCGTGTTCCTCTACAACACCTGCGTCACGGCGATGTCCGGCGAAGATCTTGACGTGATCGCCCGCGGCGCCCGGCGGCGGTGGTTGGTGCCGGTGGTGCCGGTGGACTGCGCCGGTTTCTACGGCAACAAGAATCTCGGCAACCGCATCGCCGGTGACGTGCTGTTGAAGCACGTGATCGGTACGGCAGAGCCCGCCCCCGTGCCAGAGGCGGCGCAGCGCCCGGGGATCCGGACCCACGACGTCAACCTGATCGGCGAGTGGAACGTTGGTGGCGAGTTCTGGAACGTCGCCCCCCTGTTCGACGAACTGGGCCTGCGCGTCCTGTGCACGCTGACCGGCGATGCCCGCTTTCGCGACTTGCAGGGGATGCACCGGGCGGAAGCGAACATGGTCGTCTGCTCGAAGGCGATGCTGAGCGTCGCCCGAGGCATGCAGGTGCGCTGGGGTACGCCGTTCTTCGAGGGCAGCTTCTACGGCATGGCCGATACCTCGCAGGCGCTGCGCGATTTTGCCCGCGTGCTGGACGACCCCGATCTGGCGGCGCGAACGGAAGCGCTGATCGTCCGCGAGGAGGCGGGAGCCGAGGCAGCGCTAGCCTCCTATCGCCGGCGGCTCGCCGGTAAACGGGTGCTGATCTTCTCCGGCGGCTTCAAATCGTGGTCGGTGATCTCGGCGATGCAGGATCTGGGCCTCACCGTCGTCGCCACCGGCACCGAGAAATCCACCGAAGAGGACAAGGCGCGCATTCGAGCCTTGATGGGGCCGGACGCCCGGATGATCGACGACAACGACCAGACCGCGCTGCTGCGCGCCTTCGACGCCTACGGAGCGGACATCCTCGCCGCCGGCGACCGCTATATCTACCCGGCACTGAAGGCGCGGGTGCCATTTCTCGACCTCGATCACGTCCGGGACATCGGCTTTGCCGGCTACGCCGGGATCATCGAGTTCGCCCGCCAGGTGGCGGTGTCAGCCGAGAGCCCGGTGTGGGAGCAGGTGCGCGCACGACCACGCTGGGACGGGCGCAACGACCACGGTCTTTCCCGCCAGGTTGAAGGACTCTGAGCATGGCCCAGGTCGTACTTTCCGGCAAACCGCTCGCCGTCCGTCCGCTGAAGGTCAGTCCGGCGATGGGCGCGTCACTCGCCTTTCTCGGGATCGACCGGGCGATGCCGCTGGAGCATGGCGCTCGCGGCTGCACGGCGCTTTCGAAGTTGTTTTTCATGCGGCACTTCCGCGAGCCGATTGCGCTGCAGACGACGGCGATGGAGCAGCTCACTGTCGTCCTCGGCGCCGACGACAACGTGGTCGAGGCGCTGCGCACCATCTGCGAGAAGGACGGCCCGGACGTCATTGGCCTGATCACCACCGGCATCGCAGAAGCGCAAGGGGCGGATATTCCGCGCACCCTGAGGGCTTTCCGGACGGCCCATCCAGCGTTCTCGCCGGTCTCGATCATCCCCGTCAATGCCCCCGATGCCGGCGGCGGCCTGGAAACCGGCTTCGCCGACGCGCTTGAGGCGATCATCGGCGCGCTGGTCCCGACGACCGAACGGAGCACCGGCCGCCTGCGGCAGGTCAACGTGCTCGCATCGCCGATGCTGACGACCGGCGACGCGGAAGCGCTTCATGAGTGGATCGGGGCGTTCGGGCTCGATGCGCTAATGCTTCCGGACCTGGCGTCCTCGCTCGACGGACACCTTACCGAGATCGGTTTCTCAACCCTCACCTACGGCGGCACGACGCGGGCCGCCATCGCCCGAATGGGCGCCTCCATTGCCACGCTGGTGATCGGCTCGTCCCTCGGCCGCGCCGCCGACGTGCTCAAGGCACGAACTGGCGTTCCCGACCTCCGGTTCGCCGGATTGATGGGGCTCGACGCGTGCGACGCCTTCACGGATGCCTTGCGCCGGATCAGCGGCCGGCCGGTGCCGCGAAGCATCGAGCGCCAGCGCGCGCAGCTGATGGACGCGATGGTCGATTGTCACTTCGCGCTGGGCGAAGCGCGCGTCGCCGTCGCCGCCGATCCAGATCTGCTAAGCCAGTTGATCCGCTTCCTCGTCGGCATGGGCGCCGAAGTCGTGGCGGCGGTTGCCTCTGCGCCGTCCCCGCTGCTTGCCGACCTGCCGGTTGACCGCATCGCCGTCGGCGACCTGGAGGATCTGGAAGACAGCGTGCGGACCCGCGGTCTCGACCTCGTCATCGCCAACTCGCACGCGGTGCAGACAGCAGCCCGCCTCGGCGTGCCGCTGCTGCGTGCCGGCTTCCCGCAGCACGACCACTTCGGCGGCCACGCGCGCACCTGGGTCGGCTACCGCGGCAGCCGCCAGGCGCTGTTCGACTTCGCCAACGTGTTGACCGCAGGCCGGCAGCTGGTTGCGCCCTACCGCTCCCGCTACCGCGCGGCGGACGACTGGAGGGAAACCGCATGCTGAAGATCGCCTTTGCGTCGAACGACCGCGCGCGGGTCAACCTGCACTTTGGCGGCGCCGACAGCCTCGTCGTCTACGATGTCTCGGCCGGATGGGCGGATCTCGTCGGCGTCGGCCAGTTCGTGAAGGCCGATCCGACCGGGACCAGCATCCGCGCCGGGCTGGAAAACACGGCGCAGGACAAGCTTGCCGCCAAGCTTGAATTTCTGAAGGACTGCACCGCTGTCTACGCTGCCAACATCGGCGCTTCGGCAATCCGCCGCCTGATGCTGGCGGGCATCCAGCCGATCATCGTCGACGAGGGGCACGATATCGTCGACCTGCTCAACGAAGTGAGCCTCGCGATCTGTTGCGGCGGCCTGCCGTGGGTCGAGCACGCGGTCGCCAAAGCCGGCTCCGCTGCGCGGGTTGCCGGCGCCGGCGCCGTCGGTGCGGGCATGGGCGAGAGATACGAGCTCATCACCTCGATCGGCGATCTGCCCGATTGAAAGCGGGGACGGTTCAGTCGCCGCGCAGAAAGCGGTTCCGAAGGTGATCACTCAGCCCGCCGATCGCCGTCACCAGCGCCAGCATGACGAGGAGCAGCGCCGAAGCCTCGCGGTATTCGAACAGGTGGAAGGCGGTGACGATCTCCTGCCCCAGGCCGCCGGCGCCGATGACACCCAGCACCGTCGCGGCGCGGAGGTTATGCTCGCAGCGATAGAGGGTGACGTCGGCCAGCCGCGGCAGCACCTGCGGCAGCACCGCGAACCTCAGGACGCCTAGCCGCGAGACGCCCTGGCTGCGTAGCGCGTCGCCCGGCGCCGGGTCCGCATGCTCGATGATCTCGGCGTAGAACTTCCCCAGCATGCCGGTGGAATGGGCGGCGAGCGCCAACACCCCTGGCAGCGGGCCGAAGCCGACGGCAGCGACGAAGATCACCCCCCAGATCAGGTCGGGGATCGAGCGGGCGGTGTTGAGAGCGAGGCGTGCCGCGAGACACACCGGTCGCGGCGCCCACTTCCCCGCTGCAACGATACCGAGCGGCAGCGCAAGGGTTGCGGCCAACGCCGTGCCGGCAACGGCGGTGGCGGCCGTCTCGATCAGCGGACGCCCCCAGCCCTGCCAGCGGCTGAAGTCGGGGGGCATGGCGTCACCGGCAAGCGTGATGAGCGTTTGCAGCGCGTCCTCGTAGCGGGGCGCATCGAAGGCACCGGTGTAGGCGAAGGAGGCGGCGACGATCGCCAGCAGCGCCGCCGTTTGGAGGTTTCGGCGGAGAAGGCGGCTGCGGCCGTCCGCGAGAACGGCCGCAACGTCATTGTCCTGTGAGAAGCTGGCGGTGCTCATGGCTCGGGAACCGCTCCCGGGGCCGACTTGCCAATCGCCTCGATCCAGAGACGCACCCGGTCGACGTCGGAATCGACCGCCGGAATGAAGGCGACGGCGCGGAGCACCTGTAGCGCCGCCGGGTCGGTGACGTCGAGGAACGCCTGGCGGATCTCCTCCTTGAACGCCGGCTCGAGCCCTTCGCGGAACGTCCACATGTATTCCGGGATCGGCGGCGAGTCCGCTAGCACCCGAACCGTAGCCGGGTCCAGTTTCTGCTCGCGGATCAGCCGGTTGTAGATCGGCATGCTGAGCCCTCCGGCATCTGCCTTGCGGTTGGCCACCGCCATCGCGACCGCGTCGTGGGCGCCGAGCACACGCAGCGTGTAGTCGCGCCCGGAGACGAGGCCCGCCTCCAGCAGCATGTAGCGCGGCACCCAAGTTCCGGACGTTGACGCGGGATCGCCGAACGCCACCTCCTTGCCCTTCAGGTCGGCGAGGGTCTGTGCCGAACTGTCGGCGGGGACGATCACCACCGCCTGGAAGGTGGGGCCGACATCCGCGTGCGTCGGCCGGGCGAACGGCTCCAGCTTGGCACGGCGGCTCTGCAGGATGTAGGTCACGGGGCCGAGATAGGCGATGTCGAGCCGACCGAAGCGCAGCGCTTCGCCGGTGGCGGCATAGTTGGCGCCGACGACGATTTCGACAGGCAGGCCGAGCCGGGTCTGCAGGTATGCGCGCAGCGGCTCGTTGATCCGCATGACGGTCGGTGCGGACTCGCCCGGCAACAGGCCGATGGTGAGCTTGTCGGGGCGGGCTTCCGCCTGGCTGGTCAACGCACCGGTGGCGATGAGAGCACTCATGGCAATGCCCGACAGAAACTTACGCATGACATTCTTCCTTCTCCTTCGGTCTTCGATTGGGGCGAAACAGCCGGGCCTGCTCCGCGGCGCCGAACTCATCCGGCGCGCCGATAAAGCGCATCCGCCCCTCGGCGAGGCCGAGAATCCGGTCAGCGAGCGCGCGCGCGAGCTCGATCTGGTGCAGGACGATGACGAGGGTGACCCCGTCGGCGGCGACGGCGCGGCGCAGTACGTCGCCAAGGTGGCGCACCAGTGCCGGGTCCACCGCGGAAAAGGGTTCGTCCGCCAGCAGCAGCCGCGGCCGGCGGACGAGGGCGCGGGCAAAGCCGACACGCTGGCGCTCGCCGCCGCTGAGCCGGCCGGCGCGGTCATGGGCGCGTGACAACAGCCCGACCCGTGCCAGGGCTTCGGCGGCGTGGCGGCGGTGTTCCACCGGCCAGGGCATGAGCGACAGCGGATGGCGCCGGTCGGCGAGGCCGAGGAGCACGTTTTCCATCGCCGTCAGGCGGTCGATCAGTGCGTGCTCCTGAAAGATCGTGGCGGTGCGCCGGCGGTGTTCCCGTAGCACTGCCGGCTGGTCGAGCCGGCCGAGGCCGGTGACTTCGACCGCCCCGCCCAGCGAGGGGATCAGCCCGTTGAGCACGCCGAGAAAGGTGCTCTTCCCGGCGCCCGACGGGCCGACCACGGCGGTAATCGCTCGCGCCGGGATGGTGCAGGCGATCTCCCGCAGCACCACGCGCGAGCCGCGGCGGACGCTGCACCCGTCGAGAGTGACCGCCGGACGCCACAGCGGCTGGAACGGCACCACGTTGTCGACGCTCGACGTGGCCGCGATCATCGCCGCCTCCTTCGTCCGCGGGCAGAAGAACGATCAGGCGACGGCGTCGAGGGCGGCAGAACCGCGCATCGCCCGCTGCAGCCACAAGGGCGGCGTGCCCCGCAGCATCTCCTGCAGCCGGTCGACCGCCTCGAGGATGCTGCGCGCCCCAGCCAGCTTCACCGGGAAAACGCCGAGATCGGCCACGCGCACCGACTGCGGATCACTCATCGCCAGCGTGAACAGCAGGCCAGTGCCGCGCAACGCCTCGATCCGCGCGTCGATGCTGCTGCCGACGGCGGGTGCGGGTGCACCGCCGCAGCAGCGCCCGCCGCCCTTCTTCTCGCCGCCGCCGCCTTCGCCGCCGCCACGCGGCCGGTCCTTGAACTGGACGCAGTCGACGAAGGCGGTTGCCTCGGCGCTAACCTCGTAGAAGACGAACTGGCGCGCGGTGCCGAAGTCAGCGTCAACGCTGAGCAGACTATTGGTGGTGAACGCGACCTTTAGGTGGCCAGGGAACGCGGTGGTCGGCATGGTTGTTGCCGTGTCCAGCATGGTCGTCTCTCCTCGCGATCGGCGCCGGCGGGACATACGCTCCCCGTTCAGGACCACGGCATCGGCCCCGCATCGGCGCTGGTGGGTTTGCAGAAAACTGCCGGGGAGCGGCCCGGGCGGCGCCTCAGCGGCCGCCCAGACCCGCCGCCGCTACCAAGTGTTGAGAATCCATTCCCGGTCCTTGGTGTATTCCATGTGCGCAAACAACGTGTTGGCGATGGTCTCGCCCAGTTGCATCGCGCCGCGGTAGCCGATCGTCGGATGCCGCTGCAGGCCGGCGCGGTCGAAGGTGGGGAAGCCCACCCGGACCATCGGGATGTTGGCGTCGATGGCGATGTAGCGGCCCTTCGAATGCCCCATGATCAGGTCGAGCTCGATCGTCTTCTCCTTGATCCGCCGCTCCAGTTCCCAAAGGTCGGCGTTGCAGACGATCTCCATGTCGAAGTCGAGATTCGCCTTCTTCAGCTCGGCGACGCGGGGGTCGCGTTTGTAGCGGCCGTTGTCGTCACCGAACAGCAGCAGCACCGGCTTCATCTCCACTTCCATGCAGAACTGGGCGAGGCCGATGACCATGTCGGGGTGGCCGAAGATCGCCACCTTCTTGTCGGCGAAGAACATGTGCGCGAGGTCGGTGAGCGCGTTCAGCGCCCGGCCGCGTTCCCAAACCAGCGATTCCGGAATCGGCTTGCCGGTGAGCTGGCTGATGTTGCGCAGCAGCGTATCGGTATTGGCGATTCCGTACGGCGTCGGCGAGTGAATGCAGGGGACGCCGAACTCGTTCTTCAGGTAGTCGGCGGCGCCGGCGCCCTCGTAGCGGGCGAGGGCGATCGAGCCGATGGCGTTCGCCGTGCCCTGCAGGTCCTCGACGGTGGTCGAACCCTCGGTCTGCAGCGACTTGTCCGGCAGCATCGGCGAGTCGAAGCGGCCGGTGTCCATCAGGATCGTCCCGTCGACGCCCATCTCGTCCAGATAGAACTTGAGCTCGGCGACGTCGCCGGGATTGACCCAGCCGGGGAAGACGTTGAGCTTGCCCGCAGGCTGCTCCTTCTTCGCCAGCGTCTTGACGAGCGACTTGACCGCCTCGTCGTAGCCGCTGACCTGGCTGCCCTTGAAGCTCGGCGTGTGTACCGGAACGAGGTGGATCGTCCGGCCGGGGAATTCCTTCGCCAACATCTTGTAGCAGGCGGTGATCGTTCCCTCGATGTCGTCGCCGATCACTTCCGTCGAGCAGGTGGTGATGATCGGGATGACCCGGAGTTCGGGATAGCGGCGGGCCAGCACCTCGACTCCTTCGACGATGCGCTTGGTGCCGCCAAACACCGCGGCTTCCTCATGCACTGAGCTCGACGCGACGGCGAAGTTCTCCTTGAAGTGCTGGGCGAACAGCAGGCGCACGAACATCGTGCAGCCCTGGCCGCCGTGGACGAGCGGGATGCAATCCTTGACACCGATGCTGGCGTACTGGCCGCCGGCCGGCTGGCAGGTGTACATCGGGTTGATGATGCCGCCCCGCTCCTTGCTCTCGATGGTGCAGGTCATGGGTGAAGCCTCTCTTCGAACAGGGGCGCCCGGGTCGGCGCGGGACGGCATCCGGCCCCCCCCCCCCGAAGGCGGCGAGGCGAGGGGGTGGGTGAGTTAGGGATGGGGCCACCGGGTGATTGGGAGAGGGGTGTGCCGGGCGCCGAGCCCGCCAAGCAGTTGGGTGATCTCCGCCTCGTCTGCTTCCTTGATCCAGGGAAAGCGCGACCGGAAGTCGGCGACCATGACCTTCGCATCCGCCACGAAGCAGCGGTCGGCCGGGGTATCGGCAGCCGGTTCGCGACCGGCAAGGAGATCGATCGCCTTGCCGATAATCCCGTCGATGTTCTCCGAGCGATCCCAGGTGCGGGAGTGGAACTGCCACAGGCAGCGCTCCTGTACGTAGCCGAACAGGTCGTCCACCTTGCTGCCCATCACGCCGCCTCCTCAACCAGCAGCGCGCGATCATCGCGGATGTCGATCGCCGCCAGACGAAACAGGGGGTTATGGGTGGCGTTGTACATGTCGCGGGCCATATTCACGAAGCCCTCGAAGCCCATGTAGGGACCGTTGTGGTAGGCGTGGCCGTTGACATACGGGATGTGCAGCTTCTTCACCAAGTCGCCGACGCGGGGCCCGGTGAAGATGATGTCCGGCTTCGCCTTGTCCATGATCTCGAAGAATTCGAGCTCGTTCGGATCGTCGATGTAGTAGGTACCGTTGCGGCCGCGGGCGATCACCTTCTCGAAGTCTTCCTCGTGGCCGAACTTCGAGGACATCGCCACCACCTCGACGCCGAGGTCGTCTTCCACTGCCTTTGTCCAGTGCCAGAGGCGCGGACCGCCGGTCCAGATCGCCATCTTCTTGCCCTGGAGGCGCTCCTTGTACCAGTCGAGCCGCGGCTTCCACTTCGCCGTCTCCTCGGCGATCAATTCCTCGGCCTTTTCCTCGAGGCCGAAGAACGACGCGACCTTGCGGATCGCTTCCGCCATGTAGTTGAAGCCCCAGCTGTCGATGTCGAGCCGCGGAATGCCGTAGAGCCGCTTCAGCTCGTTGGCGATGTAGCCGGCCGACCGGGCGCAGTTGACGACGTTCAGCTTTGCCCGGTGCATTGAGCGGCAGGCGTCGTACGTCGAGTTGCCGGTGAAGTGGGCGATCACCTGGATGCCCAGACGGTCCCAGTAACGCTGCAGGACGTCGGTGTCGCCCTGGATGTTGTAGTCGCCGATGAAGTTGATGGTGTACTCGCTGGTGATTTCCGGCTCGACGGTGCCGACCTTCTCGCTCACCCAGCCGATGTTGAGCACGTGGTGGCCCTTCGACTGGCTGACGCCGGCGAAGCCGGGGCATTCGACGGTGAAGATGTCGACGTCGGGCCGCGCCGCGGTCACCTTCTTCACCACCGCCTTGACGTCGTCACCGATCAGCGCCGTCGGGCAGGTGGTGTAGACGACCATCCGCTTGATCTCGGGCATGGCATCGAACGCCTCGTGCATGCACTTCTCGAGACGCTTCTCGCCACCGAAGACGATGTGGCTTTCCTTCATGTCGGTGGACCAGCTGTACTTGAGCTGGAAGTGGCCGTTGTCGCTCGGGTAGCGCTTGGTGTGCCAGGTGTCGTAGGCGCAGCCGAGGGGGCCGTGGATCATCTGGATGGTGTCCTTCAGCACGCCGCCGATCACGAGCTTGGCGCCGCAGAAGGAGCATCCGCGCTCGGAGAGGGTGCCAGGGATCGTCGGCGCATTGGCTGCCGGGAGGTAGTCGCGCGAATCCTCGCCCGGCGCCTTGAAGTATATGTGTCGTTCGCGCTCAGGAATGTCCTGGTCGCATTCTAGCAAGACCATTGGCATGACGGATATCTCCCTGCCGAAAACAACCCCGTTATTGGCTGCCTCAGCGACATTGACTTGATGAACTGGCGACGAGGACGGAAACGCACGAACAGTGCCAAAGTCGGCAGCCGGCTCGGAAACTCCGGCAGCAAGGCGCGCCAAGGGCATCAGTCGTTTGAAAACAATAACGTTCTGAGAGGGTCGAAGATTTCGCCGGGGGGACGCAGGCGGCATCGTCACGGCGGACGGCTGATGATCAGCGTGTTCCTGGGGGTACGTTCTTGGGGAGTGCGTTCCGGCCGGTACGGTTCGGTCGCGCGCGGGCGGCGTGGGCATGCGGATCCTGCCGGCGCCGGGGCACAGAATCTATCCCTATCTGCTGCGCGACGTGGTGATCGACCGGCCGAACCAGGTGTGGGCGGCCGATATTACGTACATTCCGATTGGCCGCGGGTCTTGTTATCTGGTGGCGATTATCGACTGGTTCTCGCGTGCGGTGCTGGCCGAAGCGATGCGGGATGCCAGCTGCTGGCGGATCGATCCTGCCGACGGTGTTCCCGAAGCCGCATGAGGGCGCCAACGCGATCGTGAGGGCGGGTAAGATGGCGGGCAGGCCCGAACGCTACCCCTCTAACCTATTGCCAGTGCGCCTCTTTCCGAGATCTCGTGGCGGAGGGAAAGGAACTGGGACCCAACCGTCTCTGCTTCGATTTCAACAGCTT
>JADHED010000627.1_pt1 | contig 38793 bp, 36 predicted proteins | sample 8952041 | NCBI WGS metagenome assembly JADHED01 (sample SAMN16124423, study PRJNA663239) | bioreactor sludge metagenome | isolation source: sludge (control) | place: India:Bengaluru | collected 2018-09-08 | reverse complement strand
TGGGCGGCGAAGAGGGTCGAGGCGTTCTCGAAGGCCCGAGCGGCCTCTTCGTAACATCCCGCCTGGAAGAGCGCTCGAGCGAGATTGGCGCGGATGAAGCGGGCCGAGCGGGCGGGCCCGTCCACGGTGGAATAGAGAGCCTCGTCCGGGGCGTAGCCGAGCCCGAACCGGTCACGGACCTCGAGGAGGTCGAGGGCGGCGAGCGCCTCGCGAAGGGCGTCGTCCGGCGAGCGGACGGCGCCCAGGAGACGCTCCTTCACTCCGTCGGCGCTGCGGCTCGCGCTTGCCCACGGTCCCCTCCGGACCGCAGAGCTTCCGGCATCAGGATGACCGAGAGAAGGACGAGAGAAGGACGGGGTTCATCGGACGCTTACGAGAGTCCAACGCAAGAAAGGACGGAGGCGGCAATACCTCGGCACGACGACATGCGAAGTAGCGAGCGAGGTGTTGGATTTCGGCTCCCTGAAGGCCACTTCCACTACTGAAGGGACGTCAGCGCCGGCCGGGTTCTTGCCGGAGCCCCTCGGAGGAGGTGCCGAACCAGCAGAGGTCAGAGAGCGATCAATGTGGATCCTGAGACCGCCAAGCCTTGTCAGGCTCGGGTCAACCCACAAGGAGGACGCGTGATTCCACGATCTATCCTGGCTCTTTCTCTCGTCGCGATCGCTGCTCCAGCTGTCTCCGAGACCTATGTCGTCCGGAGCGCCGCTGATGGTCGACAGGACGCGGTTGGACCGCTGCTCGCGGGCCGAGGCGTGGGGCAGCCGTTCTGCACGGAGACTCACTGTATCGTCGTGACACGGAACTCCGTCGAGCGCGCTGCGCTCTCGGACCTCGTCTTGAGACGCATCATCGTCCTTGAGCACCTCGCCGATGCCCGGCGTCTCTTCTTCCAGAAGGCCACATACGACGCGGATCTCGAAGCCTTCGACCGACCCTTTCCCGGGCGGATGGAGGTGGACCGTGGAAGCGGAATCGGCCAGTACGCTGTCATCTTCAAGGCCTATCCCACCGCGGAATGGCTGAAAGAGATCGAGGAAGCGGGGCTGACTCCGGTGGAGCCGCTTCCGGCGATGGGGTACCTGGTCTACGGCCCACGCGAGCCGCTCGAGAAGCTCGTGGCCAGGGTGTCGCATATCAACGGCATTCTGGATATCCCCGCCGGGTTGAAACGCTTCAACCTGGATCTCGTCTCGCCAGGTGACTACGACGGGGCGACCCCCACCTCGGTCAGCGCCGTGGACGTCGCCGACTCGCCGGCAAGGAGGTTCCTCGAGGAGGCCGCCTCGGGGAAGATCGCCGTGGCCATGAAGACGGGCGTCCTCGTTACCTGGAGCGTTCGGCTGACGAGGGCTCAGGCGATCTCCGCGAGCAGATTCCCGGAGGTCGTCGCCGTCCGGCGAAACACACGTCGCTGGGCTCCCGCGGACGAGCGATCGAACCGCCTCGTCCTCGGCGCGTGGCAGCAGCCCGGCTCATCCTGGCCGCCTCCGTCTCCGCCGGCCGTCGACCCGCCCATCCCCCCGAACACCCTCAATCCGCCCTACTACCAGGACCAGTGGAAGGCGAGTTTCGACGCGCTCGGGCTGGACCTCTCGCATCAGACGATCGGCTTCCTCGACACGGGAATCGATCGGGGGAAGTACGACACGGGCGGCGCGGCCTTCTGCCCGGTCTTCCTCCAGATGCCGGCGGGCCAATGCCGGCTCCTCTTCACGACCGACGTACTCGAGAACTACAACTTCCCTGCCGACAGGAGCCTGAGGGCTGACGACTACAAGTACCACGGTTCTCTCGTCGCCTCCATCGCCGCCGGTTTGGCGGGCGCAACGAGCCCGGGCCGGGATTTCGAGAGGTATGCCTTCACTCAGGGCATCGCACCGGGCGTCGGAGTCGCCTTCTCCAAGATCTTCAAGGAGTGCGGCGCCGACGGCGCGTACTCGAGCTATGGTCTCGAGTACGAGTTCGACGACGCCGATATGGAAAAGAAGCTGCGGTACTCCCTCGTCGAGATGACGAGCGACGGAACGGCTGGGCACTGGGTCCTTTCTCCTGACCGTGACGGCGGCTGGCCGCCGGCGGAGCCGGAGCGCGCCGTGAGGATCTTCAACCACAGCTGGCACGCGGACGATACCGCACCGGATATCTTCGATTATGAAGAGACGGCCGCGATGATCGATGGGACAGCACGAAGACTCTCGTTCGCCCGGTACAACTTCACCGGGGATCCGAATCTCCCATCCAGAGGCACAGCTGCCGAAGGGGCGCTTCATGTCATCGCAGCGGGAAACTACGTCGATTGGGTCGACGATCCGAACGGTTCTCGTCCGATGCAGGCGCCCGGAACGGCGAAGAACGGCCTGACGGTCGGCGCGACGCAGTCCTACAACACGCAGGGCTGTGAGAAGCCGGGTTGTCCTCCGACTCTGCCCATCGCGTCCAACCCGAGGCTCGTGGCGCCGTTCAGCCGGGTGGGCTATCCCAATCTCAGGCTCAAGCCAGACCTCGTCGCTCCGGGCGTTCGCTTGTATGGCAGGAGGGCCGCTGTTACGCACCCGAACGCCTGCGCATTCAGTGCCGTGTGCTACGTCGACCTGGGTGAGAATGGCTGCGATCTCCCCGGAGGTGGAACGAACGAGTATCTGTGGGGCTGGGGCACGAGCTTCGCAACTCCAGTCGTCTCCGGGGCGGCTGCTTTGGTGCGCGAGTGGGCGATCCATCGGTCGACGCCGATCTCGGCACCCTCGTCGGCCCTCCTTCGGGCGATCTTGATCGCGTCCGCCAAGAACCTCGTGCCGTTTCGCCAGGCCTGGGGCTCCTGTTGCGTAGCGCCCGGGAGCTGTTGGGATTGCGGAGACATGAGGCCGACACCAGACCAGCAGCAGGGCTGGGGCGGTGTTTCCCTCGACGGCCTGTTCCGACCGTACGCGAACTACTACTTCTTCGATCAGGGGAAGACGTTCACGTCGAGCGGCGAGCCCCCCTGGACGAAGAGCCTGACCATCGCCGACACGAGTCAATCCATCGAACTGGCCCTCGTCTGGACTGAGAGGCCATCTGGGCCAACGGTGAGCGGGGCGCAGAATCTCCTCAACGATCTCGACATCAAGGTCACGGCGACCGGTTCTGGCGGCGTGACGCGCATCTGGTACGGGAACAACTACTACGTCGACCGGGACGACGTGGGCCAGGCGCGAACGGGATACTCTCTTTCGTTCAGTCCCGGTCAGACACCCCAGTACGACAGGAAGAACAACGTGGAGCGGATCAACATCAAGGCGTCCGAGCTTCCCCCGGGGGCGACGTCCCTGACCGTGACGGTGACGCCGTTCAGCCTGAGCGCGAACGGGCTGGACCCCGAGGGATACGCCGGCGCTCTCAGCCAGGACTTCGCGCTGTTCGCGGTGAACGCGAGGGAGTAGCCATGAGATCCGTCCCGAAGCTACTCGTCCTGATCGCATTCGTCTTTCCCGGCTCGACGGTGCGGGCGCAGGACACGACGATGTACGTTCCGGCGTTCTGGGTTCTCACGGAGCACGTGACTTTTCCGTCCCCCTTCGAGGAGGGCTGGCGCTACTGGAGTAGCGTCCTGAGCGCATTCAACCCGACAGGCCAGCAGGGCGTGGTGAGACGCCTGCGCGGCTACACATCCGACGGACCCGTAGACTTCGACCCGTCCTTCAATGGCTGGTTGATCGCCCCCGGCACGGGATACCAGAACTACCTCACGGTCGGGGGAGATGGACCCGGTTTCGCGGCCATCTCGGTACCTCCGTCCTTTGTCGTGACCGCGGAAGTCAAGAGACTGCTGCGGAAGCGCTTCGACGGTAATGTAGATCCGGCACCGGGACCGGGACATGGGTACGACCTCGGCGAGGGGCAGGCCCCTCTGCCGGTCTTTCGGGAGCTCTTTCCGGCGGGGAAGCGCGTCATAGCCGGGCCCGTGAATCTCGGAAGCCCCCGGCTTCCGGAAGCTGGAGGGGCCACGATCCAGAAGAATCTCCGCCGGGTGAACGTTACGCTCTTCAACGCCGGAGACGAGCCCGCCAGCTTCGCGATCCGGGCGCTGAAGCTCCGGAAGGACCCGGCGCCGATCCTCGTGCAGGAGCTGACGCTCGGCCCGAAACAGGTCTGGCAGGTCAACCGGCTGCCCATTCCGCTCTCGCCCGACGACGAGGACATGAGATTCGACCACGAGCTGCTCGCGTGGGTCACGATCGACGCCTCGCAGCCGTACCTCGCCTACGTCAGCTCGGTCTTTGACGATCCGGAGCCGGGAGCTCTGCCTTTCGAGGTCTTCGCGCCGCAGGGGATCGACTAGCCCATTCATCGCATGGCCCCCAACGATGCCGGGGAGTCGGCACCGTTGGGGGCCTCGTGTTGGGGGCGGAAGGAGCGGGATGTCAGCCTCCATGGGCTGTCGCCACCGGCCCCCCGAATCGCGAACCGCCGCGCGAGGTCGACCGACGACGGGCGCTCGACGCGAGCGCGTCGAACGCGCGGACGGTCGTCTGTGGGGCGGCTCTGGTCGCACCGAGCCAGCTGGCCCGGCGCGAGCAGGGCGATCCCCAGGGTCAGGGAAACCAGGACCTTCTTCACGACATCCTCCGGCGCACCCGGCTGGGGTGCGAAGAGGGCGTCGAGGAGCGCTCATCGACCTACCTCTGGAGAGAGGCGCCGCGAGGAGGCCCTTTTTGATACTCGGGAGACAAAAAGTCTTCGCCGGGCGGTCAGGAAGCCCGGCGCAGCCGGTCGGCCAGCTGGGTCTCGGCCCGGCCTCTGAGACGCGCCAGGAGGTCGGCGTCCGGGATGTCCCCCCGCAGGACCGTCTCCAGCGACTCGAGAAGCTCGGGATCGAGCGCGGAGCGGCCGGCGATCGCGAAGACGGCGAAGCTCCGCCGGGCCTCCTCGAGCGCTCCGGAGCGCGCCAGGGCCTCGACCCGGAAGAGCGCCATCGAAAGCTCGTCGGCGCGGGCGCCCTGGGCGGCGAAGAGGGTCGAGGCGTTCTCGAAGGCCCGAGCGGCCTCTTCGTAACGTCCCGCCTGGAAGAGCGCTCGAGCGAGATTGGCGCGGATGAAGGCGTGGACCGCGGGGCGAGCCTGACGGCTGACCTGGCGGAGGGCACGGGCGTACTCCCGCCGGGCCTCCTGCGGCCTCCCGAGCCGGAGCAGGCAGCCGCCGATGCCGTTCAGGACGGAGGCGTAGGCGTTCCACCTCTCGGCGGCGGCGAGGGCGGGGAGCGTGGAGCGGAACTCGACGAGCGCCTCGTCGTCGCGCCCGAGATACGACAGGGCCAGGGCGTGGGCCCCCGCGGCCCGCGCGCGCTCGTCGTCCAGGCCGAGCGCCTCGAACGTGAGCCTCGCCCTCTCGGCGAGGTGGAGCGCCTCTTCGGCCCGATCGAGAAACGCCCGGCGCTGCGACTCGGACAGCTCGACGGAGGCGAAGCGGTAGTCCGAAGAGCCGCCCCGTGCGAAGGCGCCGTAGGAGCGGCGCAGCGCGCGGCCTCCTCGGACGAGGTCGCCCGTCCAGTTGCAGGCGGTCCCTTCGACGAGGAGAGACAGGCCGAGGAGGTCGTCGAGCGGGTAGGCGACCTCGGCGGAGGCGTCGCGAAAGCGGGGATCCGATCGCGCCGCGAGGACGGTGTCGCGGGATGCGCGGCCGAAGCGGGCCCAGCGGGCGGGCCCGTCCACCATCGAATAGAGAGCCGCGTCCAGGGCGTAGCCGAGCCCGAACCGGTCACGGACCTCGAGGAGGTCGAGGGCGGCGAGCGCCTCGCGAAGAGCGTCGTCCGGGGAGCGGACGGCGCCCAGGAGACGCTCCTTCACACCGTCGGCGCTGCGGCTCGCGGTGAGGGCTTCGTTGACGACCTCGTCGGTCGGACGTCCGGGCCTTCGCCTCGGCCGGGCCTCGTCCGGCCGGCTACGGAACAAGTCTCCCTCCGGAAGGGAGCGATCCGAGAGCGCGGCCTCCAGCTCGGGAAGAGTCGCCTTCAGCGTCCGGTCGAGCTCGTGAAGGTCGGAAAGGGCCGAGGAGCAGGCCGGGCATTCGGCCAGGTGCCACCTCAGGCGAGCGGTCTCCAGCTCGGAGGTCTCTCCGGAGAGGAGCATCAGGAGCGTGAGGTCGTCCGGATGGGCAGCGCTCATCGATTCGCTCCCAGGGCCGCTCGCAGCCGCTGCACGCAGCGGGCGAGGAGGGCCCAGACGTTGTTCGGCGAGGCGTAGGAGAGGGCGCTGGCCGTTTCCTTCAGCGACCGGCCTTCCACGTAGTGAGAGTGGAGGAGCCGGCGGCAGGCCGGGCTGACGCCGGCGACGGCCTGGCGGACGAGAGCGAGCAGCTCGATCGAGGCGCCGGGGGCGCTGGTGCGGTCGGCGAGGCCGGAGACCTCCTCATCGCTCACCTCGCGCCGCCATCGGGCGCTCCGGAGGAGGTGGAGACACTCGTAGCGGAGGATCCGGAACGCGAGAGCCTCGGGGTCGCGGACCGGGCCGGCGCGTCGCATCAGCTCGAGGCAGACGTCCTGCACGAGGTCCTCCGCAGCGGAGGCCGGGAGCCGGAACCGGAGGCGGGCGTGGGCCGCGAGCCGCCGGCGGAGGTCTCCCTCCGCGGCGATCGTTTCGGCCAGCTCTCGCCGGGTCGTCGGGGTCCGGGCCTTCGCATCCATGATCAGGCGCCGCCAGAGGGACGGTTTTGATACAGGGGCCGATCCCGCGAAGAACGTGTCCGAATCAGGGCGCCCCCGTCCCGCAGCGAGGCCACGGCCTGCTCGCGCAAAGTCGCGAGGAGCGCGAGGTCGAATCTGTCGGCTGCGAGCGCAGTCTCGAGCGAGGTGACGAGCAGGGCGTCTGCCGCTCCCTCCCGCTCCAGCGTCGCCCGGAATCGACCGAATGCCCGCCTCGCAGCCGCAGCCTGGCCGGCTCGCGCCCGCGCGTCGACTTCGCCGAGCAACGCCGTCAGAGCGTCGAAGACGGCACCCTGCTCCAGGAAGAGCGACGCGGCAGACGAGAAGCCGCGTGCCGCATCCTCGACGCGGCCGGCGGCGAGAAGGGTCTTCGCCAGGTTCGAGCGGATGAACGCGTGGACGGCGGGGCGTTCGGTGCGGGAGACGCGCCGCAGGGCGCGGGCATACTCGCGGCGAGCCTCCTCGATCCGCCCGAGCCTCATCAACGAAGAGCCCGCGCCGTTCAGCGCGGACACCCAGGCGTTCCACTGCCCCTGCCTCTCGAACGCCTCGCGGGCCCCCCGGAACTCCGCGACCGCTTCCTCGTCGCGTCCCAGGTAGGAGAACGCCAGGGCCCTGGCTCCTCGGGCGCGCGCAGCGTGGGCTTCGAGCCCGTACTTCTGGAAGGCCTCCGCGGCTCGGTTGGCGAGACGGAGCCCTTCGGCAGGCCGACCGAGGAAGGTCCTGCGCTGGGACTCGGCCAGCTCGACCTGAGCGAAGCGGGGAGAGAGGCCAAGGCCGGCCGCGAATGCCCGGTAGGCATGCGCCAGGGCCCGACCACCTTCGGAGAAAGCGCCCGTCCAGTTGCAGGCCGAGCCGACGACGAGGCTGGCGACGCCGTCCACCTCGGGAAGCGGGCAGAGGCTCTCGGCCTCCACCGCGTCGTCTCCGCCCGCCGGGATCTCGGCGCGGATGCGCGCGGCGGCGGCTCGGCCGAACGACAGCCAGCGGGCCGGACGCTCCACCATCCGCTCCAATGCCTCGTCGAGGGCGTACTCGAGCGCCAGGCGCTCCTCGGGTCGAGCCAGGAGGAACGCCCGAAGGTGCCCCGGGATCGTGTCCCTCTCCTCGGCGGCGGCCGTAAGGAGACGCGAGGCGATCTCTTCCGCAGCGAGCGAGGCCGCGAGGGCTCTCCGCGGCAGCGCCGGGTCGGGGCGTCCCGGTCGCACGGCCGGTCGCGGACGCTCCCGGAACGGATCACGGGGCGGAAAGGCGAGGTCTCCCGCGTCCTCGTTGGCGAGCTGCGGTGCAATCTCGCGCAGACCTTCGTCGATCTGCCGCAGCTCGGCGATGGCCTCGCCGCAGATGGTGCAGCCTGCGACATGCGCCAGCACGCGGGCGCGCGTCAGCTCGTCGAGCGCACCCCGCACCTGGAGCAAGAGGGAGAGATCGTCGGGGTGAGGTGTCATCGCCGAGCTCCTCGGAATCGCTCGCGCAGCTTCCGGATGCAGCGGCTCGTCAGGTTCGAGACGACCTTCGGCGAAGCCCACCTGCCTGCTCGGGCCATCTCCGACGGCGAGATCCCTTCGATGTAGAGCGCCAGCACGAGTCTCCGGCAGGTCGGCGACATCTCGTCGAACGCCTCCCGGAGCAGGACTCGATCGTCGGCAGGGAGATCACGACTCTCCTGACGGGCGAGGACGCGCTCGGGTTCAGCCGTCTCCGGGCGACGCTTCCGGTACCCGAGGCGCTTGCCGCAGCGGAGGGAGAAGATCCGGAAGACGAGCCCTTCGCGGCTTCGGACGAGCTGGCGAAGGTGCATCAGGTCGATGCAGGTCTCCTGGATCACCTCTCCCGCCTCATCGCTCGAGAGCCCGAACTTCTGCCAGGCGTAGGAAACGAGCTTCCTGCGCTGCTCGGGGTCCGAGGCCAGCTCGGCGGCCGCCTCGTGACCGGAGAGCAGCCGTTCGTCCGACTCATCCACGTCTGAAGTGCCTCCGCAGGTCCGAGATCCAACGGGAGGATAGACGCGAATCTCCGGTGGGGCAGGGGGCGGCACGTCGTGAATTTCGCCCCCCGGGTGTTGGAGATCCGGGCGCTGCGGGCACTTCAGGTGGAGGAGGGAAGGCCCGTCATCGTCCTTCGAGCGAGGACTTCATCTCAGCGGGAAGCGGGCCGACCCGAAGTCGCGTGAGTTGCTGCGCTCGATTGGCAGCAAGGAGGTCCTGTGATTCCGAGAATCGCCCTGGGAAGTGCCATAGCCATTCTGCTCGCAACGACTTCAGGCCCTCTCTCGGCCCAGCCGGGACCCGCTCCCGGGAAGCTCAGCGTCGGCTTCGACTCCGAAGGCGCCGTCGTCGAAGGCATCACCCCCGGCGGCAACGTCGCCTGGCTCGGCGCGAGCCGGAGTCACGAGGAGTGGGGCGAGCATCTCGCCCACTGGCGGCTGCTGACCGCCGACGACGACAAGGACCGCATCGTCCGCTTCCCCCGCGAGAAGGGGTTCCCGGAGATGACGATCCTCGCGGCGATCGACCTCACCACCGGCACCTGGGCCGTGGGCGCGACCTATCCGCTCGAGGGCGAGGTCCCCGGACCCGACCTCGGCCAGCCGAGGCGCGACTCCTCCGGCCTCGTCGACTCGATCTACGTTCCCGCCTCGCGCGTCGACCTCCTCGTTGTCCGCCCCGGGGCCGACGCCTGGAGCGCCCGCATCCTGGACGGCAGCCCCCTCGACCTGGACGCCGCGACGGACGGCGTCGTCACCGTCGGCCTCGCGGCGCTGCCCTCGCGAACCGCGAAGGCCACACGGCTCGACGGGATACGCCCCGGCGACGTCGTGGCTATGACGGACGCCCGCGGCCCCTGGGTCCATGTCGCCCGGATCACCGCCGCCGGGGGCAAGGAGTGAGGTCATGAGGCGACGCGCGCTTCTCCTCGGCCTCCCGCTCCTCCTCACGAGCTCACTCCTCGCCCAGACCCACCCGAATCTCGAGCGCGGCCTCGCCGTCGGCAAGGCGTACCAGGTCGGCGACGTCGATTCCGTGAACCTCTTCAACGGCAATCTCTCCCTCACGATCCCTCTCGGCCAGAGCTACAGCGCCGGGGGCGACCTCTCATACGCCTTCGTCCTCCGCTACAACTCGAACGTCTGGGACCACAACCTCGTCACCTTCACGAACGACTGCACCCCGCCCTACAAGTCCATCACCGTCACCCAGACGACGCCTCACGTCCTGACGAGCGGCCTGAACGCCGGCCTCGGATGGAGCCTCAGCTTCGGCGAGCTGATCAACACCGGCTGGGGCACCGGCTCGGACCGGTGGACCTACATCTCACCCGACGGAAGCACCCACCCCTTCTACAACACGCTGCACGACGGGGAGACGGAGCGGATCGGCTATCGCTACACCCGGGACGGCAGCTACATGCGCCTCATCGCCTCGGACGAAGGCTCCATGGCCGGCTGCCCGTCGGGCTGGCGCGCGGCCACGGTGGAGTTTGCCGACGGCCGCCGGCAGACCTTCTCCCGGACGGGGACGTGCCCCGGGCACCCCTTCACCCTCAACTCCGAGATCGACCGCTATGGAAATTGGCTCACGTTTACGCGCGAGACCAACGGATTGAAGATCCAGGACAGCGCCGGCCGGACCCACTTCATCGGACAAACGAGTCTGAGCGGGCTGGACTACGGGGGGATCGCGTACGTCGACCTCGCGGCCTTCGGCGGTGGGCGCGCGGTGTACGAGTTCCATTACACCGACAATCCCATCGCCCGCAGCTGCAAGCACTACTACGACGACTGGTGGAACGACTGCGATCCGCAGCTTCCCGTGGACATCCCAGCCATGGCGTTCCTGTACGAAGTCATTCTCCCTGACGGCTCGAAGTGGTCGATGATGGATGGCACCACCCTCGGCTACAACCTCGACCTACGCGCGGCGTGCGGGTCCGGCATCCCGCAGGACCAGCCCGGTACCCTCAAGTACCTCAAGAATCCCGTCGGGGGGACGTACAGCTGGACCTACGCCACCTGGAAGAACCCCTCCGGGCAGGTCTGCTCCGACCCGACCGAGGCCTACACCAAGGAAGCGACGGCCGTCGCGCAGCGAACCCTGACCGAACCGCTCGGCAGCGGCGGGAGCGGCACCTGGACCTACACGCATGATTCCTGGCGGCTCGGCGACGGTACGGTCGACCCATCCTCGCAGGAATCGTGGACCGTCGTCCGGACGCCGGAGGGCGACGAGAGCAAGCATTGGTTCCGGACGCAGTACTGCGGAACGTTCCCGGAGGGCTGGGACTATGGGCTGCCGTACACGAAGGGACGCTACGGCACCGCCGCCGAGCCGTGGGTCTCCACGCAGCAGTACGACGGCCTGTCCTCCACCCCCTCGAACCTGAAGCGGACGACATACCTTCGCTACGACAAGGACGCGCTGAACTCGAGCTGGTCCCCCAGCTTCCTCCAGCAGTCGAATCGCCGGGTCGACTACGAGCGGACCGTCTACGCCGACGACGGGAGCCGCTATACGACGGCCACCTACACCGGATTCGACGGTCTCGGCCACTACCGAACGGTCACGACCGGCGGGAACTTTGGAAGCGGGAACGTCCGCCAGACGACCACGGCCTACAACGGCACCCTCAGCTACCCGCCGGCCTCTCCCCCCGCGGAGTGGTGGTGGCACGCCAGCCCCTGGGTCATCAATACCTACCAGTCGTCGACGGTCACCGAGGGCGGGAGCGTTACGAAGAGCGAGGCATGCTTCGACTCGCTCACCGGCTACCTGCTTCGGACCCGGACGCTGAAGCTGATCGGCGCCGGGGCCGACCCGGCGCAGTCGACGAGCGACGTGATCACACGCCGGATCCACACCGCCGGCAATACCACTCGGGAGGAGTCCTTCGGCGGCGACACGCAGGCCGTGGGCACCGGCTCCCTTTGCTCCCTGACGCTGCCGACCGCGGCCTATCGGGTCGACCACACCTACCAGTACGGGAGCCTGAAGACCTCGCGGTACGTCAACTCCTCCGGGACGCCGCTTTCGCACTTCAATATCGACGTCGACCTGGACGCGAACACCGGCCTCGTGGCCACGAGCCGCGACAGCGCCGGCCTCGCCACGGACTACCTTTACGACAACATGGGGCGCCTGACCTGGGAGAAGCCCCGGACGACGCCGGTCAACGGCGGCTCCTGGGTCCAGCACTGCTACATCAACTACGTCGACGGGCCCACGAAGGTCCCCGCCCGCGTCGACAACTACTGGTGGCCGAACGGGGTCACGCAACCCTGCCTCACCTATTCGGGCAACCTCCGGCGAGAGGCGGTCGACGTGGACGGCTTCGGCCGCCCGTGGCGCGAGTACCGGAAGATGTTCGACGCCAGCTGGGCGCAGCGGCTGACGACCTACAACGGCCTCGGCTGGACGACCTCCGTCTCCGAGTGGCAGCAGTACCCGGTCTCTCAGGTCAAGAAGACGGAGTACCTGGGCTTCGATCCGTTCGGACGTCCCGGGACGATCCGGCCGGCAGACGGCTCGACGCACGACACGACGCTGACCTACGCCGGGGTCCGCCTGACGACGCGCACGCAGAAGGTGGCCACGGCCGCCGGCGTCGAGACGCCTGCGACGCGGACCGAGGAGTACGACCGGCAGGGAAGGCTCTGGAAGGTCACGGAGCCATCCGGCTCCTTCGGCGCGAACATCACCACGACCTACGCCTACGACGTGGGCGGACGTCTGAAGCAGGCCTCGACCCCCTCCGGCGTCACGCAGAGTCGGGTCTTCACGTACGACGGCCGAGGATTCCTGACGAGCGAGCAGCTCCCCGAGATCGGGCTATCGGGCAACGGGACGATCTTCTACTCGAAATTCGACGCGAGAGGCCATGCCCGCCGGGTCCAGGATGGACAGCACGACCTCGCGTTCACGTATGACGCCGCCGAGAGGCTGACGCAGGTGGCGCAGGCGGACGCCTCCGGTAACCCCGGCACCCCGGTCGTCACGGCGTTCTCCTACGCCACCGCGAACGGCGCTTCCAACTGGAAGAACGGCAAGCTCGAGACCGCCACGGCCTACAACCCCGACCTCACGGGCGCATCCGTCGTCGAGACCTACACCTACGGGGGAGTCGCCGGCCGAGTCTCCGCCCGACAGACGCAGGTCGAGGGACGGACGATCAACCAGTCGTTCGCCTGGACCGACCTTGGCCCGATCGGGACGCTGGGCTACCCCGACGACACCGCCCTGGCCGACCCGGCCCGGCCGGTCTCCTACGGCTACAGCCTCGGGTACCTCACGTCGGTCGGCTCGTTCCTCACGTCTCTCAGCTACCATGCCAACGGAATGGTCCACGAGGCTCTTCACGCCAACGGCATGAAGGACGTCTTCGCCAGGGACGCCAACGACATGCCGCGCCCGGCTCAGATCAGCGTGCAGCGCGTCTCCGACGGCGTGGTCCTCGGAAGCTGGGGCCCCTACGACTACGACGGCTCGGGCAACGTAAAGACGATCGGGGCCGACACGTTTACCTACGACCTGGTCAGCCGGCTGATGACGGGCACGACCACCGCCGGCGCGAACCGCCAGTGCGCCGACTACAACGCCTTCGGTGCGCTGAAGGCGCTCGGGACGGGGACGACGACCTGCACGGCGTCCCCGATCGCCGTCGACAACGCCACGAACCGCCTCTCGAGCCCGGCCCTCTACGACGGCGCCGGGAACCTGACGAACTGGGGTGGCTACGCCTACTCCTGGAACCGTCTGAACCAGATGCTGACGACGACGGGAACCGGGATCAACCGGAGCTTCGGCTACACGGCCGACGGCGAGCGCATTCTCGAGCACAACGCCCTCGACGACACTCGGACGCTCTGGATCCGGGATCTCTCGGGCCGGGTGCTTCGCGAGTACGGGCGAACCGGCGGAGGGACGTGGAGCTGGAGCAAGGACTACGTCCACCGCGATGGCCCCGTCGTCTCGACGGTGACGGCCTCCGGCACACGACACCTTCACCTCGACCACCTCGGCTCGGTGCGCGGAGCGTCGGACACCCAGGTGCCCCCTCAGCCGATCCTCTCGACCGTCCGGGACTACTACCCCTTCGGGCTCGACGCCCTCGCGGGGGCCGACGCGGAGCGGATGCGCTTCGCCGGGCACGAGCGCGATACCCGCGGCACCCTCGCTCAGACGGACGACCTCGACTACATGCACGCGAGGTACTACAGCCCCGTCGTCGGGAGGTTCCTGTCGATCGATCCCGGCCGCGACTGGAACGCCCGCGAGCCTCAGTCGTGGAACCTGTTCTCCTACGTGCGGAACAACCCGGTTAGGTTCACAGACCCGACTGGATCGATGTCTGAAGACGGCAACAAGCCCTCGGAGCCCGAGCCGAAGCCCCTTCCGCCCCCGCCGAAACCCTCTCCAACAAGGCCGGATGGGAGTCTCGAGCCGCCGCCGGTCCTTCCGCCGCCGGGTGTTTCCGGTCAGCCCAATGAATGGGTGTACGTCCCCAGCCAGGCCCCGAGTCCCGGGCAGCGGCCGGGGCGGTGGAAGCCGCGTGAACGAGTTCCGAATCCGAAGGGAGCGCAGCCGTCAGCCTCGTGGGATCCAGACGGGCATTGGGATATCGACAATCCCAGTCCAACGGGTGGGAAGGGAGATCGCGAGCGCTTTCTACCTGACGGCACGGCCCTTGGCCCAGACCATCGGCCGCTTCGAGGCGGAAGCTCGACTTTCATCGTCGATCCACGAATCGCGAGAGACGGCGCGGCAGTGATCGGCACAGGAGCTCTCATGTACTGGATCATCAGCGAGGGATCCCGGGTAGTCTTTCCCCCGAGAAATCTCGTGCCTATCCCATAGGTGGATGCGTGAAGAACATCTCATTCAATGAACTCCGAACGTGGTGCCGAGCGAGCGGATACGCACTGGAGGACTGGCGCCCATCGCTCCCGCCGGCGAGCCAGTACATTGAACTTGGTTTACCTGCCGAGGGACAGGCGCTTTCTGAGTTTCTCGATGACCTTGTCCGGATCGATCCCAGCGACCCAGAGCGCCTGATCTGGATTCGCGACTGGACCATCTGGAACGAACGGTCGCAGGAGATAGGCCTCGCTCACCTTGCCCTTCTGGTCGATGCAATGCCACTGGCTGCGGGCGATCAGCGGTCTCACGCCTACCTGTTGACGCCCCTCGAGTGGCGAGAGGCTATTGCGCTGCTGACGGTGCCGGCCATCTATGGATGGGACGCGCACCTGTTCTTCCAGTCAGGGGCTGCTTTGATTAGTCTCTCGCATGAGGGCCGAGTCTCAGTGGCGGCCGGAACGGCTGACCTGACCGGACTGGACGCGTGGGCTGAAGCGAAGTGATGATCGATCGGGGCGGAGTGTGTTGTGTTGAGTGGATTGGGGCTAGGTCGACTCGGGAGGAGACTAATCTCGTAGATTGTCTGGTCAAGACACCGGGGCAGGCTTTCGAGCCCGCCCCGGTCTCCTTCCGACGATTTTCTACTCGAAATTCGACGCGAGAGGCCATGCCCGCCGGGTCCAGGATGGACAGCACGACCTCGCGTTCACGTATGACGCCGCCGAGAGGCTGACGCAGGTGGCGCAGGCGGACGCCTCCGGTAACCCCGGCACCCCGGTCGTCACGGCGTTCTCCTACGCCACCGCGAACGGCGCTTCCAACTGGAAGAACGGCAAGCTCGAGACCGCCACGGCCTACAACCCCGACCTCACGGGCGCATCCGTCGTCGAGACCTACACCTACGGGGGAGTCGCCGGCCGAGTCTCCGCCCGACAGACGCAGGTCGAGGGACGGACGATCAACCAGTCGTTCGCCTGGACCGACCTTGGCCCGATCGGGACGCTGGGCTACCCCGACGACACCGCCCTGGCCGACCCGGCCCGGCCGGTCTCCTACGGCTACAGCCTCGGGTACCTCACGTCGGTCGGCTCGTTCCTCACTCGCGGCACCGGCGCGAGGGCCGCGGCGGCGAAGACCAGAAGCGGAGCGGCCAGGCGAAGGATCGACAGGGCCGGAGATGCGGGCGACCCTCTTCTCGCTCCTGGGCTCGTCGCCCGAAGACTCTTACGCCGGACGGCGGGGAACCACCGTCAGAGGCCGAGGACCTTCAGGAGCTTCGCCGTCGGATAGAGGTCGACGGGAACCACCCGGAAGTCCTTGTCGTTCGACCAGACCGGAATCCCGAGGTGGAGCGCCAGGGCCGCGAGGCCGATGTCGTCGGGGTCTCGGAGCCCCAGGTAGCGCCGGGCGGCGGGGAGGCTCCTGCGGTAGGCGGACTCTGGGCAGGCCTCGATCGGAAGCGCCGCCAGGTGCCCCTCGGCCTCCTCCTCCGTCATGCCGTTCGCTACCGCCAGCTCGGCGAGGTACTCGCGCACTTCGTCGAGGACCTCCTCGGTCGTGACGACGACGAGGCTCGATTCGTGGAAGACGCGCTGGGCGGCCTTGCCGGTGGCCGCCGAGAGAAGGACGTTAGCGTCCGCGGCGACGCTTCTTAAACTCGGCGAATCCACGCAGCACGTCTTCCTCGGAGACGCCCCTGGCCTTCAGCGACCGGGCGAGCTTCTGGCTGAAGGCGAAGAAGACGTCCTTCCTCACCTCCATCGGCACCGCATCGGGGTCCGACAGCGGGTAGACGACCGCGGCCGCCTTGCCGTGGCTCGTGACGAGCACGGCCTCCTTGCCGTGGATCATCTCGCTGAACTGGCTTCGGGCGTCGCGGACGGAGGCGGTCTTCATCGGAGTTTCTCCACGCGCGAGCCTACCATCGTGCACTCATGTGTGTACACACTATTCTCCCCCCTCCTCGTTCCCAGCAGACGCGCCGGGGATTCAACCAGTCGTTCGCCTGGACCGACCTCGGCCCGATCGGGACGCTGGGTTACCTCTACCAGGGTCGGCGAGAAAGGAAACGGGGCGGGCCGAACGGCCCGCCCCGCGAGAGGAGTCCGGGATGCGGGGAGCTACTTCTTCTTGTCTGCCGGGGCGGCGGCCGCCGGGGGAGCGGGCGGCTCGACGGGGGAGATGCCGAGCTTCTCGCGGATCTTGTTCTCGATCTCGAGCGCGACGTCGGGGTTGTCGCGGAGCCACGCCTTCGTGTTCTCGCGCCCCTGGCCGATGCGAAGGTCGCCGTAGCTGAACCAGGCGCCGCTCTTCTCGACGACCTTGTGCTCGACGCCGAGGTCGATCAGCTCGCCGGTCTTCGAGATCCCCTCGCCGTAGCCGATGTCGAACTCGGCGACCTTGAACGGCGGGGCGACCTTGTTCTTGACGACCTTGACCTTCGTCCGGCTCCCGACGACGGCGTCGCCGTCCTTGATGGAGTTGATCCGGCGGATGTCGAGTCGGACCGAGGAGTAGAACTTGAGCGCGCGGCCGCCCGTCGTCGTCTCGGGGTTGCCGAACATGACGCCGATCTTCTCGCGGATCTGGTTGATGAAGATGAGGCAGGTGCCCGACTTGGAGACGACGGCGGTGAGCTTGCGGAGCGCCTGGGACATGAGGCGGGCCTGCAGGCCGACCATCGCGTCGCCCATCTCTCCCTCGAGCTCGGCCTTCGGGACGAGGGCCGCGACGGAATCGACGACGACGATGTCGACCGCGGCGGAGCGGACGAGCGCCTCGGCGATCTCGAGCGCCTGCTCGCCCGAGTCGGGCTGGGAGACCATCAGGTTGTCGACGTCGACGCCGAGCTTGCGGGCGTACTCGGCGTCGAGGGCGTGCTCGGCGTCGATGAAGGCGGCGAGGCCGCCCAGCCTCTGGGCCTCGGCGATGATGTGAAGGGTGAGGGTCGTCTTGCCCGACGACTCGGGGCCGTAGATCTCGGTGACGCGGCCGCGGGGGACGCCCCCGATGCCGAGCGCGGCGTCGAGGTTGATGGAGCCGGTCGAGATCGCCTGGATCGCCTCCTGCGGCTTGTCGCCGAGGCGGACGAGGGCGCCCTTGCCGAACTGGCGGTCGATCTGCTGGAGCGCCTGCTCCAGGGCCTTGAGCTTTTCCTTCTCGATGGGGGGCATGCGGGTCCTCGCTTTCTGCGTGAAGACGGCGGATTATAGGAACCGGGTGGCGGGCGCGCGGACAGTTGATGTCCTTTCGAGCGCCGCGGCCGCCCGTTCACGAAGAGGAGACGTGGGAGACGCTAGCGCGGCGCCCGCCGAGGCGCAAGGGGTTCCGTGGGGAGAGGTCTTTCGCCTCTCGCCCGGCGCCTCGCTCCTGGCGACGGGGCTCGGCGCGGGGCTCCTCCCGAAGGCCCCCGGGACGTGGGGGAGCCTCCTGACGGTCCTCCTCGCCGAGGGGCTCTTCGCCCTCTACGGCATCGGTGCTGTGGCCCTTCTCGCGGCGCTCGCGACGGCTTTCGGCGTCCCGGCGTCGGCGCGCGTCGCCGCGCTCCGGGGCCGGAAAGACCCTCCCGAGATCGTCGTCGACGAGGTGGCCGGGCAGGCGCTCGCCCTCCTCCTCCTCCACCTCGCGCTCCCCGCCGGCGCCTCGCCGATCCTCCGCTGGGGCCTCGTGGCCGCGGCGTTCGGCCTGTTCCGGCTCCTCGACGTCGTCAAGCCCGGCCCGATCGACCGGGTGCAGTCCCTTCCGGGGGGCTGGGGCGTGATGGCCGACGACCTCCTCGCCGGACTCGGCGCCGGAATCCTGGCGGCCGCCGCCGCGTTCTCCCTGCGGTGATCGACACCTCGCCCCTCACCGGCCTCCGCCTCCGGCTCCGTCCGGAGGAGCCGCTCGCGCCGCGGACGACGTGGCGGATCGGCGGCCCGGCGCGCTTCTTCGCCGAGGTGGAGGACGCCCCGGCCCTCGCGGCGCTCCTCCGGTGGGCGCGGGCGGAGGGGCTCCCGGCGATCCCGCTCGGGAAGGGGTCGAACGTCCTCGTCCCCGACGAGGGGCTCGACGCGGTCGTCTTCGTCCTTTCGGGAGAGCTCGCGTCGGTGTCGGTCGAGGCTCCTCTCGTCCGCGCCGGCGGCGGCGCCTCGCTCATGTCGCTCGCGGTCACGGCGCGGAACGCCGGCCTGTCGGGGACCGAGGGGCTCTCCGGGATCCCGTCCTCGGTCGGCGGGGCCGTGCGGATCAACGCCGGGGCGTACGGGGCGGAGATCTTCGACCTCCTCGAGGAGGTGACGCTCGTCTCGCGCGCGGGAGCGCTCCGCGTCGTCCCGGCGGCGACGATCCCGCACGGCTACCGCTGGTCGGCGCTCTGCGACGGCGACGACGTCGTCGCCTCGGCGACGCTCCGCCTCCACCCCGCGACGCGGGAGGAGGTTGACGCGCGGCTCGCCGAGGTGCGCGAGAAGCGGAAGAAGGCGCTCCCGACGGAGCCGAACGCCGGCTCGGTCTTCAAGAACCCGCCCGGCGACCACGCGGGGCGGCTCCTCGAGGCGTGCGGGCTGAAGGGGGCGCGGGTCGGCGGAGCCGTCGTCTCGGAGCGCCACGCGAACGTGATCGTGAACGCGGGGGGCGCCACGGCGGCCGACGTGAGGGCCCTGATGGCCCGGATGCGCGAGGCGGTCCGCGACCGGCTCGGGGTCGACCTCGTTCCGGAAGTGGAAGACCTCGGGCGTTTCGTCACCAACCGGAGCGGCGCCGCCTCCGTAGAATCGGGACGATGACGGTCCGCGCGCTGATCCTCGCCGGCGGGAGCGGCACCCGCCTCTGGCCCCTCTCCACCGACGACCGACCGAAGCCGTTCCTTCCGCTCTCTGGGAAGGCCTCCCTCCTGCGGGAGACGCACGAGCGCGCCGCCCGCCTCTGCGGCGAGTCGAACGTCCTCTATTCCGCCCGGGGCTCGCACGCGCCCCACCTGGCGAAGGAGTTCCCTGGGCTGCCGCCATCGCGGCTCGTCCTCGAGCCGGAGCGGCGGAACACCGCGCCGGCGATCGCCCTCGCCGCGCTCGGCGTGGCGGACGAGGACCCCGACGGCGTCCTCGTCGTCCTCCCGTCCGACCAGGCCGTCCAGGACGCCGACGAGTTCCACCGCGCCCTCTCCCTCGCCGTGGAGAGCGCCGCCTCGGGCGACGCGTTCCTGACCCTCGGCATCCCGCCGACCCGCCCGGAGACCGGCTTCGGCTACCTCGAAGCGGGGCGGGAGACGTCGCCGGGCGTCCGCGAGGTCGTCCGTTTCGTCGAGAAGCCGCCGCTCGCCGACGCCGAGCGCTTCGCAGCCTCCGGGAACCACTATTGGAACGCCGGCATCTTCGCGTTCTCCGTCCGCCTCCTCTTCTCCGAGATGGAGCGACTCTGTCCCGACGTCCTCGACGCGATGCGCATGGCCCACGCGGCGCGGCGCGCCGGGGACGACGCGGCGTTCGAGGCCGCGTTCCGCGCCTGCCGGTCGATCTCGATCGACTACGCCTCCAGTTCACGCCCGACACGCTTCCGTCCGACATCCTCGGCCTGACGATCTTCAACCAGCAGTCGCAGGCGTTCGAGTTCCACCCGGGGCCGATCTTCACGCCGATCCTCGTCGCCGACGAGATCAACCGGGCGACCCCGAAGACGCAGGCCGCGCTCCTGGAGGCGATGAACGAGCGGGGCGTGACGGTGGACGGCGAGACGCGCCGGCTCCCCGAGCCGTTCCTCGTCCTGGCGACGCAGAACCCGATCGAGTACCTCGGCACCTACCCGCTCCCGGAATCGCAGCTCGACCGCTTCCTGATGCGGATCGCGCTCGGCTACCCGGCGGCCCAGGAGGAGCGCGCGCTCCTCCTCTCGGGAGGCGCCGACCGGGCCCTCGCGTCGATGCGCCCGGTCCTGACGCTGACCGAGCTGAAGCAGGCGCAGACGGCGGTCGAGGCGGTGACGGTCGCCGACAAGCTCCTCGACTACGTCATGGCGCTCGTGCAGCGGACGCGCGCGAGCCGCGACCTCGTCCTCGGCGTCTCGCCGCGCGGCGCGCAGGGGCTCTTCCGGGCGGTGCAGGCGCACGCGCTCGTCGCGGGGCGGCCGTTCGCGACGCCCGACGACGTGAAGAAGGTGGCCCCCGCGGTCCTCGCCCACCGGGTCCTCGCGAGCGCGACGGGACGCTACGAGGGGACGGGCGCGGGGCGCCGCGAGCGCGAGGCCGTGCAGAAGATCCTGGACGAGGTCGCCGTCCCGCTCTGAGCGCGGGGAGGCGGGATGCCGTGAAGCTGTCGGTCCTCCGGCTCCGCCTGAAGGTCCCCTGGGACGAGTCGATCCTCGTCCGCGTCACGAACCTCGGCCTCGGCTACGTCCTGACCTCCCTCGTCGTCGCGATCGGGGCGACGAACACCGGCAACAACGGCCTCTACGTCCTCCTCTCGCTTCTCCTCGGCGTCCTCCTCGTCTCGGGGGTCGTCTCGCGGCGGAACGTGGACGCGGTCGTCGTCGCGCTCGACGGCCCGGCCGAGGTCTTTGCCGGCGAGCCGGCGCGGTTCCAGGTGCGCCTCGAGAACCGGACGAAGCGCGCGAAGTCGGCCCTCCTCGCGAAGGTCTCGGGAAAGGCGGCCCCGCTCCTCTTCCCGCGGATCGAGCCCGGGAGCGAGGCCGAGCGGGGGGTCGACCTCGTCTTCCCCCGCCGCGGGCGGCAGCGCGTCGAGTCGATCCTCGTCTTCAGCGGCTACCCGATCGGCCTCTTCCGGAAGGGGCGGCTTCACCCGGTGAACGAGGAGCGGATCGTCTTCCCGAGCCCGGCCGACGCGGCCGCGCCCGCGCCGGACCACCGGGACGCGAGCGACGACGGCCGGGAGCCCCGGATGCGCGGCCGCGGGGCGGAGATCCTCAAGCTGCGCGAGGCGGTGCCGGGAGACGACCCGCGGGACATCCACTGGCCCCAGACGGCGCGGCAGGGGAGGCCGATCGTCAAGGAGCGGGCCTCGGAGCTCGGCGGAGAGGTCGTCGTCCACCTCGACACGTTCCGCCCCGCGTCGGCGGGGGCGGCGTGGGACGCGGCGTTCGAGGAGGCCGTCCGGCGCGCGACCGGGCTCGTCCTGACGATGCTCGCCCGCGGCGAGCGCGTCGGCCTCCTCTGCGGCGCGACGTTCGCGCCCCCGGCGAGCGGCCCGTACCACCGGACGACGCTCCTGACGGCGCTCGCGCTCGTCGAGCCGGGCGCCGAGGCTCCGCTCCCGCTCTCCCTCCCGGCGGGAACGTCGCTCTACCACGTGCGGGCGGCGGGCTGATCGATGGCGAAGAAGCCGCGCCCCGACCCGGCCCTGCTTCCGTTCCGGCGGGAGAGGATACTGGCCGTCGGCCTCCTCTCGGCGCTCGCGCCGATCCCGCTCGGGTTCACGGGAGCTCTCCCGGTCCCGGCGCTCCTCGTCTACCTCGGCACGCTCGGGGTCCTCCTCGCGTTCGTGAAGGCGGGGCGGGTCCCGTGCCTCGCGGACCGCTGGCTGAATCTCGCCGGAGTCGCCTACTTCGCCCTCTTCTGGTTCGGCGTCCGGTTCGGGGGGCGCTCCCTCCTCCGGACGGCGCTCCACATCCTCCTCTTCACGGCCGTGCTGAAGCTCGCGTCGATCAAGCGGGAGCGCGACTTCTCGGTCTCGCTCGTCCTCGCGACGTTCCTCCTCGTCGCCTCGATGGCGACCTCGACCCACTCGACGATCCTCCTCTTCCTCGGCGGCTTCGCGGCGGTGGCGTGGCCGCTCCTCTCGCGGTGGGCGCTCTGGAGGGACCTCGCGGCCGCCCCCGACGAGTGGCGGCGCGACGCGCGCGCCCGGGAGATCCCCTCCCGTCGCGCGGTCGCGGCCTCGCTCGGCGCCGCCGTGGCGCTCGCGATCCCGATGTTCGTCCTCTTCCCCCGGCTGAAGACCTCCTACATTCAGGGTCTGCCGGGGGGCGACGCCGGGGAGAGCGGCTTCTCCGACACCGTCGACACGAACCTCTACGGCCGCCTCCGCCAGAGCGACAAGATCTTCCTCCGCGTCGTCGTCGAGGAGGGGCCGCTCGTCGAGGACCCGTCGTTCCTCCGGATCCGCCTCCTCGCGCACACGCGCTTCTCGGAAGGGGTCTGGCGGCCGCCCGCCGACCGGGGGCGCGTCGTGGCGATGCGGGACGGGAGCCGGCTCTCGCTCCGACCGCGGGGAGGCCCCCGGCCGGACGCCACGCACCGTCTCTCGCTCGAGGTCGCCCCGCTCGGCATCCGCTTCCTGCCGTATCCCGTCACGGCGCTCTCGGCGTCGGCCTCGCCCGAGCTGACGCGCCGGTGGGGCGTCGTGCCGCTCGTGAAGGACGGCGACGGCAACTTCCGCCTGACGGTGGAGCCGCCGCCCTTGATGCGCTTCGAGGTCCTCTCGGCCGCGGAACCGCAGGTCGACCGGACTCCGCCCGAGGCCGACGACGCGGCGACCCGTCCGATCGGGTCGGCGACGCTCCGGGACTGGGGCCGCGAGGTCGCCGCGGGAGTCGACCCGGGGGCCGACCCGTGGCTCTTCGCCCGGCGGATCGAGGAGCACCTCGCGACCCGCTACTTCTACACGCTCGACTCGGCCCGCTGGGGGCCGTCCGCCGTCGAGGAGTTCCTGACGAGCCGGCGATCGGGACACTGCGAGACGTTCGCGACGGCGATGGCGCTCGTCCTGCGCGAGCACGGCATCCCGACGCGGCTCGTGACCGGCTTCGCCGGAGGCGAGCGGGGGCCCTTCGGCTCCTACTACCTCGTCCGCGGCCGGGAGGCGCACGCCTGGCTCGAGGCGTGGTGCGGGCCGGAGCGGGGCTGGGTCTCCTTCGACCCGACGCCGGCTTCCGGGCGGCCACAGGTGACGCGCCTCGACGTCGTCCGGAGCGTGGGGCAGTTCTTCGGGAACCTCGAGTTCCTCTACGGCCGCTGGATCCTCGGCTTCGCCCAGGCCGACCAGGCTTCGATCGCGACGGCCGTCCGCGACGCGGTCGCCGCGGTCGAGGAGAAGGCGAAGGCCGTCGCGCGGGCCGTCTCGTCGATCGCGAAGGATGGAGGGCCGGCTCGCCTCCTCCTGGGCCTCCTCGTACCGGCGGCGCTCGCCGCGCTCGTCCTCCTCTTCGTCCGGCTCGCGCGGCGCGCCGGGGGTTTCGGCACGCGGGGGCTCCCGCCTGCCTCCGCGTCCTACAGGCGGCTCCAGCGGCTCCTCCGGCGGCGGGGCGCCGACCTGACGCCCGCCTCCGCGCCGGCGGAGACGCTCTCCACGGCGGACCGCCTCGGCGTGGGCGGTCCAGCCCGCCAGATCGTCCGCGCCTACGTCGCCGAGTCGTTCGGAGGGCGGCCGACCTCCCCGGCCGAGGCGGAACGCCTCACCGCCCTTCTCCGCGAAGCCCGCGCCGCGCGTTTCCGCGGCTGAAGCGCGGAACCGGAGCGGCACGTTCTCCGTATCCGACGGAGAACGATTCCGAGGAGGACCCATGCGCCGAGCCGTCCCCGTCGTCCTTGCCCTCTCGCTCTTCGCCGTCGGCGTCGCGCCGGCCGCCGAGCCCGCGTCGAAGGTCGTGGAGAAGACGCTGCCGCTCGCCGCGGACGGCCGGCTCGCGATCGACACCTACAAGGGGCGGGTGTCGGTCGTCGCCTGGGACCGCGCGGAGGCCTCGATCCGGGCGGTCGTGAGGCCGGACGGCGAGTGCGACCGGGCGGCCGAGCTCGTCGAGCGGACGCGGGTTCGGATCGAGGGGGGCGGCCGCGAGGTGCGCGTCGTCTCCGACTACGACGACCTCCCGAAGATCTGGTTCTCGTTCCGCGACGACTGCTCGTCCCGGCCGTTCGTCGAGTACGACATCCGCGTCCCGCACGGCGCCACGCTCGACCTCTCCGACTACAAGTCGCGCATCTCGGTCGAGGGGCTCGGAGGGGACGTCTCGGTCGAGAGCTACAAGGGGGTGGCGCGCCTCACCGGCCTGTCGGGCCGCCTCGACGTCGAGACCTACAAGGGCGACGTCCGGGCCGAGCTCGCGCGGGTCGCCGGGGACCTGCGCGTCGAGACCTACAAGGGGGAGATCGAGGTCGTCCTCCCGAAGGGCTCCCGCGTCGCCCTCGACGAGGAGATCGGCCGGCGCGGCCGGCTCGTCGCGGAGCTCGAGGAGACGGGCTCCGGGCCGCGCCTCGTCGCCGAGACCTACAAGGGGACGATCCGGGTCCGGGAGAAGTAGCCCGGCGCCGGGCCGTCAGTACGCGTTCTCGTCGCGGAAGCTGCGGGTCGCGGTGAGCCAGAGGATGCGGAGGTCGAGGGCGAGGCTCCAGTTCTCGATGTAGTAGAGGTCGTACTCGATCCTCTTCGAAAGGCTCGTGTTCCCGCGCCAGCCGTGCACCTGCGCCCAGCCCGTGAGGCCCGCCTTCACGCGGTGGCGGAGCATGTACTGCGGGTACTTCTCCTTGAACTCGCGGACGAACTCGGGGCGCTCGGGGCGCGGGCCGACGAGCGACATGTCGCCCCGGAGGATGTTCACGAGCTGCGGCACCTCGTCGAGCGACGTGCTCCTGAGAAAAGCCCCGACGCGCGTCCGTCGCGAGTCGCCCTCGCGCGCCCAGACCGCCCCGGTTTCGTCCTCCGCGCCGACGCGCATCGACCGGAACTTCAGGATCCGGAAGAGGCGGCCGTCCAGCCCCATCCGCTCCTGCGTGTAGAAGACGGGTCCACGGTCCTCGAGCCAGATCGCGAGGGCGACGAACGGGAGGAGGACCGACAGGCCGACGAGCCCCCCCGCGGAGAGGACGACGTCGATCGAGCGCTTCACGAGCGAGTTCCACCCCTCGAGCGGGCGCTGCGTGAGGTTGATGACCGGGAGCCCGTCGAAGTCCTCGACCCCCGCCCGAAACGTGACGAACTGGAAGAGGTCGGGGACGAAGCGGAGGTCGACCATCTCGTTGCCGACGTCCTTGAGGATCCGGAGCATCGTCCGGTAGGCGTCGACCGGGAGGGCGAGGAAGAGCGTGTCGACCTGGTGCGACTCGAGCAGCGCGCGGACGTCGGCCGTCGTCCCGAGGACGCGCAGCCCGCGGTGCTCGGCGTCCTTTCGCTCCGGGTCGTCGTCGGCGAAGCCGACCGGCTTGATCCCGGCCGCGGGATGGTCGAGGAGCTTGTCGGCGACGGCGCGCCCCGCCTCGCCGGCGCCGACGACGAGGGCCCGGCGCACCCCGACGCCGGCGCTCCAGACCTTCTCGAGGTAGCGCCAGATCCCGAACCGGCCGAGCGAGACGAAGAGGACGTCCAGCCCGAGGAAGAGGACGAGGAGCGTCCTCGGCAGGGAGAAGGCGCGGGAGAAGGAGAGGAGGCCGACCAGGAGGAGCGTCGCGAGCGAGGAGGCGATGAGGACCGCGAGCGCCTCGTCGACGGACGAGCGGTCCCGGCGGAGCGGGTAGAGGCGGTGGAAGTAGAAGACGACCGGCCAGAGGATCGCGAGGACCGGGAGGAGCCGGAGGTAGTTCCCGAACGGCTGGACGCCGAGCGGCGTCGGCCAGACGGTCTCGAACCGGACGACGTAGGCGGCCAGCAGCGCCGCGCACGTGGCCGCGACGTCGGACGCGAGGAAGGTCGCTCGGAGCCGCCGGGCCTGGTTCTGGATCACGCGGTCACCGGGCGGATTCTACGGTTCGGCGCGGGGGAGCCCCTCCGCGAGGTCGGACCGTCCCGCCTCGAGGAGGGCCGCGCGCGCGGCGTCGAGGAACCGGGCCCGGAAGGCCGCCTCGGAGAAGCGCGCCGCGTTCGCGACGAGCCGCGCGCCGTCGAACCGCGTGGAGCGGGCGAGGTCGATCGCTCTCGCGAGATGCTCGGGCCCGGGGGAGGGATAGAGGACCCCGGTGGCGCCGTCGACGATCGTCTCGAGGGCGCCCCCTTTCCCGAGGGCGACGACCGGCGTCGCGCACGCCTGGGCTTCGAGGGGAACGATCCCGAAGTCCTCCTCGCCCGGCATCAGGACGAGCTCGGCCGACCGGTAGAGCTCGCGGAGCTCCTCGTCGGACGGGGAGCCGGCGAACGTCACGTTCGCGCCGGCGAGGGCGCGGAGGCGCCGCTCCTCCGGTCCGAATCCGGCGACGGTGAGCGGGAGGCCGAGCCGAGCCGAGGCCGCGATCGCGTCGTCGACGCGCTTGTACGGGGCGAGGGCGGAGACGACGAGGAGCCCCTTCCGTTCCCGGGGCGCCGGCGCGTAGAAGCGGTCGTCGACCGGCGCCGGGACGACGCGCGCCGGCCGCCGGTAGAGGCGCGCGATCCGCTCGCGCACGTTCTCGGAGTTCGCGAGGAAGGCGTCGACGCGCGGCACGGTCGCCACGTCGCGCGCGCGGAGCGGCGCGCGGACGAGGCGCGCCGCGGCCCGAGCGAGCGCTCCGCGGCCGCGCAGGTAGTCGTCGAACTGGTCGTGGAGGTAGCGGACGGGCGTGTGGCAGTAGCAGAGGTGGAACGCGCGCGGGCCCCGCTTCGCGGCCTTCGCGACGCAGTGGGACGTCGAGAGGACGAGGTCGAAGCCGGAGAGGTCCCAGCTCTCGCAGGCGAGGAAGTAGAGCGGGAGGAGCGAGCGGTAGTCGCGCCGGGGCGAGACGACGCGCTGGAGCCAGGTCGTCCGGACCTCGCGCGCCTCGACCTCGGCCGGGACCGAGCCGGGGAAATGGAACAGGGTGTAGAGCGGAGCCTCCGGGAAGAGGCGGGCCAGCTCGCGCAGGACCTTCTCGCCGCCGCGCGTCCCGGTGAGCCAGTCGTGGACGAGGGCGACCTTCACGCCCCCTCCGCGGCGTCCCGCCACGCCTCGGCGACCTTCTCGAACGTCGCTTCCCAGGTAAAGAGGCGGGCGCGCTCGCGCCCCCGCGCCGAGAGGCGCGCGGCGAGCGTCGCGTCGGTGAGGAGGTGCCGGAGCGTCTCGGCGAGCGCGGCCGGGTCGTCGAGGTCGGCATAGAGCGCCGCGTCGCCCCCCGCCTCCGGGAGGCCGCCGCGGTCCGAGCAGACGACCGGCGTCCCGACGGCCTGAGCCTCCAGGACCGGGAGGCCGAACCCCTCGAGGAACGACGGCATCGCGAGGGCCGAGGCCCCGGCGAGGAGGGGAACGACGTCCTCGTCGGGGACGACGCCGAGGTCGACGAGGCGGTCCTCGATCCCGGCGGCCGCGGCGGCGGACCGGCGGGCCTCGCGGCGCTCGGGCGCGCCGCCGGCGAGGACGAGCCGGTGGGGGAGCCCCCGCTCCTCCAGCCGGACGAACGCGCCGAGGAGGCCCGGGAGGTTCTTGTGCGGCTTGTCGTTCCCGAGGAAGAGGACGTAGGGCGCGTCGAGGGCGTGCGCGCGGCGGACCCGCTCGACCGCGAGCGCGTCGACCGGCGCGAGGAAGCGCGGCTCGACCCCGTTCGGGACGGCGCGGACCTTCGCCGCGCGGGAGGGGGCGAACTCCGCGAGGTCGCGCCGGACCGCCTCCGACACCGTGAGGACGACGCGGGCGCAGCGAAGGGCCCGCCCGAGCATCGTCGTCGCGTAGAGCCGCTTCGGGAGCGTCGCGTGCTCGGGCCGCTTCAGGTGGATCAGGTCGTGGATCGTCACGACGGTCGCGGCCGGCGGCAGGAGCGGGACGACGTAGTGCGGGGCGTGGAAGACGTCGAAGCGCGTCCGCGCGAGGGCCCGCCGGACGGCGACCGGCTCGCGGAGCGAATACTCGGCGGCCTCGCAGGTCACGGCCTCGACGCCGGGCGGCAGGAAGGAGGCGTCGCCGGGCCTCACGAGCGCGACGAGGTCGTGCTCGCCCCGGGCGGCGGCGGCGCCGAGGAGCCCGCGGACGTAGGTCCCGATCCCGAAGTCGCGGAGCTTGCGCGCGTCGAGAGCGACCCGCAGGCGTTTCACGAGAGGGCCTCCTCGAAGAGCTCCCGGGTCCGTCGCGCGGCGGCGTCCCAGGTGAAAAGGGCGGCTCTCTCGCGCCCCGCGCGCGCGGCCCTCGCGCGGAAGGCCGCGTCGTCGTGGGCGCGCTCGAGGGCGGCCGCGATGGCGGAGACGTCGGTAGGGTCGGGGAGGAGCCCGGCGTCCCCGACGACCTCGGGGAGGGACGAGGACGACGAGGCGACGACCGGGATCCCTTCGGCCATCGCCTCCAGGACCGGTAGGCCGAACCCCTCGTAGAGGCTCGGGTAGGCGAAGAGGCGCGCCGAGCGAAGGAGCGCCGCGGCAGCCTCCGGCGAGACCCACCCGGGAGCGTCGATCCGGGCGGCGTGGCGGGAGCGGCGAAGCCGGTCGCGGAAGAGAGGCATGCCCCATCCGTCGCCTCCGGCGAGGACGAGGTCGGGGAAGTCGGGGCGCCGGTCCCAGATCGACTCCATCGCGGCGACGAGCCGCTCGTGGTTCTTTCGAGGCTCGAGGGTGCCGATCGAGAGGACGTAGGGGCGGGCGCGGGAGGGGCCCGGGCCGGCGGCGACCGGCGGCGGGACCAGTCCGTTCGGAACGACGTGCGCCTTTCCGGCCGCCTCCGGGCAGGCGAGAAGGAGGTCGTCGCGGGTCGAGCGGGAGACGCAGACGAGGGCCCGCGCCCTCCGGACGGTCGACGGGAGGAGGGGGGCGAAGCCGGCGACGTTCTTCCGGTCGTGCCACTCGGGGAAGAGGACCGGCGTCAGGTCGTGGACGGTGGCGACCCCCGGGAGGGGCGAGGCGAGAGGGAGGATCCCGAGCGGGCCGTGAAGGAGGTCCGCTCCGGCCCGCCGCGCCTCGATGGGGGCGACTACCTGGAGCCAGAGCGTCCCCGGCAGGCGGGGACGGGCCGGCGGGACGACCTCGACCCGCCCCTCGAGGAGGGCGGGAAGAGCCAACGGCCGGGGGGAGAGGAAGATGGCCGAGTCGCCCGGGAAGAGGCGGAGGAGCGCGTCGTAGAGCCCTTCGAGCGTCCGGCCGACGCCGGTCCTCGCCCCGGCGAGCGAGCGAGCGTCGACGGCGATGCGCATTCGAGGCATGGTAACGCGCGGCCGGGGCGGTCCGTTTCCCCGGAAGGGGACCGCCCGGCCAGGGGGGGACCCTTCGGAGGTGCGTGCTACACTCGCCGACCCTCCGCGAGGAGGGGTCGAGATGGAACTGAATCTGGAAGCGGCGCTGGAGGCGCCGGTGGCTCTTTCTCACCGCCTCGAGGTCCCCGTGGGACGCCTCGAGCGGCCCGAGCTCCATTCGCTCGAGCCGGTCGAGTTCTCGGGCACCCTCCAGAAAGCCGAGCCCGGGTTCGTCCTGAGCGGCGAGCTCTCGGTTTCGGGTCAGGCGATCTGCTCGCGCTGCCTCGCGCCGGTGCCGTTCGCGAGCCGGGGGGAGGTCTCCTGGGTCTTCGCGCCGGCGCACCGGCGGCCGACCGCCGAGGAGACGGAGCTGACGGCGAACGACCTCGAGGTCGTCTGGTACGAGGACTTCATCGTCCCGTTCGACCCGCTCGTCGAGGAGATGCTCCAGCTGGAGATACCCCTGAAACCGCTCTGCCGGCCCGAGTGCAAGGGGCTCTGCCCGCGCTGCGGCGCCGACCGGAACATCGCCCCGTGCGAATGCCGGGAAGAAGGCGACGAGAGGCTCGCGAAGCTCAAGTCGCTCCTGACCTAGGCCGCCGAAGGCGACGACGCCCCGAGGCGCTCCCCCGACACCCAACGATCCCGAGAGGTGAACTGCCATGCCGAATCCGAAGCACCGTCACAGCAAGACCCGCCGCGACATGCGGAGGGCGCACGACTTCCTCCAGGAGCCGGGCCTCTCCAAGTGCCCCAGCTGCGGCGCGACCAAGACCCCCCACCGCGTCTGCCCCGATTGCGGCCACTACCGCGGACGGGAAGTCTCCGCCGGCGCCCAGAAGAGCTGATCGCGGCCGCTCCGGTCGCGTCCTGAATGACCCTCGCCGTCGACGCCATGGGGGGAGACAACGCCCCCCGTGCCACCGTTGAAGGAGCCGTCGCGGCCGCCGTCGACTTCGGCCTCGACCTCCTCCTCGTGGGGCGCCGGCGCGAGCTGGAGCCGATCCTCTCGGCGACGAGCTACCGGGGGAGCCGGATCGACCTCGTCGAGGCGGAGGAGGTCGTCGGTTTCGACGAGCCTTCGACGACGGCGCTCCGCCGGAAGCCCCGCGCCTCGATCCGCGTCGGGGCCGAGCTCGTCCGCGACGGCAAGGCCGAGGGCTTCTTCACGGCCGGACACACGGGCGCGGCGATGGTGACGGCCCGCTCCGTCCTCGGAGTCGTCGAGGGGATCGACCGTCCCGCGCTCGGCGCCGTCCTGCCGGGGCTCGGGCGCAGGAGGCTCCTCCTCGACGTCGGGGCGAACGTCTCGTGCCGCGTCGAGCACTACCGCGAGTTCGCGCTGATGGGCCACTTCTACGCCCAGGAGGTCCTCGGCATCTCGCGGCCGAAGATCGGCCTCCTCTCCGTCGGGGAGGAGGAGGAGAAGGGGACCGGCACGACGCGGGAGGTCTTCGGCCTCCTGCGGAAGTCGGGCCTGAACTTCGTCGGGAACTGCGAGGGGCGCGACGTCTACGGCGGAAACGTCGACGTCGACGTCATCGTGACCGACGGGTTCACGGGGAACGTCGTCCTCAAGACCTCGGAGAGCCTCGCGCGGCTCGTCGAGGCGGCGCTGAAGCAGGAGATCACGCGGAGCCTTCAGGCCTCCATGGGGTTCCTCCTGACGCGGGACGCGTTCCGCGCGTTCAAGAAGCGGCTCGACTACACCGAGTACGGCGGCGCGCCGCTCCTCGGGGTGAAGGGGGCCGTCGTCATCGGCCATGGCAGCTCGAACGCCCACGCCGTGAGGAACGGGATCAAGGCCCTCCAGGAGTACGCCAGGCGCAGAATCCCGGAAAAGATCCGCGCGAAGGCCCGCGAGCTGGCGCCCCTGGCCGCACGCTGAAGAGAGGAGACGGGAGATGTTCCACGCCGCGATCGCCGGCACGGGCCGGGCCGTACCCGCGAAGCTCCTGACGAACGCCGACCTCGAGACGCTCGTCGAGACGACCGACGAGTGGATCACGACCCGGACCGGGATCCGGGAGCGCCACAAGGCGGCCGACGGCGAGGTCCTCTCGGACTTCTGCGTGACCGCGGCGACGCACGCCCTCGAGAGCGCGGGCCTCGCGCCGAAGGACCTCGACGCCGTGCTGATCGCGACGGTGACCCCCGACCAGCCGATCCCGGCCGTGGCCTGCCTCGTGCAGCAGAAGCTCGGGGCGAAGAAGGCCGCGGCGTGGGACCAGAACGCCGGCTGCTCCGGATGGCTCTACGGCCTCCACATCGCCGACGGCCTGATCCAGGCGGGGAAGGCCAAGAACGTCCTCCTCGTCGGCGCCGAGTTCCTGACGCGCTACACCGACTACACCGACCGGGCGACGTGCGTCCTCTTCGGCGACGGGGCCGGGGCGACGATCCTCCGCGCCACGAAGTCCGACCGGGGCGTCCTCGCCTCGACGATCCGGAGCGACGGCGAGGGGGCCTGCTTCATCCAGATGCCCGGGGGGGGCTCCTCGTTCCCGCCGACGCGCCCGGAGACGCTCGAGCAGCGCCTCCCGTTCATCAAGATGATGGGAGGGGAGACGTTCAAGCTCGCCGTCCGCTCGATGGTCGAGGTCTGCAAGGACGTCCTCAACGAGAGCGGCTTCGAGCCCGGCGAGGTCTCCTGGCTCGTCCCGCACCAGGCCAACGACCGGATCATCCAGGCCGTCGGCGAGCGGCTCGGCATCCCGAGGGAGCGCTGCATCGTGAACATCGAGCGCTACGGGAACACGAGCGCGGCGTCGATCCCGATCGCGCTCGACGAGGCGGCCCGGGACGGGCGCGTCAAGCGCGGCGACCTGATCCTCTTCACCGCGTTCGGCGCCGGCCTCACGTGGGGCGCGGCCCTCGTGAGGTGGTAGCGATGGCGTCCCTTTCCTTCCTCTTCCCCGGGCAGGGCTCCCAGTACGCCGGCATGGGACGCGACCTCGTCGCCGCCCATCCGGAGGCGCGCGCCGTCTACGAGAGGGCCGACGCGGCCCTCTCGCCGTTCGGCCTCGCGATCTCTCGCGTCTCCTTCGAGGGGACCGACGAGGAGCTGAAGCGGACGGCGGTGACGCAGCCGGCGATCCTCGTCCACTCGGTCGCCGTCTTCGAGGTGCTGAAGGCGCGGGGCCTTTCGCCGGCGATGCTCGCGGGCCACTCCCTCGGGGAGTGGTCGGCCCTCGTGGCGGCGGGCGCGCTGACGCTCGAGGAGGCCGTCGTCCTCGTCCACCGGCGCGGCTCCTTCATGCAGGAGGCGGTCCCGGCGGGGGAAGGGGCTATGGGAGCCGTGATCGGCCTCGACGGCGCCGTCGTGGCCGAGGCCTGCGCCGAGGTGGAGGCGGCGACGGGGGAGGCAGTCTCGGCGGCCAACTTCAACTCGCCCGAGCAGACGGTCATCGCCGGGACGACGAACGCCGTCGCGAAGGCCGGCGAGCTCCTCCGCCAGAAGGGGGCGAAGCGGGTCCTCCCGCTGCCGGTCTCCGCCCCGTTCCACTGCGCCCTGATGAAGCCGGCCGAGGAGAAGCTCGGGCCGTTCCTCGACGCGGCGCCGTTCGCCGACCTGGCCGTCCCGGTCGTCACGAACGTCGACGTGCTCGCGAACCTCTCCGGTGCCGAGGCGCGCGAAGCGCTCCGCCGGCAGGTCTGCTCGCCGGTCCGCTGGGTCGAGACGGTGCAGCGCCTCTCGCGCGACACGGAGGGGGCGATCGAGGTCGGCCCCGGCACGGTCCTCGCGGGCCTCGCGAAGCGGATCGCGAAGGACTGGCCCGTACGGACGACGTCGGACGCCGAAGGGATCGCGAGGCTCCTCGCCGGATGACCGGAAGGACGACGACGAACGCCACCCGCGTCCTCGACGCGCGGAAGGCCGTCTACGCGCTCCGGTCGTTCGCCGCGGCCGACTTCACGGCCGAGGAGGCCGCGGAGAAGCTCGGCGTCCCTCCCGGCGAGGTCTGGAAGACGCTCGTCGCGAAGGGGGACCGGACGGGCCTCCTCGCCGCGGTGATCCCGACCGGGACGCGTCTCTCGCTGAAGAAGCTCGCCCGCGTCTCCGGGAACCGGACGGTCGCGATGGTCTCGCCCGAGGAGATGGAGAAGGCGACGGGCTACGTGAAGGGGGGCTGCTCGCCGTTCGGAATGCGGAAGGCGATGCCGCTCTACGTCCACGAAGAGGCGGCGGCGCGGCCCCGCCTCTTCGTCTCGGCGGGCCAGCGGGGCGTCCAGCTCGAGATGGCGGGGGAGGCGTTCCTCGCGGCCTCGGGAGCGACCGCCGCCGACCTGGTCGAGGAATAGGGGGAACGAGATGCCGCACGTGATCACTCTCGAGGGGAAGGTCGCGCTCGTCACCGGGGCGTCGCAGGGGATCGGCGAGGCGGTCGCCCGCCGGCTCGCCGCCGCCGGGGCGACGGTCCTCGTCGCCGCCCGGAACGAGGAGAAGGCCGCCGCCGTCGCGACGTCGATCGCGGAGGCGGGAGGCGCCGCCGAGAGCGTCCGCCTCGACGTCTCCGATCCGGCCTCCGTCACCGCAGCCTTCAAGGGGATCGTGGAGCGGCACGGGAAGCTCGACGTCCTCGTCAACAACGCCGGGATCACCGACGACGGCCTCCTCCTCCGGATGTCGAAGGAGAGCTGGGACCGGGTGATCGCCACCGACCTGACCGGGGTCTTCCTCGTCTCGCAGGAGGCGGTGAAGCTGATGATGAAGAAGCGGGTCGCGGGGCGGATCATCACCGTCGGCTCCGTCGTCGGCCTCATGGGGAACCCGGGCCAGGCGAACTACGCGGCCGCGAAGGCCGGGGTCGTCGGCTTCACGATGTCCCTGGCACGCGAGATCGGGTCGCGGGGAATCACTGTGAACGCGGTCGCTCCCGGCTACGTCGAGACCGCCATGACGGGCGCGCTCTCCGAGGAGCAGCGGAAGGCCCTCGCGGAGAAGATCGTCCTCGGGCGCCTCGGCACGGGGGAGGACGTGGCGGGCGCCGTCCTCTTCCTCGCCTCCGACCTCGCCTCGTACGTCACCGGTACAGTCCTGAACGTCAGCGGCGGGCTCCTCATCCCTTGACGGGAGAGCAGCTTGCGCGAGCTTGAATTCGTGGGGAAAGCCGGGGAGAATCGCCCGGTTTCCGCCACAAGATGGAGGAGTTGAATGTCGAACTCGATTGAGGACAAGGTCAAGAGCATCATCGTCGAGCAGCTCGGGGTCCAGGCCGAGGAGGTCAAGCCCGAGGCGAGCTTCGTCGACGACCTCGGCGCCGACTCGCTCGACACCGTGGAGCTCGTCATGGCCTTCGAGGAAGCCTTCGGCATCGAGATCCCGGACGAGGACGCCGAAAAGATCCAGAAGGTCAAGGACGCCGTCACCTACATCGAGTCTCACGCGAAGCCCGCCTGAGCCCTGGTGACGGCCCGGATGGACCACCTCGACGCCCGGGGACGCCGCCGGGTCGTCGTCACGGGGATCGGCCTCCTCTCGCCCGTCGGCCTGACGCGTGAGGAGAACTGGGACGCCCTCCTCGCGGGGCGATCCGGCATCGGGCCCATCACCCGCTTCGACGCGTCGGACTACGCCTGCCGGATCGCGGGGGAGGTGAAGGGGTTCGACCCCGCCCTCTTCCTCGACCGGAAGGAGATCAAGAAGTTCGACACGTTCGTCCACTACGCGGTCGCCGCCGCGAAGGAGGCGCTCGCGGAGTCGGGCCTCGCGATCACAGAGGAGAACGCCGAGGCGGTCGGCGTCTGCGTCGGCTCCGGGATCGGGGGGCTCCCCCTGATCGAGGAGACGCACAAGGTCCTCCTCGAGAAGGGGCCGAGGCGGATCAGCCCGTTCTTCATCCCGGGGCTGATCGCGAACATGTCCTCGGGGCTGATCTCGATCCTGACGGGCGCGAAGGGGCCGAACACGGCGACGGTCACCGCCTGCGCCACGTCCGCCCACGCCATCGGCGACGCCGTGAACATCATCCGCCGCGGCGACGCGGACGCGATGATCTCGGGCGGGACCGAGGCGGTCGTCTCGCCGCTCGCGGTCGGCGGGTTCGCCGCAATGCGCGCGCTCTCGACCCGGAACGACGACCCGGCCACGGCCTCCCGTCCGTGGGACCGGGACCGCGACGGCTTCGTCCTGGGGGAGGGGGCCGGCATCCTCGTCCTCGAGGAGCTGGGGCACGCGATCCGGCGCGGCGCCGCGATCTACGCCGAGGTGTCCGGGTACGGGATGTCGGGCGACGCCCACCACATCTCGGCACCGTCCGACGACGGCGACGGGCCGTTCCGCGTCATGCGCAACGCGCTCAAGGACGCCGCGATGGATCCGGGCGAGGTCGGGTACGTCAACGCCCACGGCACCTCCACGCCGCACGGCGACCGCGTCGAGACGATCGCGCTCAAACGCCTGTTCGGCGAGGCGGCGCGGTCGGTCCCCGTCTCGTCCACGAAGTCGATGACGGGGCACCTCCTCGGGGCCGCCGGGGGCTACGAGGCGGGCGTCCTCGCGCTGGCGATCCGGCGCGGCGTCCTCCCTCCGACGATCAACTACGCAACGCCCGACCCGGAGTGCGACCTCGACTACACGCCGAACGTCGCCCGCGAGACCCGGGTGCGCGCGGGCCTCTCGAACTCCTTCGGGTTCGGCGGGACGAACGCCTGCCTGGTGATGAGGGCCGTCTGACGGCCCGCCCCGACGGCGCCGGCGACCGGGGCGGACGATCGCCCGTCGATCCCGTCCGGGATTCCCTCTATGCTGGGAGGGCCGGACGGACCCGATGAAAGCCGACCAGATTCGCCGGAAGTTCTTCGACGGGGTCCCCCGCTACGAGTGGATCGAGACGCTCGGGCAGGGCGGTGTCGGGATCGTCTACAAGGCGAAGGACCTCGAGCTCGACGAGGTGGTCGCGATCAAGGTCCTCTCGCCGGACATCGCGAAGGAGGACGAGGTCGTCCTCGCCCGCTTCAAGCGGGAGATCAACCTGAACCGGAAGATCAAGCACCCGAACGTCGCGCGCATGTACGACTTCGGGATCAGCGGCGAGTACCCCTACATCACGATGGAGGTCGTCCCGGGGAAGGACCTCTGGACGATGATCCGCGACGAGGGGCGTCTCCCGCCGCCGAAGGCCGTCCCGATCCTCCGCCAGATCGCGCGCGGCTGCTCGGCGATCCACGAGCTGGGCATCGTCCACCGCGACCTGAAGAGCCAGAACGTCATCGTCGACGAGCAGGGCGCCGTCGCCATCGTCGACTTCGGCCTCGCGCGCTGGAATCTCGGCGGCGGATTCACGCTCGACTCGATCATCCTCGGGACGCCTCAGTACATGTCGCCGGAGCAGGCGTCCGGGAAGGCGGTCGACGCCCGAACCGACATCTACTCGATCGGGATCATCGCGTTCGAGGCCCTGACCGGGCAGCTGCCGTTCACGGGCGACAGCCCGATCGCGGTCGCGATGATGCAGATCAACGACCCCGTCCCGGACCTCCTCCCGAAGTTCGCGGACGTCTCTCCGGACCTGCGCGAGGTCGTCCTGAAGGCGCTCCGGAAGGACCCCGCGAGGAGGTATGCCACGGCGGTCGACCTCGAGGCCGACCTCGCGAACGCCGAGCGGCTCCCGACGCCCCGCGAGGGAGCGCTGACGCGCCCCGCGGGAGGGGACCCGCTCATGGCGCAGCTGGAGTCGGTCCTGGGCGCGGTCATTCTCCCGGCGCCCCCGGAGAAGCCCCGCCGTCCCTCGCCCTCCGACGCCTCGGCCCCGGTCACGCGCCCCTCGCTCGTGCCCCGTCCCGCCGCGCCGGAGCCGGCCCCGGCCCCGCAGGCACTGGCTCCTCCGCAGGCGCCGGCCCGGCCCCCGACCGTCCTGATCGTCTCTTCCGCGGCCGCCGAGCGGGCGGCGTGGAAGGCGGGCCTCGGCATCGGGCCCTGCCGCGTCCTCGAGGCCGGCAGCGGGCAGGAGGCGCTGGAGGCTCTCGTGCGGGAGCCGGCAGACCTCGTCCTGATGGCCGTCGCGCTTCCCGGCATGGACGGCTTCGACGTCACGCGCGTCATCAAGTCGCAGCCGAACCTCGCGGCGCTGCCGGTCCTCCTCGCTTCCGACCGGCTCGAGAGGAGCCACTACGCGTTCGGTATCCAGTCGGGCGCGAACGAGCTGCTCGTGAAGCCGATCGAGCCGGGCCGGCTGCGCGAGGCGGTCCGGGGCCTCCTCCGCCATCGCGGCTTCCCGCTTCCCGACGGTCCCGCGGGGGCGGGGCCGGCCGCCTGAAACGGCGGCCCGCGGCCGTTTCCGCTTTACAACGGCGGGGCAGAGTCCCGATCATCGACCGATGCCGAGCGAATCGGAGCCGGACGACCCCGTCGGCGGAGCGGAAGCTTCCGCGGAGCGGGCCCGCGTGGACGAACGGCGCGCCGGCTACTGGGACCCGACCGCGTCCGGGCGCCACCAGATCAGCCGCCCGATCGCCATCGACGGGCTGCGGGCCGAGCGGGCTCGCATCGAGCTCGCCCCCCGCGTCGTCCGGCGCGGCGCCACCTACTACGACGACTCGTACCACGTCGTCGACGCGGCGGCGCGGCAGCTCGCGTCGATCTTCACCCTCGAGCAGCTCGTCATGGCGACGGTCGCCCTCCGCGTCCACATGCGCCGCGGGCGGGAGCACCTCGGCCGAAAGAAGGAGCTGCAGGAGCGCTGGACGGTCCTCGCTCACCGTCTGATGAAGCTGCGCGCCGAGGAACGGCACCTCGCCCTGCGCGAGCAGCGCATCGCCGAGGAGCACGCCAGCCTCGCGGGCGCGGAGGCGGAACGGCCCGGCAAGGCCGAGCTCCTCGCCCTCGAGGAAAGCGAGGTGGCGCAGGCGAGGCAGGCCTGGAGGGACGAGAGCCGACGGGCCTGGGAGGCGTGGTCCCGCCTCGAGGCGGAGGAGGGGGCCCTCCTCGCCGGAGCGCCCGGGCTCGAGCAGACGGAGGACCTCAGGCAGCCGTACATCCTCCTCCTCGTCGCCGCGCGGCGGTCGGCGCCCCGGAGCGTCGCCGCGGCGATGCACACGCTCGTCGACGCCCTCCAGCGCCCCCTGTCGAGGACCGACCAGATGCTCCTCGAGATCGCGTTCCGGCGCTGCATCCGGGCGGGCTCCTCGGAGGACGAGCGGGACCTCGAGAAGTGGGAGCACGCCCTCCTGGCCGCCGCCGAGCGCGAGTTCGCCGCGGAGTTCCCGTGGGCGCGGCCGTACCTCGGGAGCGGCTGACGGGCCGG
>JADHED010000631.1_pt1 | contig 38798 bp, 34 predicted proteins | sample 8952041 | NCBI WGS metagenome assembly JADHED01 (sample SAMN16124423, study PRJNA663239) | bioreactor sludge metagenome | isolation source: sludge (control) | place: India:Bengaluru | collected 2018-09-08 | reverse complement strand
AGCTTCTCGACTGCTGCCTCCCGTAGGAGTCTGGGCCGTATCTCAGTCCCAGTGTGGCCGGACACCCTCTCAGGCCGGCTACCCATCGTCGCCTTGGTAGGCCGTTACCCTACCAACTAGCTAATGGGACGCGGGACCATCCTTCAGCGGCAGCTTCCATGGAGAGGCCACCTTTCTACCCAAGGCCATGCGACCTCGGGGACGTATGCGGTATTAGCAGGCCGTTAGGCCTGTTATCCCCCACCAAAGGGTAGGTTTCCCACGCGTTACTCACCCGTTCGCCACTATACTCACCCCGAAGGGCTTTCCCGTTCGACTTGCATGCCTAAACCACGCCGCCAGTGTTCGTTCTGAGCCAGGATCAAACTCTCCGTTGTCAAAAACAAATTGAACAACAGAAGCAGTTAGCTCCCATGCGTTCTTTGTTCGCAAGTCGCCGGCCAGAGACAGCCGAAGCCGCCTCACCCGGCGTTTCCTCTGCGGAACTACGCGTTCGGGCCATCGCACGCTATTCTGTTGTCAAAGAACTGGTCCAGGCGGTCTTGCCGGCTGGTGCCCCACATCTCGGGCGGGGTCTGTCAATCTAAGCGAGCCGGGACAGTCTGTCAACCATTCGGTTCGCTTTTTTCCCCTGCCGGTCCGGCGCCCTGCGGCACCCTCGTTCCGGCAGCGGGGTGGGAATCTATACGCACCGCCCCCCCGTGTCAAACCCAATTCGTGCAATCTTCAGAAAAAACTCACACGACCGGAACCGTCTGTCCTTTACGGCGTTTGCGAGTCGGCCTAGACTCGCCCGACACGAAATCCCCTGTGTCCTGCGTCACGAGGAACCCATGCACAGCCTCCTGAACACGACCATTCCCCGCCGCTGGATCGGCCGCTTGCTCCTGATCGGCGGCCTCGCGTTCCTGGGTCTCGCGGCCGGCTCGATCGGCCTCTTGAACCGACTTTCTCGGGACCTGCCGTCGCTCGACCGCCTCCAGAACATCCAGCCCGCGGTCAAGACGGTACTTTTCGCGGCTGACGGCGACACCTTGAGGGAATTCTTCACCGAGAACCGCACCGTCGTCCCCCTGGACCGGATGCCGCGAGCGCTCAAAGAAGCTGTTGTGGCGATTGAGGATAAACGCTTCTACGACCACTACGGGATCGACCCGCGGCGCCTGGTGCGGGTGCTGTGGGACAACCTGGTGACCTCGGGCCGGCCCGGCGCCAGCACCCTGACGCAACAACTCGCCCGCAACCTGTTCCTGACCTCGGACAAGACCCTCACCCGCAAGGTCAAGGAGTGGATCCTCGCCCTGCAGATCGAGCAGATCTACACCAAGGACGAGATCCTCTCCATGTACCTGAACCAGATCTACATGGGACGAGGCACCTACGGCATGCAGGCGGCGGCGCGACTCTACTTCGGCAAGGACGTCTGGGACCTGCAGCCCGCCGAGGCGACCATGCTCGCGGGCATCATCCAGCGCCCGAACAAGCTCTCCCCGATCGACAACCTCGAGCTGGCCTACAAGCGCCGCGCGACCGTGCTGCAGACCATGGTGTCCGCGGGGTTCCTCACGCGGGAGGACGCCGAGCGCATCGGCGCCACCGAGGTCGCGGTGGTCAGCTCCGCGCGTAGCCGCGGTGACGACCGCTTCGCTGCCTACTTCATCGAGGAGATCCGCAAGCACCTCGAGCAGGCCTATGGCGCCGAGAAGCTGTACGACGAGGGCCTGCGCGTGTGGACCACCCTCGTGCCGCGCTACCAACGCTGGATGGAGCAGGCCGCCGAGGATCATCTGCTCGAACTCGAGGAGGAGTACGGCTACCGCATGACCCGCGCCCGCTACGACCGCCAGACGAAGGCGGGCTCGCGGCCGGAGAAGGCGTCGTACCTGCAATGCGGCGCCCTGCTGCAGGACGTGCACACGGGTGCCGTCCTCGCGATGGTCGGCGGCCGTTCTTTCGCCGATTCCAAGTGGAACCACGCCTGGCAGGCGGAGCGGCAGCCCGGCTCGATCTTCAAGCCCTTCGTCTATCTCACCGCACTCGAGCACGGGTACACGCCGGCCTCCATCCTCCAGGACACGCCGTTCGCCCTCGACACCGGCACGAGCATCTGGCAGCCGAAGAACTTCAGCGGGAAGTTCGAAGGCCCGGTGACCCTGCGCTATGCGCTCAGCCGCTCCATCAACGCGCCGACCGCGAAGTTCTATCTCGACTTCGGCGTCGACCCGGTGATCCAGAACGCGAAGCAGCTGGGCATCGCGACGAAGCTGCCGCGCGTGCCGGCGCTCTTCCTCGGCGCCGGCGACGTCACCCTGCGCGAGATCGTCGGCGCGTACTCCGCGTTCGCGAACCAGGGCGTGTACGTGGTCCCCCATCTCATCACCCGCGTCGAGACGCTCGACGGCGAGATCCTCGAGCAGACGCGGCTCGACCAGCGCGAGGCGATCGATCCCAAGCTCGCGTACCTGGTGGTCGACCTCCTGCGGACGGCGCTCAAGGAAGGCACGGGCCGCGGCGCGGCCAAGCGGGGCTTCACCGGCACGGGTGCCGGCAAGACGGGCACCACCAACGAGAGCACCAACGCCTGGTTCTGCGGCTTCACGCCGGACCTCTGCGCCGGCGTGTGGGTCGGCTTCGACGACCCGACGCCGATGGGGCGCACCGCGACCGGCGGCCACATGGCCTTGCCGATCTGGGCGGGGTTCATGGGCCGGATCGCGGGCGAGCGCGGCGACGCCGCGTTCCCCCGGCCGGCCGGCATCGAAGAGCGCACGGTCTGCCTGCAGAGCGGCCAGCTGGCCGGCAGCCGCTGCGACTCGGTGGCCGTGGAGATCTTCCTGCGCGACACCGCGCCGACCGTGACCTGCAACGGCGGCCATGGTCCGTCGCGCGGACCGCGACCGGTCGACGACGCGACCGGGACCGAGCCCGTCGAGGAGATCGAGGGATTCTGAGCGCCCGCGGCGTCGTCAGGCGAACCGGTCGAGCACCAGCGGCGGCGCGGTCCAGGGCTGATCGAGGATCTCGCAGGTCGCCGTGAGCCGCGCCACGGCGACGGCCGCCCGCGCCGGATCGTCGGCGTGTACGGCGACCAGCGGTTGCCCCGCCGCCACGGCGGCGCCGTTGCGCGCGAGCCAGGCGAGACCCGCCCGCAGATCCACCGCATCCTCCACGCGACGGCGCGCGCCGCCGAGGTCGGCGAGCGCGAGGCCGAACTCGCGGCAATCGCGGACGCGCAGCCAGCCGGCGCGCGGCGCGGTCACCGTGGCCGCCACCGGCGCCACCTCCAGGCCGAGATCCTCGGCGTCCCAGGCCAGCCTTCCCCCCTGCGCCGTGACCCAGGCCTGCAACGTGACCCAGGCGGAGCCGTCGTCCCAGGCGGCGCGCACGCGGGCGAGCGCCGCGTCCCCCGTCGCCTCGAGGCCGGCGGTCTGGACCATGGCTGCGGTGAGGGTCTCGGTCAGGGCGACCAGATCCGCGGGAGCGGCGGCGCGCCCGCCCGGCCGCAGGGCCGTGAAGGCTTCGCGCGTCTCGCTGGCGTGCCCGACCGCGACGCCGAGGGGCTGGGACATGTCGGAGAACACGACCGCCATGCGGCGACCCCAGCGTCGTCCCACGGCGACCAGCGCCGTGGCGAGCTGCCGGGCGCGATCGAGGTCGGTCATGAAGGCGCCGGTGCCGGTCTTGAGATCGATGACGATGGTTTCGGGCCCCGCGGCGAGCTTCTTGGACATGATCGAGGCCGTGATCAGCGGGACGCAGTCGACGGTGGCGGTGACGTCCCGCAGCGCGTAGATCCGACCGTCGGCCGGGGCGATGCCGGCGCTCTGGCCGACGATGGCGCAACCGACCTCGCGCACGACCTTAAGAAACTCGTCGTTTCCCATGCGGATATTGTAGTTAGGGATCGCCTCGAGCTTGTCGAGCGTGCCGCCCGTGTGGCCGAGACCGCGCCCCGAGAGCATGGGGACACGCAGGCCGCAGGCCGCGGCGAGGGGCGCCAGGAGGAGGCTGACCTTGTCGCCGACGCCGCCCGTGGAATGCTTGTCGGCGGTGGGGCCGCCGAGGTCGTCCACCACGAGCTGTTCGCCGGACTTCAGCATGGCCTCGGTGAGGGCCACGGTCTCGTCGGCGTCGAGACCCCGGAACCAGACCGCCATCAGGAAGGCCGCCATCTGGTACGCCGGCACGGTGTCGGCCGTGAAGCCGTCGACCAGGCACGCGATCTGCGCGGGGTCGAGCCGCCGGCCCTGCTTCTTGGCCTCGATGATCTCCAGGACGCCTGTCATGCGCCCTCCCGCGGGTCGACGACCGGGGCGCCGGCCGTGAAGTCGACGAAGGCCTCGGGCACCAGGTCGAGCAGCCGGAAGCTCTTCACGGGGCCATCGGGGCCGTCCTCGCCGCCCATGATCACCTCGAGCTCGCCGCCGAACTCGAGCAAGACCTGGCGGCAGGCGCCGCAGGGCGGCGTCGGCGCGCGGCCGTCGGCGCAGACGGCGATGGCCACGAAGTCGCGCTCGCCCTCGGCGATGGCGCGGCAGATCGCGGCGCGCTCGGCGCAGATCGAGAGCCCGAAGCTCACGTTCTCCACGTTGGTGCCGGTCACCACGCGGCCGCTGCGGCAGAGTAGCGCCGCGCCGACGCGAAAGCGCGAGTACGGCGAATGGCTGCGCAGGCGGACGTCACAGGCGGCCCGCAGGAGGTCGTCACGGGATGGGGTCACGGGGTCCTCCCCGCCGCGGCGCGCAGCGCCGGCAGGAAACTACGGCCATGGCGCGGCGCGGGCGCGCCCAGGTGCTCGGCGACGGTCGCGCCCACGTCGGCGAAGGTCTCCCGCAGACCCAGATCCGCGCCGGCCGTCTGGCCGCCGAGGCAGGCCAGCAGCGGCACCTGCTCGCGCGAGTGGTCGGTGCTGGGCGTGGTCGGGTCGTTGCCGTGGTCGGCGGTGAGCAGGAGCAGGTCGTCCGGCTGCAGAGCGGCGAGGAAGTCCGCGAGCCAGCGGTCGAAGACCACCAGGCCGTCGCGGAAGCCGGCGGGGTCGTTGCGGTGGCCCCAGAGGGTGTCGAAGTCCACGAGGTTGAGCATGACGAAGGCGGGGTCGGCGGGCTTCGCCGCGTAGAGGTCCGCGAGCGCGCGCATGCCCTCGGCGTTGCTCTTGCTCTTGAGCGCGCGGTCGATGCCCTGGCCCGCGTAGAGGTCGAAGATCTTGCCGACCGTCGCCACCTCGACGCCCGCCTCGCGCAGCGCGTGCAGCACGAGGTGCGGCGGCGGCACGACGGAGAAGTCCCGGCGGTTGGGCGTGCGTTCGTAGGCGCCGGCGCCGCCCCGGAAGGGTCGGGCGATGACGCGGCTGACCTGGTGCGGCGGCACCAGCAGGCGGCGCGACACCTCGCAGATGCGATAGAGCTCCGCGAGCGGGATGACGTCCTCGTGCGCCGCGATCTGGAAGACCGAGTCGGCGCTGGTGTAGACGATGGGCTTGCCCGTGCGCACGTGCTCGTCGCCGAGGCGCTGGATGATCTCGGTGCCGCTGGCCGCGACGTTGCCGAGGAGGTCGTAGCCGGTGGTCTCGCGGAAGGCGGTCAGCAACTCCGGCGGGAAACCCTGCGGGTAGGTGGGGAACGGCGTCTCGGTGACGACGCCCATCAGCTCCCAGTGCCCGGTGGTGGAGTCCTTGCCCGCGGAGATCTCGCGCAGGATGCCGTGGCCGGCGCGGGGCGCCGCGGCGGGCGCGACGCCGGGGATGGGGTGGCAGTTGCCGAGGCCGAGCGAGGCGAGGACGGGCAGGTCGAGGCCGCCGACCGCCCGGGCCAGGTTGCCGAGGGTGTCGCTGCCGTCGTCGCCGTAGGCCGCGGCGTCCGGGGCGCCGCCGATGCCGACGCCGTCGAGGATGATCAGCACGGCTCGCGCCATCGTGCTCTCCCGATCTAGGTGGTCCGTTCGCGGCGCGCCAGGGAATGGTCATGCTAGGGCCGTGGGCGCGACAAGTCAACGGCGCGGCCGGCGCCAGGTCCCGGGCTTGCTTCCCGGGCCGTGTCGAGTAGAATGCCCGCATGGCTGCCGACCTCTTCGACCCGCACTCCCACGAGCCCGCGCCCGGACCGGCGACGCCGGAGGTCGGCGAGCGTCCGCTCGCCGACCGGATGCGTCCGCGCAGCCTCGAGGAGGTGGTCGGGCAGGCGGAGCTGCTCTCGCCGACCGGGCCGCTGCGCCCGCTGCTCGAACGCGACGCGCTGCCCTCGCTCCTGCTCTGGGGCCCCCCCGGCAGCGGCAAGACCACGCTGGCGCGCCTCGCCGCCGCCCACACCCGCGCGCGCTTCCTCGAGTACAGCGCCGTCGCGGTCGGCGCCAAGGAACTCAAGGCGGTGATGAGCGAGGCCGAGCGCCTGCGCCGCGCCACCGGGACGCGCACCATCCTGTTCCTCGACGAGATCCACCGCTTCAACAAGGCGCAGCAGGACACCCTGCTGCCGTGGGTGGAACGCGGCGACGTCACGCTCATCGGCGCCACCACCGAGAATCCCAGCTTCGAGGTGAACCCCGCGCTGCTCTCGCGCATGCGCCTGTTCGTCCTCAAGCCGCTGGCGCCGGGCCACGTGCGGCAGTTGCTGGAGCGAGCGCTGTCGTCCCCCGAGGGGCTGGCCGACCGCGACGTGGCCCTGACCACCGAGGCCCTCGACGCGCTGGCCGACCTCAGCGAGGGCGACGCGCGGCAGGCCCTCGGCCTCCTCGACGCCGTCACGGCGGCGGTCGCCGAGCAGCGCGCGGGCACCGGCGCCGAGCCGGGCGGGCCGCCGCTGTCGGTGGCCGACCTGCAGGCGCTCATCCAGCACCGCGCCGTGCGCTACGACAAGGCCGGCGAGGAGCACTACAACCTCATCAGCGCCCTGCACAAGAGCCTGCGCAACAGCGACCCCCAGGCGAGCCTGTACTGGCTCACGCGCATGCTGGAGGGCGGCGAGGACCCGCTGTACATCGCGCGCCGCCTGGTGCGCTTCGCGAGCGAGGACGTCGGTCTCGCCGATCCGCAGGCGCTGACCCAGGCGCTCGCCGCGCGCGACGCCGCGCACTTCATCGGCCTGCCCGAGGGCGCGCTGGCCCTCGCCCAGGCCACGGTCTATCTCGCGCTGGCCCCCAAGAGCAACGCCCTCTACACGGGCTTTGCCGCGGCCAGGCGCGACGTCGAGCAGGGGCCCAACCCCTCGGTGCCCCTGCACCTGCGCAACGCTCCCACCAAGCTCATGAAGGGCCTCGGGTACGGCGACGGCTACGTCTATGCGCACGACACCGAGGCGGGCGTGGCGGCGATGAGCTGCCTGCCCGGCGAACTGACCGGCAAGGTCTACTACCGGCCGACCCGCCGGGGTTTCGAGGCGGAGCTGACCCGCCGGCTCGAGGCGATCGCGGCCTGGCACGCGCGGCGGACCGCCGGGAAGGATCCCTAGACGATGACGAAAGGACGACCATGAAGAGGATCGGGGTGCTCACGGGCGGCGGCGACGCCGCGGGCATGAACGCCGCCCTGCGCGCGGTGACGCGCACGGCGTGGAGCCACGGCATCGAGGTGCTCGGGATCAACCGCGGCTGGGAAGGGCTGGCCGAGGCCGACGCACGGGTGATGGGACCGGGGTCGGTGAGCGGCATCCTGCACCTGGGCGGCACCATCCTGCGCACGTTCCGCTATCCCGAGTTCGCCGAGGACAAGGGGACGGCCAAGGTCGGCAAGGCCCTCAAGAAGCTGCGCCTCGACGGCATGGTGGTCATCGGCGGCGACGGCAGCTTCCGCGGCGCCGACAAGCTGGAGCGGGTCTTCGGGCTGCCGGTGGTCGGCGTGCCCGCGACCATCGACAACGACATCGCCGGCACCGACATGGCCATCGGCTACGACACGGCGCTGAACATCGCCGTCGACGCCGTGGACAAGATCCGGGACACGGCCTCCAGCCACGGCCGCATCTTCGTGATCGAGGTCATGGGCCGCGACTACGGCCTGCTCGCCGTGCAGACCGCCATGGCCTGCGGCGCGGAGGAGGTGCTGATCCCCGAGATGCCGTACGACGTCGACGCCGTGTGCAAGACCATCGAGGCCGGCTACAAGAAGGGCAAGTACCACGCGCTCATCATCGTCGCCGAGGGCGCCGGCAAGGCCAGCTACGTGACCTTCGAGATCAACAACCGTTTGCAGCGCGAGGCGCGCATGGTGGTGCTGGGCCACGTGCAGCGCGGGGGCGCCCCCTCGGCCTTCGACCGGATCCTGGCGACGCGCCTCGGCCACCACGCGGCGGAGTTGCTGGTGAGCGGGGAGCACGGCGTGATGGTGGGGCTGGTGTCCAGCCGCCTCAAGACCAGCCCGCTGGTCAAGCGCGGCGGTCCGGACCTGAAGGCCCTGCGCCTGGCCTACGAGATGCAGCAGCTGCTCGCCTGAACCGGACGCGACGAGGCCCCCGCCGCACGACGGGGGCCTCGGTGTCTCGCGCGCCGTCGCGCCCTAGGACTGCTTGCTGCCCTCGATGAACGCGTTGGCGTAGCGGAACCAGTTGATCCGCATGGTGCCGACGACGTGACCGAGCGATCCGTTCACGGCCTTGCGATCGACGAAGTCCGACAGGGTCTTCATCGAGAACGAGCCCACCAGCGGCAGGTCCTGCTTGAGCAGCAGTTCCAGCATGTAGTCGGCGCCCGGCGTGGTGTCGACGATCTGGACCGTGGCGTTCGGGAACACCGCGTACCAGGCCATGTCCCTGGGGCCCGGATTGGCGCGCTGCGCCTCCGTCAGGTTGTGCTTCGGCGCGCGCACGAACCGCTCGACCGCCGTCTGGATGGCGATGAGGTCATCCCCGTCCTTGGCGGGCAGGTACGGCTGGACGGTCTCGGTGCGATCCCACTTGATCTCCGGCAGCGGGGCGCCCGGCAGGCTGGTGTCGACCTGGTTGCCGCGCAGGACGGTCGGCAGGGCGTAGCCCTGGGGCTTCGGCAGGCTGTCGGCGACCACGGCGCCGTCGCGCTTGATGCGCTCGAGCACCAGGTGCGTCGGGGCCGGCGAGAACGTCATCTTGACGCCGAGCAGGGCGCCGCGCAACTCGGTCTGGCGCTTCTCCAGGTTGTCGGCGACCAGGAACTCGAGGCGATTGCCCTCGCGGATGATGCCGACGTTGCCCTTCACGTACTCGAACTGGGGCGCGTCGATCTCGAAGTTGAACTGGCGGCCGACGGTGTCCAGGACGGCGCCCGTCATGACCTGGCGCAGGGAGGCGTAGACGTAGGGGTCCATCTGTTCCTTCTTGCCGCAGCCGACCAGACTGACGGTCGACAGACCTGCGAGCAAGCAAACCAGGACCAGGAGCGCCCAGCGGCGCGAGGACGACTTCATGAATCCAACCTCCCGTAAGATCCGCTCAACCTGGGATCGTATGACCCGCGTTCGGCGCGGGGCGAGCCGCCGGCTCGCAGGCGAATGTACGTCTCCGAATTCGCCGCCGTCAACCCGCCGTTCTCCGCAGGCGGCCAAGCGACCAGCGCCCATGAAATTGGGGTCCTAGACAGCAAAAAGCAAATGGAATGGCGGCAGTTGGCGCTCAGGCGTCGTCGCGCGATGCCCGGCGCAGAGCCGGCAGACGCCGGACCAGGCGCAGGGCGTCGGCGGCGGTCGCCGCCTCGCCGGACCAGAGGTCGTGGAAAACCTGCCAGTGCGCGGGCGTGACCACGCCGCCCGTCGCGAAGAGCCGCAGGAAACGGATCCGCCGCTCGCCCTCCCCCAGGCCCGGCAGACCGGCGCGGCGCAGACGACTGTCCACGGTGGCCGCCCAGGCCTCCTGGAACGCCTCCGCGAGGGACGCAGGCACGGCGGCGGGGTCGAGGGTGCCGTCGCAGAGGTCGCGCGCCCAGAGGAACTCGTGGTGGAGCAGGCGCTGCGCCTTGGTCGGGGAGAAATCGGCGGGATCGGTCGCCGGTTCCCGCCGCTGCAACGGGTGAAGCGTCCAGGCCTGGGCCGGCGCCGGCAACGACGTGGACCCGGGCCGGTCCTTGAGCACGGCGTCCGGATGCAGATAGAGTTCGAGGGCGCGACCGCCCGGGACGCGCGGCATGGCGAGCCAGGGCCGCTCGTCGGCAGCGAGGTCGTCGAGGATCAACGCCGCCGCGCGGAACCAGGCGGCGAGTTCGAGGTGGCGGGCCGCCGCGTCGGCGTGCGGACGCAGAACCGCCGCCAGGACGTGGTCCGCGGGCCGCACCACCACCCCGACCGCCGACGCGGTCATGCCGGTGCGAGCAGCGGTCCGCCGCCGAGCGGCCGCAGGCGCGCGGTGAAATGCCGCAGACTCGGCGGCTGCGAGACGATCTCCATGCCCCGCAGGCGCGGACCGAGCGCCACCACCCGGGCGCAGGCGTCGGCGACGGTGTCGAGCTGCGTGTGCGTGTAGACGCGGCGCGGCACCGCGAGGCGCACCAGTTCGAGGTCCGGGTGGACCATCGCGCCGGTGTCCGGGTCCGCGTGCTCGAACATCAGGCTGCCGATCTCCACGGCGCGGATTCCCGCCTCGAGGTACAGGGCGCAGGTCAGGCTCTGGCCCGGGAACTGCGCCGGCGGGATGTGCGGCAACGCCGCCTTGGCGTCGACGTAGATCGCGTGGCCGCCCGACGGCAGGATGCAGGGCACGCCGAGCGCGGCCAGCCGGTCGCCGAGACGCGCGACCTGGCCGATGCGGTAGGTCAGGTACTCCTCGTCGAGGCCCTCGCGCAGGCCCTCGGCGATGGCGGCGAGATCGCGCCCCGCGAGGCCGCCGTAGGTGACGAACCCCTCGTGCAGGATGAGCAGGTTGGTCAGGCGGGACACGACGTCGTCATCGTTCATGGCGATGAACCCGCCGATGTTCACCAGCGCGTCCTTCTTGGCGCTCATCAGGCAACCGTCGCCGCACTGGAAGAACTCGCGGGCGATGTCGGCGATGGCGCGGTCCTGCTGGCCCGCCTCGCGCCGCTTGATGAACCACGCGTTCTCGGCGAAGCGCGCGCAGTCGAAGTAGAGGGGCACGCCCTGCTCGCGGCACAGGGCGGCGACCTCGCGCGCGTTGGCGAGGCTCACCGGCTGGCCGCCGCCGCTGTTGTTGGTGATGGTCAGCATCACGAACGGGATGCGCTCGCCGTACTTGGTGAAGGCGGCGGCGAGCCGCGCGAGGCTCATGTTGCCCTTGAAGGGGGCGACCAGGCGCGCGTCGCGGCCCTCGTCGCACACGCAGTCCAGCGCGACGGCGCCGCAGTGCTCGACGTTCGCGCGCGTCGTGTCGAAGTGGATGTTGTTGGGGACCACGTCGCCCGGCTTCAGCAGCGTGCCGAAGACCAGGTTCTCGGCCGCGCGGCCCTGGTGGCACGGGATCACGTGCCGGTAGCCGGTGACGTCGCGGATGGTCGCCTCGAAGTCCTCGAAGCTGCGGCTCATCGCATAGGCCTCGTCGCCCGTCATCATCGCCGCCCACTGGCGGTCGCTCATCGCCGACGTGCCGCTGTCCGTCAGGAGGTCGATCGTGATCGCCGACGACGGGACCTTGAAGACGTTGTAGCCGGCGTCCTCGAGCAGGCGCTCGCGTTCCTCGCGGCTGACCCGCCGGATCCGCTCCACGACCTTGATGCGGTAGGGCTCGAACGCGAAATCCATGTCACTCCCCGGCGCGGCCGGACCCGCGCCCGTGTCGGTGATGGTCAACCTCGGCGTCACGACGCTCGAAGCTAGCCAGGGGGCCGCCGCCGCACAAGGTCGTCAGCGGTGCGGGGATTCTTCCGCCTCGCTCGCCAGCGGCGACTTCTCGTGCCAGAGCACCAGCAACTGGTCGCTGACCCGGCTGAGGACGCGGTAATGGACGGATTCCGGCTCGACACCCGCGCACACGTAGACGAGCCCGCGCGACGGCTGACCGGTCGGCTGTTCCGCGGTCGCCAGTCGCGCCACCGGCCGCGGGGAGAGCAGGTCGTTGCGCTCGAGGATCTCGCCGAGGCGGTCGCGCCAGGCGACGACGATGGGGTGCTCCAGCAACGTTGCGAGTTCCACCGCGGACCAGGCGCGGGCGAAGGCCGCCGTGCGCGCCGCCGCGGCGGCATCGCCGGAGCACGCGCGGCCCCAGGGCGTGCGCTGCCAGCGCGTCCACAGTTCCCCGACGGTGGCCGGCGCGGACCCGGCGGCGCCGCGCAACCACAATCGGCAGGCGTCGGCCAGGGCCGGCGGCACGCAGGCCGGCGACAGCAGCGCCGGGCGCCGCTCCCCGCCGTCGTGGGCGGCCAGCGTGGCCACGTCGGCGGCGGCCGCCAGCAGTTCGAGCACCCCCGGCAGCAGGTACTCGTCGAGTTCGCGTCGGGAGACCGCGAGCCAGTCCTGCTCGCGCAGGCCGCGCGTGAGCTCGGCGACATCCACGGCCAGCGGCGACACCACGTCGAGACTGCGTCCGAGGCGGCCGGCGCCGACCTCGTCCACGATGGCGCTCACGCACTCGGCGAGGTTGGTGGCGCCGCGCGATTCGAGGCTGCCGCGATCGCGCCGCTGCGCGCGGGCGTCGCGCAGGCCGAGCAACGGCGCGACCTCTTCCCACAACCGCCGGGCCTGCAGCCGCTGGACGTCGAGGGTGCGGATCTGCTCCGGCTTCGGCGCCGTGATGAAGAGATCCTCCCACGACTCGGCGCTCTCCGCCGGATCGACCGTGAGCAGGAGCCGGTCGTCCCAGCTCTGGTCCAGGAGCTGGTAACGCAGTTCGCGCGGCAGCCGCTGCATCTCCGCGATGACGGTCAGCCGCTTGCCGCCCGGGGCGCGGTCGCGCGCCTCGAGGCCCGGCTCGCCCGGCGTGCCGGCGACGCGCAGATCCAGACGCCAGCCGGGCCGGCGCTTCATCGCCGCCAGGTGCAGCCGGCCGGCCGTCGCGGCGTCGGGGCACCACACCGTGGTGCTGTCGGGCGCGTCGGGTCCGGCGAGCGCGCGTTCGAGACCCGCCAGGAGCGTGTCGTGGCGGCCGGTGCCCGCGTGCCCGACGAGGGCCAGCACGCCGCGGGACGACGCCGTCGCGATGGCGGCCACCGCCTGCACCGCCGCGGCCGCCGGATCCGTCTCGCCGGTCCGGCGCAGCCAGCTGCGGCGCGACGTCGCGCCGCCGGCCGCCTCGACCTCCGGCACGGACGGCGCATCCGCGGGCGCGACCACCGGGTGCTCGGCCGGCGTCGCCGCGAGGGCCCGGCGCCAGTGGGCCCGCTCCGCGGCGAGCGCGACGAGCAGCGCGGCCCCCGGCGCCTCGGGTCCGCTCACGGCCGTTTCGCGCAACCGGTCGAGCTCGGCGAGCGGGATCTGCCAGGGATCGTCCAGTCCGACCGCGTGCCAGTATCCGAGTTCCTGGCCCCAGACGAGCGCGCCGGCCGGCCAGACCGGCTGGGGGTCATCCGGCTCCGGCGCGACCAGGTAGCCGTCGTCGATCGGCACGGCGTGGGCCAGCAGGGCGCGCGCAGCCGCCTCGAACGCCGCGAGTTGACGCTCGCACCAGGCCATGGCCTCGGCGGGGTCGCCCACCCAGAGGAACCAGCGGCGGTCCGAGAACCACTCGCCGGCGTCGGTGCGGTAGCCGAGCCGGCGCGGCTCGCCGCCGAGAGTCAGCTGGGACGCCAGGTGCAGGAAGACGTCGAGGCGCGCGCGCCGCGAGGCCGCGGCCTCGTCGGCCGCTGCCGGCAGCACCGTCTCCCGCCAGGCGCCCGCGACGCCGGCCCCCAGCAGGCCAAACGTCGCCGGCAGGTCGCGCCGCAGGTCGCGCAGGTCGTGCTCGATGCCCGCGAAGGGACGACGCACCAGCAGCCGCGGCCCCGGCGCTTCGGGCGCCGCCGCGGCCCGGCCGACGCCCGCCAGCCGCGCAGTCCAGCGCAGCGTCGCGAGGCTGCGCGCTAGCGGCGCCGGGTCCAGCCCGCAGAGGCGCGCCAGACGGTGCAGCGGCACCACGGCCTCGCCGCGCACGCCGCTCGGCCACACCTCGCGGTCGGCGGCCGCGAGCGCCTCGCCGTGTTCCCGCAGCAACCGCAGCAGCCGCCGCGTCGCCGCCGGCTCCGCGCCGCCCGGCGCCTCGCCCAGCGGCGCCTCGGCGTAGAGCAACACCAGCGGCTGACGCGAACCGGGTGGCGAGAGCGGCGAGAAATCCTCGGGCGCCGTCGGCGTCCCCACTCGCACCGCCTCGGCGCCCTCGCTCGCGAAACGGCCGCGGTCCGGCGGACGTCGCCGCCAGCGGCGGCCATCGGCGAGCGCCCAGGTCTCGACGCGGTCGGGATCGGCGAGCGCCGTGACGCCGGCGTGTGCGAGGACCGCCGTCGAGATCTCGGCGGCACTCCAGACTTCCAGCGCGCGGTCCCGCCCAAGGTCGCGCTGCCGCGCCAGGCTGGCCAGCGCCTCGGCCAGCTCGAGTTCGGGCGCCGCCGGCTCGCGCCAGGCCGCGTCGGCGGCGAGGTCGTAACCGCAGGCCGCGCAGGCGAGATCCGCGACCGCGGGCGCGACCTGACCGCAGTGGGGACACGTCCGCGCGGGCCGCAGCACCTCCCCTCGCCGGAGTTCGCGCCACCCGCCGGGGTGCGGCGCGCGAGGGCCCATCACCGCGCCGAGCCGGCCGGCGAGGAAAGCCTCCCACGCCGGCGAGAGGTCGGCGCCGGCCAGGACGATCCAGCGCGCCCCGCAGCCCGCCAGCCAGCGCAGGGCATGCGCCGTATCGTCGCCGGCCGCCTCGGCGCCGGGCAGCCAGCCGCCGAGATCGGAGACCAGGACCGCGTCCGGCTGCAGGCCGGCCGCCGCCTCCCGCTGCGCGCGCGCGACGTCGCGCGGGCGCAACCACTGCAAGGGGCCGCCCGGGGCCCGGCCCGCCCCCCCGCCGGGCGCGCCGGGCGCCGCCCCACCCCCCCACCCCCTCCGCCCCACCAGGGCGGCGGCGCCGGCGGGCGGCGCGTCGCCGAGCAGGAACAGGCGTCCGATCGGCTCGCCCGCCTCCCACGCCCGCAGCAGCCAGCGTGCGAGATCGCTCCACACGGGGCCCGCGTCGCCGGGATGCAGGTGTACGCCGGGTGTCGGTTCGTCGCCGCCCTGTCCGGTCAGGAGCGGCAGGCGCCGGGTCGCGGCCGCGGCCTCGTGCTCGGCGAGCCAGGCCGTGACCGCCGCGCCCAGGTCCCGGGCCGCGTCGCCGGACGGCAGGTCCACGAGGTCCGCCGCCCCGCCGAGCAGCGCCGCGGCGTGGACAGGATCCGTCGTCCCCTCGGGCAGACGCCGCCACCAGCGGCCGTCGAGAACTTCGACGACGGCGACGGGCGCGGCCAGCAGCGCGTTGAGTTCGAGGCTCGCGAGGATGCGCGCGCGCCGGGTCGCCTCGCGGCGGCCGGCATCCGCCTGGCGCCAAGCGGCGGCCGTGCCCGCGGTGGCGACCGGCGCCGCGGCCGCGGAGTCGTCGAAGCAGGCGAGGCGCGGCACCACCAGGCGCGCGCGATCGGCGTGCGCGAAGTCCGCCTCCCGCGTCGAGGTCACCAGCCGCCAGGCGCCGGACCCGTAGCGGGGCTGCGCCCAGCGCCAGAACTCGCCGCCGACGCCGTCCGCCGCGGCCAGGACCAGCGTGTCGTGGCCGGTGGCGGTCGCGAGGTGTTGCAGCGGCGCGCACCACGACTCCGTGGCGAGGAGACGCGCGCCCGGCACCGGACCGCGCGCCGCCAGGCGCAGCCGCGGCGCGGCCAGGTCGGGGAGGATCACGTGATATGGCCGGCCGTACGGCGCGAGCAGGCCGTCGAAGCAGGCCGCGAGATCAGCGGCCAGGACGCCGCCGCCCACGACGACGGAGGCGTGCCGACGGCCGCGCGTGACGAGGCGCGCGTGCAGCCGCGCCGGCAGGCCGGGATCGCGACGCCAGAGCTGCCAGTGGATCGCGGCGCTATCCAGGAACACCCAGCTCGCGTCGCTCCCCTCGAACACGCCCCACGACGCGTCCAGGTCGGCGGGGTCTTCCGGCAGGTCGTCGACCACGCCCGCCACCAGGCCCGACTTGCGCACGCGCTGGGCGAACTGCGCGCCCCAGCTCGCGCCCGCAACGTCCGTCGTGGCGACCGGCGCCTCGCGCGGCAGGCGCGCGACGGCCTCCGCGTACAGCTGGTTCACCGGGTGCGCGCCGCGCGGACGCGGCCGCAGCCGCAGGACGTCGAGCAGGTCGCCGTTGTGGCTCTCGACCAGACGCGTCCAGTGGACGACCGCGAGCAGCGCCGCATCGCCCTCGCGCGGCGTGCGCGCGAGCTCGTCGAGCCAGGCCAGGGCGGCGGCGAGGTCGTGCACGCACCCGCCGGCCGGCACCAGCGTCACCGGTCCGTAGGCCTCGCGAGCGATCTCGCCGAGCTCGGTGGCGCGCTCGAGGCGGTCCAGCACCACGCGCCAGCGGCGGTCGCGTCCACCCCAGGCGGCGAGCGCCCGGCCCGGCCGGCCGGTGTTGACGACGGCCACGTCGTTGCCGGCGAGGTCCGGGCGGTCGGCCTCGTCGTCGCGCGCCGCGGCGACCGGCAGCGGGTCCGGACGCGTCCACAGCAACGGCAGCGTCCAGGCCGCGAAGCCCTCGTCGAGCGAACGCTTCGCGGGCGAGCCGAGCACGGCGCAGTCGTGGATGAAGGCCGCCGCCGCATCGCCGCGACGGCCGATCTCGCCGAGACCCGCCCTCAGCGCGGGATCGGCCTCGTCCACGCGGCGCAGGCACGCCAGCCAGAGCAGCCCGGCCGCCAGCGCCGGTTCCACCTGGGTCTGGCCGACGTCGAGCCGCCCGTCGGCGGCCGGCGGCACCAGCCGCGGATGTCCGCGCCCCTGGCGCCAGTCGTCGCGCCAGGGTCCCGAGCGCGCGAGCCCCAGCCGCCAGGACGACGTCGGCGTGAGCGCCTCCGCGGGCAACCTCGGCTCGAGCAGGACCGCGAACAGGGGCGACAGCGCCCGGCCGCACGCGGCGGCGCCGAGGGCGGCGACCAGCGGCGCCGCCGGCCCGGGCTCGGCCCAGAGCAGTCGTCCCTCCGCCGGCGCCAGCCATTCGCGCAGGGCCTCGAGGTCCTCGCCCTCGCCCCACGACGCGACATCGCGCGGGCACTCGCCCCACCACAGCACCAGCTGTACGCGACCATCGGCCGCGGTGGACGCCGAGGCCCACGCCTGTCCCCGGGGACGACGGTGGTCGAGCACCGCGCGCGCCTCGCCCAGACGGTCGTGCTCGGGAGTACCGGGCTCGGCGTCGTCGGCCGCCGCGAGCACGGCGCGCGCCTCGCGATAGCGCGGCACCGGGAAGTGCTCGCCTGTCACGTTGCCCAGCAGCTCGACGCAACGCGCGCGAGCGGCCGCGGCGCGGGCGTGCGGCAACGAGGCGCGCGCGAGGCACTCGTCGTAGCGCGCGAGGATCTCGCGCGGGTCCGCCAGGTGGTGGTCGCTGAGCGTGGCGATCCACCAGCGGCGCTCGTCCTCGAGGCCGCCGGCCGGGAAGTGCGCCGGGTCGAGGAGTTCGAGCAGGGTTCTCGCCCAGGCCTCGGGGGCGAAGCCGTCGTGGCCGTCGCCGGCGGGCGCGTTCACCAGCACCTCGTCGCCGGTACGGGCCAGCCAGAGCCGGTCCTCCGCCGTGAGCGGCAGGTCGGCGCGCAGGAGGTCGCGGTCGAAGGCGCGGCCGGTGTGGCGGGCCGTGCGCAGCAGCGCCTTCACCAGCGGCACGGCGGCCGCCGGATCGCGCGGCGCCAGGCGGCTGGCAATGACCAGGTACAGACCCGCGGCGAGCACGGGCTGGTTGGTCTCGGGATTGTCCTCGGGCCGCAGATCGGCCGCGCGCCGTGCGCGCGCGACGGCGGCCTCGGCCTCGGTGCGGAAGTCGCGGCGCAGAGCCTCGACGGCGCGTTCCCAGCGGCCGGCCTCGGCGTCGGGGCGCTCGCGGCGCGTCAGGGCGTCCGCGAGCCGTCGCGCGAGGTTGACGCTGGTCTCCGTGAAGAAGACGCGACGGGGCGACCGCTCCCGGGCCGCGATCGCCGCTTCGTACTGCTCTTCCGCGTCCCGGTAGCGGCCCGCGGCGAGCGCCGTGCGGGCCTCTTCGAGGATGTGCCAGTAGTTCATGCCGCCAGGTCGCCTCCTGCTCACCGGCGGTGGGCGGCCGTCGTCGGGCGGCCTGTCGCGTGCTTCCTGCGGCGAGCATAGCGCGAGGGCGGCGGCGGAGCCAGCGCGTTTTCTGGAACACGCGCACGACAGCGGCCGGCGACACCCGCGCGCCGGGACGACAACCCCGCAGGACGGGTCAACCGACAGCCGGGAAGTGGCGCAGCACGACGCCGCGCCCCTCGCCGCCGAACTGCACCGCCACCACGTCGCAGCGGAGGTCGGCCCCGGCCGCCGCGGGCTGTTCGGCGAGCCAGGCTCTCGCCGCGGCGCGCAACCGCCGCAGCTGAGCCGTCGTGACGGCGGCGTGGGCCGGCGTCCAGCTGCCCGGCCCGCGGGTCTTCACCTCGACGAAGACCACCAGCTGCGACCGCGCGACGATGAGGTCCACCTCGCCGCCTGCGCGCCGGTAGCGCCGCGCCAGGCAGGCGAAACCACACGCCGTGAAGAAACCGAGAGCCAGATCCTCGCCCAGGCGGCCGATGGCCGCCGCCGTTCTCGTCGCCATGCGCTCACCTCCCCCACACCGGTGTGTGGCGGCGTCCGGCTAGCGCGGTTCGTGCCAGAACGACAGCTGCTGCCGGGCGGCGACGGGCTGATAGGTGTGGCGATGCTGCGGGCAAGGACCGAACTCCGCGAGCGCGGCGCGGTGCGCCGGGGCGCCGTAGCCCTTGTGGGCGGCGAAGCCGTAGGCGGGATAGCGGCGGGAAAGGGCGACCATGATGCGGTCGCGCAGGACCTTGGCGACCACGGAGGCGGCGGCGATCGCGGCGCTGGCGCCGTCGCCCTTGACGATCGCGCGCGCGTCGCAGGCGACGCGCGGGATCTGCAGTCCGTCCACGAGCAGCAGATCGGGCGCGGGCCGCAGCCGCGCGACCGCGCGGCGCATGGCTTCGAGGCTGGCGGCGAGGATGTTGAGCCGGTCGATCTCCGCGGCGGACACCGCGCAGGCCGCCCAGCTCACGGCGACGGCGCGGATGGCGGCGAAGACCGCCTCGCGGCTGGCCGCCGTCATGCGCTTGGAGTCGTCGAGGTCGTCGAGGCCGACGAGCTGCGCGCGCGGCGGCAGGATGACCGCCGCCGCCACGACGGGGCCGGCCCAGCAGCCGCGGCCGGCCTCGTCCACGCCCGCGAGCACGAGCCGGCCCGCCTGGGAGCAGTCCCAGTCGTGACCGGCCAGGCGTGCGCAGCGGGCGCCCACGGCCTACTTGCGCCGCGCCTCGCGGATCCTCGCCTTGCGGCCGCTCTTGGTGCGCAGGTAGTACAGCTTCGAGCGACGGACGCGGCCGCGCTTGACGACCCGGATCGAGTCGACGTTAGGCGACTCGAGCGGGAAGACGCGCTCCACGGCGATGCCGCCGCTCAGCTTGCGCACGGTCATCGAGCGCTCGATCCCCGTCCCCTGCTGCGCGATCACGGCGCCCTCGAAGTTCTGCAGGCGGGTCTTGTTGCCTTCCTGGATCCTCACGGCCACGGCGATGGTGTCCCCGATGTTGAACTCGGGGAGATCGCTCCGCAGCGCGCTGGTGCGCAGGTCGTGCATGATGTCCATCGTTGCCTCCCGGGCCGCCGTCCGCGTCCACCGCGGAACCGCCCTCTCGTCGTCAGGACGTTCGCTTGCTCGTCGTTCTCGCGTCGCGTCCGGCCTCGGTCCCGGCTGTCCTGCCGAGCTCGGGCCGCCGCTCGCTGGTCCGCTGGCGGGCCTGGTCGCGCCGCCACTCCTCGATCTTCGCATGGTGCCCCGACAGGAGCACCTCGGGCACTTCGAGGCCGCGGTAGACCGGCGGCTTCGTGTACCACGCACAGTCCAGGCCGCCCTCGCGCCTGTCCGTGAAGCTGTCGGTCGCCGCCGAGTCCTCGTCGTGCAGGACTCCCGGGACGCGCCGCACCAGCGCGTCGGCGATGACCAGCGCCGGCAGTTCGCCGCCGCTGAGCACGTAGTCGCCGATCGACACCTCGCGCGTGACCACCAGCTCGCGCGCGCGCTCGTCGACGCCCTTGTAGTGCCCGCAGACGAGGATCAGCTCGCCCGCGGTCTGCGCCTCGGCCAGCAGGGCCAGCGTCAGCGCCTCGTCCAGCCGCGCGCCCTGCGGCGTCGTCAGGACCACCGGCGCGCGCTCGTCGCGGCGCACCGCCTCCACCGCCTCGACGACGCACGGCGCCATCATGATCATCCCGGCGCCGCCGCCGTACGGCGTGTCGTCCACCGTGCGGTGCTTGTCGACCGCGAAGTCGCGGATGTCCGTGACCTCGTAGACGACCAGGCCGGCCTGCGCGGCGCGGCCCAGGATGCTGGTGCCCAGGACGGTGCGGACCATCTCCGGGAACAGCGTCAGGACCTTAATCGTCAGCGCCATCGACCAACCCCGGAGCGTCCGCGACCTCCAGCAGGCCCGCCGGCGGATCGACGACCAGCGGTCCGTCGAGTCCCGCGTCCGGGCGCAGGATCGGCGCCACCGCGGGAATCAGCACCTCGCGTCCCTCGCGCTGCAGGACCAGGAGCACCTGGACCGCGTAGCGCCGCACCTCGTCCACCGTCCCGACCGTCTCGCCGGCCGTGGTCACCACGGTCCGGCCGAGGTACCGGAAGGGCAGACCCTCGGGGGGTCGCGGGAAATCCTCGGCGAGGTAGTCCTCGCGCGCGAATCCCAGCTCCCGTCCGACCATCGCCTCGGCGTCCTCGCGGGTATCGCAACCCGCGAACTTGGCGACGACGCAGTCGCCCGAGGCCCGGCCACGCTCGAAGTCGGCCGCGGCGCCGTCCCGCCAGTGCAGGTACCGGCTCCCCAGCAACTCCCCGTGGAAATCCACCAGCGGGTAGAGCTTCACCTCGCCCCGCAGTCCCACCGCCTTGACGACCTCGGCGATCGGGACGAACCCTTCCGTCGTCATTCGGCGAGCTCGAGCGACAGCTTCTGGTCGAACCGCATATTGATCGCGGTCAACAGCGTCCGGATCGCCCGCACCGTCTGGCCGCCCTTGCCGATGAACTGGCCCTGATCGTCGGGGTGCAGGGTGAGCGTGATCACGTCGCGCCCCTCCTTCACCGTCAGGTTCACCCGCACGTCGTCCGGGTGCTCGACCAGGTTCACGGCCAGGTACGACACCAGGTCCAGGGCGCGCGACTGCGCGGACGACAGCGGCCGGCTCTCGGCGCTCACGACGTCTCACCCTCGGGCGCCGGCGCGTCATCCGCCGGGGCCGCGGCGGCGGCGGCGGCCGCCTGCTTCGCGGTCTCCTTGTCGTCGCGCCGCTTCCGCTCGGCGGCCTCGACGTGGCTCAGGTGCGCGCGGCGGTCGGCGACCGTGCGCTGCATGCGGGCCTCGGCGGTCGGCCGCCAGGCTTCCATCTTGGCGGCGATGTCCTCGGCGCTCAGGCCCTTCTTCACCAGACTGAAGCGGTAGAGCACGCCCTCGCGCTTGAGCAGCGCGCGCGCGGAGTCGGACACCGTGGCGCCCTTGCCCAGCCAGGCGACGATCTCGTCGGCGTGCAGCTTGACCTCGGCCGGCTCGACGAACGGGTTGTAGTGGCCCAGGTTGGCCAGGTAGGCGCCGTCTCGGCGCACCCGGCTGTCGAGCACCACGAGACGGTAGAACGGGCGCTTCTTCTTGCCCATGCGGGTCAGACGGATGGTTGTCGCCACTTGCATTCCTCCCTTACAGCGGTGTCGCGCCGTGCCCCATGCACGTCGCGTTCACGATTGGCCGCCGAGAACCCGGCGACCGAACTCCTGCAGGCCGCCCGAGGCATTGATCTGGCGCATCATGCGCTTCATGTCCCGGTACTGCTTGAGGAGCTTGTTGACCTGCGAGATATTGCAGCCGCTGCCGCGCGCGATGCGCTTGCGGCGCGAGCCGTTGATGAGGTCGGGCTTGCGGCGCTCGAGCGGCGTCATCGAGTTGATGATCGCCTCCACGCGCGCGAACTGCCCGTCCTCCAAGTCGACCTTGTCGAGCGCGCCGCCGCCGAGGCCCGGCAGCATCTTCAGCACGCCCTTGAACGATCCCATGCGCTTGACCTGCCGCAGCTGCCGCTGGAAATCCTCCAGCGTGAACTCGCCGCGCGTGAAGCGGTCCGCGAGCAGCTCGGCCTCGTCGTGGTCGAGGTTCTTCTCGGCCTGCTCGATCAGCGTGAGCACGTCGCCCATGCCGAGGATGCGGCTGGCCATGCGGTCGGGGTGGAAGACCTCCAGGTCATCCAGCTTCTCGCCGACGCCGACCAGCTTGATGGGCCGGCCCGTGATCTCGCGGATCGAAAGCGCCGCGCCGCCGCGCGCGTCGCCGTCGAGCTTGGTCAGCACGGCGCCGTCGAAGCCCACCTCGGCGCCGAAGCGCTCCGCGATGTTCACGGCCTCCTGGCCGGTCATCGCGTCGAGGACCAGGAGCTTCTCGTCGATGGCCACCATGCGGTCGATCTCGCGCAGCTCGTTGAGCAGCGTGTCGTCGATGTGCAGGCGGCCGGCGGTGTCGACGATGAGCACGTCGCAGCCGTTGTCCTTGGCGCGCCGCTGGCCCAGCTTGACGATCTGCGGCGCCGACATCTTCACGCGGTCGGCGTGCACCAGGACGCCTACCTGCTTGCCGATCATCTCGAGCTGGTCGATGGCGGCCGGGCGGTAGATGTCCGCCGCCACCAGCAAGGGCTTGCGCCCCTCGGCCAGGAGCTTCTTCGCGAGCTTGCCGCAGAAGGTGGTCTTGCCCGAGCCCTGCAGGCCCATGACCATCACCGTGGCCATACCCCCCTTGCCCGTGCTCTTGGCCGGCAGGTTGAGCGCGCTCGCCTCGCCGCCGAGGATGCGCACCAGCTCCTGGTTGACGATGCGGATGACCTGCTGCGCCGGCGTGAGGCCCTCGAGCACGTTCTGCCCGACAACCTGCGCGCGGATGGCCTCGACGAGGTTCTTGGCGACCTGATAGTTGACGTCGGCCTCGAGGAGGGCCATGCGCACCTCGCGCAGCGCCTCCTTGACGGTGTCTTCGTTCAGAGTCTGCTGCCCGGCGAGCTTCCGCATGGTCTGCTCGAGCCGGCGTGTCAGATCCTGGAACACCTGCGGGCCTCCACCACGCCCCCGTCCCGGGGGCACGACAACACGCGCACAAAGCCGGCAATCGCCGGCCCGACGCCCTTCGGGCGTGCCTGCGCACTCGGATTCGACGTCACCTACCGGCGTGGACGGACTGTTCCCAGACGCACGGCGGGGTGGAAAGATAGCCGATTGAAGGAGTTGGGGCAAGAGCTGTATTGGCGGGCGGGCAGAAGGGTTCCCCGCCAAGCAAAAGCGCCGCTGCGACCTTCCGGATCAGAGGTCGCAGCGGCAAAGATAGCTTATTGAAAGCGAAATTTCATAATCTCACTTGAACAGCGCCTTCACCGTCCCCCAGGTCGCCGGCTCCGTCGCGATGGGGCCCGGATCGAGGCCGTCGAGCCAGAGGACGTAGTCGAACATGTACACGTCGCCGGAGGGGGGCCAGAAGACGGTCGGGGCGGCCCAGAACCACACGGGGGCGCCGGGGTCGTAGCCGGTGATGGTCATCGCAGCCTCCAGGCAGGGGCCGCCGGTCGCCTGCTGGAGGACGCCGATCGAGGAGCAATCCTGCGGGCCGAGTTCGAAGATGTAGATCGGGGACTCGGCGTCGACCGTGATCTCGATGGCGCCGGCCGGACCCATCTGCAGGATGAGGTAATCCTGGTCGCGGGAGTGGCCGCCCTGGATGGGATACCAGCCGCTCACGCCGCAGAAGATCCGGCGGCCGTCGACGTCGGCGCCGATCGCCTGGAAGGGATAGTTGGGCATCGACTGGCAGCCGCCGTTCCAGTCGTCGTGGTAGTTCGGGACCAGGGGCGGCTCGCCTTCGGGGACGCCGCCGTCCGGACAGGCGAGGGAGCAAGGCTGGTAACCGTCGACGGCGAGGACGTAGTCGCCGAAGGCGCCGGAGTAGCCGTCGACGACGATGGCGTAGGTCAAGCCCGGGGCGAGCACGACGTCCTCGAGCTTGGAGACGTAGGCGCCGCAGGGCTCGCCGAAGTAGAAGTCGTCGTTGCAGGCGACCAGGGACATATCGCTGGCGTACACGTACACCTTGGTGTCGTAGGCGGACCCGCACAGGTCGATGGTCACGGACCCGGTGGCGGCCGGGGTGTAGGCGTAGACGACGTCGGGGGACGTCGAGGCGCCATACGGACAGGTCTCGTCGTAGTCGTTCGTGAAGCCGCTGGTGGTGCCGGTGTCGGCGTACGGCAGGGACGGGATCACCAGCGCCGTGGCGATGGTGTCGCCGCCCTGCCGATGCGGGTTCGGGACGTTCTCGGGGTGGGACCGGGGAGTCTTCAGGGGCGCCTGGCTTCCGAGGTCGGCGGCGGCGGCGAGGCCGGCGAGGCCGAGCACCCAGGCGATCACGAGCAATGTCCTCATGGCAAACCCCCTCATCGACTCCACCCCGTTGCGGCCGGGCGCTCCGGCCTACTCGAACAACGCCTTGATTGTACCCCAGGTCACGCCCTCGGTGGCGACGATCTGCTGGTTGATGCCGAAGACCGGCATCTCGTGGCTGTGGCCGGCGCTGTTGGGAATCAGGGGACGGATGTCGGCGGGATTGAACCAGTCGTTGTAGGCCATGACGCCGGGCAACGAGGGGTCGCCGTAGGGCTGCAGCATGAGCGCGATGGGCGCGGTCGACAGCACGACCACCGGCTGGACCATGACGACGCGGTGGTCGGTGTCGGCGAAGAGCGGCAGGCCGTAACCGATCACGTAGTCGGGCGCCATGGTGATCATCAGGGCGCGCTCGTCGAGTTCGGTCTCCTCGAAGGCGAGGAGGGTGCCGAAAGCGCCGGGCGGATCGGTGGCGATGGTGAACTCCACGCCGCCGACGCCGCCGAAGAGCGAGTACGACAGCACGGCGTAGATGGTCACCGTCTCGCCGGGCGCGGCCGCGACCCAGTTCGCAGTGGTCTCGTCAAACCCGTTCGTTGTGTAGAGGCCGAGAATGGCGTGCTCGGCCGGCGGCGGCGGGTCGAGAGCCAGGGCGGCGGGCACGGTGACCAGGGACGCCAGCAACAAGCAGGCGCGCGTGAAGAAATGCAGGCGCATGATCCAACTCCCTTGCGGTCGAGGCAGCGGTGGGGATTCGCTGACAGGGTGCGACGGCGCCGACCACCCCCTGGGGCTCGCCGTCCGCGATGATTGTCGGTGATCAGCGGCGCGCCGTCAAGACGCGGCGTCGCTGGTACGGGCCGGGCGCAGGGAGGCGACGGCCGCCGCCCTGTTCGCCGCCTTGAACAGGTACGACCCCGACACCAGGATGTCGGCGCCGGCGGCGAGGCAGCGCGCGGCGGTGTCGTCGTTGACGCCGCCGTCGACCGAGATCTCGAAGGCGAGGCCGTCGCGGCGGCGGCGGTCCGCGAGCGTCGCGATCTTCTCGAGGCCGCGCGGATCGAAGCTCTGGCCGCCGAAGCCCGGTTGCACCGTCATCACCAGCAGCAGCTCGAGCTCGGCGAGATGCGGCATCACCGCCTCGAGCGGCGTGCCGGGGTTGAGCGACAGGCCGCGGCGCAGGCCGCGGCGGCCGATCTCGGCGAGCGTCTCGGCGACGGGGCTCGCGGCCTCGGCGTGGATGGTGATCGCGTCGACGCCGGCCTGCGCGAAGGCGCCGACGTAGCGGGCGGGGTCGGTGATCATGAGGTGGGCGTCGAGGCCGGTGGTCGCGCAGCGGCGGATCGCCTCGCAGATGAACGGCCCGAAGGTGAGGTTGGGCACGAAGTGCCCGTCCATCACGTCGAGGTGCAGGAGGTCGACGCCGGCCGCCTCCACCGAGGCGACGTCGGCGCGCAGGTTCGCGAAGTCCGCCGACAGCAGGGACGCCGCGACCGCGGTGGGCCGCTCAGCGCTTGGCCGCCACCAGTTCAATGCGCTCTCCCTTGGCGATGCGTCGTCCCGGGTCCGGCCGCTGCTCGAGGATGGTGTCGGCGGGACGGTTGTCCTCGCGCTCGTACTTGACCGGCGCCAGCACGCAGCCGGCGCGCAGGATCTCCTGCTCGGCGCGATACAGCGGCAGGCCGCGCAGGTCGGGCATGCGCAGCGACGACGCCGGCGCCGGCACGGCGACCACCAGGTCGATGGTCTTGCCCTTCTCCAGGCTGCGCCCCGCCGGCGGATTCTGGGCGACGACGGTCTCCTCGGCGCGCCCCTCCTCCTGCACCCGCGCGACGCGGCCGAGCCGGAACGACTCCCGCTGCAACGTCAGCTCCGCCTGCCGGCGGCTGAGACCCGCGAGGTTCGGCACGCCCCCCTCCGCGGGCCCCGCGCTCAGCACCACCTTCAGGCCGCGTCCCTGGCGCAGCGGACTGCCCGGCGCCGGCGTCTGGTCGAGGATGGTGCCGCGAGGGGCGGTCGGATGGGGACGTTCGCGCGAGGTCTGGATCTCGAGGTGGAGTTCCGCGAGGCGAGACTTCGCCGCGTCCACGGTGAGGTAGCGCACGTCCGGCGTGGCGACCACGGGACGACTGTGCACCAGCCGCGGTACCACCTCGAGGTGCATCGCCAGCAGCACCAGGGCGCCGACCAGCACCAGCCCGCCGCAGAGCACCAGGAACTTCCAGACCTTCACGCCGTCGCACTCCTGCGCCGCAGCCGCGCCGCGAAGAAGCCGTCCGTGCCCGTCTCGTGCGGCAGCCAGGCGCGGCAGCTCAGACCGTCGTCCGCGGGAGCGGGGATCAGGTCCGGCCGCGACGCGAGCAGCGCCGCCACCACGTCCTCGTTCTCCTGCGGTTCCAGCGAGCAGGTAGCATAGTACAGCCGCCCGCCGGGAGCCAGCAGATCCGCCGCCGCCTGCGCCAGTTCCAGCAACCGCGCGGCATTGCTGGCGATCACCTCGGGCCGCAGCCGCCAGCGACCCTCCGGGTGGTGGCGGATGACGCCGGTGCCGCTGCACGGACCGTCCAGCAACACCGCCGCGAAGGCGCCCGCTCGCAGCGGCGGCCGCTTGCCGTCGCCGGCGACGACGTGGACCCGGCCCTCGTCCAGCCGTCCGAGCGTCTCCTGCAGCCGGCGCAGGCGTCGCGGCCGCAGGTCGACGGCGACCACCGTCCCGTCCGCGGGCAACAGCGACGCGAGATGGACCGCCTTGCCGCCCGGCGCGGCGCAGAGGTCGACCACGGGCGACGACACGTCCTGCGCGAGCCACGCGGTGGCCGCCTGGACGGCCTCGTCCTGGACGATGAGGCAGGGGAAGTCCGCCAGCAGATCGCGCAGCGCCGCGCGGTCGTGGCGCTCGTCCAGCACCAGCGCGCGGGGATGGTGGCGGCCGGGCGATGTGGTGACGCCGGACTCGGCCAGCGCGGCCGCGACGGCGGCGGGAGCCCGTGGCGCGAGCACGTGCAGGCACACGGGCGCCGGCTGGTTCAGACGCGCGAGCAGCGCGTCGCAGGCGACGAAGCCGAAGCGCGCGTGCCAGCGCTCGACCAGCCACGCGGGCAGCGAGTGCCAGGCCGCGAGGAACGCGACGGGTTCCCGCGCGGGGTCGGGAAAGCGGGGACGCAGGCGCGGGAGACGGTCGTCCCCGGTTCCGGCCGCGCGGTGGACGGCCTGCAGCAACCCGTTGACGTAGCCGACGACTTCGGCCCGGCCGACCTCGCGGCACAGCTCGCCGGCCTGGTGGATGGCCGCGTACGCCGGCACGCCGCCCATCGCGAGCAACTGGTGCAACGAGAGGCGCAGGATCGCGCGCACGCGGTCGTCGCTGGTCGGCTGGCGGCGGCTGAAGGCGTCGATGAGGTGGTCGTAGCGGCCCTGCCACTGCAGCGCGCCCTTGACCAGCTCGGTGAGGAACGCCGGATCCTCGGCGGCGGGCAGCACCTTGCGGGCGCGCTCGAGCGCGTGGTCGAGATCCTCGCCGCCGCCCACCGCGAGCAGCGCGCGCAGGCCTTCGCGGCGGGAAGGGGCGGCGCTCACGAGCGGAAGACCTGCCCCGGCGACACCGGGAAGCCCCGCAGGAATTCCTCGACCGGCAGCATCTTGCGGCCGGGCGCCTGCATGCGCGTGAGCTCGAGCACGCCGGCGCCGCAAGCGACCAGGATCCCCGCGTCCGCGACGCCGAGGACGGTCCCGGGCTCGACGTCGGCGGTGTGGAACGCGTGGGGTCGTGCCCCGCCGATCTTCAGGAGCTTCTCGCCGAGGAAGCTGGTGGTGCCGGGCACCGGATCGAGGGCCCGCACCTGGTTGTGCACGGTGACCACGTCGCGGTCCCAGCGCAGCGGCGACAGCGACTTGCTCAGCTTGGGGGCGTAGACGGCGCCCGTGTCGTTCTGCGGCGTGGCCGCGAGCGGGCCGTTCTCGAGCCGCCGCAGCGTGCGCACCAGGAGGTCCGCGCCGAGGCCCGCGAGCTGGGCCAGCAACTCGCCCGCGGTCTCCTGCGGCGCGATGGGCACGGCCTCGTGGGCGAGGATCGGGCCGGTGTCGACGCCGGCATCCATTTGCATGATGGTCACGCCGGTCCAGGTGTCGCCGTGCAGGACCGCGTGCTGCACCGGCGAGACGCCACGCCACCGCGGCAGCAGGCTGAAGTGCAGATTGAGGCAGCCGTGCGCCGGCGCCTCGAGCAACGGCCGCCGCAGGATGTGCCCGAAGGCGGTGACGACGATCGCGTCCGGCGCGGCGGCGAGCACGGCCGCCGTCACCTTCTCGCGTTCGGCGGCGCCGCGGTCCTGCGTGATCACGGGCAGGCCGAAGCTCTCGGCCACCACCTTCACCGGCGTCGCGACCACGTGACGGCCGCGGCCCGCCGGCCGGTCGGGCTGCGTGACCACCAGGCGCACGTCGTGCCGCGCCTCGACCAGCGCGTCGAGGGAAGCCGTCGCGAAGTCGGGAGAACCCATGAAGACGATCTTCACGCCGCGTCCTTTCGGGACCTCAGGCGCAGACCCACCAGGCGGCCGGCGAGCAGCCAGCGCCGCCAGGCCGCCAGATGGTCGATGTAGAGCACCCCGTCGAGGTGATCGATCTCGTGCTGGACGATGCGGGCCAGCAGCGTGTCGTCCTCCAGCCGCCGCGGCGTCCCGTCGAGATCCTGGTAGTCCACCGTCACCCGGCGCGGCCGGCGCACGCGCACGTACAGGCCGGGAAACGACAGGCACCCTTCCTCGAACCAGACCCGCGGACCCTCGGTCGCCGTGAGCACCGGGTTGACCATGGTCAGGCTCCGCGTGCGCGGCGCCGCCGGATCGCGCGCGATGATCACGCGGCGCCGGTCGCCGATCTGCGGCGCCGCGAGGCCGACGCCGCCGGCGTCGTCGAGCGCGGCCCAGAGCGCGCCGGCCAGCTCCCGCGCGTCCTCCCCGGCGGCGACGTCGCGGCAGTGCAGGCGCAGGCGCGGGTCCCCGTAGCGGAGAATCCGGTCCGCCGGCGACGCGTCTCGCACCAGGCTAGCTCCGCTTGTCCACCACGCCGGTGATGGCGTGTTTGCTGATCTCGACCTTCACGCCCTCGGAGATGAAGGCGACGATGAAGTCGTCGTGAACGTCCTTCACGGTCGCGAAGAGCCCGCCCGTGGTGATGACGCGGTCGCCGCTCTTGATGGCGGCGATCATCGCCTGACGCGCCTTCTGCTGCTTCTGCTGCGGGCGGATGATGAGGAACCAGAACACCACGAAGATCAGGACGAGCGGCAGGAAGCTCACGAGTGCAGCCGCGCCGCCGCCGCCGCCGGGCGCAGCGCCGCCGGGGGCCGGGGCCATGGCGAGCCAGGTGGTCATGGTCATCAGTCCTCCTTGCAGGAACCCGTGCCGAGGGTCGGCGGGGATCGCCGACCTCCCGTCCGGGCTAAGATGCTACGGCCGCCGGGGTGCGGCAACAGCGGAATCTGCTCAGGCGCCGCCGCCGCGCCGCCGGACCGCCGCCAGGCGCGCCGTCTCGCCTTCGCGCCAGCGCGTCGTGCGCGCGCGCGCCAGCGTCGCGAAATCGCCGCCGGCGATCGCCGCGCGGATCTCCCGCATCAGTTCCCCGTAGAACCAGAGATTGTGCATGGTCGCGAGCATCGGCCCGAGCATCTCCCCCACCTGGAAGAGGTGCCGCAGGTAGGCCCGCGAGTGGCGGGCGCAGACCGGGCAGCCGCATTCGGCGTCGAGCGGGAGGTCCGCGCGCGCGTGCTCGCTGGTCTTCACCACGAGCCGGCCGTCGCGGGTCATCACCGTGCCGGTGCGCGCCATGCGGGTCGGCAGCACGCAGTCGAACATGTCCACGCCGGCCGCGACGCCGGCGAGGATGTCGTCCGGAAAACCGACGCCCATCAGATAGCGCGGCCGCTCGGGCGGCAGCAGCGGCGCCGTGAAGGCGCACATCGCGTGCATGGCGGCCGGCGGCTCGCCGACCGACAGGCCGCCGATCGCGTAGCCGGGCAGGTCGAGGTCCAGGAGTTGCGCGGCGGAGCGGCGACGCAGCGCCTCGTCGACGCCGCCCTGCACGATGCCGAAGAGCACCTGCTCGCAACCTTCGCGGTCGGCGCGTCCGCGCGGCCCGAACGCGTCGACGCAGCGGGCGGCCCACCGCGTGGTGCGCTCGACCGCGCGCGCCACCTCGGCCGGTTCGGCGCCGTAGGGCAGGCAGTGGTCGAAGGCCATGACGACGTCGGCCCCGAGCGCCCGCTGGATCTCCATGCTGAGCTCGGGCGTGAAGAAGTGCGCGCTGCCGTCGAGGTGCGAGCGCAGGCGCACGCCGTCCTCCGTCACCTTGTTGAGTTCCGCCAGGGAGAAGACCTGGAAGCCGGCGCTGTCGGTGAGCAGCGCGCCGTCCCAGCCCTCGAAGCGGTGCAACCCGCCCAGGGCCGCGATCAGCTGGTGGCCCGGCCGCAGGTACAGGTGGTAGGTGTTGCCGAGGATGAGGCGGAATCCCGCCTCGCGCACCTGTTCGAAGGTCACGGCCTTCACGGCGCCGGCCGTGCCCACGGGCATGAACACCGGCGTGGCGATCTCGCCGTGGGGCGTCGTCAACACGCCGGCGCGCGCGCCCGTCTGCGCGTCGCGCGCCTGCACCGCGAAAGAGAACGGCGCGCCGGTCACGGCGCCGCCGCCGCGGCGGGCGGCAGGATGAGCATGGCGTCTCCGTAGCTGAAGAAGCGCAACCGGCGCGCCACCGCCTCGCGATAGGCCTCGCGCCAGGACGACTCGCCGGTGAACGCCGCCACCAGCATGAGCAGGCTCGACTCCGGCAGGTGGAAGTTGGTCAACAGGCCGTCGGCCGCCGCCACCTGGTCCGGCGGCCGCAGGAACAGGCGCGTGATGCCCGAGACCCGCCAGCCGTCGACCTCGCGCACCGCTCGGCCCTGGAAGACGGGCTCGGCGGCGCCCGCGTGGTAGCTGCGTTCGGTCCCCGGCGCGGCGTCGGGATCGAGGCCGAGTCCGGCCACCGTCGCGAGCACGCGCAGGCTGGTGGTGCCCACGGCAATGACCCGCCCTCCGTCCGCGCGGGTCGCCGCGACGGCCGTCATGACGCCGGCCGGACACGCGAAGCGCTCGGCATGCAAGCGTCGTCGTGCGATGTCCTGCGATGTCGGCGCGCGGAACGTGCCCGGCCCCACGTGCAACGTGACGCCCGCGGTCCGCACGCCGCGCGCCGCCAGTCGCGCCAGCAGCTCCGGCGAGAAATGCAGGCCGGCGGTGGGCGCGGCGACCGACCCGGCGCCGGCGCGATCGGCGCGGGCATACACGGTCTGGTAGCGCTGCCGGTCGCGCTCGCGGCGGGTCTCGGCGCCGGCGGCCGCCGGGTCGCGGTGGATGTACGGCGGCAGGGGAATATCGCCGTGGCGTTCGGCGACCTCCGCGAGGTCCGACGGCGCCGCGGTCACGGTGACCTCCCCCTCCTGGTGCACGGCCACGACGGCGAGGCGCGGCCCCGCGGGCGTCGCCGTTCCCGCCGCGCACACCTCCAGCACGGCGCCGGGCCGCAGGCGGCGACTCGGGCGCGCGAGTCCGCGCCAGGCGAGGGTGGTTCCCGCATCCGCGTCCGCCTCCGGCGCGATGAGCAGGATCTCGACACGCCCACCGGTGTCGGCGCGCACCGTCCACAGGCGCGCCGGCAGAACCCGGCTGTCGTTGACCACCAGGAGGTCGCCGGCCCGCAGCAGGTCGGGCAGGTCGGCAAACGCGTGCTCGGCGCGGACGCCGCCGCCGCGCGCGACCACCAGCAGGCGCGAGGCCTCCCGGACGGGCGGCGGATCCTGCGCGATCAGTTCGGGCGGCAGGTCGTAGGCGAAGTCGTCGGCGAGCGTCATGTCAGAGGAGCTCTCCCTGCGCGCCGGCCGGCGGCGCCAGGCCGAGGTGGCTCAACCCGCGGGCCGTGATCTCCCGCCCGCGGGGCGTGCGCTTGAGCAGCCCTCTCTGGATCAGGAACGGTTCGACCACGTCCTCGAGCGTGTCGCTCTCCTCGCCGAGCGAGACCGAGAGGTTCTGGATGCCGACCGGCCCGCCGTCGAAATGGTCGGTGACGATCCGCAGGTAGCGGCGGTCGAGCGGCTCGAGGCCGAGCACGTCCACGCCGAGGGCCGCGAGACCCTCGTCGGCGGCCTGGCGGTCGACCACCGCGTGGCCGGCGATCTGCGCGAAGTCCCGCACGCGCCGCAGCAGGCGGTTCGCGGTGCGCGGCGTGCCGCGGCTGCGGCGGGCGATCTCGAGGGCGCCGTCCGGCGCGAGCTTGATGCCCAGCAGCCGCGAGGAGCGGTTGACGATGAGCGCGAGTTCCTCGGGCGCGTAGAAATCGAGATGGCAGACGATGCCGAAGCGGCTGCGCAGGGCCGGCGTGATCATGCCCGCGCGCGTGGTCGCTCCGACCAGGGTGAACGGTTCGAGCTGCAGGTTGAAGTGCCGCGCCGCCGGCCCCTTGTCGATGACCAGCTCGACGCGCCAGTCCTCCATCGCCGGATAGAGATGCTCCTCGAGGACGCGGTTCAGGCGATGGATCTCATCGATGAAGAGCAGGCGCGGCTCGCTCTGCTCGGACAGCAGGGCGATAAGCTCGGCGCTGTTCTGGAACGCCGGCCCGCTGGTGAGCCGCATCTCGAGGCCCATCTCGTGGGCGAGGATCTGCGCGAGCGTCGTCTTGCCGAGCCCGGGAGGTCCGTACAGCAGGACGTGATCGAGGACTTCGCCGCGCCCCCGGGCCGCGTCCACGAAGACGCGCAAGTTCGCCTTCAGCGCGTCCTGGCCGATGAACTCGTCGAGGGTGCGCGGCCGCAGACTGCGGTCCAGCTCATGATCCAGGGCCGTCGCCTCCGGTTCGGTCCAGCGGGGTTCCTCCACGACCTATCCTTTCCGTCCGCGCGCGGCGGGCAGCAGCGCGAGAGCGCCGCGCACCCACGACTCGACGCCGGCGGCCGCCGCCTCGGGGTCGCGCCCGCGCGCCTCGCGCAGCAACGCCTCCGCCTGCGCGGGCGCCAGGCCGAGGGAGGCGAGCACGGCGACAGCCTCGGCGAGGTCCGTCGTCAACGCGCCGCCGACGGGCGCGGTGGTCCCGTCGTCCACGCTCAGCTGGACCGGGACCCGCTGGCCGAGTTCGACCACCAGCCGGGCGGCGCTCTTCTTGCCGATCCCCGGCAGGGTCGCCAGGCTCTTCTCGTCGCCGCGCCGCAGATGGCCCGCGAGGACCTCGGGCGAGGCGCCCGACAGCATCGCCAGCGCGACCTTGGGGCCCACGCCGGTGACCGAGATGAGCAGCCGGAACATCGCCCGCTCGTTCTCCTGGGGGAAACCATACAGCGTCCAGGCGTCCTCGCGCACGGCCAGGTGGGTCCACAGCCGCACCCGCTCGCCGGGCGCGGGGAGTTGCTCGGCGCCGCGGACCGAGAGCACGACGTCGAGCCCGACGCCGCCGCCGGCCACGGCGACGATCGCGTCGGTCCCCCCCTTCACCAGCACGCCGTCGACGAACGCGATCACGACGCCCCCCTCCCTGCCGCCGCCGCCGCGCGCGGCGCGCGCAGCCGGCTCGCATACGCCACGGCGGCCGCGAGCGCGTCGCTCTGGTCGAGCGGCGGCGCCTCGCGCAGGCCGAGCAGACGCATGACCATGAAACGCACCTGCTCCTTGGTCGCCTGGCCATTGCCGGTGACGGCCCGCTTGATTTCCCCCGGCGCGAACTCCGCGACCTCCAGCCCGGCCTGGGCGCCGGCGAGCAGGATCACGCCGCGTGCGTGGCCGAGGACCAGCGAACTGTGGGCGTTGCGCGCGTTGAACAGGCTCTCCACCACCATCGCCTGCGGCGCGTGGCGGGCAAGCACCTCGGCGACGGCGGCGTGGATGTGGGCCAGGCGATCCGCCAGCGGCAGGTCGGCGTCCGGCCGGATGATGCCGCCGTCCAGGCAGCGCAGCGCCGGGGCCGTGGCGATGATTCCCCAGCCGGTGACGCGGGATCCGGGGTCGATGCCGAGGACGCGCACGCTGACCGCCTCGTGGGAAAGAAAAGGGGGGCGGACGAGCCGCCCCCCTGCCGGAATCGGACTAGCCCTCCAGCTTGGCGAGGATCTCGTCGTCGATGTCGAAGTTCGCCGCCACGTTGGACACGTCGTCAAGATCGTCGAGGAACTCGATCAGCCGCAACAGGGCCCGCGCGTCGTCCTCGCCCAGCTTCACCGTGGTCCCCGCCTCGAGCACCAGCTCGGTGCGGGTGACCGGCACGCCGGCGTCGTTCAGGGCGCTCGCCACGGCATGCAGGTCTTCCATGGCCGTGGTCACGGCGATGGCGCCGCTGGCCTCCTCGACGTCCTCGGCCCCCGCCTCGATCGCTGCCTCCATGACCTTCTCGAGGTCGAGCGCGTCGCCCTCGAGGGTGATCAGGCCCTTGCGCTCGAAGAGGTAGCCGACGCAGCCGGTGGAACCGAGCTTGCCGTTGTACTTGTTGAACACGTGCCGCACCTCGGCCGCGGTGCGGTTCTTGTTGTCGGTCTGGGTCTCGACCATGATGGCCACGCCGCCGGGGCCGTAGCCCTCGTACGTGATCTCTTCGTAGACCGCACCCTCGAGCTCGCCGGCGCCGCGCTTGACCGCCTTGTCGACGGTGTCCTTGGGCATGTTGGCGCCCTTGGCGGACAGCAGCGCCGCCCGCAGGCGCGGGTTGCCCTCGGGATCGCTGCCGCCGCGCGCGGCGATCGTGATCTCGCGGATGATGCGGGACCAGATCTTGGCCCGCTTGGCGTCGGTCGCCGCCTTCTTGTGCTTGATCGTCGACCATTTGGAGTGCCCGGACATGGCCGCTCCTCCTTACTCGGTCTCGGTGCGGTTTTTCTTGTAGTCTTCCATCAGACGCTTCTGGACCTCGCCCGGGACCTCGGCGTAGTGAGAGAATTCCATGGTGAACCGGCCCGTGCCCTGGGTCATCGAGCGCAGGGTGGTGGCGTAGCCGTAAAGCTCGTCCTCCGGGATCAGCGCCTTGACGATCTGGTACGGACCGTCGGACTCGCTGCCCTGGATCGAGCCGCGGCGGGTCGAGATGTCGCCCATGACGTCGCCCATGTAGGCCTGCGGCACGACGATGCTGACGATCATCACCGGCTCGAGGATCACCGGCTTCAGCTTGTCGGCATCCTCCTCCACGGCCTTCCGCAGCGCGATGCGCGTGGCGGCCTTGAACGCCGCCTCGCTCGAGTCGACGTTATGGTACGACCCGAAGAACAGCGCCACCCGCACGTCGACCATCTCGTAGCCGGCAATGAGCCCTTCCTTGAGGGTCTCGCGGGCGCCCTTCTCCACGGCCGGGATGAACTTGTTGGGCACGACGCCGCCCACGATCTCGTCGGCGAACTCGAAGCCCTCGCCGCGCGGGCGCGCCTCGATGCGCAGGTGCACGTCGCCGAACTGGCCGCGGCCGCCGGTCTGCTTCTTGTGCCGGCCCTGCTTCTCGGTCTTGCCCTTGACCGTCTCCTTGAAGGCCACGCGCGGGCGCTTGCGCTCCACCTGCACCCCGGTCTGCTTCTTCAGCTTCTCGAGGATGTAGGCGGTGTGCATCTCGCCCTGGGTGACCAGCAGGGTCTGGTGCTGCTCGGCCTGGTGCTTCATCTCGAACGACGGGTCTTCCTCGTGAATGCGATGGATGCCCGTGGCCATCTTGTCCTCGTCGCCCGCGGTCACGGGGGTGATCGCCTCGGCGAAGGTCGGCACGGCGTAGGGGATCTTCGGCAGGGCGAAGGGCTTGTTGGCCGGATGCAGCGTGGTGCCCGTGTGCGTGGCCTTGAGCTTGGCCGCCTGCACGATGTCGCCGGCCACCGCTTCCTCGACCTTGTCCTTCTGCTTGCCGAACGCGACGCTCATCTGCCCGAGGCGCTCGCCGCCGCCGCCGCCGCTGGCCACCAGGTTGTCGCCGCTGCGGGCGGTGCCGCTGAAGACGCGCAGCCAGACGATGTCGCCGCCCTGCGCCTCGTACTGCTTCTTGAAGGCATAGACGACCGTGTCGCCATCCGCCTTGCACGCCAGCGTCGCCGCCGCGCCGCTGTCGGGATTGACGCCCGCGATCTCGGTGCGGGCCGCCGGGCTCGGCAGCAGGTCCACCACCGCCTGCAGCACGGAGAGGACGCCGACCTCGCTGTCGGCGGCGGTGACGTAGATCGGGAAGATGGTCCCGGCGGCGACGCCCGCCTGCAGGCCCTGGCGCATCTCCTCGTCGGAGAGCACGCCCTCCTCCAGGTACTTCTCCATGAGCTCGTCCACGGCCTCGGCGCAGGGGTCCATCAGCGCCTCGCGGGCGCTCTCGGCCTCGGCGCGCAGGTTGGCCGGGATCTCCATCTCGACCCGCTGGCCGCCCTTGAACTCGTAGGCCTTCATCGCCAGGAGGTCGATCACGCCCTTGAAGCCGTCCCGCTCCCCGATCGGCAGGTTCAGCGGCACGGCGTTCGGGCCGACCCGATCCTGGATGCTCGCGAGGGTCTCCTGCCAGTTCGCGTGTTCCTTGTTCATGCGGTTGACGACGATGAGCGTCGGCATCTTGTGGCTGCCCAGGAGCCGCCACAGGCTGTCCGACGCGACCTCGTAGCCGCCGTCCGCCTTCACCACGAACAGGGCGCCCTCGATCACCCGGAGGGCCGCATAGACGTCACCGCGGAAGTCGTCCACGCCCGGAGTGTCGATGAAGTTGATCTTGCACCCGTCGACCTCGGTCCAGCCGAGGGAGGCGCTGATCGTCTCCTTCTTGTCGATCTCCTCGTCCAGGAAATCGAAGACCGAGGACCCGTCATCGACGTTTCCACGGCGCCCGACCTTGCCCGTGACGTGCAACATCGCATCGGCCAGGGCGGTCTTGCCGGACCCGTGCGGGCCGATCAGGGCCACGTTGCGGATCTTGTCCATGCGAAAGCTCTTCAAAGATCGTCCTCCCGGTGTGGCTATCGGGGCGGATGGAGGCGCAGCCGGGGGCTCGCGCCCGCCAATCGGGCGGCAGGGCCCGGATGTGCGAAGGGGAATAGTAGGCGGCAGGCAAAGGCGTGTCAACACGGCCGGAAGGTCCGTCTTGTACGCCCGGCTTGTGCGGCGACCGCGCGATACCTATTCTTATCGCAGACGTTAGGCGGCAAATCCCCTGGACACCCCCCGGGGGGGAAGCTACCGTTGGGCCTCGCTCGAGATTCGGCGCTCAGACGCCGCCCGGGCCGGCCGGTCACGCCGCGAGCACGCCCGCGGCTCCGCCCACGACTTTTGCCGAGGTGCGCGTACATGAAATCGTGGCTGTTGCCCGCCTCCCTCTGCGCCATCTGCCTCCTGGTCGGGGCCTCCGCGGTCCACGCCCAGGACCCCGTCGAACCCGCCACGCCCGCCGAGGGCGCCGTGGCCCCGGCGGCGCCGGACATCGACATCGAGCCCGAGATGACGTACGAGGACTACACCATCAAAGGCTACACCATCGCCGTCTTCGGCGGCGCCTTCGGCGGCGACGAGTACCTCAACCTCCCGGTGCGCGGCGATCGCACCTTCGAGGACGAGGGCGCCGACAACGTCATGAGCTACGACGGCGACTGGCTCATCTACGACCGCGAGATCCACGACGCCCCCGTCAAGACCCTCGAGGACGGGACCGGTTTCGGCTTCAAGATCGGGTCCTGGCTGAACGACAACGTCCACGTCGACCTGGTCTTCTCCTACGTCGGCACCGAGGCCGTCCTGACCATGGTCAACAAGACGCCGGACACCCCGGCCACCGACGACACCTTCCGCGAGGAGATGTCCCGCGACACCGACGTCACCATCTTCCGCGCCGGGATCGCCCTCGCCTACGAACTGCGCCAGTTCGAACTGGTGGGCATTCATCCCTACATCGGCTTCGGCTTCGGCGGGGTCATCACGCGCTTCTCCGCCATCGACGACACCGGCGAACTCTTCTTCAACGGCACCTTCGGCCTGACCCGACCGATCAGCAACGACCTCTCGATCTTCGCCCAGTACGACATGACCACCTTCGCGATGGACCGCGACGAACTGCAGTACACCGAACGCGTGAACCTGTCCGACCTGCGGGTCGGGCTGTCGTGGTTCATCGATGTGGTGCCGTCGGGGGTTCGGGCGTTGCATGAGGCGGAAGTCAAGGAAGCCAACTCCCGTCGTCGCTAGGTTGTGCCACCGAGATTGTGTCCGGGCCCGCGCCAGACCGGCGCGGGCCCTTCTCTTGGCCCTCCGCTCCTGCCTCTCAGACCGCCAGCTT
>JADHED010000630.1_pt1 | contig 38800 bp, 39 predicted proteins | sample 8952041 | NCBI WGS metagenome assembly JADHED01 (sample SAMN16124423, study PRJNA663239) | bioreactor sludge metagenome | isolation source: sludge (control) | place: India:Bengaluru | collected 2018-09-08 | reverse complement strand
TTGGTCACCTGTGTTAGTGGCGGCTGATTGGTCACCTGTGTTAGTGGCGGCTGATTGGTCACCTGTGTTAGTGGCGGCTGATCGGTCACCTGTGTTAGTGGCGGCTGATCGGTCACCTGTGTTAGTGGCGGCTGATTGGTCACCTGTGTTAGTTTCTTTATTATTATCCCAGTCTATTTTGTCCATTATAAATCTAAGTCCTGCTTTTATAATCCCATTTAGGCCTATTTCAACTCCAATTCTTATTTTACTGCAAGCTACTTTACTGTCGCTATCATCTTTATCTATATCTCCAAGCCCTTCCACTTCGCAGAATCTATTGATATCTCCTTCTGCCGGCGGATAATATCCAAATACATCCATAGGATCCTCACAGAAATGAAACCCGTTTTCGCATGTCTCTATTTTTCCCTCTTGTTCGTATTCCTTTCCTGTTTCATATTGAAAACCTCTACATTTTAGGTTTTTATTAAAACCCTTAAACCCCTTAATCACCTTTTCTTTTTTCATAATCTTATATTTTATAATCAATTAATTTTTAGCTTTTTATTTATCTTCCCTTCAACCTCTTCTCTATATCTTCTATTTCTCTGAATATTCGTTTTTCATGTTTCGCTATATAGGCTGATGCCAACCCAAATACGATAATTGATGCCCAGAACAAAAGGCTTAAACTTTCCACGGTTGCCGCACTCATCAGAAATGATGCAACCCAAATGCTCATTAATGGTACCGCCTTCATGGTTCTTGATTTTTAGCGTATCGTAATACATCTGCCCCGTTGCAGTCCCATCTTCCGTTAGGCTTGTCAGAGGTTTTTACATAGCGTATTTTCTTCTCAGCAGCCAATCTTTCCAACCGGCTACGCCCGCCTACGAATATTGATGCCTGATTTTTAGATAAGGGCACTTTTTCAGCGGCGGCAAAAATTTGTTGCAGTCTATCCATTCTGATTTTCTCCTATGAATTTGTTGATGAAATATATCTGACCTTTACCGGTCACCTTGCTGGTAGTTGATATCATTACCGTTCCATCCGGTTTTATGATGGTAGTTTTCTTGATATCAAATAATCCCAGTTCCATAGCCTTTTGAGTAGGCTGATTGTAGGATTCTCCTTTTGAGCATAAATAACCCTTCACTCTCATCCATTTGAATAATCGGTTTTGCCCGATCTCTATTCCGTTTTGCTGTATGATCTTTGCCAGTTCTGATACTAGGCAAGATCTCTTTGATGCTGATACAGCCTCAGCAAACAAAACCTTAGGAGCATCCTCTTTTACTTTCCCTTCTAAAAGTTCTTTCCTTTCTTCTAATTGTAAGGCTAGTCTTAGAGCATCTTTTAAGTTACTAGGTATATTGAATCCCCCGGTCCGTATTGTAGCCTCCATCTTATTGAAAGCTTCAATGTACTCCCATTTAAAAGACATTGCCGTCTCTCCCGTGAATCCCATCACTAATATTGAAAAACCGTCCTTTGTTATTATATACATTGGATTTGCTTTACCACTAGCATCCCTATATTCACTCAACGCAAAATTGCGTTCAGATTGATTTTTAGGAGTTTGAGATATAATAGTCTCAATAGAGCGCAACACATCCGAATGTCTTTTTCCAAATTTACCAGCCACTAACAAACTGTTGGTTAATGCCTGGTTGTCGTTGCTTTTGTAGACAAGATCATTCATCATCCCTGAAGTTGTGCCGGAATCCATAATCATAAGCTTCGGCGATGCTACGATAGTTGAGAGTGGATTTAATAAGCTTGAGATAGGCAAGGAACTTTCCCTGTAGACCGTCACCATTGTTGTTTACTATTACATTTATTGCTTTCATAGGCTTAAAAAATGAGCTCCATTCTTTCGTAACTTATTGTGGCTGTTAGTTACTACTCGAATAGAGCTCTGATTTAATATCCTTTTGTTTTCGGAAACAGCCACGTATCCGTTTTAAAAATTCTTTTCGAAATAATTGGATAATAAAAAGCGGCTGTCTATCTTTGGAGTGTCAACTAAAAAGAATAGAAATCGGCCGCTGCCTTTGCAGCCCTTTTTATATCCGTTTGTTTCGTTTGAATCGTATTCGGATGCAAGTATATAGAATATATTCAATATATAAAACTAAATCATTGAATATATTTATTAGATAAACATTATTTAACTATTGGTAAATATGGAGCTTAAGGAATTTATTAAGATTGGTATTAATTCTATAGTAAATGCTATTAACGAACTTAATGACGCATTACCAGATGGAGTAATTGTGTCTCCACCATCAGCAAGAGTAATGATTGACGGAAATCAGACAATGCTTGTTAGCCGCAAAAATGGGCAGGATAGCGGTTTAATACATAATGCAGAATTCGATCTATCTATTGCGGATGCAAAAACAAAAAGTACAGGAGGGGATGTTGGAGCTACGATTATAGAGGTTAATTTAAATAATTCTACCGGAAATGAGACTCGCAACCGTATCAAATTCTCAATCCCGGTAGTCTATCCGTCACCCGAAACGAAGTAGTAGGGGATCTTTAACCTCTCCGGTCTTTATATAGTTAAATAAAAGCTCGGATAATTCCATAGGCGCAACTCGCCCTTCTCCAAAGGAAGTTGTTTTAAGGGATTGTATTAAATATACCGCTTGAGATAAACAAAACTTTCTTAATTCTTCATCATTCATAATGATCTAGTTTTTAAGAGTTAATAAATAAGTGCGATACAAAACTAATGAATATATTCAATTATGAACGCAATAGATAGGCTTTTAACGTTTCAGCAATCTGTAAGAGATAAAATAGGAGGGCAAAACAAATTTGAATCCTATATAGGAATCTCAAGTGGATATATAAGTAATATGAAAAAAAAAGACGGAGCTATAACCTCCGACGTAATGATTAAAATAAAGAATAAATTCCCCGAATTAAATTTAGAATGGCTAATTACAGGTGATGGTAATATGCTTAAATTATCTTCATCAGAAATAATATTAGATACAGGAAAAGAGCAAAAATATAAAGACACTATAAAAGAACTTGAAGCAGAACTTAACCAACTTAAGGGTGAAAATCGAATACTCCGGGAACAAGCAGGTCTCGGAGAAAGAAAAGTCAATAACGGTAAGAGTGCGTAATAATTGATTTTAAAACAAGAAAAAGAATAAGATGACCATGAAAGGAAATACAATATTGATAATGACACTGTTGTTATTCTTCATTGGGTGTGGCAATAACAAGAAAACAAGCGTACGAGATGATGCCATTTCTTTAATCGAAAAGAGCTATCCGATTAATGGTAGTAGAAATATAGAGTACAGCCAAGTGGATTCTACGGAGGCAAGCCTAAAAGGATATTATATTTTGAGGTTATACATTAGCGATAATGATAGCATAAAAATAGAGCAATTCCACTTGAATTATAATCGAACCAAAGTAAATATAGTTGGGTATAAAGATATTTATCCTAATATGTATAAACGACTTTTAAATGATAACGGAAGGGTATTTACTGATAGCTTAGTTAAGGATGCATATCGAATAGAATCGGTTACATCTCCCGATATGAAAGAGATGCGAAGATACGCTGATAGTTTAAGGATATCTGATAGTATATCAATCTACTAAACGATCCCAAATTATGATACATAATGCTAATTTTATAGCAATTGATTTTGAGACTGCTACTCCGCAAAGAGCTGCTTGTCAAATAGGAATTGTTGTCGTAAAAGGAGGTAACATAGTAAAAGAAATTATCCATCTTATACAACCTCCACAAAATAAATATTCAGATCGTTGTATTAAAGTACATGGCATAACTCCCGAGTTAACGGCTAATTCTCCTACTTTTGATATATTGTGGAATGATATACGAGAATATTTTGAAGGAAACTTTATTGTTGCACATAATGCGGCTTTCGATTTAGATGTCCTTTACAAATCGTTGGATGCTTACCAAATTCCATATCCAATATTTATGGGGACTGCTTGTACTTACCATATTACAGGATTATCTCTTCAAGATGCTTGCACTAAATATAATGTAAATCTGTGTGATCACCATGATGGGCTCTGCGATTCAAGAGCATCTGCGCAACTATTTTTAATGTATCTAAATGGAGAATTTTATGATGATTTTATTAGAGAATATACTGATGATTGTACAAGAGTATACGACAACAACATACCTTCTGAACTTTTCACAATAAAAGAAAATCCGATTCATGATCCTTTTGCTGTCCTTATCGATAGTGTTATATCATCTCTTAATCCACTGCCTCTTTTTTCAAATAAGAGATTTATAATTACCGGTAATACTATTTTTGATAGAGATCTAGCTTATGACATCATTAAAAAATTAGGAGGTAAAAAATCTTCATCAGTGAGTAAATCCTTAGATTATGCCATAATAGGAGAATTTCCTGGACCCAAAAAAATACAACAGCTTAACGAATTAAAAGAAGAAGGCTATAGTGTTAAAACCTTAAGCGATATAGAATTTGTTGACTTTATAAAATCCACACTAAATACAATGCAATAATGGACGAGCTAACATTATTTAGCCTTATGGAACCAATAAGGCCGTTTGATGGAGTAAGAGTATACCTTTCAGGCACCTTCAATAAATCTCAATCAGAAATATTGGATAATTTAATTAATAATGGTGCCACCGGACAAATTATAGGGCCCAAAGGTGGAATTTTATCACAAAATTTATCTAAAACAACACAAGTAATTATTGCTGGTAACAAACAGAGCGATAGCGATTTGTTAAAAATAGAAACTCTTAAACACGACGGTTATCATATTCCAATTATATCCGAAAAGGAAATGAATCTTATACTGAATGGCGAGAAAGAAAAAAAATTCCCATTGCCTATTAAAAATCTAAATATAACATTTGATTTTCTATTTAATTCCAAATTTCCTAATATACTTCATTTTAATTTCTACGAATATACACATTCTTTATATACAAAAAATCTTTTTATGCATGATATAAAGGGTAGAAAAGATTTACTACTTCAAAGTTTAGGAAACATAGGTGCATATTCAAACTTTGAGTTTGATCCTTTAAATATTGATTATTGCTGGCTTAAAAGAGGCACTATAGAAAAACTGAAGAATGGAGAAAAAGATGAGTTTATTCAAATAATAACAGATAAATATAATTCTTCTTCCCATGATAAATTTACATATAAATTTATTATAGAATCAGAGGCTCTCTTTTGGATGGAGTTTAGAGCTAGAGAAATAGGGGACGATATTTCTTTAGATTACATTACAAGATATAAACAAAGTATATATAACCAATAATATTATTAACCCGACACCAAAAGGGTGTATTTAGGGTGTCTTAATTTTATAACAATTGGTGAATGAAATTATAATTCTCTGAAGAATAGAACCGTAAAGTTAATGCCTGCGTATTTGGAATTGTGTTCGTAACGCGTAGGTCTCCAGTTCAAGTCTGGATAGCGGCTCAAAAAAAAGAGAAGTGGGCAATCCTTAGGGGGATTTGTCCACTTCTTCTTTTCTGTAACTACTCAATGGGTGCGAAACTTGCACCTTTTATTTCACTTCAATCATTTTTTTGGTCTGCGGCTTCTGAGCTTCGGTATATTTGGGAAGTTGGATGCTTAATACGCCATTTTCCACTTGGGCCGAAATCTTTTCTTTATCCACATCGTCCGGCAGGATCATTGTTTGCTGGAACTTGGAATAAGAGAACTCGCGACGTAAATAACGACCGTCTTTCTTATCTTCTTTCTTGTTCTCGGTTTTCTTTTCCATGGTAATGACCAAGTTGCTGTCTTCATCGATATGTACGTTGAAGTCTTCTTTTGTCATTCCGGGAGCAGCCAATTCCACCTTGTAATTGTTTTCGGTTTCCAATACATTGATAGCGGGAGCGGTTGCATTTGCTCTTTCCATCCAGTCGTTATCGAAAAAATCATTGAATATGCCAGGTAACCAGCTTTGCGTTCTTCTAACAGGCATCATAGTTGTAATCTCCTATCATTAAGTTAAACATTCAATTAATTGTTTCTTGAACTTTCGTTCACTGATAGTAATGCAAAGGATGTGCCAATGGGTTTTAAGAACGACTTTTGACAAAATGTCATTCAAATAGCGATATTTAGTCAGTTATTATGACAAAATTACAGGATTAACTTAAATCTTATTCTCCAACGCTTACCATTTTCATCCCAATCGTGGCTGATAATCTTGAATGTTCCGATTTCAGCGGTATGCTCGACATGGATTCCGGCGCAAAGGCATTCGTCGTATTGGCCGACTTTGACAATACGCACTGTAGAGGATGCTCCTTCGGGTAATCGCTCGAGATCGAATCGCCCCACAGCTTCTTCCTGGGTGATGTATTCGGTGGTGACGGGCAGGTCTTGGGCAATCACGTCATTTACAGCTTTCTCAAGAGCTTCGGTTTGTTCATCGGTGGGACAGGAATCGAGGGAATAGTCCAGCTTACTCTTCTTGCGCTCAATATGCGCCGACACTGCTCTTCCACACCCGAATAACCTGATCATTGTGCGATTGACAATATGCTCACAGGTATGCATGGGAGGATACTCTTGTTTGTTATGTTCGTTGAGTTGGGGTTCTTGATTCATTCGTTATTATTTAAATATTTCATTCATGTGATCTAACGACCGACTGATATTGAAATAGATCTCCGTACCGTTGTAGTAGGGGCTATATTCGAACTTCATCAGATCGCAGCCCTTAATGAGGCTTTGTGAATTTATCTTTTTTACATCAAACACATTTTGCAATAATTGATATTCATCGTTGATACAGATGACGTAGAATGGGGTTTGCTGGCTCTTCCCGTCTCCGCTAGAGAGTATGGCAGCCACCAAGTTCTTGTATTTTTCGATATACGACTGAAGCTCGCCTTTTTTTTGAAGTGTAGACGTGACCTTTATAAGATAGAGAAGAAGTTTCAGTGATACGGGGTTATCTTGCCTGAACTCTTTGGCTTTATCATACATAAGATTCATTTTCTTTTCGGTATACAAGGTATCAAGCACATTCCAACGATCCATGCTTCCCTTATATTTGGGAGTGAATGAATAGCCATAATAAAGCAAAGCGTAATCGTCGTTAGTGAGCAAGGAGTCGTTGGCTTCGAAGCGTTCGGTTAATTTGTGGTATGCCTCGGAGTTCTCTTTGACATATTTACCAATGGCGTTATAGTCCACATGATACACTTTCTGCGAGAAACTGAACTGAACGAACAGCAGTATAACGGAAAATGAGATAATCTTTTTCATGGCAATATGATTTAAAGGTTAATAATCCGGTATCAATTTACAGATTCGTTATCTCTTCACTAAGAATACTATACACGTTAATGTCGGCATATTCCCCCGACGAAAGAAGCTCACCGGCGCGTTCGGTGCCTTCATGCTGAAAGCCTAAACGGAACGGAATGCTGTTGCTGGCTATATTACCTGTAGCGCAACGGATCTGGATGCGCTTGATATTCCATTGACGAACCGCCCAATGACAGAGTATGCGTACGCATTCGGTCATGATACCCCGATGCTGGTATTCGGGAAGCAACCAATAACCGATCTCGGTGCGGTTGTTATCTAACTGGGAAAAATGAAAGCCGATCAACCCGCAGAATTTGTCTTCATTGTTCCAAATTCCCAATCGGGGTTCACGAGATGAAGCAGCAGTGTTTTGAATCTGATCAATAAATGCTTCTTCATCTTTGACGCTTTGTATTTTATCGACAAAAGGAAGCCATATACGAAGATAATCACGATGAGTGTCAATTGCTTGATAGATAGTCGCTGCATCGGCCTTTATCACTTCACGTAAATAAAAATCGGATAAGACTTGAAATCGCAAGGGCTCTGACTCACTCATAATATTAGTCTATTAAAAAATTATTAAGTGATACAAAGAAAAGATTTTTGAATTAATATTCCAAAAGGATGAGGATAAAAAAAGGGCAAAAAAAAAGGAGTACCGCTGTACTCCAACCTTTGTTAACCTTAAATCTAATACTATGAAAAACACAATACAAATATACGGACTTTCTGATTACTTGCAAACATTACAAGAAAAAAAGCATGTTTTATAACATTTATTTGGAGAAACTGGGTATTATTGAAGATATTTTAAAACTTTGTGATGTTAAAACGCTTGTGTTTAAGGGTTAAAGTCGCTTTTAAAATGATTTTAGTGGAGCTTCAGTACAAAAGTTGTTCCGTCACCGGGGCGAAGGGTTAGACTTCCTCCGGATATCCTCATGATCTGGCGGGATATGCTGAGTCCAATGCCACTTCCGCCGTCTTTGGTAGTGAAGAAGGGGATAAAGATATGATCGGCTATTTCGGACGGGATGGTAGGACCATTATTGGAGACTTCAATGAGGATGTCTTCGACTTCGTCGCAGTAGGCGCGGATAGTAATAACTCCTTCATGATGGGGAATGGTTGCAATGGCTTGCACCGCATTCTTAAGAATATTGATAAGAACTTGTGAGATGAGACTTTCGTCGGCATGCAACATGAGATCGTCCGGGCGGATATCGATTTGGAAACGAATATCAAGATCGGGATTCTGATGGCGTGTAAGTCCCACCATTCGGTCTATGAGCTCTCTTACATAGAAAATTGAAGGTGTGGGCGTAGGTATACGGGTAAATCGGCGGTAGTTTTCGACAAAGTCGAGCAGACCTTTGCCGGTAGTGCTGATGGCTTGCAATCCGCTACGAAGTATTTCGGTATCTTCCGGTGTGGAAGGGCTGATGGTATCCGGTTGGGGTTGCAGAGTGTCACGAGAATATTGTTGCTGCGCATTGAGCCGCGACAGAAGTGTCTCACTTAGCGAAGTGATGGGAGTAATGGAGTTCATGATTTCATGGGTTAGCACGCGGGTAAGGCGTATCCATGAGTCGATCTCTTTTTCATCGAGTTCGGTATTGATGTCATTGAAAGCAATAATGCGAAGGTATTCTTTGCGAACGGTTATTCCGGAGACTCTGATGGATAGATTGGCTGTGCCGCACTCGCCGGTGATTTTGAACTGTAGCTTATCCTCCGAACGGCAAGCGGAAAGCAGATCGGCCAGGCGACTGTCAATCTGTGCGATTTGTTTGATATGGGTGAGTATCTCCAAGCCGAGCAATCGCAAGGCTTCATCATTCTTCTGATATACGACTCCTTCGTTATTGATAACGATAATGCCTGTATTGATGCAATTCAGTATGAGTTCGTAATACTTCTCCTGCTGGACGGTCTCGGTCTTTACATTATATAGAATCTCCGCTACCCGGTTCAAAGCATGATTGACCAGTGAATTGCCGGTAGCATCTTCCGCTTCGGGGTAATGCACGGAATAATCGTTATTTGCAATGGCATCCAGCAAAAAGAGCACTTTACGGGTATGCATCCGGTAGAACACCTGCTGTTTATAGAGAAGAAACAGGAGCAGTAGCAGAAAGAGGATACCCATCAAGGTGTATCCTTGCAGGAAACACCCCACGGATACACCTGCACTAAGCACTGATGCAACGGCACGTGCAAGATAACTGGCGGCGATATGGCGCAATATTTTATTCATCCGGATGATTTCAGGGTTAGATTCCAAACTTTTTCAGTTTATTATACAAAGTCTGCCGGGTAATGCCCAGTCGGGCTGCAACTGAAGAGAGATTGCCTTCACATTCTTCCAATGCTTTGAGTATCATTTTACGCTCCATCTCTTCAAGAGTGGACTGTCCGGGGACAGTCTCGGATGAACGGGAAACATTGGTTCCCCGGTTTAGTTGAAAAAGCGCTCCGGGGATCTCATTACCGTCGCAGATAATAACGGCTTTTTCGATGGCATGTTCCAATTCGCGTATATTACCGTACCATGGATGGGAATCGAGCTTAATGCGAGCATCGTCCGACAACCGGAGAAGGGGCTTGCCATATTGTTTGCAGAATCGTTCGATGAAACGTTGTGCCAACGGATGGATATCTTCTGGGCGATTGCGCAGGGGAGGAATTTCGAGATGTATAGTGTTGATGCGGTAGAAAAGGTCTTCACGGAACTCTTCTTTCAAGACCATTTCATTGAGATTCCTATTGGTGGCACAGATCAGGCGGATGTCAATGGGAATATCTTCGTTACTACCAACCCGAACAATACTGCGACGTTGCAGAGCGGTAAGGAGTTTGGCTTGCAAATGGTAGGGAAGATTACCGATCTCATCGAGAAAAAGAGTGCTGTGGTTTGCCGCTTCGAATTTACCGGGACGATCGGCACGGGCATCGGTAAAGGCTCCTTTTACATGACCGAATAACTCGCTCTCGAACAGACTCTCGGTGAGGGCTCCCATGTCCACGGTGACCATCGCGTTTTTACGCCGGGATGACTGTGCATGAATCTCTTTAGCCAGGATTTCTTTGCCGATGCCGTTTTCACCGGTGATAAGTATATTGGCTTCGGTACCGGAGACTTTCTCTACTAACGAACGGAGCTGTTGCATAGACTGGCTTTCACCCCAATACATATCTCCTTGTTCGAGTGAGATGTTTTTCTTCTTACCTGCTTTTCCTTTGGATTCTTCGAGCACCTTGTGAAGGGTTTCGATCAGCTTCTGATTATCCCACGGCTTAACGATAAAATCGGCGGCTCCTTCCTTAATGCCACGTACCGCAAGATCAATGTCGGCATATGCGGTAAAAAGTACCACAGGTAGTGAGGGGTATTTCTTTTTTATTTCATGAAGCCAGAAGAGTCCTTCGTTACCGCTATTGATACCTGCTTTGAAATTCATATCAAGCAATACAATAGAGAAGACGTTTTCATGCAAAGCGGACAGAAGGGCAACGGGGGATGTAAGAGTCAAAATATCTCTAAAACAAGGTTTCAGCAATAATCTTAAAGCGGTCAGGACACCCTCGTTATCATCCACAATCAGAATATTTTCCGGCTTTTTCATATAAAAATAACATTTTAGAGCTTCAAATATAGCGATATCAGTGCAATACTGAAAAAGACATGTCATATTTTCTACATTATGACGTAATATAAAATAGAGATTTTTGTTGCAACCAAAAACGCAAAGGATTATGAAAGTACTTTTTATCGTTCAGGGAGAAGGTCGCGGTCACTTGACGCAAGCCATCAGTATGGAGGATATGCTTCGACGGAACGGGCATGAAGTGGTGGAAGTGTTAGTAGGAAAAAGTAATTCCAGGCGCCTTCCGGGCTTCTTCAACCGAAGTATACATGCTCCGGTGAAACGCTTCTACAGTCCTAATTTTCTTCCTACACCTACTAATAAACGGGTAGGTCTGACTAGAAGTCTGGGTTATAATGCGCTGCATCTGCCGGCGTATCTACGTAGTATCTTGTTCCTAAGGGAGCGTATAGAAAATAGTGGAGCCGATTTGGTGGTAAATTTCTACGAGTTACTCACCGGACTGACTTATCTGATGTTCCGGCCGTCCGTGAAGCAGGTCAGCATCGGGCATCAATATCTCTTTTTACATTCGGAGTTCGATTTCCCGAAAAAAAACAAGGTTAGCCTGATGATGCTCCGGCTGTTTACCCGATTGACTTGTATCGGTGCGAACGAGAGGCTGGCTCTCTCGTTCAGGCAGATGAATAAAAACAAAGAGAACCGGACACGGGTGGTACCTCCGCTACTGAGACGTGAAATACTGAATTATGAGGCTTCGGAGGGTGACTATATTCATGGTTATATGGTGAACGCGGGTTTCGGTGAGTCGGTTGCGGCATGGCATGAGCGTCATGTAGATGTACCGTTACACTTCTTCTGGGATAAACCCGATGAAGAAGACGTTACACAGGTGGATGACACCCTGACTTTTCACCAATTGGATGATATGAAGTTTCTGAAATATATGGCGGGATGTCGTGCATACGCCAGCACAGCCGGATTTGAGTCGGTTTGTGAAGCGATGTATCTCGGTAAACCTTTGCTTATGGTTCCGGCACATATTGAGCAGGATTGCAATGCGCATGATGCCGCGCGTTGTGGGGCCGGTGTAGTGGCGGAAGAGTTCGAACTGGATAGGCTACTGGATTTCGCCGGAAAGGACTATGCTCCTGATAAAGAGTTTAGATATTGGGCGGGTAGCAGTGAATGGAGAATTATGCGTGCATTGGAAGGTGTGATGGAAAATGGATATTCTCCCGAAGATAATCTTCCGTTTCCTTACTATAATGCACCGGATATGGCGATATAAATAATAAAATTGAAAAGTTAATGCAAAACGAACTAAATGGTTCAATTTATAGTGGGGAGAAAGCATTACTGGTGCTTTCTCTTTTCTTTTGTCTTGGCTTCAACAGCGGGTTTCACCGTAGTGCTGTCTTTCTTGTCGGTGGCTGCCTTCAGACGTTTCAACCTCCATTTGTTCCAGAACATAAGTTCACTCCATTTGGTGAAATCTTTTCTGAAGATAATACCTATACCTTGGGTGGTAAGATTGGTTTTGGTATAATAACGGTCGTTTGTCTCACTATAAGCTTTCAGACGGATATCTCCGGAGCGGTTTAGTAACCATTCGGCATCAAAGTCGCCTACAAAATTGGTGTTGGCCAACGGATTGTCACGATAGCCGAAGTTTCCATTGATCAGCAGACGGTTGTTGAGGAGCTGACCGGAAAGCATACTCTCGAATTCAAAGTCGGTCCATCCTTTCTCACCAGTGCTCAGACTGGTACCGATGTTCCAGTTATTGCTGTCGATGATGTGGGAGAGTGCATTATTAATCTGTCCGGACAAGAGGCTGGACGAAAGCATGGATGACATCATATTCGAGCTTTGGGTAGTTTGCACATTCTCAGGTGTATAGAATTTACCGATACTCAACAAATACAAAATCTGCATGTTCATTTCTTCTTCCGAAGGGATATAGTTACGGATAAGTGCCTGCACTTCATCACGTTCGTTAGGCAGATCGATACCCAGTTTTATATCGGGAGAGGTAAGTTGTCCGCTAATATCCATAGTACAATTCACTTTGATATTAGTCTGGTTGACATACTCACTGGCATTGGGCATAAGGTCGTTGAGTGAAACAGAGTTCACAGTGTACTGGGCATTGATATCCAACGCCGCATTTAGCGGCGAACCGTTGAACGTAATATTACTGCCGTTTTTTATAGCAAAATCTTTACGAATGATCTCCTGAAGGCTAAATTTGTAGATACCCTGCGTAATACGATAGCTACCAAACATCTTCAAATCTCCTTTATTGTAGAATTCAGCCCGGATATTACCGTTACCTTTACCACTGATATAATCTCCGGCTATAGGATCCATTATAATCTTCATCGTGGCATCGGGCGTAGCATCCACCTGTAGATTGAGACGGATGTCTGTCTGTCTTTCTTCCTGCTTTGCTTTTGTCTGCTGCATAGGAAGATCAAAGTCCACCCGCACTGAATCTTGTATGGCGCGGCGGGGAGTTTTATCTAAGAACTTGATAAATTGGCTATTTGTGGCTGAAGCTATATTGTCTTTTATATACACAAAGTTGCTGTTGCGATTAGTGGTTACTGCCACATCAATATTAACTCCGTCCTGTGGATTACCTTCAATCAAAGCTTTACCTGTACCATATATCGTGCCGTAAAATGGAAATTCGGGGCTTTCCTTGGTATTCATCATCAGGATGTTACGGTAATCGAACTGGAAACGATATTCCATGTTTTTAAAATGCTCGTAGTGGAGATAACCGGTCACATTGCCCTGGTTGCCATGAGGGTCGTAGATACGGTTATTTTGGAATGTGAGTCCGCCCGGTTCAATCTGTATACTATCCTTCAAGAAGAATGTGGTGTTTAATACGCCTATTTTCATTGAAGCATCCCCCAAGACTTTTCCGTCCAGAGTCAGTCCTTTGAATTTACCATATAGGTGTACATGGCCACTGGCCCGCCCGTTGAATTCGGGGGTTATGCTGGTCATATAATACTCCAGGAACTTGAGATTGGTTTTATCCGCTTCAATCTGAAGATCAAGTCCGCTCTTGGGTTTCAACGGATAGATATAGCCGTAAACGTGGCTCTTGGCGATATTCTTCTCTTGTACATGCGCATCAAGGTAGATACCTTCGGCATCATGATGCCATTCACCATGGATATTGGCATTACCCAGCATACCACCGTTCAATCCTAAATTACGGATGGATAAATCAGTGAACATGACGGGCTTCTTCAAAATGCCACAAGCATAAGCCGGACCTGTGGCTTCTCCGCTGAAATCCACTCCGAGATCGGCAATATTAAAAATGTATCCGATGTTGATGTCTTTCAAATCCAATCGTAGTGTGTCTTGCGGTAGTGGTGAAACAATACCGTTGATAGTGAGGTGGCGATCACCATGGCTGAACTTGAAGTTGTCCACATAGATTTTATTTTTCTCAAAAGTTATCTGACTGGGAGAAATCTTCCATATTGTATCATTCAGGATGATATCGGTGTTTTTGATATCAACAATTGTTTTTAAAGGAGAAGACGCACTCTTTTCAGCTATTTTGGACGACTCTTCGGTTTTGTCCTTGATAAAGCGGGTGACTGTTGCCAGCTTACCGCTATAGGTCTGGGCATTGCTATTGCCCCAATTGAGTGTAGTTTGTACGGTATCGTTCTTGGCATAGGCTTCAAGCGCTATGTTCACCGTACCGTTTTGTTTCCGATTATTGAAGCGTAAGCGGGTATGAAATCTGTCTTCGGGATTTTCACACAAAATCATGGCCGACTCAATCAACTTGTCGTTATAGGTCAGATGGGGGAAGTAACCTTCCACACGCATCCGTTGCAACCTGTCGTTGAACATCCCGTTGATGGTGGAATGGGTGTGAATATCCAAAGGTATATCAAACAATGCCGGTAATATTTCGGTATTGTAAATATGGATATCGAAAATAAAGTTGTTGTCGGTCTTCTTTTGCAGATTGTTAGCATGAATCAGTGAAGGAAGATAACGACTTAATATTTTGTTGATACTTGCCGGAAGCGTACGGTAAGAGTAATTGCCTTCAATATGTGCTTGCAAGAACGGGGAATTGATGTTCAACTCTTGCGTAAGCTGATCTTTCCGGGAAGCTATAATTTTAAGATTATCGAGAAAATACTCTTTTTGAGGAGCTGTAAACTGGAGACTGTCAATGTTAATCTCCCCATTCATATCGTCGACTGAAGTCCCAGTAAAATCAGCACGCAACTTCACGGAAAATTCAGCGTTTTCATATTTCTTCGTAAGATGGAGCGCATGTGGCCGAAAATGACGCATGGCAGCTTGGAAGTTGAATGAAGGCACACGGGAAACCGCATTGAATGCGCCATTCAATTCTATTGATCCGTTCTGATCTTCGAGAGCGGCTTTTCCGCTGAACCCTCCTTGTTTATATTCTCCATCCAATGAAATGTTTTGGTAGGTGTAACCGCTATAGTCGACAGAAGAGACAAGCCCCTTAAGCGATATAGAAGGATATTGCTTGCTGTATTGCTCACCCTGAACACCAAGATTGAAAGTGATTTTGCCCAATTGTTGATTGTTCAGCAGCTTGCCCAAGTCGAAGTTGGCTGTCTTAACCGAACCTGAATAGGAGAAGTATTTCTTCTCTTTATTGGAACTTAATTTTAAGTCGGTCTGCACTGTCCCCACATCGGTATGAGCTACACCGTAGGTAACCAGATCGGTGAAATAGCCGGAAACTTCACCATGAAATGAGATATTTCCCAACCGTTGTAATATAGGAGGAACCCCGTGATAGTTATTACTCAAATTCTTAAGAAAGAAACCCAAACCTTCCTGATCGATGTACAAACTGGATAAATTGGCGTAGATAAAAGCATCGCTGGGTTGCGAAAGATCTTGCAGGGAAAAATTACCTTTCAGATGTAGGTGATTGTTTGCACTGATAGACAATCGCGGACAATTTAGCTTGTTGACTGTTCCGTTTGCTTCAGCTTCAAGATGAAGGGGTTCCTTGAAATTGGCAAAGGCAGGAACGAAAGCAGAGAAATCGCGAAGGGATATTTCGGAAGGAAGTACACGTACCGAAAAGTGAACGCGGTCGTTAAAATGCTTAAACGACTCGAATCCATCGTACTTCAACCGGATAGTATCCATCTGAAGGGTGGTATTAGGCAAAGTGACTTTAAAGTTTTCAATGCACATGCCTTTGTTATTGCCTAATATTTTGAGACTGAATTTACGAAGCTCTGTATGCGATGACGCTTCAACTACGCTAAGACGCTTGATCGATGCATTAATAGAGTCTTTACGCAAGACTTTCAATGATATATTGGCAATAATATTTTGGAAATGGAGATGTTGGGGATTGAACCGACCCGGAGTTTCCTTTGCCGAAAGTACGTTGAAGGAAACTTTTCCACGACGCATCAGCAAGGAATTAATACGGATATCAAGCTTACTTTCTTTCTTGGTAGGACTCTTAGACGAAAGCTTGTCGATAATAAATTGGAAATTAGGCTTGGCATCGGGAGTCTTTTTCTCCATATTCGCATTAAACCCAAACATCTGTACATTATTGACCGATACTTTTCCACTAAAAAGAGGAATAATGTTGATTTTCACCGACAGGCGAGTCACTTTCAGCATCTCTTTGCCCGACTGGTCTTCCAAACGGAAGTCATCAATAATGACACGGTTCAATAACCCGAGATTGATTCTCCCGATGGTTATTTCGGACCCTAAAGCGGAAGATAACTGTTCGGCTACAAATACGCTAAGACGCTGTTGTACATAGGGTATGTTCAACAGGACAATGGTACCAATATATAATCCCAGCGTGATACCGATAATCCAGTATACGGTTTTTCTAAGCTTTCTGATAAGAGTGTATATTAAAATAGCCAACAAAAATATGAAATATTACATTATGGATAGTAGTTTTATCACTACTTTTGTAGCGTTTAAACGTAAATAAACAATATGAGTACAATTATTTTAGGAATAGAAAGTTCCTGTGATGATACTTCTGCTGCAGTAATAAAGGATGGCTTTTTGCTCTCTAACGTAGTTGCTAATCAAGCTGTTCATGAATCCTATGGAGGAGTTGTTCCGGAATTGGCATCACGTGCACATCAGCAAAATATTGTTCCGGTAGTTCACGAGGCTTTGAAACGGGCCGGAGTATCTAAAGAGGAATTAAGTGCCATAGCATTTACCAGAGGTCCCGGGTTAATGGGCTCTTTGTTGGTAGGGGTTTCCTTTGCTAAAGGTTTCGCCCGTTCTTTGAATATACCTATGATAGACGTTAATCATCTGACAGGACACGTATTAGCTCATTTTATTAAATCGGAAGGTGAGGATAACATCCAGCCACCTTTTCCATTCTTGTGCCTACTGGTTTCCGGTGGTAACTCTCAGGTTATTCTCGTAAAAGCTTATAATGATATGGAAATCCTGGGGCAGACTATTGATGATGCCGCAGGAGAAGCTATTGATAAATGTTCCAAAGTAATGGGACTGGGTTATCCCGGTGGACCGATTATCGATCGTCTCGCGCGTCAGGGAAACCCTAAAGCATATTCATTCAGCAAACCTCACATACCAGGTTTGGATTATAGCTTTAGCGGATTAAAAACCTCTTTTCTTTATTCTTTGCGCGACTGGATGAAAGATGATCCCGATTTTATAGAACACCATAAAGAAGACTTGGCAGCTTCTCTTGAAGCAACCATCGTGGATATTCTGATGGATAAACTGCGTAAAGCGGCAAAACAATATAATATAAAGGATATAGCCATAGCAGGTGGGGTTTCCGCTAATAATGGACTGCGGAATGCTTTTCGCGAACACGCTCTAAAATACGGATGGAACATCTATATTCCGAAATTTAGCTACACGACCGACAATGCAGCAATGATAGCGATCACGGGATATTTTAAATATATGGATAAGGATTTTTGCAGCATTGATGCTCCGGCATATTCACGGGTAAGGCTATAACGCACATTATATTATCTACCTTAGATTAATGTTAAGGTAGTTTACGCTTGTTATTGCTTTCCTGTCGGCGTAAAGCTGCTTTAGTATATCACTAAAATAAAAGAGGAAATGGAGCTGGAAGAAAAAATAGGGAATTTGTTAAAAACCAAACATTTGACCGTTTCCACCGCTGAAAGTTGTACAGGCGGAAGCATTGCAGCGCTACTAACTTCAGTACCTGGAAGTTCTGAATATGTAAATGGGGGTATTGTGGCATACTCCAATGAAGTGAAGATGAATCTGCTCGGCGTATCTAGCGAAACCCTGGCAACCCATGGTGCTGTAAGTCAGGAGACTGTCATAGAAATGGTCAAAGGAGCGATGAAAACGCTAAAAACGGATTGTGCAGTAGCTACATCCGGTATAGCCGGACCGGGAGGGGGCACACCTGATAAACCCGTAGGTACGGTTTGGATTGCCGCTGCCTGTAAAGACGAAATTATTTCCATGAAGCAAGAGGGTGACGAAGGCCGCACCGGAAATGTACAAAAAGCCGTGAAAAATGCCCTGTCGCTGCTTGGAGAACTTTTAGAGTAAGCAAAGATTGGTTCTGTTTAGTGAATTATTTGGAAAAAAACTTGTATGTTAATGATAAAAGTGCTTACTTTGCGCTCTGTTTCAAATAAATATAGATAAAAACTATAAAAATAAGATAGAAATGTCGAAGATTTGTCAAATTACCGGAAAGAAAGCCATGATTGGCAACAATGTTTCACATTCAAAGAGAAGAACAAAAAGAACCTTTGATTTGAACTTGTTTAATAAGAAGTTTTACTATGTAGAACAGGATTGCTGGATCAGCCTAAGCCTTTGTGCTGCCGGCTTGCGTACCATTAACAAGAAAGGTCTTGATGCAGCCTTGAATGACGCAGTAGCTAAAGGCTATTGTGATTGGAAGAGCATAAAAGTGATCGGATAATAAAGAATAGGAGATATAGATTATGGCTAAGAAAGCAAAAGGCAATAGAGTACAGGTGATTCTGGAATGCACAGAACACAAAGATAGCGGTATGCCAGGAACATCTCGTTATATCACAACGAAGAATAGAAAAAATACCCCTGAAAGATTGGAATTGAAAAAATACAATCCTATCCTGAAGAGAGTAACAGTACATAAAGAAATTAAATAAGCGAATTACCCATGGCAAAGAAAACAGTAGCAAGTTTGCACGAAGGTACTAAGGAGGGTCGCTCTTATACGAAAGTAATTAAGATGGTGAAATCTCCTAAAACTGGGGCCTATGTTTTTGACGAACAAATGGTACCTAACGAAAAAGTACAGGATTTTTTCAAAAAATAAGATATTTATTGAAAATAATGAAAAATCTCCTTGGTGGTTACAATGCCGCCAAGGAGATTTTTTTATGCTACTTTATTCTGTTTGTTTCATTACTTTATTATATCTTTGTACCATAATGCATTATATAACAGCTTAGAATATGGGATTTTTTAGTTTTTTCTCAAAAGAAAAGAAAGAAACTTTAGATAAAGGATTGTCCAAAACAAAGGAAAGCGTGTTCGGTAAAATAGCTCGTGCTGTAGCCGGAAAATCGAGGATTGACGATGAAGTATTGGATAATCTGGAAGAAGTGTTGATTACTTCGGATGTAGGCGTGGAAACCACCCTAAACATTATCCGACGCATTGAAAAAAGAGCTTCTTCTGAAAAGTATATGAACGCTCAAGAACTTGATGTTATTCTGCGTGACGAGATAGCTGACTTATTGACAGAAAACAACTCGGAAGATGTAGATGATTTTGAAGCTCCAATCCAGAATAAACCTTATGTAATAATGGTTGTAGGCGTGAATGGAGTGGGTAAAACAACGACTATAGGTAAGTTAGCCTACCAATTTAAAAAAGCCGGAAAATCGGTTTATCTTGGAGCAGCCGATACATTCCGCGCTGCTGCCGTTGAACAGCTGGATATATGGGGTGATCGGGTGGGAGTACCCGTTATCAAACAGAAAATGGGCGCTGACCCTGCTTCAGTCGCTTTTGATACCCTTAGTTCTGCAGTCGCCAATCAGGCGGATGTGGTTATCATCGATACAGCCGGTCGTTTGCACAACAAGGTCGGCTTAATGAACGAGCTTACCAAAATAAAGAATGTCATGAAAAAAGTGGTAGCAGATGCTCCCAATGAAGTTTTATTGGTATTGGATGGTTCTACAGGACAAAACGCTTTTGAACAAGCCAAGCAATTTACATTGGCTACTGAAGTGTCGGCTTTAGCTATTACCAAACTAGACGGTACTGCAAAAGGTGGAGTCGTTATTGGCATTTCGGATCAGTTTAAAATTCCGGTGAAATATATCGGATTGGGTGAAGGAATTGAAGATTTACAAGTCTTCAGAAAGAAAGAATTTGTTGATTCACTGTTTGGCAAGTAAGAATGAGAAAAAAGACGATTGATATTGTGACGTTGGGATGTTCTAAAAATCTTGTGGATTCGGAACGTTTAATGCACGAACTGGGGCAAATAGGATATAAAGTAACTCATGATACGGAAAAGCCTGAGGGCGAAATAGCCGTTATTAATACATGTGGATTTATTGGGGATGCAAAAGAGGAATCAATCAATATGATTCTGGAATTTGCTCAGGCCAAAGAAGAAGGGCGTCTGGAGAAACTTTTTGTAATGGGGTGCCTGTCACAACGTTATCTAAGGGAACTCGAAGCTGAAATACCGCAGGTGGATAAGTTTTATGGTAAATTCAACTGGAATGCGTTGATTGATGATTTGGGAAAGGCACATCATAAGGAAATGCCTTTTGAACGTACTTTGACTACTCCAAAACATTATGCATACCTAAAAATATCGGAAGGTTGTAATCGTATGTGCGCGTATTGCGCTATTCCGATCATTACCGGAAATCACGTATCACGTCCGATGGAGGAAATTGTAGATGAAGTCCGATATTTGGTAAGTAAAGGTGTAAAAGAATTCCAGGTCATAGCTCAGGAGCTTACCTATTATGGGGTGGATTTATACAAGAAGCAAATGCTTCCCGAATTGATTGAACGTATATCGGATGTACCGGGTGTGGAATGGATAAGGCTTCATTATGCTTATCCGGCGAACTTCCCGACTGATTTGTTCAGGGTGATGCGTGAACGTGACAATGTATGCAAATATATGGATATTGCGCTACAACATGTCAGCGACCGTATGTTAGATAGAATGCGCCGTCATGTGACCAAGGAAGAGACTTATAAGCTAATGGAACAGTTTCGGAAAGAAGTGCCGGGCATTCATTTGCGTACAACGTTGATCGTCGGCTATCCGGGAGAAACCGATGCCGAATTCGAAGAGTTGAAAGAGTTTGTTCGCAAAGTCCGTTTCGATAGAATGGGAGCTTTTGCGTATTCGGAAGAAGAAGGTACTTATGCTGCCAAACATTTTAAAGATGATATTCCGCAGGATGTAAAACAGTCCAGATTGAATGAAATCATGGCTATCCAGCAAGAAATATCATCGGAATTGGGCGCTGCAAAGATCGGTTCGCAAATAAAAGTTATCATCGACCGCATAGAAGGTGATTATTATATAGGAAGGTCGGAATTCGATTCTCCCGAGGTGGATCCGGAGGTGTTGGTCGAACACAGTGAAAACGAACTGAAAATAGGGAACTTTTATCAAGTGGAAATAACCGGAGCTGATGATTATGATCTCTTCGGACATCTGGCATGATTGTTTCTATGCTTTGAAAAGGCAAAATATAGCTTATTGGGATATTATTTTATTGATTGAGGGATGAATAATAAAGAATTTACTTCGGAATTATCCCGCAGACTGGGATACACAACAAAAGATACTTCGGATATAATTTCAGCTTTACTTACTGAAATTACAAATCAACTATCGGATGGTAATGCCATATCTGCCCAAGGTTTCGGTACATTCGAGGTGAGAAAAAAAGCGGAGCGCATATCGGTAAATCCCGTGAGCAAAATCAGAATGTTGGTACCACCCAAATTGGTTCTATCATTTAAACCCAGCCCTGGATTAAAAGATAAATTTAAATAGCTTTTCCTCTTACATTTAATACTTTCTACTATGGACGAAAAATTGAATTTGCAGAACTTAATAGCCTTACTCGCAGAGTCTCACGGAATGAGTAAAAGGAATGCCGAAAGCTTTGTGAAAGAATTTTTTTTGTTGATCGAAGAAGCACTTGAGAAAGATAAATATGTAAAAATCAAAGGACTTGGTGCATTCAAGCTCATAGAAGTTGACAGTAGGGAAAGTGTAAATGTAAACACTGGTGAGCGTTTTGAAATTCAGGGGCATACAAAAATTTCCTTTACTCCTGATGCTACGCTGAGAGATGTCATTAACAAACCGTTTTCTCATTTCGATACGGTTGTGCTGAATGATGATATCACTCTTGAAAATACCCCTTTAGAGAATGGCTTTGCCGATGATTTGGACGATAATGAGGGCATTGATACAGATCCGGATAGTCCAAAAGTGGAAGAAGAAGTAGTTATTCAGCCCCAATCACCTGCAATTAAAGAAGAGCAGGTAAACAGATTAAAAGAAGAGGCTGTAGGCTCCGATATAATTTATATGGAAGCCAGAGGTGATGAAAATAAACCCGAGCCAACCACAGAGTTAGCTTCCGAGTCTATTAGAGGACAAGAGCAATCGGCTACAGAAAAGCAGGAAGCCTCCCCAAAAATAGAGCCTGTTACGCCAATAAAGCCAGCGGTTGAAACTATTCAAGCAAAAAAATCTCAATACGTAATTGATGATCAGGATGGCGAAAGCGATTCAGCACAATATGAATACGGCGGTCATCGGGATTCATCTGCTATGAAATATTTCATTTCCATCATAGTTTTAGTGGTACTGTTATGCGGTGGCGCAATCGCTTTCATGTATTATCCCGAAATTAGTGATGATTTTATGTCAAAGCCTGTTCCTAAAAATATAGCAAAACCTGTGGCCAATAAAGCACCCGTAAAAAAAACGGCACAACTAGATTCCATGGGTTCGGAGCGCGGTGACAGCATAACAAGAAAAGTCTCTGAAGTATCTTCAAAGCCCCCCGTAGTAAAAGAGCGCACGGTTGTATTGCGTAAGCAAGAGCCAGCTCTTAAAGCTGAAAATAAACCGGTAACTTCTCATGTTGAAAATAATAAAGTGACAGGTAGTGAAAAAAGTGTTAACGCCAAGCCTTCAACACTTGATCCGTCGCAATATAAAATAGCCGGGACTAAGACAACTTATACTATCCAACGGGATGAGAGCTTGACGAAGGTGTCCCTTCAATTCTATGGTTCAAAGAACTTGTGGACGTATATTGTGAAATATAATCGGGATATCATTAAGGATCCGGACCATGTACCTTATGGTACCAAAATAAAAATACCCGAATTGGTTCAAAAGTAATCAATAATTTATAACTACTAAACTCTATAAAAGTAGTTTAATCTAATAGTTTTTTAATAAAAATTAGTTGGTATGGTTAATTTATTCGTGTACTTTTGAACGCGAATAAGAAAAATACGGTACATACCGATAACTAGAAATTAAACAATAAAATATAGTGATTTATGGCTGAAACAATTGATATCCGTGAGTTGAACGAGCGGATAGAAAGGCAAAGTGCTTTCGTTACCAATCTCGTTACGGGAATGGATCAAGTTATTGTGGGACAAAAACATTTGGTGGAATCATTACTGATCGGTTTGTTGTCTGATGGTCATGTACTTTTGGAAGGAGTCCCCGGATTGGCAAAAACTTTAGCGATTAAAACGTTGGCTTCTCTGATTGAAGCTCATTATAGCCGTGTTCAGTTTACACCGGATTTACTTCCTGCTGACGTTATAGGTACTATGGTATATAGTCCTAAAGATGAGGTTTTCCATATAAAGAAGGGCCCTGTTTTTGCTAATTTCGTTTTAGCGGATGAAATAAACCGTGCTCCTGCTAAAGTACAGAGTGCTTTGCTTGAAGCCATGCAAGAACGTCAAGTTACTATCGGTAGAGAAACATTCCAATTGCCCGAGCCTTTTTTGGTGCTTGCTACCCAGAACCCGATTGAGCAGGAAGGTACCTATCCATTGCCGGAAGCGCAGGTCGACCGTTTCATGCTTAAGGTTGTTATCGATTATCCTAAGTTGGAAGAAGAGAAGTTGATCATCCGTCAAAATATTAGCGGAGAAAGCTTCAACGTGAAACCTATCTTAAAAGCAGAGGAAATAATAGAAGCCCGTAAAGTTGTTCGCCAAGTATATCTTGACGAGAAAATTGAACGGTATATTGTTGATATTGTTTTTGCCACCCGTTATCCCGATAAGTATGATTTGAAGGAACTGAAGGGTATGATTGGTTTCGGAGGTTCACCACGTGCGTCGATAAATCTGGCTCTTGCAGCTCGCGCTTATGCATTTATTAAACGACGTGGGTATGTTATTCCGGAAGATGTTCGTGCCGTTGCACACGACGTATTACGTCATCGTATCGGACTGACTTACGAGGCTGAGGCAAGCAACTTGACTTCGGATGAAATTGTTAGCAAGATTTTAAATAAAATAGAAGTACCCTGATTTTTCAGTCGGTTGAAAATTACGACAATATCCTGATTTCTTATAAATATAAGAAGCAGGAAATGTATTGGGAAGTGTCATTGAAATGCTTTATACAATTTCCGTGCTGTTTTATTGGGATATTACCGAGTATTTAATACTTATTTGATAAGTTTTTATTCATGTACAAATGGAAACAAGTGATCTGCTGAAGAAAGTACGCCAAATTGAAATAAAGACCCGTGGGTTATCGAACAATATTTTCGCGGGGCAATACCATTCTGCATTTAAGGGCAGGGGTATGGCTTTTTCCGAAGTTCGTGAATATCAGTTTGGTGATGATATACGTGACATCGACTGGAATGTTACCGCCCGCTTTAATAAACCTTATATAAAGGTATTTGAAGAAGAGCGCGAATTGACTGTGATGTTATTGGTGGATGTTTCCGGTAGTTTGGAATTCGGAACAGTAAAGCAGATGAAAAAAGATATGGTGACTGAAATTGCTGCTACTCTTGCTTTCTCTGCGATTCAAAACAACGATAAGATTGGAGTCATTTTCTTTTCCGATCATATTGAAAAGTTTATTCCACCGAAAAAAGGACGCAAACATATCTTATATATCATCCGGGAACTTATTGATTTCAAGGCTGAAAGCAGGCGAACCAATATCGGTGCAGGATTGGAGTACCTCACAAATGTGATGAAGCGGCGTTGCACAACTTTTGTTTTGTCCGATTTTATCGATCAGCAGGATTTTAAAAATCCCTTGACTATTGCAAACCGCAAGCATGACGTGGTAGCTATTCAGGTTTACGACCGGCGTGTAGAGGAACTTCCGGCAATAGGGCTGATCAAAATAAAAGATGCCGAAACAGGTCACGAGCAATGGATTGATACGTCCTCCAAGGCTGTACGCCGGGCCCATCATGATTGGTGGGCAAACAAGCAATCTGCATTGAGCGAAACATTCACGAAAAGCAATGTGGATAATGTTTCGGTCCGTACGGATCAGGATTATGTAAAAGCATTGATGAACTTGTTTGCAAAACGAAATTAACTGAAAATGAGAAAGTGTTTATTTCTGGTTTCGCTGTTTGGCTTGATTGCAATTAAAGCCTTCGGACAGTCCGTCACTGTAGATGCTTCTATTGATTCTTTGCAAATCCTCATTGGAGAGCAAGCAAAAATCAAATTACAGGTGTCTGTGGATGCGAACAGACGGGCTATATTTCCTATTTATAAGGACACTCTAATAAAAGGTGTCGAATTAATCGATGTAGCCAAACAGGATACACAATATTTGAATGATCGTAAACGCATGATGATCACTCAGGAATATACCATCACTTCATTTGATTCGGCTCTTTACTATTTACCTCCAATGAAGGTCATGATAGATAATAAGCCTTATTATTCAAAAGCTTTGGCGCTGAAAGTTTACTCCATGCCTGTAGATACTGTGCATGCTGATAAATTCTTTGGCCCTAAGACCGTTATGAATGCTCCGTTCGTGTGGAGTGATTGGTACGGCGTAATAGCATGCATTATACTTTTTGCTCCTTTCATAATACTATTAGTCTATCTAATCAAGCGTATTCGTGATAATAAGCCGATCATACGTAAGATTAAAGTGGAACCGAAATTACCTCCTCACCAGCAAGCACTTAAAGAGATAGAACGAATTAAAAGCGAAAAAGCCTGGCAACACGGGCTTGCGAAAGAGTATTACACCGAGCTTACAGATGCCATTCGTACATATATAAGGGAAAGATTTGGCTTTAATGCAATGGAAATGACATCTTCTGAAATTATTGATAAATTGATTGAATTTAATGATAAAGAGGCTATTAATGACTTGAGATTGCTATTCCAAACTTCCGATTTAGTGAAGTTTGCCAAGCATAATCCTTTGATGAATGAGAATGATGCCAACTTAATCAGTGCAGTAGATTTCGTGAATGAAACAAAAGCTCAGGAAGATGAGAATGCCAAACCGGAACCGACTGAAATTACCATTGTAGAAAAACGTTCATTGCGAACGAAAATCATATTGGGTTCAGGCATTGCCATATTAGTAGCAGCAATTGTCGGCTCACTCATCTACATAGGTCTGCAGGTATACAATTATTTTTCTTGATGTTTTTTGAAAAACAATAAACTCTTAAACAGAAGTTATCATGGTTTTTGCCAATGCTGAATATTTGTTTTTACTTCTTCTGCTAATACCTTACATTGTTTGGTATATTATGAAGCGGAAGAAAAATGAAGCAACTCTTCAAATATCCGATGCACGTGTGTACGCACATACTCCTAAAAGTTTTAGGAATTATCTACTGCATGCTCCTTTTGCATTACGAATCATAGCTCTAGTCTTAATTATTATTATACTCGCTCGCCCTCAAACAACAAACAGTTGGCAAAATAGCGAAATTGAAGGTATTGACATCATGTTGGCAGTCGACGTTTCAACTAGTATGTTAGCTGAAGATTTGAAGCCTAACCGTCTGGAAGCTGCAAAAGATGTTGCTGCCGAATTTATCAACGGACGTCCTAACGATAATATTGGCATAACGTTGTTTGCAGGAGAGAGTTTTACTCAATGCCCTCTGACTGTTGATCATGCAGTGCTATTAAATATGGTAAAGAATGTTCGTTGCGGACTTGTAGAAGACGGAACAGCAATCGGAATGGGCATTGCTAATGCAGTGAGTCGTCTGAAAGACAGTAAAGCTAAATCGAAAGTAATTATATTGCTGACGGACGGAACAAACAATAAAGGTGATATCTCTCCATTGACCGGTGCTGAAATAGCCAAGAGTTTTGGTATAAGGATCTATACAATTGGTGTGGGAACAAACGGTACTGCGCCTTATCCTTATCCTGTAGCGGGTACCGTACAGTATATCAATATGCCTGTGGAAATAGATGAAAATACGTTGACTCAAATAGCCGGAACAACAGATGGTAATTATTTCCGGGCCACGAGTACATCTAAGTTGAAAGAGGTTTATCATGAAATTGATAAACTGGAAAAAACAAAACTTAATGTAAAAGAGTATAGCAAGCGTAAAGAAGAGTATCAATGGTTTGCCGTAATGGCTTTTTTATGCATTTTGCTTGAGGTATTGTTACGTAATACCGTTTTAAAGAAAATACCATAAGCAAATTAGTGAAATTAAGCCTGACAATTACCGGGAAGTTAGTAAATCGTTTAATTGTAGAATAAAATGTTTCGATTTGAAGAACCTGCATATTTGTATTTGCTGTTATTGTTACCTTGCTTGGTAGCATTCTACTTATATTCCAATTACCGAAGGAGAAAAGCCATACGTAAGTTCGGTGATCCGGAACTGATGGCACAGCTGATGCCTGATGTATCTAAATATCGCCCTGACGTTAAATTTTGGCTCTTATTTTCGGTTATAGCTCTTTTTGCCGTATTACTTGCCCGACCTCAGTTCGGTTCGAAACTGGAAAAAGTAAAACGCAAAGGAGTGGAAGTGATGATAGCATTGGATATTTCTAATTCCATGCTGGCACAAGACGTTCAACCAAGCCGTTTGGAAAAAGCAAAAAGGTTGGTAGCGCAATTAGTGGACAAGATGGACAATGATAAAGTCGGCATGATTGTATTTGCCGGTGATGCTTTTACCCAATTGCCAATCACCAGTGATTATATTTCTGCCAAAATGTTTTTGGAATCCATCAATCCTTCCCTAATATCAAAACAAGGTACGGCAATAAGTTCAGCCATCGATTTAGGTATACACAGTTTTACGCCTCAAGAAGGAGTGGGACGCACTATTATCGTAATAACTGATGGTGAAGACCATGAAAACGGAGCTGTCGAAGCTGCAAAAGCAGCAGAAGAAAAACACATTCAGGTAAATGTGCTGGGAGTGGGATTGCCCGATGGCGCTCCTATACCGGTGGAAGGCTCCAGAGATTATCGTAGAGATCGGGATGGGAATGTCATTGTAACTCGCCTCAATGAACAAATGTGTCAGGAATTAGCTAAAGCAGGAAATGGTATATATGCCAGAGTTGATAATTCAAACCTTGCTCAAAGAGCTCTCGAACAAGCTATTGATAAATTAGCTAAAGCAGATGTAGAATCTCAAGTATATTCTGAATATAATGAACAGTTTCAGGCTGTTGCATGGATTATACTGATTATTTTACTGGTTGAAATGCTTATTCTAGAACGTAAGAACCCATTATTCCGGAATATTCGTTTATTTTCTAACAGAGAAGGAGATAAAGTGTATGATGAAAAATAAAGTTATTAATATAATCTTATTGCTGTTTTTATTAGGTACAGGCTTTGCACATGCTCAAAAAGCTGAGCGTGACTATATCCGTAAGGGGAATCGCCTTTATAAAGATAGCGTCTACGTTAAAGCTGAAGTCGATTATCGTAAAGCTCTTGATGTAAACCCCAAATCGACAATATCAATGTACAATTTGGGTAATGCGCTCTTGCAGCAAAAGAAAGCAAAAGAAGCTATGGAACAGTATGTGGGAGCTACTAAGATAGAAAAAGACAAATCCAGATTGGCTCATATCTATCATAATATGGGAGTGATATTCCAATCGGCAAAAGATTATGCAAAAGCAGTTGAAGCTTATAAGCAATCTTTGCGTAATAATCCTAAAGATAATGAAACAAGATATAACCTTGCCTTGGCTCAGAAAATGTTGAAAGATCAACAACAAAAGAATAAAAATCAGGATAAAAACAAAGATAAAGACAAAGACAAAGATAAAAAAGATAAGAAAGACCAAAATAAAAATCAGAATAACAAAGATCAGAAGCAAGATCAACAGAAGAATAAGAATCAGCAGCAACCTCCTCAACAACAGAAGAAAGACAATCAAATGTCAAAACAAAATGCTGAACAACTTTTAAATTCTGTCTTACAGGATGAAAAGGGAGTTCAAGATAAGGTGAAAAAGCAAAAAGTGATTCAAGGTGGTCGTTTGGAAAAAGATTGGTAAATTATAATATAAGTAATTCGAAGATATGAGAAAAGCTTTTTTCTTGTGGATAATACTGTTGACTGTATGTTTTCATACCTATGCCGATGGAAAGGTGTCTTTTACAGCATCTGCACCTGATGCTGTGGCAGTAGGAGATCAATTCAGACTGTCATATACGGTAACAACACAAAATGTAAGGGATTTCCGTGCCCCGTCTATTAAAGGATTTGATGTTTTAATGGGACCAAGCAGGTCTCAGCAGAGCAGTGTTCAGATTATAAATGGAACAACAACATCAAGCAGTAGCATAACGTTTACATACATCTTAATGGCTTCTTCCGAAGGTAGCTTTACTATACCCGGGGCTACTGTCAATGCTAATGGAAATCAATTGGTTTCCAATTCTGTACATATAAAAGTGTTACCTGCTGATCATCAATCTGGCGGTTCGGCAGGAGCATCCAGACGCAGTAGTGGCTCAGCAAGTCGGGCTTCTTCGGGTACTGCTGTTTCAAGCCAAGATCTATTTATTACTGCTACGGCAACAAAAACCACTGTATATGAGCAAGAAGCGTTCTTATTGACTTATAAGATATATACATTGGTCGATTTACGTGGGTTTGATAATGTGAAACTTCCTGATTTTAAAGGATTTCATTCGCAAGAAACAGAGCTTCCCAATAATAGGAAATGGAGCCTTGAACATTATAAAGGACGTAATTACCAAACTACAATCTTCAGACAATTTGTACTGTTCCCTCAACAATCAGGTAAACTTACAATTGATGCTGCACGCTTTGATGCTTCAATAGCAAAAGCAACCCAATCTGCTGATCCGTTTGATGCCTTCTTTAATGGAGGTGGAAATTATGTTGAAGTGAAAAAGACTTTGATGACTCCAAAAGTCACAATAGATGTGAAAGCCTTACCTGCCAAACCTGCCGATTTTTCAGGTGGAGTGGGAGAGTTCAATATGACATCCACTATAAATAGCAAGAGCGTCAAGACCAATGATGCAGTAACAATAAAAGTTATAATATCCGGCACAGGTAACTTGAAGCTAATGTCGAATCCTGAAATCAAGTTCCCTGACAATTTTGAAACCTATGATCCTAAAGTTGACAATAAGTTCCGTCTGACCAATTCTGGTTTATCAGGGAGTAAAGTCATTGAATATCTAGTTATACCTAGAGATCCCGGAAACTATAAGATACCAGCTGCCAAACTTACTTATTTTGATAGCAAATCACATTCATATAAAACCTTGAATACTGAGGAATATGATCTTCATGTAGAAAAAGGTGCGGGAAATGCAGCTCAGGCTATTGCTAATTTTACCGATAAAGAAGACTTGAAGGTCTTAAATGAAGATATCAGATACATCAAACAGAATGATGTAAGAATGCAGCCTAAAGGTGATTTCTTCTTTAATTCATTAATGTATTGGTGTTTATACATCATCCCTGCAATAGCTTTCATTATATTCTTCATTATGTACCGCAATCAGATTCTAGCCAATGCGAATATCACCAAAATGCGTACTAAGAAAGCAAATAAGATAGCAGCAAAACGAATGAAATTAGCTGGAAAATTATTGGCTGCGAATAAGAAAGATGAATTCTATGATGAAGTGCTTAAAGCCCTATGGGGGTATATCAGTGATAAATTAAGCATTCCCGTCTCTCGCTTATCAAAGGATAATATAGAAGATGAATTGCAAAAATACGGTGTAGAAGAAAGTCTGATCAAAGATTTTATATCTGCGTTGAAAGACTGTGAGTTTGCACGCTTTGCCCCTGGTGATGATAATCAAGCCATGGATAATATTTATTCCATGTCACTTGAAGTAATTAGTAAAATGGAGAATTCTATAAAACACTAAAATATAAGGTTTTATGATTAAGAAAATATTATCATTCGCTTTTACTTTCATAATTTGCTTAGGAGTTTACGCTCAAGATAGCTTGGGGCTAGATTCATTGCAACATGGTGAAAAATATATAGGTAAGCATTCCGAGTTTTCTGCAGCAAGGCAACTAAGGAATGTTACTAAAGCAGAAGGCGATAGCGCATATATAAAGAATGACTATGTAGCTGCCATACAAATTTATGAAGCTCTACTTAAGCAAGGAGAATCCGCAGAAGTATACTATAATTTAGGAAATAGTTATTATAAAGCGGGAGATATTGCAAAAGCTATTTTGAATTATGAGCGTGCTTCTTTATTGGAACCTGGCAATGCCGATATACGAGCAAACCTTGATATAGCACGCTCAAAGACAATAGATAAAGCTATACCTGTACCGGAAATATTTTTTATAACATGGATTAAGGCTCTGATCAACTTCGTGAGTATTAATTCTTGGGCGCGTATTGGTATTGTTTCTTTCTTTCTGTTCCTAGCGTCAGTATACCTATATTTCTTCTCGAAGCAGATCAGATGGAGAAAAGTCGGCTTCATTGCAGGATTAGTGTTTTTATTGTTCGTTCTAGTGGCAAACATATTTGCATATCACCAGAGAGATGTACTCATACACAGAAATAGCGCAATCGTCATTTCAGCGAGTGTAACGGTACGAAGCACTCCAAGCGATGATGGTACCAGTTTGTTCATCTTGCACGAAGGTCGTAAAGTTGATATTAAAGACAATTCTATGAGAGAATGGAAGGAAATTCGTTTGGAAGACGGTAAAGTAGGGTGGGTGCCTGTTTCAGCCATTGAGGTAATTTAAGCAATAACATATTAGCTAAAATAAGTAAAAATATCTGCTAAAAAGGAAATATTTAATGCTTTTTTAGCAGATCTTTATTTTTATCTAAAAAAACCAAAGAAAGAATTTGTTTTTAGATTCCTTTTTTATAAGTTTAGAGCGTAAATAAATAAATCTCTAACTTATCAACCATTAAATTTATGATTATGAGAACAATAACATTTAATGAACTCCGGAAGATTAAGGATTCATTACCTAATGGTAGTATGCATAGAATAGCAGATGAATTGGGTTTGGATGTAGATACGGTAAGAAATTTTTTTGGTGGTCATAATTTTAAACAAGGGAAAAGTGTAGGAATTCATCTTGAACCTGGGCCAGACGGAGGTTTAGTAATGTTAGATGATACAACGGTTCTTGACAGAGCATTGATGATTCTAAAAGACTTGAATATTAGCAGAGTGACAGAAATGGCTTGAAAATAAATATATTAGATAGATGAATAAATCCCAATTGCAGACAAACAATTGGGATTTATTTTTGTTCTTATAGAAAACTCTATAATTATGGAAGACAAATTAGTAACATTGGCTATTCTTACTTATTCCAAAGCGCAGATTCTCAAAAATGTGCTTGAGAATGAAGGAATTGACGCATATATTCATAATGTCAATCAAATTCAACCTGTTGTATCATCTGGTGTACGTTTACGAATAAAAGAAAGTGATTTGCCAAGAGCATTAAAAATAACAGAAAGTTCCGCATGGCTAGCTGAAGATATTGCCGGTGGGAAACCTCCTAAAATGGAAAAAGGTAATAACAAAATATTGATTCCCGTTGATTTCTCAAGCTATTCGATGAAAGCTTGCCAATTTGGTTTCAACATGGCAAAGAGTCTCGGAATTGAAGTTGTTTTACTTCATGTCTATTTTACCCCTGTATATACCACTTCATTACCCTATGGTGATGTATTTAATTACTCTTTACCAGATGATGAAAATTCAAAACATATACTACATAAAGTACATGCGGATTTGAATACTTTATCGGATAAAGTTAATGCAAAAATAGCTTCTGGAGAGTTTCCTAATGTGAAATATAGTTGCATCCTTCGAGAAGGAATACCTGAAGAAGAAATTTTACGTTATGCAAAAGATAATCGTCCTCGAATAATTATTATGGGTACCCGTGGAAAAGACCAGAAAGATATAGATCTGATAGGAAGTGTTACAGCAGAGGTTATTGAAAGAAGCCACGTTCCGGTTTTGGCAATACCGGAAAATACCGCTATCAAAAATTTGTCTGAAGCAAAACATATTGCTTTTATCACTAATTTTGACCAACGTGATCTCATAGCATTCGATTCATTGGTTAACTCGCTAGAGCCATTCAAATTTCCAGTTTCGTTGATTCATTTATCTGAGACAAAAGATAAGTGGAATGAAATTAAGTTGGGAGGAATTAAAGAATACTTTCAAAAACAATATCCGGATTTAGAAATCCATTATGATGTGGTAATGAGTGATGATTTCTTAAACAGTCTTGAAAAATACATTCAAACTAATCAGATTGATATAATTGCTCTAACATCATATAAACGAAATATTTTCTCAAGGCTATTCAACCCAAGCATTGCGAGGAAAATGATATTTCACTCGGATACTCCATTGTTTGTTATCTATGGAAGGCCGAGTTAGTGCCTAAATATCAAAAGCATTTTAAAGAAATAATATACATTATGTTTAATATAAAACAAGCGCATTTATAACAATTAACCTCCCCATCTAATTTACTTCAGATGGGGAGGTTTTTTATCAAAAGCTTCAAAGATTCTTTGTTCTCACATTCTTCTGTAATAAAAGAATCTTTGAAGCAGAAGAATATTTGATAAGCAGTCGGTTGCATAAAAAGACTATCGACAGAAAAAAGAAATAAAAATCGTTTAAGCATTCTACCTATAAGATTCGTAAACTACACACGAAACTTGAAGCTGCAAATGTGCCGGATACAACAAAGCTATAACTTTTGAGTTTTCCCATTTTATGAATCCTAGGTCGCATACTTAGACCGCACTTATAGGACAGATATAAAGAGTATATTCAATTATCCGGGAGATTTGAATTAAGAGAAAAAAAAGGCCATCCCAAGAAAATGAGACAGCCTTCATTCGTTATATGGAAACTATTAATTAGTTCTGCATTAACTTTTCAATTTCGTCAAATTCCTTACCCATACCTAAGTTGTAATAAACACGGTAAAGGCCATTCATCCATAAATCTTTTTGATCCGGTTTCAAAGCTCTTGCTTTTTCATAGCATGGCCTAGCCTTTTCATAAAAACCTTTCAAAGTAGCTTGATCAGCTTTGTATTTCGGATCATTCACATTAGTCGATGCTTTTTCTGAAAACTCTTGAGCTTGTAAGCAATAAATTAGCCCCATATTAGAAAATGCTTCAGCATAATTAGGATCTACTTCAGTTGTCTTTCCGTAGAACTCAATAGCTTTATTGTAGTCTTTCATATTGTGATAAAGATAACCTTTCACATACAAGAAAAATGCATTCTTAGGATCTTTAGCCAACATATCATCAGCAAATTGCATTGCTTCATCATACTTGTTATGATTAGAATAGTAATCAATAAGATGCCCAAAGAAGAATGAATGTTCAGGATGTTTCAAGATACCTTCTTTTAAAGAAGCTACCCATTTTACAGTATCGCCTTGTGCTTTCAAAGCAGTAGATACAAATTCCATAGCATACTTTCCTACTTCTTTATCGTTTGCAGCATAAGGAGCATATTTCAAAACACTTGGATAGTCCTCCAACTTAGTCGCAGCTAAACTTGCATAATATGCTATTTGAGGTAATACAGTATCTTTCTTTAATAAATCCTGATCAGCGAACATCGGATTAGCAGCAATATCTACATAAGCACCAAAGAAATCAAGTGCTTCTTTGTTCTTATTCAAGTTGAAATATTGGATACCACCATTGATCAAGTTAGGACGTTCTGATAAGATTGACGCAGCGTTTGGCTTTCTGTACTTGTTCTTAATTTTTCCTTTTTCATTAGGAACTTGCGCAAGCTCATCACACTTGAAGTAATACTTACACATGTTTAACGCACTATTATAAACCTTCAGCGTATCATAAGGTTTCTTTAAATATGCGTTTTCCATTTGCTTCTCATTAATACGCTTTTGAATAAACCCTGCAACGTCCCATGTTTCAGGATCGTTTTGTGTCTCAGGATTAGTTAAAGCTGATTTAATTAGTTCTTCTGCTTTTGCAAAATCAGGCTTTACATCGCTAGCAATGCTCTTGGCATCTTTAACGTTCTTTACCTGAGCAAAGGTAAAGCCAGCTGCAAGGAGTAAAATCACTGAAAATAATACTCTTTTCATGATAGTCGTTAAATTAAAATTAATACTATGTCTATTCCTCATTTTCCTCATTCGTTTGATCTTCATTCTCGTTGCTATCGATCTCCGGATCATTTTTTGAATCGGCATTCAATTCTCCTAAAACGGCAGTAGAAACCAACTCATTGTCAAGGTCAGATGGTATTTCATCTTCAAGGTTCTCGGATGTTACTTTACATACAGAACCTATTTCGTCGTTACGTTTTTCCAAATTAATCAGGCGAACTCCTTGTGTAGCACGACCCATAATTCGTACATCACCAACTTTCAGGCGGATCGTTATACCGGACTTATTGATAATCATCAAATCGTTATCATCAGTTACAGACTTAATAGCGACCAATTTACCTGTTTTATCGGTAACATTCATCGTCTTAACGCCCTTTCCTCCACGATTTGTCTTACGGTAGTCCTCAATATCAGAACGTTTACCATATCCTTGTTCCGAAACCACCATTATGGTTTCTACTTCAGGATCCTTGATACAAATCATTCCAACAACTTCGTCATCACCATCTTCGTCAAGCGTTATACCACGTACACCGGTAGCACTACGCCCCATCACACGTACGGCATTCTCATTGAAACGTATCGCGCGCCCGTTCTTGTTGGCTATGATAATTTCATTGTCACCGTCTGTCATCCGAACTTCTATTACCCGGTCATCTTCACGAATAAGAATAGCGTTGACACCATTTTGGCGAGGACGTGAATATTGCTCGAGTAATGTTTTCTTGATAACACCCTTCTTCGTACAGAATACGACATAATGGCTGTTGATATATTCTTCATCGGACAGGCTCTTAACACGCAAATATGCATTTACTGCATCATCCGGATCAATGTTCAATAAGTTTTGAATGGCACGTCCTTTTGAATTCTTAGAGCCTTCAGGTATTTCGTACACTTTCAACCAGTAGCACTTACCTTTCTGGGTAAAGAACATCATGGTGTTGTGCATCGTAGCGGGATAAATATGCTCAATAAAGTCCTCATCACGTGTATCAGTACCCTTAGAGCCTACCCCACCGCGGTTTTGTGAACGGAATTCACTCAATGGAGTACGTTTAATGTAGCCCATGTGAGAAATCGTAATGATCATTTCATCATCGGCATAAAAATCTTCCGGATTGAATTCTTCGGAAGCATATACGATTTCCGAACGTCTTTGATCACCATATTTGGCTTTGATTTCAAGCAATTCATCTTTAATTACCTTACGGCAAAGATCATCGTTAGACAGAATTTCTTCGTAATAAGCTATTTGCTTCATTACTTCCTGATATTCTGCATGAAGTTGATCTTGCATCAGGCCGGTAAGCTGACGGAGACGCATCTCAACGATAGCACGGGATTGGAGGTCGCTCAATTGGAAACGTTCTATCAATCCGCTTATTGCGTCGTTAGGCGTTTTAGCAGTACGAATAATACGAATTACTTCGTCAATATTGTCAGAAGCTATGATTAAACCTTCGAGAATATGGGCACGTTCTTTGGCTTTACGTAAATCATATTCAGTACGACGAATAACTACTTCATGACGATGCTCTACAAAGTACTTGATGAGATCTCTCAGGTTTAACAAACGGGGACGTCCATGCACCAATGCCACATTGTTCACACTGAACGAAGATTGTAATTGAGTCATCTTATAAAGTTTGTTCAACACAACACCAGCGTTGGCATCACGTTTCACATCAATTACAATACGCATACCTTGACGGTCTGACTCATCGTTTGCATTAGAAATTCCTTCAATTTTTTTATCATTAGCCAAATCTGCTATCGTCTTGATAAGTTCGGCTTTATTTACGTTGTAAGGTATTTCAGTGATGATAATCTTGTCATGCGTAGAAGCTGTTTCAATTTCAGCCTTTGCACGCATTATAACGCGTCCACGACCGGTAAGGAAAGCTTCACGCACACCACTCATACCATATATATAACCACCGGTAGGAAAATCCGGAGCTTTTACATATTTCATTAACTCCTCGATATCGATATCTTTGTTGTCCACATAGGCCACGCAAGCATCGATAACTTCAGAAAGATTGTGAGTCGGCATATTTGTAGCCATACCTACTGCAATACCGGATGCTCCATTAATAAGCAAATTGGGTATGCGGGTTGGCATAACGGTAGGTTCCTGTAGAGAATCATCGAAGTTATTTTGCATATTGACTGTCTCTTTGTCAATGTCCTGCATCATATCTTCTCCGATCTTTTGAAGGCGACACTCCGTGTAACGCATAGCCGCTGCACTGTCACCATCTACCGAACCGTAATTGCCTTGACCATCCACCAGCATATATCGCATAGCCCAAGGTTGTGCCATACGTACCAAAGCGCCATATACGGATGAGTCTCCGTGGGGATGGTATTTACCTAAAACTTCACCTACGACTCTGGCTGATTTCTTATAAGGCTTATCCGACGTGTTTCCCAATCCCATCATACCGAAAAGTATTCGGCGATGAACAGGCTTGAAACCATCTCTAACATCTGGAAGGGCACGTGATACAATGACTGACATAGAATAGTCAATGTATGATGACTTCATTTCCTCCTCAATGTTGATTTTTATAATTCTGTCTTGTTCAAGCATTTAAAATATAATATTGATTATACATTCTTACGGTTCATGAAAAATCACGCTAAATTACTGCTTTTTTACGATATACAAAAGTTTTTCATTCATAAACTTGTTTTGGCAGAGGGACCCGGCCAATCTATCTTTACACCTCTTTTTATATATTAAATTAACCAAGCGGCAAATACGATGGTTCGCAATTCAAACCGCTATAAAAGATTAAAACATGAAGCATAAATAACTATTATACTGTAAGTTAAAAGGTTTTAAAAGTACTTTATTAGCCTACTTAACCTATTATAAGTCCTTTGCCACTATTGTGGCACACGTTTGACACGATAGTGGCAAAGCTTTGACAGCCAAGTGGCATACGTTCGACACTCCCGTGTCAAAGGACAAACGCTCTATTATAAAGGGTTATAACGCATAGAGGAATAGATATTAAGTCGCGCTAAACAATAAATAAAACAAGTTTTACCTCTACAGAACCGTTTTGCCTTTTTAAGTGTTTCTTATTTATGGCACGGGATTTGTATGCT
>JADHED010000629.1_pt1 | contig 38822 bp, 34 predicted proteins | sample 8952041 | NCBI WGS metagenome assembly JADHED01 (sample SAMN16124423, study PRJNA663239) | bioreactor sludge metagenome | isolation source: sludge (control) | place: India:Bengaluru | collected 2018-09-08 | reverse complement strand
GCGAGGAGGCGTCGGAGAACGGCAGGCGGCGGCCGTCCATCAGGACCAGCGTGCGCGTCGGGCCGAGGCCGCGGATGTCGGCGCGGGTCTGGCCGGCCAGGAACAGCGTACCCGACGAGTTCTGCTGGTTGGTGGCCGGGTTGATCGTCGGCTGCTCGAGCAGGATGTCGCCGATCGAGGTGTTGCCCGACTCACGGATCGCTTCGGCGGTCACCACCGACAGCGGCTGGGGCGAGGAGAAGGTGTCGCGGCGGATGCGCGAACCGGTGATGACGATTTCGCCGACGTCGACGGAGTCGCCGCCCGTCTGAGCCTGGGCGAAAGAGGGGACGGCCATCAGGCCGACCGTTGCGGCGGACGCGAGCAGCGCGCCTCGGAGCATCGTGTTCATCTCAACTTTCATTCTGCGGCCCCCCGGCCTGGAAATGAGTGGGGTGGGGCGCATCGGTCTTGCGCCGACGCTTGCCCCTCCAGCGGCGCAAATCCCTCTTGGCGTCGGCGTGGTCTACGACGACGGATTCGAGGAACGCACCTCTGGAAAGGTGGCCGGAAGCTGTCATGCACCCGACATGCGAGCAACGAAAAGCCGCCACACTCTCGACGAACGGTCCGGGATCATTACGGTTTTCTGTCGATGTGCGGACTTTCCGCCACACATTCCACGCCGAGGGGGCATGCCTGTCCCCGGAATCGGCTTCCGATCAGAAATCTTCGTCAGGCGAGCCCGCGCAGGACCTCGGCCAGTTCCTCGACCGCGGCTTCGGTCGTCGCCCACGAACACATGAACCGCACAGAGCCGTCGAGGAAGCGATAGACGAACCAGCCGCTGCGCTGGAGCGCGCCGAGGCGCGTGTCATCCATCTCGACGAACACCGCGTTGGCCTCCACCGGATGGCGCACCGCGAACGGCATCAGTCCGGCCAGCTTGCGCGCCATGGCGTTGGCGTGAGCGGCGTGGCGGACCAGGGCGCCGTCTTCCAGCATCCCGATGAAGGGCGCGGCGTAGAAGCGCCCTTTGGACGGAAGCTGACCGCCCTGCTTCAGGCGTGCGTCGAAACGGCGGGCGAGGCCGCGGTCGAAGATCACCACGGCTTCGGTCGGGGGCATCCCTGCCTTGGTCCCCCCGACGACGAGGATGTCGACGCCCAGGCCCGGGACCGCCTTCAGGTCGAAGCCCGCCGCCGCGGCGTTCGCGAGGCGCGCCCCGTCGAGGTGCACGCCGCAGCCCTTGGCCTTGGCCGGCCGGATGAGGTCGGCCAGGGCGCCTGTCGTGTAGACCGTGCCGTATTCGGTGGCGTTGGTCAGCGAGAGCGCCGCTGGCGACTGGCGGTGCGAGAGGTCGGGCGCGGCGAGCGGAGCTTCGAGCGCCGTCGGCTCGATCCGGCCCGAGGCGCCGGGTAGCCCGATCAGGCCCAGGCCATGGCCGAAGAAGCCGGGGGCGCCCGTCTCGTCCGTGCAGATATGGGCGTGCTCGTGCGCCAGCACCGCCTCGAACGGTCGACACAGGGCCGCCAGCGCGATGGCGTTGGCCGCCGTGCCGGAAGCGACGAACCGCACCTCGGCGTCCGCGTCCACCAGCGCGCGCACCAGGTCGGCCGCCCGGGCGGTGATGGGGTCGGTTCCGTAACCCGACGCGAAGCCGGTGTTGGCCGCCGCCAGGGCGCCCATGGCTTCGGGCGCTGCGGGCGCGGTGTTGTCGGAGGCGAAATCGTAGCGGGCCATGGCTGCGCTTTTGGCCCGCCGGGGCGGTCCGGATCAATCCCACTCGCCTCCCGCGCGCCAAGGCTTGTGAGGGCGGCGGACCCGATGATTTCATGCCGACTCGGATTGGGGCGGAGCGACATCGAAATGCGGAAGGGTATTCTGGCGGCGCTGACCGCGGCGGCGGTCATGGCGGGCGCGCACGGGGCGGCGGCTAAGCCGGTCCCGGAGGGCGGTGTCACCGTCGAGGAGTTCCGCCAATGGCTGGAGGACAATGGCTACAAGGCCCAGATCGAGGTAGAGAAGGACGGCGCCAAGCACGTCAATTCCGCGTCTGACGGCCTGAAGTTCAGCGTCTATTTCTACGACTGCAAGAAGGACCGCTGCGCCTCGATCGAATACTACGTGGGTTTCGACAAGAGCGACGACACGCCCAGCCTCGAGAAGATCAACACCTGGAACCGCGAGAAGCGGTTCCTGAAGGCCTATCTCAACGACAAGGGCGACGCCGGGTTCGAATACGACGACAGCGTTTCGCCCGGCGGCACCTGGGAATCCATCGAGGACAGCTTCAACGTCTTCCTCAGCTTCCTGCCCGAGGTGAAGAAGTTCGTGAACTGGTAGGCGGGCGTCAGCCGATCTCGCGGGCCCAGGTGCGTACCTCGTCCACGAACAGCTCCGGCTCCTCCATGGCGGCGAAGTGGCCGCCCGACGGCATGTCGGACCAGCGGACGATGTTGTAGGCCCGCTCGGCGAAGGAGCGGGGCGGGGCGCTGTAGAGCGGTTCGCCGGGGAAGTTGGCGAAGGCGGTCGGGGTCTCCACCCGCTCGCCGGGCTGGAAGGCGACCCCGCCCTCCTCGAGCAGTCCACGATAGTACCAGGCGCCGGTCGTGAAGCTGCCGGTCATCACATAGATCATGATGTTGGTGAGCAGCCGGTCCTTGCCGTAGGCCTCGTCCAGCGACTTCTGCGACAGGTCGGACCAGTCGTGGAACCGCTCGAGGATCCAGGCGGCCTGTCCCACGGGGTTTCCGGCCGCCATCCAGGCGATCGATTGCGGCTTGGACGCCTGAAGGCGGAAGTAGGCGCCCATCACCTCCATCGACGCGGCCTGGCGCTGGGCCCAGGCGACCTCGGCCTCGTCCTGAGGGCCGCCGTGCGGGCGGAAACCCAGCATGTTGAGGTGGATGGCGCGGGCGTTCGCCCCATGGTCGCGGCCCAGCCAGGAGGTCACCATGGCGCCCCAGTCGCCGCCCTGGGCGAGGTAGGAGGAATAGCCCAGGACCTCGGTCATCAGGGTGTTGAACAGTCGGGCGGTGGTCCGCTGTCCGATCGGGCGCGTGGGCTTCGACGAGAAGCCGAACCCGGGCAGGGACGGGATCACCAGGTCGAAGGCGTCGGCCGGATCGCCGCCGAAGCGCGACGGGAAGGCCAGCTTCTCGATCGCCTCCCAGAACTCGTAGTGCGAGCCCGGCCAGCCGTGGGTGACGAGCAACGGCCGCTTGCCGCCCGCCTCGCCGACCACGTGCAGGAAGTGCAGGTCGAAGTCTTCGACCCGGGCGGTGAACTGCGGGAAGCGATTCAGGTCGGCCACGGCCGCGCGCCAGTCGTAGCGCTGGGTCCAGTGCTCGCAGAACGACTTCAGCCAGGCGCCGTCACAGCCATAGGCCCAGCCGTCGGGGACCTGCGGCGCGGGCGGCCACGGATAGGCCCGGACCTGGTCCAGCACCTTGCCGACCTCGGCCTCGGTCCAGTTCACCTCGAACGGTTTGATCTCAGCCATCTGCGCCTCCCGGATGCGGCGCACACTCCTGCGGCTGCCGCGGGGGCCGTCAAGCGCCGGGTCGCAGGCCCCTGGCGAGGGTGGAGGCCATTTTCGCCTGAAGCCGCCGCGCCTCGCCGGCGGGCAGGCGGCCGGCCATCTCCAGCACCACCAGGCCATGGGTGGAAGCCCAGAACATGGCGCCGATCTCGTTCGGATCGCCGGCCAGTACGCCCGCGTCGATGAGGTCCTTGACCCAGTCGGTCATGGTCGCGTGCGCCCGGCGGCCCGCCTCGACCAGCTCGGGATAGTCGCCGTCCACCGGCTGGTGCAGGTCGAACATCAGCTTGTAGGTGTGCGGGTGCTCGAAGGCGAAGCTGACATAGGCGTCGCCGACCGCCGCGCCCTTGGACCGCACGCTGGACGCACCGGCGCGGGCCTTCTCCAGAGCCTCGGCGAACTGGTTGAACCCGCCCGTCCGCACCGCCGCCAGGATGTCCTCCTTGTCGCGGAAATAGCGGTAGGGGGTCATCGGCGAGACGCCCAGCGCCGAAGCGAGCTGGCGCATCGTCACCGCATCCGGACCCTTCTCCGCGAACAGCTGCTCGGCCGCCGCGCAGAGGCGTTCGCGGAAGTCGGCGACATCGCTTTCGGACAGGACGCGCGGCATTCGACTCGCTGGTTCGAAAAGGGGCTTGCCAAGGGCTAGCGCCTGGATCATGAATTTACAACGTAAGTTACATAAGACCCACCCGCAACGGGTCACGGAGGAACGGCGATGGACGGCGATGCGCGCATCAATCCCTATCTGGCGGGCAATTTCGCCCCGATCCGGTCCGAGGACGATTTCGACCTGGTCGTGAAGGGCGAGATCCCCGCGGCCATGCGCGGAGCGCTGTTCCGCATCGGGCCGAATCCCCAGTTCGAGCCGCGCGATCCCAATCACCACTGGTTCGGCGGCGACGGCATGATCCACGGCTTCTACGTCGCCGACGGCAAGGTCGGGTACCGCAACCGCTATGTCCGCACGCCGAAGTGGGAGCTGGAGCACCAGCACGGCCGGTCGCTGTTCGGCAGCTTCGGCAATCCGATGACGACCGATCCGCTGGCGATGGGCAACGAGGGCGGCGTCGCCAATACCAACATTGTCTGGCACGCCGGCAAGCTGATGGCGCTGGAGGAAGGGCACCACCCCTTCGAGGTCGATCCGAAGACGCTGGAATCGCGCGGCTATGTGCGGCCCTACGGCGGAAGGGTGACGGCGCACCCGAAGATGGATCCGAAGACCGGCGAGATGGTCTGGTTCGCCTATGGGGTCGGCCAGATGCCGCTATCGGCGGGCATGAGCTACGGCGTGACCGACAAGGACGGCAAGGTCGTCCGGCGCAGCGATTTCCAGGCGCCCTTCGCCTGCATGGTCCACGACTTCATGGTCACCGAGAACCATGCCCTGTTCCCGATCCTGCCGCTGACCGCCAGCCTGGAGCGGGCCATGAGCGGCAAGCCGGCCTTCGCCTGGGAGCCGGAGAAAGGCAGCTACGTCGGCGTCATGCGCCGCGACGCCGACGTCTCGACCATCCGCTGGTTCAATACCGAGGCCTGCTACGTCTTCCACCCGCTGAACTCGTGGGAGGAGGGCGACAAGATCCATTGCGACGTCATGCGCTACGACGTGGCGCCGATGTTCCCGAACGCCGACGGCAGCCCGGGCGCGAAGGCCGCCGCCCGCCTGGTGCGGTGGACTTTCGATCTCGCCGGCAATTCCGACGCGATCAAGGAGACGCCGCTGGACGATCTGGACGGCGAATTCCCGCGAGTCGACATGCGCGTCGAGACGCTGAAGCACCGCCACGGTTGGTACGCCGCCGACCCCACCGGCAGCGGTACGGTCAAGCAGTGCGCCATCGCCCACATGGATTTCCAGACCGGCCGGCGGCAGCTCTACGAACTGACCGGCGGCGACTTGACCTCGGAGCCGGTGTTCGTGCCGCGGTCAGCTGACGCGGCCGAGGGCGACGGCTGGCTCACCGCCGTCATCTGGCGGGCGGGCGAGAACCGTTCGGATCTCGTGATCTTCGAGGCGCAGGATCTCGCCAAGGGGCCCATCGCCGTGGCCGAGGTCCCGCGCCGCGTGCCGTTCGGCTTCCACGGCAACTGGGCCGACCTTTCGTAGGCGTTTTGAGGAGCATGGGAATGACGGGCTGGGACCTCCTCGTCGACCGGGGCGACCTGACGAAGACGCAGCTTGCGCCGTTGGATCCAGACGCGCCGCTCGGGGACGGGGAGGCCCTGCTGCAGGTCGAGAGCTTCGCGCTGACCGCCAACAACGTCACCTACGGGGCGGTGGGCGACCAGATCGGCTACTGGCGCTTCTTCCCGGCGCCGACGGGCTCGGGCCGGATCCCGGTGTGGGGGTTCGCGCGGGTGGTACGCTCGCGCGCCGCCGCCGCGCCAGAGGGGCTGCGGCTGTTCGGCTACTGGCCGATGTCCAGCCATGTGGTGGCGCGGTTCGACAAGCGGCCGGGCGGCTATGTGGAAGTCTCGCCGCACCGCGCCGAACTGCCGCCGACCTACAACGCCTACCAGGAAGCGGCGCCAGGCCCGGACGACGACTGGCGCTCGCTGCTGCGCCCGCTGCTGATGACCAGCTTCCTGATCGACGACCAGCTTTCGGAAGCGCCGCTCAAGACGCTGGTTCTGTCCAGCGCCTCCAGCAAGACCGCCATGGGCCTCGCCTGGCTGGCGCGGCGGCGAGGGGTGAGGGTGATCGGCCTGACCTCCCCGGCGCACGTGGCGACCCTGAACGCCACGGGCCTCTACGACGAGGTCATCGCCTATGGGGATGTCGGGACGCTCCGCGCCGAGGCGCCGGCGGCCTACGTGGATTTCGCCGGACGGGCGACGGTCACCGCCGACGTCCACGCCGCGCTCGGCGAGGCCTTGACGACGAGCCTCGGCGTCGGCCTGACCCACTGGGACTCGATGGCCGGGCCTCGACCGGCGCTGGTCGGACCCGCACCGGTATTCTTCTTCGCGCCCGACCGGATTCGCCAGCGGATGAAGGACTGGGGGCCGGCCGAGCTGGACGCGCGGTTCGCGGCCGCCCTTTCGGCCTTCGTCGCCGGGAACCCCTGGCTGAAACTCAAGGTCCACGCCGGGCCGGACGCGCTCCAGCGGCTCTACGCCGATGTGGTGTCGGGGCGGGTGGCGCCCGACGAGGGGCATATCGTGAGGCCGTAGCCGGCCCGCATTTCAGGACCGATCTCGGTAACGAAAAACTTGTTTCATAAATACTGGATTTCTGGGGCGGACTAAGGCACAGCTTTCCCAGTTCTGATTTTTGGGGAGCTTCCATGCCGACCACCGACCTGTCTGCGACCAGCTGGATCGTGCCCACGGGCACGGCGTCCGGAGGGGCGCCGTCCATCGCCGTGGGCGAGCCAGTCCCGGGCGGCCGCATCCGCGCCGTCGTCGGGACCTCCGGCGACGACACGCTGGTGATCGAAGGCGGCGCCACGGCCATCGGCGCAGGCGGGGCCGACGTTTTCGTTCTCGTGTCGAACGGCGTGCAGTCCGACGATTCCGAGCGCCTTGGCGTGATCCGCGACTACGACTTCTCCAATGACGCCCTCGATCTCGGGAAGCTGGGCGATGCGGCCGTCATCGTCAGCCAGGACGCCATCAAGGGCGGGGCGCGCATCGGCATCGACTACGACGGCGACGGCAAGGAGGACGGCCACGTCCTCGTCTACGCGCCGGGCCCGAACGGCGAACCGGCGGCGATCCTGCCCGACGACGACGACGGCGGCTTCACCATCCTGCCGTTCCCGCAGCTGGGCGACGACGATGTGGTGACCATCCTGCCCTATCCACTGCCGACCGACGACGGGGTGTTCACGATCCTGCCGTACCCGATGCCCGGCGACGGGCCGATCAACCTGGGCCAGGTGATGCACGTCGGCGTGGCCCTGAACGCCCTCGACGGCTGGTCGGTCTAGAGCACATTCCGCAAAAGTGGAGACCGGTTTCGCGATCAGAACGCGCTCAAACCCTTGATTTAGAGCCCTTTCATCCCGTTCAAAAGATTCCGTTTGAGCGGGAGAGGCTCTAGGGCGCGGAGAACTCCAGCACCTGCAGCGAGGCGGGCGCGGTGGGCGCGAGCAGCAGCCGCGCCTGCAACGTCCCCCGCTCGCAGGGATAGCGCACGGTCGCCGCGGTGGCCGTGTCGGTGACGATCGGCTCGGCGGCGCGGCAGGCCCCCAGCTTGGCCTTCAGCGCCGCCAGCTCGGCGTTGCGGTGCGCCGCGTCGCGGTCCAGCAGGACGTTCATCGCCAGGGACTCGCGTGCGGCGAGGACGTCGCCGGCCGCGTAGATCCGGGCTGCGGCCGCCGCCATGGCTTGCACCCCGGCGCTCGGCGGTGCGGTCCGAACGGGGAAAACCCCGGAATTCACCAGCGCGATGGCCGCCTCACGGACCACCAGCGAGGCGGGCGCGTAGGTCCGGTTGGCGAAGGCGAAGACGCCGATCCCCCGCTCGGGCAGCATCAGTACGTTGGAGCCATAGCCCGGCAGGCCGCCCGAATGGGTGAAGTGCGGCCCCAGCACGCAGTCGGCGTAGACGATGGTCCCCATGCCGTAGGCCCGCGCCCGGTCACAGCCGCCCGGCTCGGCGCGGGTGACCACCGCGGGGAAGTTCTGGCCGCGCACGATCTCGCGGATGCTGGACCGCTTCAGAATGCCGTCCTCCGGACCATCGCGCGGCGGCCAGGCCGCCAGCTCCCACGCCATGTAGCGGGCATAGTCGTTGGCGGTGGTCATCAGGCCGCCCATCGCTCCGAACGCGCCCGGGCCCAGCGAGGGCTCCTCCTTCCAGGACCCGTCCTCCCAACGGTAACCGACCGCCCGCCGCCCCGCCGGCGCCCGCGCCTGGTCGTAGCCGGTGGAGCTCATGCCCAGGGGCTTCAGGAACGACGTCTCGACATAGTCGGCGTAGTTGATCCCGGCGGCGTTGGTCACCACACGCCCGGCCAGGGCGTAGCCGAGGTTGGAGTATTCGAACGCCATTCCCGGGGCGCGCGAGAACGGCACGCCCGCCGCCACGAACCGCGAGAAATCCGCCTCCGGCATGGCCAGCTGCCGGTCGCCCCACGGGTCGTCGGTGACGAAACCCGCGGTGTGGGTGAGCAGATCCCGCACCGTGATCTTCGGACTGTCGGTGGTGGGGTATTTCAGCCGGGTCAGTTCGGGCACGACGGTCTCGGCCGGGGCGTCGAACCGCAGCCGGCCCTCGTCGCGCAGCTTCAGCGCCGCCAGGGCGGTGAAGTTCTTCGACATCGAGGCGATCCGGAAGACGGTGTCGGCCGTCACCGGCGCCTTGGTCTCAACATCCTGCACGCCGAGGGCGCGGACGTAGGCCAGCCGCCCATCCATGACGACGCCATAGACCAGTCCGGGTGCGTGCTGGTCGCGCATCCAGCCCTCGAACAGCGGGTCGATCTTGGCGAAGGCGGCCTTCTGGGCCTCGGTCTGGGCAAGCGCTGGCGCGGCCAGGCACCCGAGGCCGAGGGCCAGGGCGGCCAGGCGGTTGAGCTTCTGCATGGGGGATCCCGGCTGGATGGAGCGGCGATGCCAGCCGTGCGCGTCCGCGAAGTCAAGGTGGGCAAAATGGGTAGCTGGTGACAATCCCAAGGCCGCCGGGGGCCTAGTCAGGACGACGGCGCCGGCGCATGACCGGCGGGGGAGGAGACGTCATGAAGAACGCCCTTATCGGAACGCTGGCCGCCCTGGCCCTCGTCGGCAGCGCACGGGCCGCGCCCGACTTCGCTGACCGCCAGGATTTCGCCTTCGCCGACAAGGGCTTCGTCGGCACGCGGGCCGATCCCAAGATCCTGGCCGCGGACGGCCGTGTCGTGTGGGACCTGTCCGCCTACGACTTCCTGAAGGCGCCCGCGCCGGCCAGCGCCAACCCCAGTCTCTGGCGGCAGTCGGGCCTGCTGGCGAAACATGGCCTCTTCGAAGTGACCAAGGGCGTGTGGCAGGTCCGCGGTTTCGACATCTCGAACGCCACCTTCATCGCCGGCAAGTCGGGTTGGATCGTCATCGACCCCCTGACCTCGGCCGAGGCGGCCAAGGCGGCGCTCGACCTCGCCAACGAGAAGCTGGGCGCCCGGCCGGTGGTGGCGCTGATCTACACCCACAGCCACGCCGACCACTTCGGCGGCGCCCGGGGAATGGTCGCCCAGGCCGATGTCGACGCCGGCAAGGTGCAGGTGATCGCCCCCCAGGGCTTCCTCGAGCACGCGGTCAGCGAAAACATCATCGCCGGCCCGGCCATGGCGCGCCGCGCGACCTACCAGTTTGGCAGCTTTCTACCGAAGGGCCCGAGCGGCCAGCTCAGCTCCGGCATCGGCCCTGCGGTCAGTGCGGGGACGCAGACGCTAATCCCGCCGACCGTCGACATCGTCCGCACCGGCCAGGAACTGGTGGTCGATGGCGTGAGGCTGCAATTCCAGATCACGCCCGGCACGGAAGCGCCGGCCGAGATGAACATCTACCTGCCCGACCTGAAGGCCCTGTGCCTGGCCGAGAACGCCAACGCCAGCCTTCACAACGTCCTGACGCCCCGCGGCGCGCTGGTCCGCGACGCCAAGGCCTGGGCCGACTATCTCTCGGAATCCATCCGCCTTTTCGGCGACAAGACGGACGTGGTGTTCACTAGCCACGCCTGGCCGCGCTGGGGCCGGCCGGTGATCGCCGAGTACCTGGAGAAGCACCGCGACCTCTACAAATACCTGCACGATCAGTCGGTGCGGCTGATGAACGACGGCTACCTGCCCAACGAGATCGCCAACCGTCTGAAGCTGCCCGAGGCGCTGGACAGCGAGTGGTACAACCGCGGTTACTACGGCACGCTGAGCTTCAATTCCCGCGCGGTCTACCAGCGCTACATGGGCTGGTATGACGCCAACCCGGTCCACCTTGCCCCGCTGGAGCCGGCGGACGAGGCGGCCCGCTACGTCACCTTGATGGGTGGGGCGGACAAGGTGCTGGCGACCGCCCGCGAGGCCTATGGGAAGGGTGACGACCGCTGGGCCGGCGAGCTCGCCAACCGATTGGTGATGGCCGACGCCGCCAACACGGCCGCACGCCAGCTCCTTGCCCAGGTCTACGAGCGCCAGGGCGCGGGGGCTGAGAGCGCGATCTGGCGCAACATGTACCTTGCGGGCGCCCAGGAGTTGCGGGACGGCGTGAAGCCCTCGCCAGCCGGCGCCGCGGCGCTGGAGATGGTGCGCAACACGCCCACGCCGATGCTGCTGGAGCTGCTGGCCGTGCGCCTCGACCCGGAGAAGGCCAAGGACGCTGCCCTGAGTGTCGATCTCGTCTTCCCCGACCGCAAGGAGCGGTTCCGCGTCCGTCTCAAGCACGCAGTCTTGACGCACGAGGCCGATCCGACCGGGCCGGCCGACGCGGTCTACACCCTGCCGCGGGCTCAGTTCCTCGGCGGGGCGCTGATGGGCGCCGACCTCTCCAAGGCCGCCACCTCGGGCGATCCGGGCGCGCTCAATCGCCTGCTCGGCTACCTGAGCGCGCCCCGCGCCAACTTCCCGATCGTGACGCGGTAGTCGCCGGCTCAGGCGAATCCCGGGGCGCCGGCCAGGTGCTCGAAGCCGGCCACGGCGGTCACGTCCGGCAGCCGGGCGATGCGGCCGACCTGCGCCCACTGGCCCTCGGGCACTTCCTCGACGATGCAGGAGGTTACAACGGGGCGTGGGTCCGCCGGCGCTGCGGCCTCCGCGGCGGCCTGCAGCGTCTCGGCGAACCTGGCCTTGCGCGCGCCATCCAGCACGCCGGTGCTGACGGCCCAGCGCACGAAGACGCCCCGCAGCCGGCGGTCCGACGGCTCGCCCGCGGAATAGGCGTGACCAGGCGCCAGCTCCTGAATCAGGACCAGGGCGCGGGCGCGGCTCTGGGGGCGGTCCGGCACCGACTCCGCCACACAGGCGGCCTCGGTGAGGGCGGCGGCAAACTTGTCCCGGGCGGCGGCGTCGAAGGCGCCGGCGGTCAGCGTCACGTGCATCAATGGCATGTCAGGTCCTCCTGAGCGTCAGCATCAGGCAGGCTGCTGGCGGGAGGAATTGACCGAAACGACATAATCATTGCTATTCTGGCCAGATGATCGGCCTGGACGTCATCGTGCCCCCGGGCGGCAGCGCCGCCGCGCTCGGCATCACCGTGGACGTGACGGAGGCCGTAAACCGGCTTGCCGAGCGGCCGGTCTTCGACCTGCGCTTCCTGGGCGTCCGCGCGGGCGAACAGGTCCGCGGCGGCGTGACCGCGCCCACGATCCCGCTGTCCGACGCCCGCCCGGCCCGTGATCTGGTGGTGGTGCTCGGCACGGGCGCCGGAGACCAGCCCGCCCTCGAGACGTTGCTGGCCACAGCCGACTCCGCCGCGATCGCCGACTGGATCGCCGCGGCGGCCGGCGCGGGCGCGGCCGTGGCCGCTTCCTGTACGGCGGCGTTCTTCCTTGGCGCGGCGGGGCTGCTCGACGGCCGGCGATGCACCACCACCTGGTGGCTTGTGCCCTGGCTTGCTCGACGCCATCCGCGGTGCGACGCGCGGGCCGACGCCATGGTGGTCGAGGACAGCGGCGTCTGGACCGCAGGCGCCTCGTTCGCCCACATGGACCTCATGCTGACCCTGGTGGCGCGGCACGGCGGCCCTGCGCTGGCGGACGAGGTCGCCCGCCGGCTGGTGGTGGACGAACGCACGTCCCAGGCCCGCTATGTCGCCCCGTCGCACCTCGCCGCCAGCGATCCCATGGCGCGGGGCCTGGAGGCCTATGTGCGGGAGCGCCTGCCGGCGTCAGCGACGCTGGACGAGATCGCCGATGCGCTAGGGGTCAGCGTCCGCACGCTGGCGCGCCGCGTCCGGGCCTCGACGGGCCTCGCGCCCATGAAGTTCGTGCAGAAGATCCGCCTGGATACGGCCCTGCATCTCCTGCAGACGACCCGCCTGCCGCACGATGAGATCGCCGCGCGGGTGGGCTTCGCCGACCCGGTGGCGCTGTACCGCCTCGTCCGCCGCCAGACCGGCCACGCCCCCAGTAGCTTCCGCCGCGCGGACGCCTGATCGGCGGACCGCGGCGTAGCGTTGAGGCGACCGAGGCGCCGGAAGCTACTCCGCAGCCATCGCGGGCGCGCCAGCGGCCTCGGCCCGCGCCGGGACGGGCAGGGTGTTGCCCGCCGCCTTGGCCCGCTTCTCGCCCTTCTCGATTTCCTTCAAGAGGTCGTGGACGTAGATGCCGAAGTCCACCTGGATCGTGTGCCGGGCCGACTTGTAGTAGGGGCCGAGGTGCAGCGCCTCGTCGGCGGCGGTCACCTGGCGCATCTCGTCCGCCGGCGGCGGGCGGTACTTTCCGACCAGGTAGGCGCCGGCCAGCTTCGCCTGCTGCTCCGCGAAGTTCACCAGGGTCGGCAGCGGCTGGGCGAGGCCCATAAAGAACAGGTTCGGCACGCCCGGCTGCATCATCCGCTTGAACAGCGGGAAGCGGTGTTCGGCGTCGGGCAGCAGAGCCGGGTCGGTGAAGAAGGGGAAGCTGATCTTGTAGCCGGTGGCGTAGACGATCACGTCCACGTCCTCGACGCTGCCGTCCTCGAACTTCACCTGCTTCCCCATCAGCTCGGCGATGTTCGGCTTGAACTTCACGTCGCCGCAGCCCGCGCGGGTCAGGAATTCGCCCGAGACCGAGGGGTGCGCCTCCAGCGGCTCGTGGTCGGGCTTGGGAAGGCCGTAGTCCTCCATCCGGCCGACCGCGCGCTTGATCTTCTTGCGCGCCAGGGCCAGGCCCAGCTTGCGCGGCATCCAGTGCGGCATGGACGCCTTGTCCGCCACCTTGCCGTCCATGTACTTCGGCAGCACCCAGACGCCCCGCCGGGCGGCGACCCAGAGGTTCCTGGCGATCGGCTTCTGCGACAGCTCGGAGGCCACATCCATGGCCGAGTTGCCCATGCCGACGACGACAACGTTCTTGCCGCGCATGTCCACCGGATCGAACGGCGTGCGGTAGCTGTGGACGTGGAAGTGTGGCCCGTCGAAGTGGCCGGGATATTCCGGCGTCCGCGGGTCCCAGTGGTGGCCGTTGCAGACGAACAGCACGTCGTAGAGGCGCGTCTCGCCGGTCGACAGCTTCACCCGCCACAGCCCGTCGGCCGTCCGCTCGGCGTGCTCGACGGCGGTGTTGAAGGTGATCCGTTTCCTGAGGTCGAAGTGGTCCACGTAGTCGTGGAAATACTGCAGCAGCTGGCGGTGGTGCGGAAAGTCGGGCCAGTCGGCCGGCACGGGATAGTCCTCGAACGCGAGGCGCCACTTCGAGGTGTCGATGTGCAGGCTCTCGTAACAGGCCGACTTGCCGTTCGGGTTGTTGAAGTACCAGTTGCCGCCGATGTCGTCCGACATCTCGAAGCAGTCGAACGGCACGCCCAGATCCTGCAGCCGCTTGGCCGTGGTGAAGCCGGAACACCCGGCGCCGATAATGCAGGCCTTGGGCAAGGCGGCCATGACGCTTCCTCCTGAACTCGTTGCCCAGCAGCCTGACGCCTTGCCGTCACGTCCGCCAAGGGATGAGGCCACTGCGACGCCACTGGACCGTGACAGCGCGGCCGTGAGCCGCTATGCATCGACCACCATGAGCCGCCGGTCGCCCCAAGCCCTTGAGGTAGCCGCCCCCCGCGCGGGGGGTTGCGAGGCCATGCGCGGCTGATCCGCCGCCGGCCCCGACGATCCCCCGCAGTCCCTGCGGATGGATCGGCCAGGCTCTTTCTCCATCCGCGCCCAAGCCCGATGGAGACCTCTATGACCACCCCCTGGAACGATCGCTTCAGTCATCGGATGGCGCGCGTGCGCGCGTCCGAGATCCGGGAGCTGCTCAAGCTCCTGGACCAACCCGACATCATCTCGTTCGCCGGCGGTATCCCCGACCCGGCGCTGTTTCCGGCCGAGCGCATCGCCGGGACCTACGCCGAGGTGCTGGCCGGGGCCGGGCCGCAGGCGCTGCAGTATTCGGTCAGCGAGGGGCTGCCTGAGCTGCGCCGCTGGATCGCCGCGCGTATGACCGCAGGCGGCGCGCCGTGCGACGAGGGGAACATCCTGATCACCGCCGGCTCGCAGCAGGCGCTGGACCTGATCGGCAAGCTGTTCCTTAGCCCGGGCGACACGGTGCTGGCCGAGCGGCCGACTTACCTGGGCGCGCTGGGCGCCTTCAACGCCTACGAGCCGTCGTACGCCGACCTCGCGCAACCGCCGCCGGCCGGGACGAAGCTGGCCTATGTGGTGCCCGATTTCGCCAACCCCTCGGGCCGCACCCTGACCCGCGCCGAGCGCACGGCCCTGCTCGACATGGCTCACGAACGCGACCTCGTGGTGGTCGAGGACGCCGCCTACCGCGACCTGCGCTTCGCGGGCGCGGCTGAGCCATCCATCCTGGCGCTCGACATCGCCCGCACGGGTTCGATCGAGGGCGCGCGCACGCTTTACTGCGGCACCTTCTCCAAGACCCTGTCGCCGGCCCTTCGACTCGGCTGGGTCTGCGCGCCGCGGGCGGTGATCGACCGGCTGGTGCTGCTGAAACAGGGGGCCGACCTGCACGTCTCCACCATCAACCAGATGGTCGCCGCCCGGGTGGTGGCCGAGGGATGGGACGCGCACCTGGAGCGCCTGCGCGCCGCGGGCCGCGATCGTGCGTCCGCCATGCAGACCGCGCTCGCCCGGCACATGCCCATGGGCGTCACCTGGACCCGGCCGCAGGGCGGAATGTTCGTGTGGGTGGAGCTGCCGCACGGCTTCGACGGGGCGGCGTTGCTGGAGGCGGCCCTGGCCGAGGAGCGCGTGGCCTTCGTGCCCGGCGCGCCGTTCTTCGCGGTGGAGCCCGACGCGGCGACCTTGCGCCTCAGCTATTCGCTGCCGCCGCTCGACGCTATCGATGAGGGGATCCGCCGCCTCGCCCGGGCCATCGACGCGCGGATGGCCCACGGCTCGCCACGGGCCAGGGCCAGCTAGCGATCGGGCGCGACTTGCCGCATGGAGTAGCCATGGCGAAGCCTGCGGACACCCTGGACGGCGCGTACGACTACATCGTGGTCGGGGCGGGCTCGGCCGGCTGCGTGCTGGCCAACCGCCTCTCCGCGAACCCCGCCAATCGGGTGCTCGTGCTGGAGGCGGGGGGCAAGGACGACTGGGTCTGGTTCCACGTGCCGGTCGGCTACCTCTTCGCCATCGGCAATCCGCGCTCGGACTGGTTGTTCGAGACCGAGGCCGAGCCGGGCCTAAATGGCCGGGCTCTGAAGTATCCGCGGGGCAAGGTGGTCGGCGGCTCGTCGGCCATCAACGCCATGATCTCCATGCGCGGCCAGGCGGCCGACTACGACCACTGGCGCCAGCTCGGCCTCGCCGGCTGGGGCTGGGACGACGTGCGGCCGGTGTTCCGCCGCCTCGACGACCACTTCCTGGGCGAGGGCGAGCACCACGGCGTTGGCGGCGAATGGCGCGTGGAGGCGCCGCGCGTGCGCTGGGCCGTGCTGGACGCCATCGCCAAGGCGGCCAACGAGATGGGCGTGCCCTCGACGCCCGATTTCAATACGGGCGACAACACGGGCGTCGGCCCGTTTCATGTGAACCAGCGCCGGGGCCTGCGGTGGTCGGCGGCGCGGGCCTTTCTGACCCCCGCCCTGAAGCGTCCGAACCTGCGCCTGGAGACCGGCGTGACGGTGGAGCGGGTGCTGTTCGACGGCCGACGCGCGGTCGGCGTCCGCTTCCGGCGGGGCGGGCAGGTGATCGAGGCGCGGGCGCGGGGCGAAGTGATCCTGTCGGCCGGCTCGCTGGGCTCGACCCAGATCCTCCAACTCTCGGGCGTCGGGCCCGGCGATCTGCTGGCTGGGCACGGGGTGCCGGTAGTGCTGGATCGGCCCGGCGTCGGCCGCAACTTGCAGGATCACCTGCAGCAGCGGGCGATCTACAAGGTCTCGGGCGTGCCGACTCTCAACGTCATGTACCGCTCGCTGGTCCGGCGCGGGCTGATGGGCCTGGAATACGCGCTCTTCCGCACCGGCCCGCTGACCATGGCGCCCAGCCAGCTCGGCATCTTCACCACCTCGTCGCCCGAGCATGAGCGGCCGAACATCCAGTTCCACGTTCAGCCCCTGTCGCTGGACCGGTTCGGTGAGCCGCTTCATCCGTTCCCGGCGGTGACGGTGGCGGCCTGCAACCTGCGCCCCACCTCACGTGGGGAGGTGCGGCTGCGTTCGGCCGACCCGACGGCCGCGCCGGTGATCGCACCGAACTACCTGGCTACCGAGGCGGACCGCCGCGTGGCCGCCGACGCCATCCGCGTCACTCGCCGTCTGATGCGCCAACCGGCGCTCGCTGCCTATCGTCCGGAGGAGTACCTGCCGGGCCCCTCCGTCGGCGACGATGACGCCTCGCTCGCCTGGGCCGCCGGCGACATCGGCACGACGATCTTCCATCCCGTCGGCACGGCGAAGATGGGGCTTGCCTCCGACCCCATGGCGGTGACGGACGCGCGCCTGCGCGTGATGGGCCTAGAAGGGTTGCGGGTCATCGACGCCTCGGTGATGCCGACGATCACGTCGGGCAACACCAACACCCCCACGATCATGATCGCGGAGCGCGGCGCCGGCTTCGTGCTGGAAGACGCCCGCTAGAGCCTACCCCGTTCAAACGGACTCGTTGGAACGGGATGAAGGGGCTCTAGATCAAAGGTTTGAGCGCGTTCTGATCGCAAAACCGGTCTCAACTTTTGCGGAACGCGCGCTAGTCGCCGCCCTCAGGCGCTGGTCAGACCAGCGCCCCGTGGCAGTGCTTGAACTTCTTGCCCGAACCACAGGGGCAGGGGGCGTTGCGGCCCGTGTCTTCCCAGCCGTCGGGCAGCGAGGTCACCGGCAGGGCCGCGCGCTGCTCGGCCGCCACGTTGTCGGGCGTCCAGCCATGCTCGGCCTCGTTCTCGCCCGTGAACGGGTCGAGGTGCACCTCGAAGGTCGGCTGCGTCGGCGGGGGCGGCGGCTCCTCGAACTGGAACTCCACCGTCATCAGCCACCGGGTGACATTCTGGCGGAGGTCGACGAGCAGCTTCTCGAACAGCGAGAAGGCCTCGGTCTTGAACTCGTTCAGCGGATCGCGCTGGCCGTAGCCCCGCAGGCCGATCACGGTCCGCAGGTGGTCGATGTGCATCAGGTGCTCGCGCCACTGGGCGTCGATGGTCTGGAGCAGGAAGCTCTTCTCGACATTGCGCATGTGGTCGCCCACCAGCGCATTGCGCTCGGTCGCCCGGGCGTCCGCCGCCTGGACGATGCGCTCCTCCATCTCCTCGTTGGCGATGCCTTCCTCGGCCGCCCAGTCGGCGAGTGGGAGTTGCAGGCCCAGCATGTGCTGCACCTGCGCGTCGAGGCCCTCGATGTCCCACTGTTCGGCGTAGGCCTTGGGCGGGAGGTGCCGGTTCACGAGGTCGGAAATGGTGTCGACCCGGAACTCGCGGATGATCTCCTGGAGGTCTTCAGCCTCCATGAACTCCTGGCGCTGCTCGAAGACGGCCTTGCGCTGGTCGTTGATGACGTCGTCGTACTTCAGCAGGTTCTTGCGGATCTCATAGTTCCGCTGCTCGACGCGCTTCTGGGCGGTGGCGATGGCGCTGTTCAGCCACTTGTGGGTGATGGCCTCGCCTTCCTGGACGCCGAAGGTGCGCATGATCGAGTCCAGGCGCTCGCCGGCGAAGATGCGCAGCAGGTCGTCCTCGCACGAGAGGAAGAACTTCGAATGGCCGGGGTCGCCCTGGCGGCCCGTCCGGCCGCGGAGCTGGTTGTCGATCCGGCGGCTCTCGTGGCGCTCGGTGCCCAGCACGAAAAGGCCGCCCGCGGCCAGCGCCTGCTCCTTCAGGTCTTTGATCTCGGCCTCGATCTCGGCCTTCTTGTCCAGCGCCTGCTGGGGCGTGACTTCGATGCCCAGGCCCCGCTGCTCGTCGCGCCACTTGGCGAGGCGCATGTCCACGTTGCCGCCGAGCTGGATGTCGGTGCCGCGGCCGGCCATGTTGGTGGCGATCGTCACCGCGCCGGGCACGCCGGCGTCGGCCACGATCCCGGCTTCCTGTTCATGGAAGCGGGCGTTCAGCACGTTGTGCGGGATGCCGCGGATGGTCTTGCCGTCCTTCTCGAAGGTGTGCGCCTTCAGGAGCTCGGACAGCTGCTCGGATTTCTCGATGGTGACGGTGCCCACCAGGATCGGCTGGCCGCGGGTGTAGCAGTCGACGATCTGGGTGATGATGGCCGCGTTCTTCTCGGCGGCGGTGCGATAGACCTCGTCATCGTCGTCGATGCGCTTGACCGGCCGGTTCGTCGGGATCTCGGCCACGTCCATCTTGTAGATGTCCATGAACTCCTGGGCCTCGGTGGCGGCCGTGCCGGTCATGCCCGAGAGCTTGGAGTAGAGGCGGAAGTAGTTCTGGATGGTCACCGAGGCCAGGGTCTGGTTCTCGGGCTGGACCGTGGCGCCTTCCTTGGCCTCGATGGCCTGGTGCAGGCCTTCGGACAGGCGGCGGCCGTGCATCATGCGGCCGGTGAACTCGTCGATCAGGATCACCTCGCCGGCGCGGACGATGTAGTCCTTGTCGCGCACGTAGATCACGTTGGCGCGCAGCGCCTGGTTCACGTGGTGCACGACCGAGATGTTGGCCGGGTCGTAAAGACCCGCGGAATCCTCGGCCAGGTGACCGGCCTCGGCCAGCATCTCCTCGACCTTCTCGGAGCCGTACTCGGTCAGGATGACCTGGCGCTGCTTCTCGTCGAAGTCGTAGGTGGTCTTGTCCTGGATCAGGTCTTTGATGACCAGGTCGATGGTCCGGTAGAAGTCGGAGCGGTCCTCGGTGGGGCCCGAGATGATCAGCGGCGTGCGCGCCTCGTCGATCAGGATCGAGTCCACCTCGTCGACGATCACGAAGTTGTGGCCCCGCTGGACCATCTCCGCGACGTCATAGACCAGGTTGTCCCGCAGATAGTCGAAGCCGAACTCGTTGTTCGTGCCGTAGGTGATGTCGCTCTGGTAGGCGGCCTGCCGCTGGGCCTGGCTGAGGCCGTGGACGATGACCCCGACCGAGAGGCCGAGGAAGCGATAGACCTGGCCCATCCACTCGCTGTCGCGCTGGGCGAGGTAGTCGTTGACGGTGATGACGTGCACGCCCTTGCCGGACAGGGCGTTCAGGTAGGTCGGCGCCGTGGCGACCAGGGTCTTGCCTTCGCCGGTCCGCATCTCGGCGATGCCGCCCTTGTGCAGGATCATCCCGCCGACGAGCTGCACGTCGTAGTGCCGCTGACCCAGCACCCGCCGGGACGCCTCGCGCACCACGGCGAACGCCTCGTCAAGCAGGTCGTCGAGACTGGCGCCCTTGGCGATCCGGTCCTTGAACTCCTGGGTCTTGGCGCGGAGCTGCTCGTCGGACAGCGCCTGCATCTGCGGCTCGAGCGCCGTGATCTTGCCGACGCGGGCCATGTAGGCCTTGACCTTGCGGTCGTTAGAGGAGCCGAAAAACCGTTGGAAAATGCTCAAGGGAAGTGTCCGTAAGGCGGCGATGGGCCCTTCGCCCGCCAATCAGAAGGCGCTCTTTTGGGGCGTGGGTGACTTAAGGACTGGCCCTCTCCAAGTCAACGCGGCGCCCGTGCCAAGGCTTGACCGCTCGCCCCACACGCGTACCGTTCCCTCACTATGAAGGCTTGAGGCACGCATAAGCGCCGCGGAAACGCCGGCCTGCCCAACGCGCCGGCGAACGGCGCGATCCCATCCTCACGCATTGATCCTCATGTCAGGGGCCTTCATGCCGTCCGACACCACGCCGCCGCGCGACGCGACCAACCGCTATGGCACGATCGCGGCCGAGATCTACGACCTCGACAAGCCGTACTTCACCCTACCCGACACCCGCTTCCACCTGGAGCGGTTCGCAGGCTTCGACCGTCCGATCCTGGAGCCGGCCTGCGGCTCGGGGCGGACCCTCGTGCCGTTCCTGCAGGCGGGACTCGATGTCGCCGGCTTCGATCCCAGCCACGAGATGCTCGACCGCTGCCGGGCGCGCTGCGCCGATGCAGGGCTGAGTCCCGACCTGTCCCTGCAGCGGTTCGAAAGCTTCGCCTACGACCGCCGCTTCGGCGCGATCCTCGTGCCGGTGGGCTCGTTCACCCTGGTCGACGACTTCGCCGTCGCTGCCGACGTCCTGCGACGCTTCCATGACCACCTCGAGCCGGGCGGCGTGCTGATCCTTGACCTCCAGGGGCTCGCGTTCCTCGCCACCCAGGTCCAGGACCGCCGACGCTGGACCTCCCCCGGCGGCGACCTGCTCACCCTGCAGGGCGAGCGCACCGTCACCGACTGGTTCCGCCAGCGCGCCGAGACGGTCTACCGCTACGAACGCTGGCGGGACGGTGTCCTGGTCGAGAGCCAGATCGACGTGATGGCCCAGCGGTTCTGGGGGCTGGAGGAATTCCGCATGGCGCTGGCGGCTGTCGGCTTCGCCGACATCTCCGTCTGCGGAGGCTACGATCGCGCGCGCGGACCACGTCCGTCCGACCGGGTCTGGACCTTCGAGGCGCGGCGCGGCTGATCGGATCGGGGCGGTGGGGCCTTGCCACCTGCCTCGACGCGGCCTTCTCTACGGGCGAGCCAGGGGAGCCGCCCACCCGTGCTGTCATCGACGTCCCTTTCGGAAGCCGAAGACCTGCTGCGCGCCATCCTGGATTCGTCCGACGTGCTGTCCGGCGTGTTCGAGCTGGAGGCGGACGACTACCGCTACGCTGCGGTCAACCGCGCCACCGCCGCCTTCTATCGCCGCGCGCCCGAGCAGATGGTCGGTCGCAGCGGCCGCGACCTTGGCCTGACGCCGGAACAGATCGCCGGGCGCATGGAAGTGCTGTGGGAATGCTGGCGCACACGCAGTCCGCGTCGGCGCGAGTACCGGTTCGAGCACGACGGGGTGGCCGGCTGGTTCCTGGGCAGCTTCGCGCCGCTCAAGGGCGAGCGGCCGCGCGTCGGCTTCGTGCTCATCGACGTCACCCGGCAGAAGCTGGCCGAGGAGGCGGCGGCCGACCATCGGCGCAAGCTGGAGGTGGCGCTCGACGCCACAGAACTCGGCCTGTGGGAGTACGACATCGCCCATGACCGGATCCTCTGGGATCCCCGTATGCGGGCCCTGTTCGGCCTTGCCGCGGACACCCCCATCGACCTCGCCCTCTATGACGCCCTGCTCCATCCCGAGGATAGGGCGGCGGTGAGGGCGGCCTACACCGCCGCGCTCCAGGGCGAGGGCCAGGGGCGCTACCAGGTCACCCATCGCAACGCCGACGGGTCGCGCTGGCTGCGCGGCTCGTGCCAGGTGATCTTCGGCGAGGAGGGGCGGCCGGAGCGCATCCTCGGCACATGCCGCGACATCACGGCCGAGGTCGCCGCCCGCGAGCAGGAAGGCCTGCTGATCGCCGAGCTGAACCACCGCGTGAAGAACAACCTCGCCACGGTGCAGTCCATCGCCGTGCAGACCGCCCGCTCGGCGCCCAGCCTGCGCGGGTTCCTCGACACGTTCGAAGGACGGATCGTCGCCCTGGCGCGGACCCACGACGTCCTCACCGCCCGCGCCTGGTGCGATGCGGACCTCGCCGAGGTGATCGCCCGCGAGACGGTGGCCTACGGCGATCGGGTGCGGCTTCAGGGACCGCCCGTGCCGCTGTCCTCGCACCAGGCCCTGGCTCTCGGCCTGATCGTCCACGAGCTGTCCACCAACGCGGCCAAGTACGGCGCCCTCAGCGTTCCCGCCGGGTCCATCGACATCCGCTGGACGGCCGACGACGCGGGGGCCGAGGTGGCGTGGGACGAGGCAGGCGGCCCGCCCTGCGCCGCGCCCCAGACCCTGGGTTTCGGCACGCGGCTGATGACCAAGCTCGCCCGCGGGGACCTCGGGGGCGATATCGCCTTCGACTATCCGTCCCGCGGCCTGGCCGTACGACTGCGCTGCGGACCGCGGGCGTCGACCTTCTCGCCATAACGCCGGTATTGCGGCAGACTTCCTCCCGAGGACACCGGACGCAGACCCGGGCCTTGGGAGGAAGGCCGATGAGGAACGAGGCCGTGCGCTTCGCGGTCAATTTCGCCATTCTGACCGCCCACCGGCTGGGCGAGCCGCGCGTGCTCGAACTGTCTCCGCGCCAGCTGGAGGAGCTCCGCCAGTCGTCCGACGCCCGTGACTGGAGCTTCGGGGTCACGACGCGCTACCGGGACCTGCGGGTCGCCGAGGATGCCGGCTCGGAGGGGCGCGTGCTCGCCTGGGACCGCGCCCGGGAGACCGAGATGGCGCAGAGAATCCCCTGGCCCGGTCGCGGCCGGCTCCGCTGACGTAAAGCCAGCGTCCGACCGATCATGAAAAAGGGCGGCGCCGAAGCGCCGCCCTTCGAAATCACATGCGTGACTGGACTTGCCAGAGGTCAGTAGACCTCGAACAGGCCCGCGCCGCCCCGCCGAAATCGCGATCAGCGATTTCGGCTAATCTGAGTGATGGGCGGCGTGACCAGTCCGGTTCGAGGTCAGTAGACCTCGAACAGGCCTGCGCCGCCCATGCCGCCGCCGATGCACATGGAGACCACCACGTGCTTGGCGCCGCGGCGCTTGCCTTCCTGCAGCACGTGGCCCGCGAGGCGCGCGCCGGTCATGCCGAAGGGGTGGCCGATGGCGATGGAGCCACCGTTGACGTTGTACTTCGCCGGGTCGATGCCCAGCTTGTCGCGGCTGTAGAGGCACTGGCTGGCGAAGGCCTCGTTCAGTTCCCACAGGTCGATGTCGTCGACCTTCAGGCCGTGACGCTCGAGCAGGCGCGGGATCGCGAAGACCGGGCCGATGCCCATTTCGTCGGGCTCGCAGCCGGCGACGGCCCAGCCCTTGAAGACGCCCAGCGGCTTCAGGCCCCGGCGCTCGGCTTCCTTGCCTTCCATCAGCACCACGGCGGCGGCGCCGTCCGAGAGCTGGCTGGCGTTGCCGGCGGTGATGAACTTGCCCGGGCCCTTGACCGGCTCGAGCTTCTGAAGGCCTTCCAGGGTGGTGTCGGGACGATTGCACTCGTCCTTGGTCACCGTGTAGTCGACGATGGATTCTTCCTTCGTCTCCTTGTTCACGACCTTCATCTTGGTCTGCATCGGGACGATCTCGTCCGCGAACTTGTTGGCCTGCTGGGCGGCGGCCATGCGGCGCTGGCTCTCCAGCGAATACTCGTCCTGGGACTCGCGGCTGACATTGTAGCGCTCGGCCACGATGTCGGCGGTGTCGATCATCGGCATGAAGATCGCCGGATACATCTCGGTCAGGCGCGGGTCGAAGTTGCCCTGGCCCTGACCGGGGTTCGGGATCGAGATCGACTCGACGCCGCCCGCCACGGCCGCCGAGGCGCCGTCGTTGCGGATGAAGTTGGCGGCCATGGCGATGGTCTGCAGGCCCGACGAGCAGAAGCGGTTGACGGTGACGCCCGAAGTGGTGATCGGCAGGCCGGCCAGCAGGGCCGCCTGGCGACCGACGTTGCCGCCGCCGTGGGCGACGTTGCCCATGAATACGTCCTCGACGTCGGCCGGGTCGATGCCCGACTTGCCGACCGCGTGCTTCACGGCGTGGGCGGCCATCGAGACGGTGGGGGTCATGTTGAACCCGCCCCGGCCCGACTTGGCCAGGCCCGTGCGGGCGTAGGAAACGACAACGGCTTCGCGCATTTGAAATGATCCTCCAGGCAATGCTTTTTTGAGGGTCCGGTCGGCCCCTGAACTCTCGACGGCATTCTTTTGCATCCCGTGAGGGAAATGGCTAGGGACGGGCGGCGCCCGCCTGGCGCTTTCGCCCCTCCGCCGGAGACCCGCATTGGCCCCAGCGCTCTTCCGCATCGCCGGTATCGTCTTCGCGCTGGGTCTCGGCCTGGCCGCGTGCGACCGCGGCGGCGGCGGGGACGGTCCGCCCGAGCGCGGAGACCGGGCGGTGGCCAAGGTCGACGGCAAGACGGTCTGGGTCTCGGACGTGAAGCGCGAGGCGGTCGCCCAGGGGCTGATCGGCGAAGGCGAGCCGCTGGACCCGTCGTCCGACCTCTTCCGCCAGATGATGGACGAGGTCATCGACCAGAAGCTGCTGGCCGCCGAGGCCGTGCGCCGCAAGCTGGACAAGGACCCCGTGGCCGAGCGCCGGCTGGCCGCCGCCCGCGACCGGGTTCTGGGCGACATGCTGGTCGAGCGGACCGTCGCCGACGCGGTCACCGAGGACAACATCAAGGGGCTGTACGAGGAACAGCAGAAGCTGGCCCGGACCTCGATGGAGATCCGCGCCCGCCAGATCGTCCTCGCCACCGCCGCCGAGGCCGAACAGGTCAAGAAGCTGCTGGCGGCCGGCGCGTCTTTCGAGGCCCTGGCCATGGAGCGCTCGCGCGATGCGGCCACCCGCTTCAACGGCGGCGACCTCGGCTACTTCACCACCGACGTGATGCCCGAGGCCTATGAGGCGGCGCTGAACGGCGCCCGGGTCGGCCAGCTGGTGGGCCCGATCCCGGTGGAGGGCGGTGTAGCGCTCGTGCGCGTCGAGGACGTGCGCCAGGAGCAACCGATCGCCCTCGAGGCCGCCCGGCCGCAGATCGTCCGCTTCCTCACTTACGACCGCATCCGCGACCTGCTGGAGCGCCTGCGCGCGAAGGCCAAGGTCGAGACCCTGATCAAACCCGAGGCCGGCGCGCCGAAGGCCGTTCCGCCGGCCGACGCGCCCAAGGCCGCGCCGTCCCAGACCACGCCACCACCCGCCAAGGCGGCGACGCCCCAAGCGAAGGGAGCCACCTGATGAGCCGCAAGCCGACCAAGACCGCGGCCCCCAAAGCCGCCAAGTCCGGGGCCAAGCCCGTCGAGGTGGTGGGCCATACCATCGAGCGGGCGCTGGACCCGCTGGCCAGCGCCCTGAAGCGGGCGGCGCTGAAGCGCGCCGACAAGTCCGCGCGGGCGTTCGACGACGCGGCCGCGACCCCCGCGGCCAAGGTCGACAAGGCGGCTATGCCGGTCTCGCCCCTGGCCGTGCCGTTCCCCCGCATGAAGCCCATCAAGGGTCTGGTCATGGCGACGGGACGCGCCGGCTTCTACAAGCATGAGCGCGACGACCTGCTGGTGATGAGCTTCCCGGAAGGGGCCAGCTGCGCCGGCGTCTTCACCCGGCACGGTGTCGGATCGGCGCCGGTGGACTGGTGCAAGCGCCACCTGGAAGCCACCAAGGGCGAAGGCGTTAAGGCGCTGGTCGTCAACGCCGGCTGCGCCAATTCCTTCACCGGTCGTCCGGGCGCCGACGCGGTGCGGCGCGTGGCCTCGGCCGTGGGCAAGCGGTTCGACTGCCGGCAGCGCGACGTCATGGTCGCTTCGACCGGGGTCATCGGCGTGCTGCTGGACGACGCCAAGATCGTCGCGCGGCTGCCGGATCTCGAAGCCCGTCTCGCCGAGGACAACTGGGGCGGCGCGGCCCGGGCGATCATGACCACCGACACCTTCCCGAAGGGCGCCTATGCCGAGGCGAAGATCGACGGGGTGACGGTCCGGATCGGCGGGATCTGCAAGGGTTCGGGCATGATCGCGCCCGACATGGCGACCATGCTGGCCTTCGTGGTCACAGACGCGGCGATCTCGCCGGGCGCGCTGCAGGCGCTGTGCAACCTCTACACCCGCAACACCTTCAACGCGGTGACGGTAGACGGCGACCGCTCGACCAACGACACCCTGCTGCTGTTCGCCACCGGCCAGTCTGGCGCGCCGAGAATCAGCCGCGCGGGCGACAAGCGCCTCGCCGACTTCCGCGACAAGCTGGAACAGGTTCTGCTCAATCTGGCCCACCAGCTCGTGCGCGACGGGGAGGGGGCGACCAAGTTCATCAAGATCACGGTGACGGGCGCGGAAACCGCCGCCTCGGCGCGCAAGATCGCCAAGTCGGTCGCCGACAGCCCGCTGGTGAAGACCGCCTTCGCCGGCGAGGACGCCAACTGGGGCCGCATCGTCATGGCGGTGGGCAAGGCCGACGAACCGGTGGACCGCGACTCCATGAGCGTGAAGTTCGGGCCCCACTGGGCGGCCCAGGACGGCCTCATCGCCAAGAGCTACGACGAGGCCAAGATGAGCGCCTACATGAAGAAGCAGGAGCTGGAGGTCACCGTCGACGTCGGCGTCGGCCGCGCCAGCTCCACCGTCTGGACCTGCGATCTCACCAAGCGGTACGTCGAGATCAACGGCGACTATCGATCCTGATCCAGGGCGGCGCCCAGTCAGGAGGCGCGCCCAGCCGATAGTTGGCGTAGCGCTTGTCGAATACCGGGCCGTAGAAGGGGTCGGCGTCCAGCACCGGGCCCCAGCGGTCGCGCATCACCTGCACCTCGCGCTGGAACCGGGCCGCGGCCTCCGGGGCCAGGTCCGAGCCGCGGCTGGCGCTCTCGTGGTGGTAGAGGGCGGCGTGCGGCGTCCAGACGATGTCGTAGCCGGCGGCCCGCACCTTCAGGCACAGGTCGACGTCGTTGAACGCCACGGCCAGGCCCGCCTCGTCCATTGCGCCGACCGACAGGTAGACGTCCCTGCGGATCGCGAGGCACGCGGCCGTCACCGCCGAGACGTTCCGCGCCAGCGCCAGGTGACCTTGGTAGCCGGCATGGTTCGCGCCGGCCCCGGCGTAGAGGTGCCCGGCGACCCGCTGCGGGACGTCGCCGACGCCCAGCACGACACCGGCATGCTGCAGGCTGCCGTCCGGATAGAACAGCTTGGCGCCGACCGCCCCGACGTTGGGACGCAGCGCCTGGCCGACCAGCTCGTCCAGCCAGTCGTCGCCGATCATCGAGATGTCGTTGTTCAGCAGCACCAGCACCTCGCCCCGCGCCTCGGCGGCTGCCAGGTTGTTGAGGGCCGAGAAATTGAAGGGACCAGGCGCAGGCAGGATTCGTACCCGCGAGTCGCGGCCGAGCTGCTCGAACAGCGCCAGGGTCTTCGGCTCGACGCTGCCATTGTCGACGATGAGCAACTCCAGCGGCGCGTAGGCGGTCCTGGTCAGGACGCCCGCGGCGCACTGAGCGACCAGCTCGGCCCGGTCGCGCGTGGGAACGATGAGGCTGACCAGCGGCTTCGGCTCGGCGACCGGCCAGCGGATCCGCAGCCAGCGCGCCGCGCCGGGCATCTCCTCGACGACTGCGGTCTGGCCGGTCCGGGCCAGGTGTTCGCGCACCGCCCGCGCTGCTGCGGCGGCGCACTCTGCAGCCCGGGCGCGCGAGAACGATCCCTGCCTTCCCTGCCAGCGCCAGTGATACAGCACCCACGGGATGTGTCGGATGCGCGCCGGCGTGGCCCGCTCGGCGGCCCGCAGCACCAGGTCGTGGTCCTGGGCGCCGTCGAAGCCCTCGCGCACGCCGCCCAGGGCGGTCAGCAACTCGCGGCGGACGACGGTGAGGTGGTTGACTGCGTTGACGCCCAGCATCAGCTCGGCGTTCCAGTCGGTCTTGTGGTGCGGCTGCGAGCGTCGGCCGCGCTCGTCGATCTTGTCCTCGTCGCTGAAGATCAGGTCGGCGTCGGGATGCGCCTCTAGCTCGGCCGCCACCTCGTAGAGCGCGCGTTCGGCGAGGAGGTCGTCGTGGTCGAGGAAGGCCACGAAGTCGCCGGTGGCCAGCGCCAGCGCCGAGTTGGTCGCCGCGGCGATCCCGCCGTTGGCCTCGCGCCGTACGATCCGGATGCGGTCGTCCTCGGCCGCCAGTTCGGTGAGCAACCGCCAGGTCTCCTCGTCCGGCGATCGGTCCTCGGCGATGCAGAGTTCCCAGTGCGGGTAGAGCTGGGTCCGCACGGACGCCACCGCTTCCCGCAGCAGATAGGGGTCTGAGCGGAAGGCGGTCATCACGACGGAGATCAGCGGCCGCTCCGCCATCCGGTCGATGTGGCGGCGGATCGCGTCGCGGTCCCCATCGCTCAGGGTGTCATAGGCCGCGACCCAGGCGCGGTACTCGGCATCGGTCTGCGCCTCGGGCCCCACCACGCCACGGACGAAGCGCTCGCCCCAGCGGGTCTTGATGATCTGCAGCGCCAAGGTGTGCACGACAGCGTGCACAGGCGGCCACCGGCGGACGACCCTGAGGGTGGCGGCGGCGGTGGCGCGGAGGCTGGGCGGCATGACTCACGGGATCGGCGGACGGCTCAAGGACCGTCCGCCTCCGTGAATAGTCGGACGCTAGAAGTTCGACCAGACGCTGCGGCCCGATCCGCCGCCGCCTTCCGACTTCGCGCCGCCTCCGCCGCCGCGACGGCGACGGCTGGGGCCCTTGAAGGCCGGCTTGGCGGCATCCTGAGCGGGACGGCCGCCGCCCTCGGTCCGGTGACCCGGCTTGGCGTCGGCGTGATTGCGGTTCCGCTTGGGCGCATGTCCGCCGCGGTGCGGCTGCGCCTTGCCCTGCTTCTGGCCCTGGGGCCGAGCGGCCCGCTCGGGCTTCTCCCGGCCGGGCTCGGGCAGGGCGGCGGTGGCCGCGCCCAGATGACGGTCGTTGCGGCGATCGAAGGACGGGATCCGCTGACGGGTCACCTTCTCGATGTCCTTCAGCAGGTTTCGCTCGTCGTCGGCGCAGAACGCCACGGCCGAGCCGTCGGCGCCGGCGCGCGCCGTCCGCCCGATCCGGTGGACGTAGGCTTCCGGCACGTTCGGCAGTTCGTACTGGACGACGTGGCTGACCGCATCGATGTCGATGCCGCGGGCGGCGATGTCGGTGGCGACCAGGGCGCGGACCTCGCCGGCCTTGAAGGCCGCCAGCGCACGTTCGCGCTGACCCTGGCTCTTGTCGCCGTGGATCGAGACGGCCTCGACGCCCACCTGTTCCAAACCGCGCGCCACGCGGTCGGCGCCGCGCTTGGTGCGGGTGAAGACGATGACGCGCTTGAAGCCGGCGTCGTCGAACAGCTCGGCCAGCAGGGCGCGCTTGCGCTGCTGCTCCACGAACAGGACCCGCTGATTGATCCGTTCGACCGTCGTCGCCTGGGGCGTCACCGACACCTTGAGCGGATTGGGGTTCAGGATCTCGGCCGAGAGCTTCTCGATCTCAGCCGGCATGGTGGCCGAGAAGAACAGGTTCTGCCGCATCTTGGGCACGTACTTCACGATCTTCCGGATCGGGACGATGAAGCCCATGTCCAGCATCTGGTCGGCCTCGTCGAGCACCAGGATCTCGACGCCGTCGAGCGTGATCGACTTCTCGCCCAGGTGGTCCAGCAGGCGGCCCGGGGTGGCCACCAGCACGTCGACGCCGGGCGCCAGGGCGCGCATCTGGCCACCGTACTTCACGCCGCCGAACACCACCGCGACGGTGACGCCCATGTGCTTTCCGTAGGCCTTGAAACTCTCCCCGATCTGGGTGGCGAGTTCGCGCGTCGGCGCCAGCACCAGGACCCGGGCGCTGCGGCGCGGGGCGGGCTTCTTGTTCTCGGCCAGGCGATGCAGGATCGGCAGGGCGAAGGCCGCGGTCTTGCCGGTGCCTGTCTGGGCGATGCCCAGCAGGTCCTTGCCGGTCATGACGCCGGGGATGGCCTGCGCCTGGATCGGCGTCGGCTGGGTGTAGCCCTCGTCGGCCAGCGCCTTGAGCAGCGGCTTGGCCAGGCCAAGGTCGGTAAATTGGGTCAAAGAAATTCTTTCGCGTATGCGCCGAACACGACCTCGCGGGTCTTCCGCGGGTCGCCAGGCGCCGGTCTTTGGGGAGGCGCCCCGCGTGATGGACGCATCGGTGAGAAAGTCTCACGGCGCTCGACAGGCTGAGCCTCAGGAAGAGACCCCACGCGGCTGGAGCGCAGATAGCGTCCCGAAGAACGCAAGGAGCACATCGGGGTTCACGGCGTCAAAGTCAACCCGTGGGGTCGGAATAGTCAGGATGGTTGCGCATCGGCCGCAGGGCGTGGAACACCCCGCAGATGAGCAAATCGATCGTTCTGGTGGCCGCCGCGGCCCTGGTGGACGCTGACGGGCGGGTGCTGATCTGCCAGCGCCCCGAGGGCAAGCAGCTGGCGGGCCTGTGGGAGTTTCCCGGCGGCAAGGTGGAGCCCGGCGAGACTCCCGAGGCCTGCCTGATCCGCGAGCTGGATGAGGAACTTGGCATCCGGGTCAGCCACGCCTGCCTGGCGCCGTTCGTGTTCGCGAGCCACGAATACGAAGGCTTCCACCTGCTGATGCCGCTCTATCTCGTGCGCCGATGGGAGGGGATTGTCGTCAATCGGGAACACAAGGCCATGGCCTGGGTGAAGCCGAACGACATGGACCGTTATCCGATGCCGCCGGCGGATGCGCCGCTCGTGGCCTGGCTGCGCGATCTCATCTGACTGCACGCAAAGATTGAGCGGGGTACGTCTCAGGTCGTGACGGCTTAATCCTCCTGTGCCTTGATGCGGGGGAGCCGCAACACCCCGGGAGCGCCTTGAGCCTGTCGACCATCCGCCTGCAGCAAGACGCCCGCCTTGCGGCCGTGGTCGCGGGGATCGGCGACGTCTACTACGTGCTCGATCGCGAGTGGCGGGTCGCGCTGCTGAACGACGAGGCGGCAGAGACCTACTTCGAGCGGCCGGCGAGCGAGGTCGTGGGGCGATCGCTATGGGACCTGTTCCCCGGCGCGGAGCGCTCGCCCTTCACCGTCGTGCTGAAGCGCGGGATGGAGGAGGGCGTGGCCGGCCGGCTGACGCGGCCTTCGGAGAACCGCCCGGGCCACCATCAGGAATACCGGGTGACGCCACTGGGCGACGAAGGTCTCGGGGTCTGCGTCATCGACGTCACCGAGCGGGTGCTGGCCGAGCAGGCTACCCGCGAAGCCCGCGAGCGCCTGGGCCTTGCGGTCGGCGCCCACGCCATCGGCATCTTCGACTGGGACGTGACCACGGGCGCCGCCACGTGGACCGGAGAGATGGAGGACATCTTCGGCCTGCCGCGCGGCGGTTTCGAAGGGCACACGAATCACTTCCGCCGACGGGTCCTGCCCGACGACCTGGCGCGCATCGAGGCCGAGACGGACGCCGCGCTGGCGGCCGGCAAGGATCTGGTGAACTACCAGTTCCGGATCATCCGCGACGACGGCGCGATCCGCTGGATCGAGGGGGCGGCGCGTTTCGTGTTCGGCGCCGACGGCGCGCCGGTGCGGATGGTGGGGACCAACGTCGACATCACCGAGCGCAAGGCGGCCGAGCAGCACCAGCGGCTGCTGGTCAACGAACTTAACCACCGGGTGAAGAACACCCTGGCCATCGTCCAGGCCATCGCCTGGCAGTCGTTCCGCGCCGGCAGCGCGCCGCGGCTCGCCCGGGAGGCTTTCGAGGGGCGGCTTGCCGCGCTGGCCTCCGCACACGACATCCTCACGCGGCAGGACTGGGACGGTGGCTCCATCGCCCAGATCCTCGCCAGCGCGGTCGCCTCGCACGATCCGGGGGAAGGGCGGCTGACGGCGAGCGGCCCGACCGTGACGCTGGACCCCAAGGCGGCGGTGGCGCTGGCCCTGGCCATGCACGAGCTGGCCACCAACGCGGTCAAGTACGGCGCGCTGTCGACGGCGGAGGGGCGCGTCGCGGTGACCTGGACGGTCGACGGAGACCAGCTCGACCTCGCCTGGCGCGAGACCGGAGGCCCGCCCGTTCGCGGTCCGGTCAAGCGAGGCTTCGGCACACGCCTGCTGGAGCAGGGGCTGTCGGAGGAGCTCAAGGGCCCGGTGCGGCTGGAGTTCCGTCCCGAAGGATTGGTCTGCACCGTCCAGGCGCGCCTCGCCTGATGCGCCAGGCCGTTCATCTGCTGGAGGTCCGAACGCCCGGCCAGGGGCTGCTGGAGGTCACCCGCGAGGTGACAGCCTGGACGCTCGCCCAGGGCATGACAACCGGACTGCTCACCGTCTTCTGCCGACACACCTCGGCGTCGCTGGTCATCCAGGAGAACGCCGACCCCAACGTCCGCCGCGACCTGGAGGACTGGGTGGCCGCTACTGCGCCCGGGAGCGCCGCCTACCGTCACCAGGATGAGGGGCCGGACGACATGCCGGCGCACCTGCGAACGGTGCTGACCGGCGTGCAGCTCTCGATCCCGCTGATCGGCGGTCGCCTCGCCCTGGGGACCTGGCAGGGGGTCTATCTCTTCGAACACCGCCAGCGGCCGCATCGGCGCGAGCTGGCGCTGCACCTCTTGGGGGACTGATGATGCGGAGCTGGGGTCTTGGCGCCCTGATCGCGCTGGCGCTTGCTCCCAGCGCCCGGAGCGCGGGGTGGCACGTCTCGACGCTGGACCGCACCGACGTCACGCTCCGCGCCGCCGCGGTGTCGCCGGACGGGGCGCTGCATGTCTCGGGCTCGAAGGGAACCTACGCGGTCAGTCGCGACGGTGGTGTCAGCTGGCGACGGCTCCCGACGCCTGGCGGCGAGACCTACGACTTCCGCGGGGTGGCCACGCCCGACGCCCGGACGCAGGTGCTGATGAGCGCCGGGGAGGCGGCGAAGGGCCTGGCGCGCCTGTTCCGCTCGACCGACGGCGGCCGCACCTGGATTGCCGTGCATGAGGTGGTCGAGCCCGGGGCGTTCTTCGACACGGTGGTGTTCCGAAACCGTCGCGAGGGCTACGTCCTCGGCGATCCGGTGGACGGACGCTGGTTCCTGCTGCGGACGCGCGACGGCGGACGGAAGTGGGTCCGTATTCCCGGACCGCCTGTCGAACCCGGCGAGGCGGCATTCGCAGCCAGCAATTCGGCGCTGTTCCTCGGGGCGCGCGCCGAGCTCTGGATTTCCTCCGGCGGTCTCGCCAAGGGGCGCGTGCACCATTCGACCGACGGCGGCCGAACCTGGCGCGTCTCCGAGGCTCCCCTGACGGCTAGCGGCACGGCGGGCCTGTTCGGCGGGCACGCGCTGGGGCCGGGGCGAGCGGTGGTGGTCGGCGGCGACTACAAAGACGAACTCCGGCCGGGACCCGGCATCGCGGTCACTGCCGACGGGGCAGGCTGGAGCCTGCCGCCGCATGCCGGGACACCGCGCTTGATGGAAGGCGTCGGCCGCCTCGACGCCCGCACCCTCATCGCCGTCGGCCCGCGCGGGACTTCCGTCAGCGAAGATGCGGGGCGGACCTGGCGGCAGGTCGACGACGAGGCGTTCCACGCCATCGCCTGCGGCCAAGGGACCTGCGTCGCCGCCGGCGGCAAGGGCCGGGTCGGCGTCTGGCGACCCTAGTCCAGGCTGGCCCGCCGCACCGGCCGGGTGGCGTCGACAACGCACTGGCCTGGGTCCGCCATGGCATGAACGCCCAGGCAATAGATGTCCTCGTAGTGTGTGCCGGCCGCGGCGAGGCATTGGTGGAAGTTGAGCTTGGCCGTGCGAAGGCACTGGCCGCTGCGACGCTCGCTCATCAGACTGCGCGCAGGTCCGTCCTGGCCAAGGATGGTGAGTGCGGCGACGGCCACCGCCCGGTTGACCACCGGGCTGCCACCACCCCGCCGACCGCCGTCCGCCAGCGCCGACGTCAGGCGGGTCCGGTCGCCAGGGTCTGCGCGGTAACCCGCCGCCGATTTCACGGCCGCCAGCCGCTGCGGTCCGTTCGGCACCCGGGCCCGCGACCACGCCTGATGCTGGATCGAGTAGGATGTCTTCTTCACGCGCGCTCCGGCGCTGGCCAGGGCCTCGCCGCGACGGGCGAGCGCGGCGTTGGCGCGGGCGGCCGCGGCCGGGCCGGCGGGCAGGGCGACCGCGCTGTCCGGATCGTATGCCAGCCGCCGGCCCAGATCGCGACCGCCTGCGCGGACCACCTGGACGAACCGTGGCTCCTGCATCGCCGCCATGGCGGCATAGGCGATCATGCTGGCCTCGAGCTGGCGCGGCTCGTAGCCCGCAGCGGTGCGCAGCCGCTCGCCGATCTCGCCGGGACCGGAGAAGTCCGGGTCGATCGCCGCCGCGCGACGCGTGTAGGCCTCGAAGGCGGCCGCCTGACCGGCCAACCCCACGTCCACGTAGGCCAGGCCAATGCTGTTCCCGCCGCCTCGTTGCGGCGTCGGCGCCGGGCTGGTGGCGCAGCCTGCGAGCGTGATGGCGATGGCGCCGGTCAGCAACCGACGCAGAGTCCTTGGGCGCACGTCAGACACTCCCCCTGACGAATCCGCCCCCCAACGCCAGCTTGACCGCGAACGGCCGGGCTAGCCCCGCGGCGGACTGTCGCGGCCCATGGTGAACAAAGGCTTATGGCGCAGCTTGCGGCGCCGCCGGCGCCCAGCCGGTTAGGGTGACGATCTCGAAGGTCGCCGGAATGCGGCCCTCGTCGGTGGCGAACCGCTGGAAGTAGATCTCGGACGTCCGCTCGAGCAGCCGGCGCGTCATCGGCTTGGGGTGACGGTCGGCGAGCACGCTGGTCTCGCCCATTTGGCGCAGGTCGAAGATGAGCTTCAGCGGATGCTCGTAAGTGACGGTCACGGTGTCGACGTCGGCCACCGGCTGCACGAACCCCGCCCGCTGCAGCAGGCCGGCGGCGTCCGCCACGTCGGCGAAGGGCGAGACGCGGCTGCCGGCCCCGCCGAGGATCTCACTCTCGGCGGCGACGAGCGACTGGCGCAGCTCGGTCAGGGTCACGCCCCCCAGAAAAGCGCCGATGAAGAGGCCGTCAGGCTTCAACGCCAGGCGGGCCTGGACCAGCGCGCCCACGACATCGTTGGTCCAATGCAGGCCCAGGGTCGAGACGATCAGATCGAGGCTCGAGTCGGCGAAGGGCAGGCGCTCCTCATCCGCCACAAGCCGGACCCCGCCGCGGCCGGAGAGCATCCGGTGCGAGAGGTCGGCCTCGATCAACAGGTCGACCTTTCCCGGCGCCTCTTCGGCCAGAGCTTCCCGGAACGCCCCGCCGCGCGCCGAGAGGTCGACGGCCAGGGGGAAGGTGCGCATGATGGGCGCCAGGCGCTCGGCGACGTCGACCGCGGCCCGGCGCTGGAGGAAGTCGGCGTTCGCGTAGCCATGGGCCGCCCGGTCCAGGCGCTTGCGGTGCAGGGCGCGGTCGAAGAGCCTGGGCGGGCTCGAAGGGGATGGGGCCGACATGGACGCGGAACATGGCGAATTCGCCGCGACTTGGAAGCCCCGGTTTCAGGCCGCCTGGCGCGGCGCGCTCGACATGCTGTTCCCGCCCCAGGCGCTGGACGGCGGCCCGCGCCCCATGGCGGGCGGCTTTTCGGCCGAAACGTGGAGCCGGATCCGCTTTCTCGACGGGCCGGTCTGCGACGGTTGCGGCGCGCCCTTCGAATACGACCCCGGCGCCCGCTGCGCGGCCTGCCTCGCCAGGCCGCGGGCGTTCGACGCAGCGCGGGCGGCGTGTCTCTACGACGAGACCTCGCGGGAGCCGATCCTGCAGCTGAAGCACGCCGACCGGCTGGATCTCGCGCCCCTGTTCGCCCGCTGGCTGTCGCGGAGCGCCCGCGAGCTGATCGAAGAGGCCGACGCCATCGCGCCGGTCCCCCTGCATCCGCTGCGCCTGCTGCGCCGGCGCTACAATCAGGCCGCCGAGATCGCGCGCCCCCTCGCCGCCCTGACCGGGACGCCCTACCTGCCGGACGCCCTGGTCCGCCGCCGCGCCACCGCCACCCAGGGCGGCAAGTCGGGCTCGGGCCGCCGGCGCAACGTGGCGGGAGCGTTCGAGACCCCCGCAGCGCGTCGCCGTCAGGTCGAGGGGCTTCGCATCCTGCTGATCGACGATGTCCTGACCACCGGCGCCACGGCTGAGGGCTGCGCGCGGGCGCTAAAGGCTGCCGGGGCCGTCCGCGTCGATTTGGCCGTGGTGGCCCGGGTTCAGACCGCCGCCGGACTCACCATATGAAGCTTTGCTGACACCCTGCCCGTTGGAGCGCCATGCCCAAGGTCACCATCTATACCAAGCCCTATTGTCCCTACTGCATCCGCGCCGTGAGCCTGCTTGAGCAGAAGGGCGTCGACTTCACCGAGATCGAGGCTGCCTTCGATCCCGAGAAGAAGCAGGAAATGGTCCAGCGGTCGGGCCGCATGACCTTCCCGCAGATCTTCATCGGCGATCGCCACATCGGCGGCTGCGACGACATGATGGCGCTGGAGCGCGACGGAAAGCTGGACCCGCTGCTCCAGGCGGCGTGAGCCCCTGAAGCCGCGCCTCAGCGCCGGCCTCGGGCGAGGCTCCAGAGCGGCGCCACGAATCCCATCGCGCCAGCGAACAGGATCCAGGCCGCGCCGCGAGCGAGGTCTTCGCCTGGCCCGCCGTAGAGAGCGGGATACAGCGGGATGACCAGCCCATCGCAGGCGATCGCGGCTGCTGTGGCCAGCGCTACGCCCGACACGTACTGCGGTCCCTGCAGGCCGCCGATGCGCTTTCCCAGCCACACCGTGACCGTCATGATCGGTAGAGTGGCGAGGTAGGTGACCGGCATGAGCGCGCCCAACAGGTCGAACTGGCGGGCGAACCGGACCATGATGGCCCCGATGAACCACACGGCGATCCCGAAGGCGATCATTCGGACAACCTGGCTGCGGGTGAGGGTGGCCTCCATTCTCCGGCTCCTGGCTTGTAGCGATCGCTACATACTGGCGCCGTGTAGCGAATGCTACAAGAGCGCATGAGTATCCGGGACGACCGACGGGCCGCGGCGCTGGAACGGATGGCCGATTACCTACTCGCCGAGGGACTGGCGGGCGCGAGCCTGCGCCCATTGGCCAGGGCGGCGGGGATCAGCGACCGCATGCTGCTGTACTATTTCGATGACAAGGAAGAGGTGCTCGCGCTCACGCTCCTCACCATCGCTGGCCGGCTGCAGGCGGGTCTCGCCACGGTCGCGCCGGAGCCCAAGCCCCCCGAGCAATTGACGCCCGCGCTCTGGTCCATCCTGCAGGGGCCGGACATGCGACCGGTGATGGCCCTGTGGCTGGAGATTTCCGCCGCGGCCGCGCGCGGGCAGGCTCCCTTCGCCTCCGTGGCCGGGCAGATCGCGGACGGTTTTGTCGCCTGGGTCGAAGCGCGCCTAGAAGTCCCGCCGGGAGCGGACCGCGCCGCGCTGGCCGCGCTGGTGTTGGGAACCCTCGATGGCCTGGTGATGCTGGACGGTGTTGGGCGCGGGCCCCTGGCGCAAAGGGCGCTGGAATCGTGGCCGGTTCTCACCAAAGGCTTGCCAAGCTGAGGGTGAGGCGCATCTAGGCGGCATGAGCAGTCTTCGCGTCGCCCTGGTCCAGACCCGCACCCCCGCCACGCATGCGGCCGCCCTGGCCCACGTACTGCCCCTGGTGCGCGAGGCCGCTGCTGGCGGCGCGCGGTTTATCCTGACGCCGGAAGGCACGAACATCCTGCAGAAGGATCGCGAGGCCCTGCTGCCGCAGCTCACCCTGCTGGCCGACGATCCTGTGGTGAACGGGCTGCGCGAGGCGGCCCGCGACCTCGGCGTCTGGATCGACGTCGGCTCGGCGCTGGTGATGCGCGAGGACGGCAAGGCGGCGAACCGGCAGGTGCTGATCGCGCCCGACGGCGGGATCGTCGCCACCTACGACAAGCTGCACATGTTCGACGTGGACCTGCCGACCGGCGAGACGGCGCGGGAGTCGGCCACCTATGAGCCGGGCGAGCGGGCGGTGGTCGCGGATGTCGACGACGTGAGGATGGGCCTCACCATCTGCTACGACCTTCGCTTCCCGGCGCTACACCGGGCCCTGGCGCTGGCCGGCGCACAGGCGATCACGATCCCGGCCGCCTTCACCCGGCCGACCGGCGAGGCGCACTGGGAGGTGCTGATGCGCGCCCGCGCCATCGAGACCGGCGCCTGGGTGCTGGCCGCCGCGCAGGGCGGTTTCCACGAGGACGGGCGCGGCACCTATGGTCGCTCGCTGGTGGTGGAGCCCTGGGGCGAGGTCATTGCAAAGCTTGACCATGACGAGCCGGGCGTGCTTCTGGCCGAGATCGATCCCGCCGCGTCCGCTAAGGCGCGGGCGGCGATCCCGAATTTGATCAATGCGCGGGCTTTCTCCGGCCCCTAGACGAAGCCGATGATCCGCTACGCTCTCACCTGCGAGCACGAACACGAATTCGAGGGCTGGTTCTCGTCGTCGACCGACTTCGACGACCAGCAGGGCCGCGGCCTGATCGAATGCCCGATGTGCGCCTCCAAGATGGTCCGCAAGCAGATCATGGCTCCGGCCGTGACCGGTACGAAGAAGACCGTCCGCGAGATGCCGCCCGCCAAGATGCAGGCGATGATGATGGAGGCGGCCGGCCGCATCCGCCGGCACGTGGAAGAGAACTTCGACGACGTCGGCGACGCCTTCGCCTCGGA
>JADHED010000626.1_pt1 | contig 38961 bp, 35 predicted proteins | sample 8952041 | NCBI WGS metagenome assembly JADHED01 (sample SAMN16124423, study PRJNA663239) | bioreactor sludge metagenome | isolation source: sludge (control) | place: India:Bengaluru | collected 2018-09-08 | reverse complement strand
ACCCGCCGCAGTCGGCCATCCTGGGCGTGCACGCCACCAAGGACCGCGCCGTGGTGGAGAACGGCCAGGTCGTGGTGCGCCCGATGAACTACCTGGCCATGTCGTACGACCACCGCATCATCGACGGCCGCGAAGCCGTTCTGGGCCTGGTGGCGATGAAGGATGCGCTGGAAGACCCTTCGCGCCTCTTGTTTGATTTGTGATCACCCCCCTGAGGCGCTGCGCGCCTTCCCCCCGCTCTCGAATGGCTTTGCCATTCGGGCAGGGGGACGCCACCAGCGCGGCGGGGCGGCCCTTGCGCGGTGGCCACTGGTCTGCGCTGCGCCCAGTGCCAAAGCGCACGGATAGTTTTTAGCGAGAGCCCACCCTTGGCATGGTCTGAAGGTGGGTTTTTCCAAATTGATTGAGAGAAAAGGTTTTTACCATGAGCAAGCAATTCGACGTCATCGTCATCGGCGCCGGCCCAGGCGGCTACATCGCGGCCATTCGCGCCGCGCAACTGGGCATGCAGGTCGCCTGCATTGACGCCTGGACCAACGACAAGGGTGGCCCCGCGCCCGGCGGCACCTGCACCAACGTGGGCTGCATTCCGTCCAAGGCGTTGCTGCAGTCCAGCGAGCATTTCGAGCACGCCAACAAGCACTTTGCCGACCACGGCATCAGCACCGGCAAGGTGACGATGGATGTGGCCAAGATGATCGGCCGCAAGGACACGGTCGTGAAGCAGAACAACGACGGCATCCTGTACCTGTTCAAGAAGAACAAGGTCAGCTTCTTCCATGGCCGCGGCTCCTTCGTCAAGGCCGTTGACGGGGGCGGTTACGAAATCGCCGTCAAGGGCGCCACGGACGAAACCCTGGTGGGCAAGCAGGTCATCGTGGCCACGGGCTCCAATGCGCGCGCATTGCCGGGTGTGGATTTCGACGAGATCAACATCCTGTCCAACGACGGCGCACTGCAGATCGGCGCCGTGCCGAAGAAGCTGGGCGTGATCGGCTCGGGCGTCATCGGCCTGGAGATGGGCAGCGTCTGGCGCCGCCTGGGCGCGGATGTGACCGTGCTCGAAGGCCTGCCGACCTTCCTGGGCGCCGTCGATGAGCAGATCGCCAAGGAGGCCAAGAAGGCCTTTGACAAGCAGGGCCTGAAGGTCGAGCTGGGCGTGAAGATTGGTGACGTCAAGTCCGCCAAGAAGGGCGTGAGCATTGCCTACACCAACGCCAAGGGGGAGGCCCAGGCACTGGACGTGGACAAGCTCATCGTCTCCATCGGTCGCGTGCCCAACACCATCGGCCTGAACCCCGAAACCGTGGGCCTGCAGCTCGACGAGCGCGGTGCCATCGTGGTCGATGGTGATTGCAAGACTAACCTGCCCGGCGTCTGGGCCGTGGGCGACGTGGTGCGCGGCCCCATGCTGGCGCACAAGGCCGAGGAAGAGGGCGTTGCCGTGGCCGAGCGCATCGCCGGCCAGCATGGCCATGTCAACTTCAACACCATCCCCTGGGTCATCTACACCAGCCCCGAGATCGCCTGGGTCGGCCGCACCGAGCAGCAGCTCAAAGCCGACGGCGTCAAGTACAAGGCCGGCACCTTCCCCTTCCTGGCCAACGGCCGCGCGCGCGCGCTGGGCGACACGACCGGCATGGTCAAGTTCCTGGCCGACGCCGCCACGGATGAAATCCTGGGCGTGCACATCGTCGGCCCCATGGCCAGCGAGCTGATCGCCGAGGCCGTGGTCGCCATGGAGTTCAAGGCCAGCGCCGAGGACATCGCCCGCATCTGCCACGCCCACCCCAGCCTGTCCGAAGCCACCAAGGAAGCCGCCCTGGCCGTGGACAAGCGCACCCTGAACTTCTAAGCGAAGTTTGTATAAAAATGGCTGTTAGCGCTTGTGTATAAAGCGCTTGCAGCTATTATATTGATAGTATTCGGAGGTGCTGGTGAAGGTTAGGCAGGCGTACGAGGCGGAGTTGACCGCCAAGGGATTTGCAAGCGACCCGGCGCAGCTGCGTGCCATCGATGCGCTGGAGCGCTGCGCCGCAGAGTGGAGCGTCTATAAGGCCAAACGCTCCAACAGCCTCAAGAAGCTCATCAACCGCCCCGATATCCCCAAGGGCGTCTATATGTACGGCGGGGTGGGGCGAGGCAAGAGCTTCCTCATGGACTGCTTCTTCAACGCCGTTCCCCTGAAGCGCAAGGTGCGCCTGCATTTCCACGAGTTCATGCGTGAGGTGCACCGCGAGCTGACGGCCCTGCAGGGCACGCAGAACCCGCTGGACGTGCTGGGCGCCAACATCGCCAAGCGCTACAAGCTGATCTGCTTTGATGAGTTCCATGTCGCCGACATCACCGACGCCATGATCCTGCACCGCCTGCTGGTGGCGCTGTTCGACAACGGCGTGGGCTTTGTCACCACCAGCAATTTCAAGCCCGACGATCTGTACCCCGGCGGCCTGCACCGCGACCGCATCCTGCCGGCGATTGCGCTGCTCAATGAGCGCATGGACGTGGTCAATGTCGATAACGGCACAGACTACCGCCGCCGCACGCTGGAGAACGCCAAGCTCTACCACTGCCCGCTGGGGCCCGAGGCCGATGCTGCCATGACGCAGACCTTCGACCTGCTGGCCGAGGCGCGTGACCAGGACCCCGTGCTGCATATCGAGGCGCGCGAGATCCGCGCGCTGCGCAAGGCAGGGGGCGTGGTGTGGTTCGATTTTCGCGAGCTGTGCATGGGGCCGCGCTCGCAGAATGACTACCTGGAGATTGCCAGCCAGTTCCACACCGTGCTGCTGTCGGGCGTGCCCCACATGCCGGTCAACATGGCATCGCCCGCGCGGCGCTTCACCTGGCTGGTCGATGTGCTGTACGACCGGCGTGTCAAGCTGATCATCAGCGCCGCCGTGCCGCCCGAGGACTTGTACACCGAGGGGCCGCTGGCGCATGAATTTCCGCGCACGGTCTCGCGGCTCAACGAGATGCAGTCCAAGGAATACCTGCAGCTTGAACGCCGCGTCGTCGATACCGGACTGACCTGATGCCAACTTACCGCCGATTCTTCCTGCAGGTGTTTGCATGCCTGTCCACCCTGTTGGCGTTTGCGGGCGTGACCATGGCCCAGGCGCCTGGGCCGGAGGTTGCCAGCTCCCAGCAGCAGCGCGAGCAGCAACGCGCGCAGATCCGCGCCGAACGCCAGGCCCTGCAGACGCAGCGCACCCAGGAGGAGGCCGCCTGCTACCAGCAGTTTGCCGTGCATGACTGCCTCAACCGTGTTGGCGCCAAGGCGCGTGAAGCCGAGAACCGGCTGCGCCGCCAGGAGCTGCAGATCAACGACGAAGAGCGCAGGGAGAAGGCGGCCGAGCGCCGCCGCTCCATCGACGAGCGGCAGCAGGAGCAGGACCAGAGGCGGCAAGCGGGCGAAAAGCCGCCGCCAATGCGCGCCACCGAGCGTGGCAATGCGCAAACGCGCGCACGTGAGGCCCAGCAACGCGCCGAAGAGCAGCAACGCCGAGAGCTGCAGCATGCGCAAGAGCAGCAGCAGCGTCAGCAGACCGAAGCGCAGCGCGTGCCCGAGTCACGCGCACGTTACGAAGACAAGCAACAGAAGGCGCGTGAGCGGCGAGAACGCCATGATCGTGACAAGGCGCAGGCAGAGGCATCGGGGCGCAAGCCAGCTGCGCCGCTGCCAGCCCCGGCGCCCTGATCACGCTGAGAGCGAGAGGGGCGCCGCAGCGGGCGGTGGCCTTTTTTCATCGGCCAGGGCTTCGATCTTGACTACGACCAACGACAGGTTGTCGCCACCGCCGCGCGCCCGCGAGCGGGCCTTGTCGATCAGGAATTCGGTGGCTTCGCGTGGCGTCAGGGAATCCAGCACCGACGCCAGCTCCCCCGGTGAAAAGTAGTGCCACACGCCGTCGCTGCAGGCCAGCAGCACATCACCCGGCTGCAGTTGGGGAATCAGGTGTGCGGTGGCCGGCGGGTCGCTTTCAGAACCCAGGCAGCCTATCAGTATGTTGGAGTGCGGGTGGTTGCCGGCCTCGATCTCGGAAAGTTCGCCGCGATCGACCAGGGCCTGCACGTAGGAGTGATCCGAAGTGCGATGGACCAAGCGCCCACCCTGGAAGTGGTAGATGCGCGAATCACCCGCATGTGCCCAATGGCAGTCACCGCGCGGATTGATCAAGAAGGCTGCAATCGTGCTGTGCGGCTCCTGCTCGGCCGATATGGCCGTGAGGCGGATGACGATATGCGACTCCTGCACGATGTTGGCAAGCAGGGTGGCCGCGTCGTCCGTGTCGGGCGAGTAGCGATCGAACAGCTGGCGCGCAGTCATCATCACCTGGTCGGACGCCTTGCGCCCGCCGCTACGCCCGCCCATGCCATCGGCCAGCACGGCCAGAACGCAGCCGTTGAAGCGCGGGTGCGAGAGCAGGGTGACTTGATCCTGCTGGTAGTCGCGATCACCTTTGTGGATACCGGTGGATGCAATGAGGCGGAACGCTTTGGTCATGGGATGCGGCAGGGCGTGGAGCCGCCTTGCGATGGCTGCGGCGGCTGGGAGGCCATTATTATCAACGCCATGCCTTCATGGGTTCCCTGTCCCTCATGCCATTGAATGATCTCGTGGCCCGAGCATTCGGGCCAGACGGGCCCGTGGCGCGAACGCAGCCGCATTTTTGCCAGCGCCCCCAGCAAATGGAGATGGCCCAAGCCGTGGCCGATGCGATCGGCCAGCATTCCCGACTGGTGGTCGAGGCAGGCACTGGTGTGGGCAAGACCTTTGGCTATCTGGTGCCAGCCTTGCTCAGCGGTGAGCGGGTGCTGATCTCCACGGCAACCAAAGCGCTGCAGGATCAGTTGTATGGCCGTGATCTGCCGCTGCTGCTGCGTGCCCTGGCGTTGCCGCTGCGCACGGCCTTGCTCAAAGGCCGATCGAGTTACCTGTGCCGCTACCGGTTGCAGCAGGCGTGCCATAACCCGCACCCGGATCAGCCGCAAGATCTGGCGCGCATCGGTCTGTGGGCGCAGGGAACGCGCAGCGGTGACCTGGCCGAGCTTCCTGGGCTGGACGAGCGCTCGCCGCTGCTGGCTCTGGTGACGTCAACGCGCGACAACTGCCTGGGGCAGCGTTGCCCGCAGTTTGCCGACTGCCATGTGTACCAGGCGCGGCGCACTTCCTTGGCAGCCGATGTGCTGGTTATCAATCACCACCTGTTCTTTGCCGACCTGGCCGTGCGCGAGGCCGGCGTGGCGCAGCTGCTTTCGCATGCGGGCGTCGTGGTCTTCGACGAAGCGCATCAGCTGGCCGATACCGCCAGCCAGTTTCTGGGTGTGCACGTCAGCACCGGCCAGTTGCACGAACTGGCCCAGGACGTGCAGGCTGGTGGCCAGCGCCATGCGCGTGGATTCGCTGACTGGCGTGGTTGCGGCGATTCATTGCGGCAGGCGGCGCGAGCGTTGTGCCGGCTTGTTGTCGATGGCGCTTTGGATGGTGCCAGCGGGCGTCTTGGCTGGTCGGGTGCGGCGCCGGATGGTTTGAATGCCGAGCATTGGGCAGACGCTTTGGCGCACGCGGTGGCTGCGCTGCGCAATACCCTGGCAGCGCTTGATGGGGTGACCGCACTGGCCCCGGATCTGGCGCACCTGCATACACGCACGGTGGACTTGCTGGCGCGCATGGCGCAGTTTTCCGCGCCGGGGGACGTCAATTCCGTACGTTGGCTGGACTGGGCCGCTCAGCTGCGCCTGACCGAGGCGCCACTGGATCTGGCGCCGGCGTTGCAGCCGCTATGGCAAGCCCCGTCAGCCGATCCCGTCGCTTGGGGCGAGCCGCGGCAGGCACAGCGCAGCTGGATCTTTACTTCGGCCACCCTGGGTGACGATGCGCCACTGCGTTGGTTCACAGAGGCTTGCGGTATTGACGGCGCACGCATACTGCGGCTGGACAGTCCGTTCGACTATGCACGCCAGGCCGCGCTTTATGTGCCGACGCAGTTGCCGGCAGCCACAGATTCCGCGCACAGCGAGCAGTTGGCTCATTGGGTGGCCGATGCGGTTGTGCGCCTGGGCGGGCGAACGCTGGTCCTCACCACCAGCCTGCATGCCATGCAGGTCGTGGCCAGCGTGCTGCAGCAGCGCTTGGCAGTCGGTGGTGCGATCGAGGTGCTGGTGCAGGGGCAGGCGCCCAAGCGGCGCATCATGGAGCGGTTTCGTGCGCCGCCCGATGCAGGCGGCTACGTTCTGGTTGGATCGGCCAGCTTCTGGGAGGGGTTTGATGTGCCGGGCAGCGCCCTGCAATTGCTGGTGATGGACAAGCTGCCGTTTCCGCCGCCGGCTGACCCGCTGGTGAAGGCACGCGGCCAGCGTCTCAAGCAGGAGGGGCGCAGTCCCTTTCGTGACCATGCCTTGCCGGCGGCGGCGGTAGCGCTCAAGCAAGGGGCCGGGCGCCTGATACGCAACGAGGGCGATACTGGCGTACTGGTCGTGGCCGATCAGCGCCTGCTGCGCATGGGCTATGGCAAGCGCCTGTTACGGGCGCTTCCAGCGATGCGCAGGCTGGAGTCGCAAGACGAGTTTGATGCGGCGCTGGCAGCGCTTACCAGAACTTCCACCAAGGACTTTCCTTGTCCTTGAAGCCTGCTTTGAGCAGGCTGCTGTTCGGGTACGAGGCCTCCAGCACCCGGCGTGCGTCGTCCCGCAGCTGGGCCATGCCCAGCGCGTCGTACGAGCGCACCAGGATGTACAGGGCCTCTTCCGTGGCCGGCACGTCCTTGTAGTCAGCGATTGCACTTTGCGCACGCCCTACCGCCGCCACGTAAGCGCCGCGTTCGTAGTAGTAGCGGGCGACATGCACCTCATACTGCGCCAGCGAGTTGACGATGTAGGTCATGCGCAGGCGTGCATCGGGCGCGTAGCGCGATTCAGGAAAGCGTGCCGCCAGCTCGCGAAACGATTCGAATGAATCCTTGGCCGCTTTTTGATCGCGCTCGGACAGGTCCTGGCGCGCGAGCCAGGAAAACAGGCCCAGGTTTTCATTGAAGTTGACCAGGCCCTTGAGGTAGAGCGCGTAGTCAAACGCCGGGCTTGCCGGGTGCAGCTTCATGAAGCGATCGAGTGTGGCGATGGCCTGGGCCTTTTCGCCGCTCTTGTACTGGGCGTAAGCCTTCTCAAGCTGCGCCTGCTGGGCCAGCGGAGTGCCAGCGGCGCGGCCCTCGAGCTTTTCGAGCAGCGGAACGGCCTTGTCGTAGGCGCCGCCATTGAGTTCGTCACGTGCTTCGGCGTAGATTCTGTCCGTGCTCCAGCCAGCGGTTTTGTCTTCGTTAGGACTGGCACAGCCAGCCAGAAGGCCGGCGGCCAGCAGGGCAGACAACAAAGGCAGGGGCAAACGCGGCATGACGGCAGGGCTCTCGGGATGGATGAATGGCATGGGTGGCAACGGAGCCCGGAGACAGCGGCCGCGCGACACCCTCAACCCGGCATTGTATGTAAGCAGGCCGGCCGGCCAGACACGACCGGCCAGCGCATGAGGCCGGGCACGCCTTTCTACAATGCCGGGATGTTTGTTCACCTGCGCCTGCATACCGAATTTTCCGTCGTGGACGGAACCACCCGCATTGACGAAGTCGTCAAGGCCGCCGCCAGCGATGGGCAACCCGCCCTGGCCATTACCGACCTGAACAACCTTTTTGGCGCAATCAAGTTCTATAAGGAAGGGCGCGGCAAAGGGGTCAAGCCCATTCTCGGAGCGGAGGTTTATCTGGAGGGCGATGCCGGTGCGCCGCCGACCCGGCTGCTGCTGCTGGTGCAAAACCGCCAGGGTTATCTGAATCTGTCTGAGCTGTTGGCACGCGCCTGGACGCGCAATCTGGTCAAGAACCTGCCGCTGTGTACCTGGGCTTGGTTTCAGGAACTCAATGCCGGCCTGATTGCCTTGGCCGGCGCCCAGGCCGGCCCCGTGGGTCAGGCCCTGATGCGCGGCGACGACGTCGGCGCCGCGGCCCTGGCCCTGCGCCTGGGCGGCATTTTTCCGCATCGGTTTTACATGGAGTTGCAACGCGCCGGCCGTGCGGACGACGAGGCCCATATCACCGCCGCCGTGCAGCTGGCGGCGCGGCTGCAGCTGCCGGTGGTGGCCACGCACCCGGTGCAGTTTGGCGACGCCGATGGCTACGAGGCGCACGAGGCACGCGTGTGCATCGCCGAGGGTGAGATTCTGGCCAACCAGCGGCGCGTGCGCCGTTTCACGCGCGAGCAGTATTTCAAGAGCAGCGCCGAGATGCAGGCGCTGTTTGCCGACCTGCCCTCGGCGCTGGCCAATACGCTGGAGATCGCCAAGCGCTGCAACCTGACGCTGGTGCTGGGCAAGCCGCGTCTGCCGGACTTTCCCACGCCCAACGGCATGCCCATAGAGGAGTATTTCCGCTACGCCTCGCACGAGGGGCTGAAGGAGCGCCTGCTGCACCTTTTCCCCCAGGAGGCCGAGCGCGAAAAGCAGCGTCCGCGCTACGAGGAACGGCTGGAGTTCGAGCTGGGCACCATTCTGAAGATGGGCTTTCCGGGCTACTTCCTCATCGTGGGCGACTTCATCCAGTGGGCCAAGGCCAACGGCTGCCCGGTGGGCCCCGGCCGTGGCTCGGGCGCGGGCTCGCTGGTGGCCTATGCGCTGAAGATCACGGATCTGGACCCGCTGCAGTACAACCTGCTGTTCGAGCGGTTTTTGAACCCCGAGCGGGTGTCCATGCCCGACTTCGACATCGACTTCTGCCAGTCCAACCGCGACCGGGTGATCGACTATGTGAAGGACAAGTACGGCAAGAATGCCGTGAGCCAGATCGCCACCTTCGGCACCATGGCCGCCAAGGCGGCCATCCGCGACGTGGGCCGCGTCATGGACATGAGCTACACCTTCTGCGACGGCATTTCAAAATTGGTGCCCGGCAAGCCCGGTCAGACCTACACCCTGGCCTACCCGCCCGAGCCCAAGAAGGAAGGCGACAAGAACAACTACGCGCTGGAGCTCGAACCCCAGCTGTATGAGCGCGTGCGCAACGAGGAGGATGTGCGCACCATCATCGAGATGGCGCAGCAGCTCGAGGGCATGACGCGCAACATCGGCATGCATGCCGGGGGGGTGTTGATTGCCCCGGGCAAGCTGACGGATTTTTGCCCGCTGTACCAGCAGCCCGGCAGCGAGTCGGCCGTGAGCCAGTATGACAAGGACGACGTGGAGGCCATAGGCCTGGTGAAGTTCGACTTTCTGGGCCTGGCCACGCTGACCATCCTGGAAATTGCACGCGAATTCATACAGAAGCGGCACAAGGGTCAGGAGAACTTTGCCTTTGAGAACATCCCGCTGGATGACGCGCCCACATATCGCCTGTTCTCCGACGGCAAGACCGAGGCCGTGTTCCAGTTTGAAAGCCGCGGCATGCAGGGCATGCTGAAAGAGGCCCGCCCGAGCCGCCTGGAAGACCTGATTGCCCTGAACGCCCTGTACCGCCCGGGCCCCATGGATCTGATCCCGAGCTTCGTGAACCGCAAGCACGGCAAGGAGGTGGTGGAGTACCCGCACCCGCTGGTCGAACCCGTGCTGGCCGAGACCTACGGCATCATGGTCTATCAGGAGCAGGTGATGCAGACCGCGCAGGTGCTGGGCGGCTACAGCCTGGGCGGCGCCGACATGCTGCGCCGCGCCATGGGCAAGAAAAAAGCCGAGGAAATGGCCGAGCACCGCGCCATTTTCCGCAAGGGTGCGGCGGAGAAAGGCATTGGCGAGGCCAAGGCCGACGAGGTCTTCGACCTGATGGAGAAGTTCGCCGGCTACGGCTTCAACAAGTCGCACGCCGCCGCCTACTCACTGCTGGCGTACCACACGGGCTGGCTCAAGGTGCACTACACGGCCGAGTTCTACTGCGCCAACATGACCGTGGAAATGGACGACACCGACAAGCTCAAGGTGTTGTACGAGGATGCCACCAAGCATTTCGGCATGAGCTTTGAGGCGCCGGACATCAACCGTGGCATGTACCGCTTCGAGCCCGTGACCGACAAGGTCATTCGCTACGGCCTGGGCGCCGTCAAGGGCACGGGCCAGCAGGCGATCGAGGCCATCATCGCCGCGCGCGAGGGCCGGGGCGAAGGCCCGCGCGGCGGCGAGCGCGGGCCCTTCAAGAGCCTGTTCGACTTTTGCGTGCGCGTGGACCGTGCGCGCATCAACAAGCGCACGGTGGAGGCGCTGATCAAGGCCGGTGCCTTCGATGCGCTGCACCTGAACCGTTCGGCGCTGGTGGCATCCATCGACCTGGCGTTCGATTACGCGGCGGCGCAGCTGGCCAATGCCAACCAGGGCGGCCTGTTCGACATGATGGGTGAGGACGCAGTGGGCTCCAGTACGCAGGAGCCGGAGTTGGCCAATTCCACGCCCTGGGGCATCAAGGAGCGCCTGATGCAGGAAAAGACGGCGGTGGGTTTTTACCTGTCGGGGCATTTGTTCGACGAGGTGCAGCAGGAGGTGCGTCGCTTTGTGCGCACGCCGATCGCTGAGTTGGCTGATAGTCGCGAAACCCAGGTGCTGGCCGGCATCGTGAGCGACTCGCGCGTCATCAGCGGCCAGCGCGGCAAGCTGGCGCTGTTCAAGATCGACGACAAGTCGGCGGTGATCGAGGCCTCGGCCGACGAGGCCGTGATCGCAGCCAGCGGTGCCATGCTCAAGGACGATGAGTTCGTGGTGTTGAGCGGGCGCCTGCAACTCGACCACTTTAGCGGCGGGTTGCGCCTGAAGGTGCAACAGGTGTTGGATCTGGGCGCCGCCCGGGCACGCTTTGGCCGTTACCTGCTGGTGGATGCCAGCGGTGACGCCAGGCCCGATGTGGCGGCCCTGGTGCGTGAGTTTCCGCCGCGGCGCGAAGAAACAGAGTATGGCGAGGCACTCGTCCACGGCCTGCGCGTGCGCATGGGCATGCACTGCAAGGGCAGTGATGGCGCTGCGGTTGCCGAGTTGCAGCTGGGCGAGGCCAGCCGGTTCTTTCCCAGTGACGCGGCCCTGGCCGCCTGGCGCGCGCAAGCCGGCAGCAACCATATCAGCGTGGTGTACGAAAGCGCTTGAAAAGACCAAGTTTGATACCAATTACGTGACGGTGGCTCGAACACTTGGCGCACTAAAATGAAACACATGGCAACCACCCCTCCAAAGTCCGCACCCGCGCCACGTCTGCCGTCCAGGGATGGCGGCGGTTCGGTCGTGCTCGAACGGCGGACGCAGAAAACCAAGCCACCGCAGATGTACCAGGTGGTTATGCTCAACGACGACTACACGCCCATGGAGTTTGTCGTCGTCGTGCTGCAGGAATTTTTCAACAAGGATCGCGAGGCCGCCACGCAGATCATGCTCAAAATTCACCTGGACGGCAAAGGCGTCTGCGGCGTCTTCACGCGCGACGTGGCGGCAACGAAGGTCGATCAGGTCTTGGATGCGGCGAACAAGGCCGGGCATCCGCTGCAATGCCTGAGCGAACCGATTGAATAGCCTGTTGAATAAATGGCCTTTGGCCCCGATCTACAGTCACCCTTATCACGCAAGCACATAGGAGTTCTCACATGATTGCCCAAGAACTGGAAGTCAGCTTGCACATGGCCTTCGTCGAGGCCCGCCAGCAGCGCCACGAGTTCATCACCGTCGAGCATTTGCTGCTGGCCCTGCTGGACAACCCCAGCGCCGCCGAGGTGCTGCGCGCCTGCGCGGCCAATATCGACGATTTACGCGCTTCGCTGACAAACTTCATCAAAGACAACACGCCTCAGGTGGCCGGCACCGACGAGGTGGACACACAGCCCACGCTGGGTTTTCAGCGCGTGATCCAGCGCGCCATCATGCATGTGCAGTCCACCGGCAATGGTAAGAAGGAAGTCACGGGCGCCAACGTGCTCGTGGCCATCTTTGGCGAGAAAGATTCGCACGCCGTCTATTACCTGCACCAGCAGGGCGTGACGCGTCTAGACGTGGTCAACTACATTGCCCACGGCATCAAGAAGGGCGAGCAACCCGAGGCGCCCAAACCCGAGGGTCAGCCCGAGAGCGAGGAGGGCGCGGCCCAGGGCGAGCGGGGCGAAAAGGCCTCGCCGCTGGAGCAGTACACGCAAAACCTGAACCAAGCCGCCAAGGATGGAAAGATCGACCCGTTGATCGGGCGCGACTACGAGGTCGAGCGCACCATTCAGATCCTGTGCCGGCGGCGCAAGAACAATCCACTGTTGGTGGGCGAGGCCGGTGTGGGCAAAACGGCTATTGCCGAAGGCCTGGCCTGGCGCATTACCGAGGGCACCGTACCCGAGATCCTGGCCGAGGCCACGGTCTATTCGCTGGACATGGGTGCGCTGCTGGCCGGCACCAAGTACCGCGGCGACTTTGAGCAGCGCCTCAAAGGGGTGCTCAAGAGCCTCAAGGACAAGCCGCATGCCATCCTGTTCATCGACGAGATCCACACGCTGATCGGGGCCGGGGCTGCGTCGGGCGGAACGCTGGACGCGAGCAACCTGCTCAAGCCGGCACTCAGTTCCGGTACCCTCAAGTGCATTGGCGCGACCACCTTCACCGAGTACCGCGGTATCTTCGAGAAGGACGCAGCGCTGTCGCGGCGCTTCCAGAAGGTGGACGTGGTCGAGCCCACGGTGGCCGAGACGGTGGATATCCTCAAGGGCCTGAAGTCCCGCTTCGAGGAGCACCACGGCGTCAAGTACGCCGCCGCCGCGCTGCAGGCGGCCGCCGAGCTGTCGGCCAAGTACATCAATGACCGCCATCTACCCGACAAGGCCATCGACGTGATCGACGAGGCCGGCGCGGCGCAGCGCATTCTTGCGCCATCCAAGCGCAAGAAGACCATCGGCAAGGTCGAGATCGAGGAAATCGTCGCGAAAATAGCGCGCATCCCGCCCGCCAACGTCAGCAACGACGACCGCAGCAAGCTGCAAACGTTGGAGCGCGACTTGAAGAGCGTGGTCTTCGGCCAGGACAAGGCGCTGGAGGTGCTGGCCGCCAGCGTCAAGATGGCGCGATCGGGCCTGGGCAAGGGCGACAAACCGATTGGCTCGTTCCTGTTCAGCGGCCCCACGGGCGTAGGCAAGACCGAGGCTGCCAAGCAGCTGGCCTACATCATGGGCGTGGATCTGATCCGCTTCGATATGTCGGAGTACATGGAGCGCCATGCAGTGAGCCGCCTGATCGGCGCGCCCCCGGGCTATGTGGGTTTTGACCAGGGCGGCCTTTTGACCGAGGCCATCACCAAGAAGCCGCACGCCGTGCTGCTGCTCGACGAGATCGAGAAGGCGCACCCGGACATCTTCAACGTGCTGCTGCAGGTCATGGATCACGGCACGCTGACGGACAACAACGGGCGCAAGGCAGATTTTCGCAACGTCATCATCATCATGACGACGAATGCTGGCGCCGAGACCATGAACAAGGCCACCATAGGCTTCACCAACCCGCGCCAGGCGGGTGATGAAATGGGCGACATCAAGCGCCTGTTCACGCCCGAATTCCGCAACCGGCTGGATGCCATGGTCAGCTTCAAGCCGCTGGACGAGCAGATCATCCTGCGCGTGGTGGACAAGTTCCTGCTGCAGTTGGAGACGCAGCTGGCCGAGAAGAAGGTCGAGGTCACCTTCACCGACGCGATCCGCAAGCACCTGGCCAAGAAGGGCTTCGACCCGCTCATGGGCGCACGCCCCATGCAGCGCCTGATCCAGGACACCATCCGCAAGGCGCTGGCCGACGAGCTGCTGTTTGGTCGCCTGACCGAAGGCGGGCGCCTGACGGTGGACATCGAGCAACGCACCAATGAGCATGGCGTGGAGGCATCCGAAGTCCTGCTGGATATCCAGCCGCTGCCCAAGAGGGAGCGCGGATCCAAGTCCGAACCGGCGGAGCCTGAAGAAGCTACGGCGGATTGACGCCAAAAGCTCCAAGCCCGCAGAACCCGCAGTCGATCCTTGATCCACTGCGGGTTTTTTTGACTATGTCATGCCACTGAAGTGCCGATGCCGGTGCATCGCGCGTCAGCGTTTGCGTTTGGCTGGCGTTCCACCTTTGCGCGCAGGGCTGGCCTTGGCGGTTGCGGTGGATGATGACTTGCCGGTTACACCGCGGGCGCCTGTCGTGCCATTGTTGGCGCTCTTGGCGCTCTTGGTGCCGGGGCGCGCGAGTGCGGTGTTTGTCAGACGCACCGGCAGATACATCACCACGCGCTCGCCTGGTTTGAACTTGCTGGTGGTCTTCAGATCGTTCCAGTCGGCCACGTCGGCGGCATTGACCTTGTAGCGCTGGGCGAGGCTGGCCACGGTGTCATGCCTGTTGGCGCGCACCGTGGTGCGGCGCGTGATGATCTCTGGTGTGAAGGCAACCTGGCCGTTGTCGGCCACGTGGCCGGAGACGTCGGCGCGCGTGCCGGCCGCGCGCGGCACCATCAGGGCCGAGCCGGCCTTGATCATCATGCGCGGCGGTATGCCGTTCATCTGACGCAGATCGCCTTCGTTCATACCCACGCGCTGCGCGGCGGTTGTCACGCTCATCGTGCTGGGCACGGTCCACACCGTCCAGCTGGCGTACTGGCCCTCGTTGTAGGCGGCCAGGTTTTTCCGGAACACTTCGGCATTGTCCCAGGGCAGCAGGATCTGTGGCATGCCGGCAGCAAGGATCACCGGCTTGTGCAGCGATGGGTTCAGCGCGCGAAAGTCGTCCACACGCACACCAGCCAGGTTGGCCACCAAAGCAACGTCGATGTCGCGCGTGATGTCCACGCTCTGGAAGTAGGGGTGGTTGTGGATGACTGGCAGTTCGGTGCGAAAGCGGTCGGGGTCGCCCACGATGTTCTTCACGGCCTGCAGCTTGGGCACATACATGCGCGTTTCGGCGGGCATGCTCAGCTCGGTGTAGCTGGTGCCCAGACCTTGCTTCTCGTTGCGGGCAATGGCTCGGGCGACGCTGCCCTCGCCCCAGTTGTAGGCGGCCAGGGCCAGGTGCCAGTCGCCAAACATGCCGTACAGCTTCTGCAGGTAGTCCAGCGCCGCGCGGGTGGAAGCCAGCACATCGCGTCGGTCGTCGCGAAAGGCATTTTGCTTCAGGTCGAAATAGGTGCCGGTTGCGGGCATGAATTGCCACATGCCGGCGGCCTTGGCGCTGGAGACGGCCTGGGGGTTGAAGGCGCTTTCGATGTAGGGCAACAGCGCCAGTTCGGTGGGCATGCCGCGGCGCTCGAGTTCTTCGACGATGTGGAACAGGTATTTGCTGGAGCGCTCGGTCATGCGCTGCATGTAGTCGGGCCGGGTGGCATACCACTGTTCGCGGTCACGCACCAGGTCACTTTCCAGGTCGGGCATGGCATAGCCGCGGCGTATGCGATCCCACAGATCGGCGGGCGCGCTGATGCCGGTCACCGTGGTTCCTAGCGCTGTGCCGGCGGTGATGGTGCGCAGGGGACCGGAAGGGTACTGCGGCGCAGAACTGGCGCTGATGCTGGCGTTGTCGGGGGAGGGGGGGGCGCTGGTGCTGTCGCCTGGGGTGGTGGTGGCGCAGCCGGTCAGCCACAGCAGGCTTGCCAGCCCCAGGATGGGTAGGATTTTCATCGAAATTCGTTTTTCCATTGACGCAGCGCGGCCAGCACAGCCACGGGTTGGTGCGGATCGAGCTGTGCGTCGAAGCTGCGCGCGGCCTGGGCCACGGGGGCTTCACGCGTGCGCAGAAAAGGGTTGATCGAGCGTTCCATTGCCATGCGTGAGGGCAGCGTGGGCCGCCCTGCCTGGCGCAGGGCTGCGCAGTGGCCGGCGTAGTCCCGCAGCGCCTGGTTGTGGGGCTCCACGGCCAATGCAAACTTCAGGTTGGACAGGGTGTATTCATGGGCGCAGCAAACGCGCGTCAGACCCGGCAATGCGGCCAGCTGGTCCAGCGAGGCCTGCATTTGCGCGGGCGTGCCTTCGAACAAGCGGCCGCAACCGCCCGAAAACAAGGTGTCGCCGCAAAACAGCAGTGGCGCGCCGTCCATGTCTGCGCAGTAATAAGCGATATGCCCGGCGGTGTGGCCCGGCACATCCAGCACGGCAAAGCGCAGGCCAAGTGCGGTGATGGCGTCACCTTGGCTCAGGCGTGTGATGGGCTCGGGCATGGTCTCGTGCGCCGGGCCATAGACGGCGGCGCCGGTCACTTCGCGCAGGCCGTCCACGCCGCCGACATGGTCGCCGTGGTGGTGCGTGACTAGAATTGCCTGGAGTGACAATCCCATGTCGCGCAGCGCCTGCAATACCGGCGCGGTGTCGCCCGGATCCACGACGATTGCGTTGCGGCCGTCGTGCAGCATCCAGATGTAGTTGTCGGAAAAGGCGGGCAGCGGCAGCAAGTTCATGAGCGACGAAAATTATAAATTGCACCAGTGGTTCGACACCCCTCCCGGGCACTACTTGCTGGCCTGGGAGCAGGAGCGTTATGACGAGCTGGTGGTCGATGTTTTTGGCTATCACGCCTTGCAGCTGGGCATGCCTGGCCTGCAGGCACTGCGTGCCAACCGTATGCCGCATCGCTGGCTGGCATTGGGCTCGGACGCGGAGCTGCGCATGGCGCAGGCCGAGGCAGCAGCGCAGGCCGTACCGCCCGCCATGCTTGCCGAGGCTGTTGCCTTGCCCTTTCCCGAGGCCAGTCTGGATCTGGTGGCCCTGCCGCACACGCTGGAGCTGAGCGTGGATCCACACGCCGCGCTGCGCGAGGTGTACCGGGTGCTGGTGCCCGAGGGCAGGGTGGTGATCAGTGGGTTGAACCCTTGGAGCCTGTGGGGCTTGCGCCAGGGGCGTGCGCGGTTGTACCAGCGGCTTGGTGGCGGGGGGCAGTTGTACCTGCCAGACGTGGGGGAGTTTCTGTCACCGGGGCGCCTGCGCGATTGGCTGCGTCTCTTGGGGTTTGAGCTGGAGTCCGTCAGTTTTGGCTGCTACCGGCCCGCCGCGACGACTGATCGCTGGCTGCAGCGTCATGCCTGGATTGAAGGCCTGGGCGCGCGCTGGTGGCCGATACTCGGGGCTGGCTATGTGATCGTGGCCGCCAAGCGCGTGCAGGGCATGCGACTGCTGGAGCCTTCGTGGCGCAAGGCGCCCCGAACGGCCGGCGCGCAGGTGCAGGTGGCGCGGCGGCATTGATGGTTGATTTTTTGGTTGAGGAGTTTTTTTTGAATCAGGTGGTGATCTATACCGATGGTGCCTGCAAAGGCAACCCCGGCCCTGGCGGCTGGGGCGTGTTGCTGCGATCGGGTGAGTTGGTGAAAGAGTTGTTTGGCGGCGAACTGGGCACCACCAACAACCGCATGGAGCTGCTGGCGGTGATACAGGCCTTGGCGGCCCTGAAAAAGCCTTGCCAGGTGGCCCTGTACCTGGACAGCCAGTACGTGCGCCAGGGCATCACCGAGTGGATACACGGCTGGAAGAAGAAAGGCTGGCGCACGGCAGCCGGCCAGCCGGTGAAGAACGTGGAACTGTGGCAGCGTCTGGATGAGCTGGCGCACCGGGCCGGCCACCGCATTGAGTGGCACTGGGTCAAGGGCCATGCGGGCGACCCCGGCAACGAGCGTGCCGATGCGCTCGCCAATCGGGGGGTGGAGCAGGCGCTGGGGCGTTAGTGCAGCGGTCCGAAAATATCGAAACATGAAAGCGCGACTTCGCGCCCATGGCGGCGTTGCAAATGCTCGCGATAGATACGGCTATTGGGCAAAAAGACGGTGAAAAATGGGCCGCTGCGGTCGATTTGCAGCCGACGATTCCCAAGTCCAGCAGACTCCTTGGGGCGCTTCTCAGGCGCCAGCCTTGAGGGCGGACATGGCCTGCTGGATGTCTTGCACCGTTTGCGGGCGCACCACGCGGGCGACTTCGGCGCCATTACGCAAGAACACCAGCGTTGGCCACAGCTTGACGCGGTAGCTGCGGCCCAGCGGCTGGCCTGGCCCGTCCTCGACCTTGATGTGCTGCACATCGCCCTGCGTTCCCAAGGCCTGCTCTATGAGCGGTTGGGCGCGCTGGCAATGGGTGCACCAGGGGGTGCCGAATTCAAGTACGGCGCTGCCTTGCAGTTGATCGACCGCCTCTCGCATCGGCGCTTGGGGCAGGTGTTGGGCGCTAAACGGCATGTGGGCTTACTCCATCGGTCAATGTGTTGAAGAGAGCGCTTGCGCTCGTGCTCTCGGGTATGGCATGTTTACTATTATTATGATAGCTTCAGACGCTTTGCTGTAAAGCGCAAATGGCCGATATCTCTTGAAAAAAATGCCCGTGATGACCGGATGATGATCTGGCAGGAAGGGGGGTCAGGGCGGTCGCTTTTCGTCGTTGAGCGCCTGCAGCTGTTCCAGGGTATTGGCGTTGAAGAAGGCCATTGGGTTGTCGCCAGGCTCGTCGAAAGCCACGAGGGCGCGGGGGTGTAGCGCCGTCCAGCGGTAGATCTCGCGCCCACCCTCGCTGGTAAAGCGCCGCAGGCTTGGCAGCAAGCTGGTGCGCAGCAGGCAGAAAACGGGTTGGGCACGCAGCCGCGTGCGGCCGTCGTCCTGCTGCTCGGGGGCGCTGGCCAGCGCGATGTCGGCGCCCTGGGCACTGGCGGCTGCCGCCAGGCGGCTGGCCAGGTTGGCAGGGAAGAGCGGGCTGTCGCACGGCACGGTAAGCAACCAGCGGCTTTTGCAGTGCTCCAGCCCGGTCAAGAAGCCCGCCAGAGGGCCCGCATAGCCGGCCAGGCCATCGGTCCAGACGGGTGCGCCAAAGGCTTCGTAGGCGGGCAGGTTGCGGTTGGCGCTCATCATGACGCTTGCGACCTGGGGCCGCAGGCGCTTGAGCGCGTGCAGCGCCAAGGGCGTGCCGTGAAAATTCTGCAAGCCCTTGTCCACGCCGCCCATGCGCTCGCCACGGCCGCCGGCAAGAATCAGGCCGGTGATGTCGCAGGCGTCGATCATGCGCTCAGTCGCTCAGCCGCCGATGTAGCTCATCTCGATGCGGCGCTTGCCTGCGCCGCTGTCGGCGGGCAGGCTGGCGCGCAGCTCCGAGTAGCGGTCACTGCGGCCCTGCCAGATGTCGGCAACGGCGGCGCTGATCTGCGCATCACTGGCATCGCTGCGCAGCAGGCTGCGCAGGTCCCACCCCTGGCTGGCAAACAGGCACAGGTACAGCTGCCCTTCCATGGACAGGCGGGCGCGGTTGCAGTCGCCGCAGAAGGCCTGCGTGACGCTGCTGATCACGCCCACCTCGCCAAGGGCCGGGTCGTGCCGGCCGTCTGGCCCGGCGTAGCCCCAGCGTTTGGCGGTCTCGCCCCTGGCACTGGCGGCCAGCGGCACCAGCGGCAGATCGGCCTGAAGACGGGTGATGACCTCGGATGAGGGCACGACCTGATCCATGCGCCAGCCGTTGGTGCTGCCAACGTCCATGTACTCGATAAAGCGCAGCGTGATGCCGGTGCCACGGAAATGCCGCGCCATGGCTGGGATCTCGTGGTCGTTGGTGCCGCGCTTGACCACCATGTTGACCTTGATGTGCTGCAGGCCCGCAGCCTGCGCCGCCTCGATGCCGGCCAGCACCTCGGCCACGGGGAAGTCCATGTCGTTCATGCGGCGGAACACCGCGTCGTCCAGGCTGTCCAGGCTGACGGTGACGCGCTGCAGCCCGGCATCTTTCAGTGCGCGCGCCTTGCGCGCCAGCAGCGAGCCGTTGGTGGTCAGCGTCAGGTCTGGCACGCGGCCTTCGGCGGTGCGCAGTTCGGCCAGTTGGGCGACCAGGTTCTCCAGGCCCTTGCGCAGCAGCGGCTCGCCGCCCGTCAGGCGGATCTTGTGTACGCCATGGGCGATGAACAGCCGCGCCAGCCGCGTGATCTCTTCAAAACGCAGCAGGTCGCCGTGCGCAAGGTAGCGGTAGTTCTTGTCGAACACATCCTTGGGCATGCAGTAGCTGCAGCGGAAGTTGCAGCGATCGGTGACGCTGATGCGCAGGTCGCGCAGCGGACGCGCAAGCGTGTCATGCAGCTGCCCAGTGGCGGGGTGCGCCGTGACGGGTATTGTGGGCTGCAGCAGTTTGCTGCGCAGATCCACCAGGGGGATGACACGTTCTGCCATGGGCAAATTGTGCCCCATGGGCCGCGTAGGGGTATGGTCAGTGGCGGTTAAATTGACGTGCGTCAACCTGTGTTGGCCGTGCGGCCATGGAACTGCGGGTAGTGCAGTTTTACGCCTTCGCCGTTGTAGTCCCAGCCGGTGCATTGGCCCAGGTGGCGCGGTGGCTCGTCGTTCTGGCTCTGGAATGCGGCGCTGATGGTCTGGAACGTGGCGGTGGCCAGGTTGAACAGGAGTTCTCGCATGTGGGTGCAGCCGGCCACGCCACCCAGATGGGTTTGAATGGCCTGCCGCCAGCCGCGCGCCATGCTGCAGCCCACCATGGCCTGCAGGGCGCGCTGCGCCTCGGGGCAGCCGCCCAGGGGGTGGGCGTCCATGGCGGATTCGATGGCCCGTACGACCAGATCACGGCCTACCGTTACGCGCAGCCACATGTGGTGAACCGGCTCGCCGGCGCGGCGCACTTGTCCGGGTTGGCGCAGCGAGGGCAGGTCGTGGGGCTTGCTGTCGTGCAGCTCGCCTTCGATGTCCCACAGTCCGTCATCGCGTTCGAAGCCCTGGTAGGTGACGCGGCGGACATGGCGGGGGGTACGGGGTGCGGGAGGAGACAGGGGCATGGGTCAAGCAGAAAACTGGAGCACTGGGAAGCACAGGGGTCATCGGCCGTGGCATCAGCCGTGGCGGATGGCGACGGTCTTGAGGGTGGTGAAGCCGTACAGGGCCTCGAAGCCTTTTTCGCGTCCGTGGCCGCTGGACTTGACGCCGCCAAACGGCAGCTCCACACCACCGCCGGCACCGTAGTTGTTGATAAACACCTGGCCGCTGGTCACGCGCCGTGCCATGCGCAGCTGGCGCCCGCCGTCGCGCGTCCAGATGCCGGCCACCAGGCCGAAGGGTGTGGCGTTGGCCAGCTGCACCGCATGGTCTTCGTCGTGGAACGCCATCGCAGCCAGCACCGGGCCGAAGACCTCCTGCTGGGCCAGGCGGTGATCGACGGGTACATCGCGCAGCAGCGTGGGGGCTTGGTAGAAGCCCGTGTCGGGCGCCTCATCGACCACCGTGCCCTGGGCGACCAGGGGAATGCCGGCCACCTGGGCGTCGGAGAGAAAGTCCCACACGCGCTGCTGCTGGCTTTGGCGGATCAGCGGGCCCAGGTCAAGGTCCATGGCCGCCGGGCCCACGCGCAGCTGCTCGAAGGCCTGGCCCAGGCGTTCCAGCAAGGGCTCGTAGATCAGCGAGTCGATGAGCACGCGCGAGCCGGCCGAGCAGGTCTGGCCGGCGTTCTGCACGATGGCGTTGATGATGACCGGCACGGCCGCATCCAGGTCGGCGTCGGCAAAGACGATCTGCGGGCTTTTGCCACCCAGCTCAAGGGTGACCGGGCAGTGGCGTTCGGCGGCAACCTGCTGGATCAGCGTGCCCACCCTGGGGCTGCCGGTGAAGCTGATGTGGCGCACCAGCGGGTGGCGTGCCAATGCGTCGCCCACCTCGTGGCCATAGCCGGTGACGATGTTCAGGGCGCCCGCGGGAAAGCCGACTTCGGCGGCCAACTGGGCCACGCGCAGCAGCGACAGGCAGGCGTCCTCGGCCGGCTTGACCACGCACACGTTGCCTGCCGCCAGGGCTGCAGCGACGCAGCGGCCAAAGATCTGCATGGGGTAGTTCCAGGGCACGATGTGGCCCGTGACGCCATGGGGCTCGCGCCAGGTAAGTACGCTGAAACCCTCCTGGTAGGGAATGGTTTCGCCATGCAGCTTGTCGCAGGCGCCGGCGTAGAACTCAAAGTAGCGGGCCAGCGCGGCGGCGTCGGCACGCGCCTGCCTGGTTGGTTTGCCGCAGTCGCGCTGCTCGATAGCAGCGAGCTCGTCGGCGTGCTCGGTGATCTTGGTGGACAGGCGTTGCAGCAGCCGCCCGCGCTCGGCCGGCGCCAGCTTGCGCCAGACGGTGTCGTAACACTGCTGCGCGGTCTGCACGGCGGTGGCGATGTCCTCGGCCGTGCCGCGCTGGATTTCGTCATAGGGCTGGCCGTCAGAAGGGTCGATGACGGCGATGGTGCGCCCCGAGGTCGAGGCCACGCTGGCGTTGGCGATGAAGTGGTGCTGCATGCCGTTGATTGTGCTGCAAGCGGTGTATGCACGCTGGCGCGGCAGCGACAAGCCCGCGTTTCGGCGGCCGCTACACTCGGGCTTTCGTTATTCATTCACGTAATAGCGATGGGCGCATTTTTCCGCTTGTGTCTGTGCACTGGTTTTTCTGACAGGAGCTTTGTCATGTGGCGACGTTTGGTATGTACTGTTCTGGCCTGGTGCATGGCAGCCCCGGTGTTGGCCGCTGACACTGATGGCCTGCTGGTGGCCGCCGGCGCGGGTTATCGTCGCCCGGTGATGCAGTTGCTGGAGGACTTCAGCGCGCAAAGCGGCATTCGCGCCGAGGGGAGCTTTGGCAACATGAAGCAGGTCGAGGCGCAGGCGCGGCAAAACCCCGAGATCGCGCTGCTGATCGGCGATCAGGTGTTCCTCGAGCCCATGGGCCTGGCCGAGACCTTCGAACTGCTGGGCAAGGGGCGGCTGGTGCTGGTTGCCGCCAAGGGCCATGACATTCGGGCTGTGCAGGATTTGCGCGATCCGCGCTTCAAGCGCATTGCATTGCCTGACCGCACCAAGGCGGTGTATGGCAACGCGGCCAACACCTGCCTGCAGCGCCTGGGGCTGAGCGAAGCCCTGGCCGGGCGCATTCTGGAGGTGGCGACCGTGCCCCAGGTCGGGACCTATCTGGCCACCGGCGAGGTGGATGCGGGCTTTGTCAACCGCACCGAGGCCTTGGCGCTCGCCAGCCGGGTGGGGGCGACCATTGATGCGCCCGAAGATTGCTACGACCCGATCGTGCTGAGCGTGGGCGTCATCAAGGGCCGCGCAGGCACGCCGGCGGTGCGTGCCTTCCTGGAGTATCTGCGTTCGCCCAAGGCGCGCAGCGTGCTCGAACGCCACGGGATGTGAGTGCTGCACGGCTGCGCCAGCGCGCCGTTGGCGCTGACCTTTTCCGTCGTCGGCTGGAGCCTGGCGCTGCAGCTCACGCTGGGCACGGCCTGCGCCTGGCTGCTGGCGCGCCGGCGCTTTCCCGGGCGCGGCCTGCTGGACGCGCTGGTGTCGCTGCCGCTGGTGTTTCCGCCCATCGTGCTGGGTTATCTGCTGCTCATGCTGCTGGGGCGCCAGGGTTGGCTCACGCAGTGGCTGCCAGAGTGGCTGCGTCCCGAAATCGTGTTTACCCAGCGTGGCCTGGTGCTGGCGGCTTTTGTGGCAGGCCTGCCGCTGATGGTCAAGCCCGCACAGGCGGCGTTTGCCGGTGTCTCACCGCGCCTGCACGAGGCGGCGGCCCTGCTGGGGCATGGCGCCGCCAGCCGCTTCTGGCGTATTGACTGGCCGCTGGCCCGCAGGGGCCTGGCGGCGGGCCTGGTGCTGGCCGGCGGGCGAGGGCTGGGCGAGGTGGGTTTGTCGCTCATGCTGGGCGGCAACATCGCCGGGCGTACCGAGACGCTGTCGCTGGCCATTTACAACCAGGTGATGGACGGCAACTTTGCCTGTGCCAACGCCTTGTCCGCATTGCTGGCGGCGTTTGCGCTGCTGGCGTTCTTTGTTCTGCGCCGTTGGGGGGCTTTGTGAATTCCGTATTTTTTGACCACGCCACGATAGACGCCTGGATTGCCGAGGACGCGCCGCTGCTGGATCTGACGACCCATTTGCTGGCCCTTGGCGATCGGCCGGCGCGCATCCGTTTCGTGCTGCGCGCGGCCGGGGTGGCCGCCTGCACCGAAGAGGCGGCGCGCGTTGCGCAGCACTGCGGCGCACAGGTCGAGGCCTGCGTCGCCAGCGGTCAGCGCCTGGCGGCGGGCAGCGAACTGCTGTCGGCCAGCGGCAGCGCCGCCAGCGTGCTGCGTGCCTGGAAGGTGGCGCAGAACCTGCTTGAATACGCCTGCGGTGTGGCCAGCGCCACGGCGGCCATGGTGGCAGCCGTGCACGCGGCCGCGCCACAGGTGGCGGTGCTCACCACGCGCAAGAGCGCGCCGGGACTGCGCCGCATCGCGCTCAAGGCCACGCTCAGCGGCGGCGCCTTTCCGCACCGCCTGGGTGTGGGCGAGACGGTGCTGGTGTTTCCGCAGCACCGCGCGCTGCTGGGTGACTGGGATGCGTTGGCCGCACAGCTTGCGCGCGCTGCGCCGGCGCTGGCCGAGAAAAAATGCGTGATCGAGGCGCATTCGCTCGACGATGCGCTCGCCGCGGTGCGCGCAGGCGCTGACGTGGTGCAGTTCGACAAGGCCGCCCCCGACGCCCTGCGTGCCTGGTGTGCCGAACTGGCCGCGCGTCATCCCACGGTGGGGCGAATCGCTGCCGGCGGGATTGGCCAGGCCAACGCCGCCGACTATGCCGCCAGCGGCGTGCATGCGCTTGTCACCAGCAGCCTGCACTACGCGCCGCCGGCCGATGTGGGCGTGGTGGTGGCACCGCAGTGAAGTCCGCTTCAGGATTGCGGGTTCCCTGCAGTTCGTCACAATGCTGCGCGTCGCATCACACATGAAAGTCTTTGATGAAAACCAGTGCTCGCAACCAGTTCTCCGGCACCGTCTCGCGCGTCGTTGCCGGGGCTGTCAATGATGAAATCCTGATCGATGTGCCCGGCCTGGGCGCCATTGCCGCCATCGTCACGCACGAAAGCGCGCTCAACCTGGGGCTGGTCGTTGGCGCCAAGGCGTTTGGGCTCGTTAAAGCCTCGTCGGTCATCGTCGTCACGCAAGCGGAAGGCGCGAAATTTTCGGCCCGCAACCAACTGCAGGGGCAGGTCGTGCGCGTGGTCAAGGGCGCGGTGAACACCGAGGTAGTGATCGGGCTGGCCGGCGGTGCGCAGGTCGCGGCCATCGTTACCAATGAGAGCGCCGACGCTCTCGGGTTGGCGACTGGTGTTACGGCGGCGGCGTTGTTCAAGGCGTCCAGTGTGATCGTGGGCGTGCCGGCGTAGGCCCTGCGCTGCCAGGGAAGAAGCCCGCCCGCAGCGTCGGCGCGGCGGCTTCCTTGATTCCAGCGCGTGCTTGACTGGGGTGAAGACGCTTATGCCGGATAGATTCTGGATTTTAATAAAATTGGCCTGTAGCGCTTGATGGTAAAGCGCTTGCAGCTATCAATTAAATAGCTATAGGATGGGGTGCAAGCGCAGCGCATCCGTACCCGGCGCGCCTGTGGCATCTGGCGGTTGCTCACGCGCCCCTGTGGGTTGCCGTATGCATCCTTTCCTTGGCGGATTGCGCCTTGCCGATGATGGGCGGCGGTGCACCCTTTGCAGCGCTGGAACGGTGTGATCCCGGTCTTTGCCCCAGCGGGGGAAGGAGCAGGCAAGGGCGCCCAGAACAAAACCCGCACGCGGCGGGTTTTGTTGGCGGTCGGCGCAGGGTGGGTTACTTCAGCGTTACCTCCACCCGCCGCGCCTGTGCACCGGTGCCGGCTTGGATGTTGTCGGGTTTGGCCAGCTCGATCTGGTCGTCGGTGACGCCCAGGCTCTTGAGCAGGCCGCGCACGGCAAAAGCGCGCTGCTTGGCGATCTCTTCATTCGCGGCGGCGCTGCCGGTGGCGTCCACGTAGCCGCTGACGATGGCTTTCTTGCCAGCCTTCACGCCGTCGATGGTGCGTTGCAGCGCCTGCGCGCCGTCGGGGTGCGGGGCGGCCTTGCCGGTGGCGAAGTAAAAGCGCACCACGTCGCCCTCCACCAGCACCGAGGCGGCGTCGGCTTCGGGGCCGGCGGCTGCCGCTGGCGCGGTGACAGGTGTGGGCGCTTGCGGTGCGCTTGTCGCCCCGCCGCCGTGCATGGCCACCACCAGCGGCACGATCAGCAGGGCCACGATGTTGATGATCTTGATCAGCGGGTTCACGGCCGGGCCGGCCGTGTCCTTGTAGGGGTCGCCCACGGTGTCGCCGGTGACGGCGGCCTTGTGCGCCTCGCTGCCCTTGCCGCCGTGGTGGCCGTCCTCGATGTATTTCTTGGCGTTGTCCCAGGCGCCGCCGCCGGTGCACATGCTGATCGCCACGAACAAGCCGGTGACGATGGTGCCCATCAGCAGGCCGCCCAGCGCCTTCGGCCCCAGGGCCAGACCCACGACGATGGGCACGGCCACGGGCAGCAGGCTGGGGATGATCATCTCCTTGATGGCGGCGCTGGTCAGCATGTCCACGGCGCGGCCGTACTCGGGCTTGGCTGTCCCTTCCATGATGCCCTTGATCTCGCTGAACTGGCGGCGGACCTCGACCACCACGCTGCCGGCGGCGCGGCCCACGGCCTCCATGGCCATGGCGCCGAACAGGTAGGGGATCAGCCCGCCGATGAACAGGCCGACGATGACCATGGGGTCGCTCAAGTCGAACTTGACGGCGCCGCCGTAGCTGTCGAGCTTGTGCGTGTAGTCGGCAAAAAGCACCAGGGCAGCCAGGCCGGCCGATCCAATGGCGTAGCCCTTGGTCACGGCCTTGGTGGTGTTGCCCACGGCGTCCAGCGGGTCGGTGATGTCGCGCACGCTGCTGGGCAGCTCGCTCATCTCGGCAATGCCGCCGGCGTTGTCGGTGATCGGCCCGTAGGCGTCCAGCGCCACCACGATGCCCGCCATGGACAGCATGGACATGGCCGCCACCGCCACGCCATACAGGCCGGCCAGCATGTACGACACGATGATGGCGGCGCAGACGAAGAGCACCGGCCAGGCGGTGGAGCGCATGGATACGCCCAACCCCGCAATGATGTTGGTGCCATGGCCCGTGGTGGATGCTTGGGCGATGTGCTGCACGGGTGAATACTGCGTGCCGGTGTAGAACTCGGTAATCCACACCAGCGCGGCCGTCAGCACCAGGCCGGTGGCGCAGGCGCCAAACAGGCGCATGGGCGCGCCGCTGCCGCCCAGGGCGTTGTCCGGAATGATCCATCCCGTGACGAAGTAAAAGGCGATGAGCGAGAGCACGCCGGCAATCGCCAGGCCCTTGTAGAGCGCTGGCATGACGTTCTTCATGCCGGGGCTGGCCTTCACGAAGAAGCAGCCGATGATGGAGGCGACGATGGACACCGCGCCCAGCGCCAGCGGGTAGGCAACGGCCGCCGTGGGGGCGGCGCCGATGAGCAGCGCGCCCAGCACCATGGTGGCGATCAGCGTCACGGCGTAGGTCTCGAACAGGTCGGCCGCCATGCCGGCGCAGTCTCCCACGTTGTCGCCTACGTTGTCGGCAATCACGGCGGGGTTGCGCGGGTCGTCCTCGGGGATGCCGGCCTCTACCTTTCCCACCAGGTCGGCGCCCACGTCGGCGCCCTTGGTGAAGATGCCGCCGCCCAGGCGGGCAAAAATGGAGATCAGGGAGGAGCCAAATGCAAAGCCGATCAGCGGATTGAGCGTTGCGGCCAGCTGCGCATCGGCACCCGCGCGGCCCAGCAGGAACCAGGCAAAGCCGGTCACGCCCAGCAGGCCCAGGCCCACCACCAGCATGCCGGTGATGGCGCCACCACGAAACGCGACATCCAGCGCCGGGCCCATGCCCTGCGTGGCCGCCTGGGCGGTGCGCACATTGGCGCGCACCGAGACATTCATGCCGATGAAGCCGCAGGCCCCGGAGAGCACGGCGCCGACGACGAAGCCGACGGCGGTGAGCGTGTCCAGAAACAGGCCAATCAGCACGGCGAGCACCACGCCCACGATGGCAATCGTCTTGTATTGGCGCGCCAGGTAGGCTGCGGCGCCGGCCTGTATGGCGGCAGCGATCTCCTGCATGCGGGCGTTGCCGGCATCCTTGGACAGAATCCAGCTGCGGGCCCAGAGCCCATAGACCACGGCGATTACGCCGCACACCAGGGCCAATATCAGGGGGGTAGTCAATGCTGTTTGTCCAGCCATACGCGATCTCCATTTGCAAAGGGTCACACGGGTGGAAGCGCAACGCCGGGGAAGTGCTTCCGCTGCGTTGCTTCCTCGTCATGCCGATGCCGCAAACAGCCTGGAGACGATTGGCCAACGGGGTCAATTTACTGCCAAACGCAAGCTTGCAAGCTGACAGCAAGCAGGGTCGATCTAAAATCCAGGGTTAATCCTGAGCTGGCGGCGCATGTGTTTGCGTGGTCATAGGCACGGGGTTCACGTTCACCCAACCACTTCAACAATCCATCATGTCGCTGAATAACGTCAAGCCTGGCAAGAACATCCCAGAAACCTTCAACGTGGTGATCGAGATTCCCGCTGAGTCCGATCCCGTGAAATACGAGGTGGACAAGGAATCCGGCGCCGTTTTCGTGGATCGCTTCCTGACCACGGCCATGTATTACCCCTGCAACTACGGCTACGTGCCCCAGACGCTGTCGGGCGATGGCGACCCGGTGGACGTGCTGGTGATCACTCCCTATCCGCTGCACCCCGGCGTGGTCGTGCCCTGCCGCGCCCTGGGTATCCTGAAGATGGAGGATGAGGCCGGCGTGGACGGCAAGGTGCTGGCCGTGCCCACCACCAAGATTCTCAAGATGTATGAAGGCTGGAAGTCGGTGGAGGACGTGAACCCCATGCGTCTGAAGGCCATCAGCCACTTCTTCGAGCATTACAAGGACCTGGAAGAGGGCAAATGGGTCAAGGTGCTGGGCTGGGAAGGTGTTGATGCCGCCCACAAAGAGATTTCGGACGGCGTGGCAAGTTATCAAAAAGCCTGACCAAAGGGCTGAACCTGACACGGCCCGCATGGGCCGGGCCACTAGAAATAAAGCCTGCCGGCAGTGCGTTTGCCGGCAGGCTTTTTTGCTGAGGCACTTGGTAGAGTAGGGGTGTTGAATTTTGGTGCGATTGTCAAAATAAGTAACAACGCTGGTATGCTGATGGCTTTGGTGCAGTGCCGCTTGCTTCTGGTGCGGGTGCTGGCCCAGGAACATCCCCAAGTAAATTCTCCCAAGGAGTCGCCATGTTTTCTTCCGCTGCCCAGCGTTCTTCCAAGGCCCATGCCAGTGCCAGCAGTGCCGCGGAATACCTGACCTTTCGCCTGGGCGAGGAGGAGTACGGCATCGACATCCTGCGGGTGCAGGAGATCCGGTCCTACGAGCCGCCCACGCGCATGGCCCACGCGCCGGAGTTCATCAAGGGGGTGATCGATCTGCGCGGCACCATCGTGCCCATCGTCGATCTGCGCCTCAAGCTCGGCTGCGCTACGGCCGAGTACACCGATTTCACCGTGGTCATCATCCTGAATGTAGCGGGGACGGTGCTTGGCGCCGTGGTCGATGCCGTGGCCGACGTGGTTGCCCTGCAGCCCGAAGCCATCAAGCCCGCGCCGCGATTCCAGGGGCAGCTGGACAGCACCTTTGTGCGCGGCATCGCCACGGCGGGCGATCGCATGCTGATCGTGATGGACATCGAATCCCTCCTCAGCAGCTCCGAACTGGGCCTGGTGCAGGCTGCCGTGGCGGCTTGACAGTGTGCCGTCTCATGCGCGCCTGAATGGGCTGCGCATGTGCAGATCCTGCAGATAGTCGGCGACGCCTTCGCCCTCGCGGGCCAGAAAGCGATCCACGGCCTGGGCAAAGGCCGGGTGCGCCAGCCAGTGCGCGCTGGCGGCCTGCACCGGCATGAGGGCGCGCGCCATTTTGTGCTCGCCCTGCGCGCCGCCTTCGAAGCGTTGTACGCCGTGGGCGATGCACCAGGCGATGGGCTGGTAGTAGCAGGCTTCGAAATGCAGGCAGTCCACCCGCTCCAGGGCGCCCCAGTAGCGGCCGTAGGCTATGGGTTTTGATTGGTTTTCGCCTTCAGCGCTTTCCTGGTGTGCGCCAATAGCTATCAAACTGGTAGCTATAGGGCGCCCCGCACGCTCGGCCACGAACAGCACCCAGGCGTCTGGCATATGGGCTTGCATCAACGCGAAGAACGCGCGCGTGAGGTAGGGCGGATTGCCGTGCTCCTGGTAGGTGCGCTGATAGCAGCGGTAGAAGAAGTCCCAGTCGGCGTTGGTGATCTCGCGCCCGCGCAGGATGCGAAAACCAACGCCGGCCTGGTGCACGCGGCGGCGCTCCTGGCGGATCTTCTTGCGCTTGTCCTGCGATAGTGAGGCCAGGAAATCGTCAAAATCGGCAAATTGCGCTGCGCCAGCCGGGTGCCGGTTGTGCCAATGGAACTGCACCTGCTGGCGCAGCATGAGGCCGGCCGCGCGCGCGGCGGCCAGATCGTCATCCGCCGCAAACAGCAGGTGCAGCGAGGACAGGCCCGCCGTGTCAGCCCAGTCGATCAGCGCGCGCAGCAGTGCGGCGCGGGCTTCTTCGTCGCAGGCCAGCAGCCGGCTGCCGGGCACGGGCGTGAAGGGCACGGCCACCACGGCCTTGGGGTAGTAGGGCAGGCCATGGCGCTCGTGGGCGTCGGCCCAGGCCCAGTCGAATACATACTCGCCGTAGGAGTGCGCCTTGACGTAGAGGACGCAGGCTGCGCGCAACCGCGTGCCTTGCCATAGGGTGAAGTAGCGTGCCGCCCAACCCGTGCGGGTGGTGGCGCTGCCGCTGGACTCCAACGCCGCCAGGTAGGCATGGCGCATGAAGGGGGTGGGGTGTGACTGCCGGGTCAGCAGTGCGTCCCAGGCGCTGGCGTCGATCTGGCTGGCGGTATCGTGCAGGCGCAGCTCGTGGTGGAGGGTGTGGGGCAAGGTCGGGGCACAAAGACACTGAGGCCCTCATGATGGCGCCAAAACCGTTAACCCGTCGGACATGGGGGCAGCGGGCATAATCGACCGCGTTTTTTCGCCCACTGCCTATGTCCTTCGTCATCAGCATCGCCCAGCTCAATTTTGTGGTGGGCGACTTGTCGGGCAATGCCCAGAAAATCATCCAGGCTGCACGCCAGGCCCATGCGGCCGGGGCCCGCCTGCTGCTGACGCCCGAGCTGGCGCTGTGCGGCTATGCGGCCGAAGACCTGTACTTGCGCCCGGCCTTTTTGTCCGCCTGCGAGCAGCACCTGGCCGAGATCGTTGCGGCCACGGCCGATCTGCCCGGCCTGACCCTGGTGGTGGGCCACCCGCAGCGCGTGCCCCATGGGGTGGGCGAGGGCGGTCGCAACCTGTGCCACAACGCCGCCAGCATCCTGCGCGCGGGGCGCATTGAACAGACCTACGCCAAGCAATACCTGCCCAACTACGAGGTGTTTGACGAGCGCCGTTACTTTGTGCCGGGTGATGGCAGCTGCGTGTTCGAGGTGGAAGGCCTGCGCCTGGGCCTGCTGATTTGCGAGGATGCTTGGTACCCCGGCCCGGCCCGCCGTGCGCGCGAGGCAGGGGCGCAGATGCTGCTGACCATCAACGCGTCACCCTACCACCTGGGCAAGGGGGCCGAGCGCGAGCAGGTGATGCGCGAGCGCGTGCAGGAGACCGGCCTGCCGCTGGTCTATGCCCATTTGGTGGGCGGGCAGGACGAGGTGGTGTTTGAGGGCCGCTCTTTCGCCCTGAATGCCGACGGCAGCGTGGCGGCACGGGCCCCTGGATTTGAAGAAAAAATGCTGTTTGCGCAGGTGCAGCAAGCGAAAGCAGCTATCACTATTGAAGCGGAAGTGGCGCCGCGCGAAGCCTGGGAGGCCGAGCTGTGGGCCGCCCTGGTGCTGGGTGTGCGCGACTACATAGGCAAGAACGGCTTTCCAGGTGTGCTGCTGGGGCTGTCGGGCGGTATCGACTCGGCCCTGGTGCTGGCGATTGCCGTCGATGCACTGGGCGCGGACAGGGTGCGCACGGTGATGATGCCCTCGCCCTACACGGCCGACATCAGCTGGATAGACGCACGCGACATGGCCGAGCGCCTGAAGGTGTGCCATGACGAGATCGCCATCGCGCCGCAGTTCGAGGCCTTCAAGGCTGCCCTTGCGCCGCTGTTTGCCGGCCGGGCAGAGGACACGACCGAAGAGAACCTGCAGGCGCGCATCCGCGGCACGCTGCTCATGGCCTTGTCCAACAAATATGGCGCCGTGGTGCTGACCACCGGTAACAAGAGCGAGTTGGCCACGGGCTATTGCACCTTGTACGGCGACATGGCGGGGGGCTTTGCCGTGATCAAGGACGTGCTCAAGACGCGCGTGTTTGCGCTGGCGCGCTGGCGCAATGCCAACGACCCCTATGGCACGGGCGCAGACCCCATACCCGAGCGCATCATTACCCGCCCCCCCAGCGCCGAGCTGCGGCCGGACCAGACCGACCAGGACAGCCTGCCGCCCTACGAGGTGTTGGATGCCATTGTCGAGCGCTACATGGAGAACGATGAGCCGCTGGAAGACATCGTGCGCGCCGGCTTTGCGCGCGCCGACGTGGAGCGTGTGACGCGCCTGCTGCAGATCAACGAGTACAAGCGCCGCCAGGCGCCCGTCGGCGTGCGCGTCACGCGGCGCAGCTTTGGCAAGGACTGGCGCTACCCGATGACGAACAGGTTCAGGGCTTGAACCAACCCCGTCGTCTGACATTTTCAATATCCAGGAGTTCTTCCATGCAAATGATTACCGCCATCATCAAGCCCTTCAAACTGGAAGAGGTACGCGAGGCGCTGGCCGACTGTGGCGTGACGGGCCTGACGGTGACCGAGGTCAAGGGTTTTGGCCGCCAGAAGGGGCATACCGAGCTTTACCGCGGGGCAGAGTACGTGGTGGACTTTCTGCCCAAGGTGAAGATCGAGGTGGTGGTGCGCGACCAGGATGTGGATCGCTGCGTGGACGCCATCGTGAGCGCGGCGCGCACCGGCAAGATTGGCGACGGCAAGATCTTCGTCACGGCGGTACAGCGCGTGGTGCGCATCCGCACCGGTGACCTGGACGATTCGGCGGTCTGACCCTGCTTCAGATGACGTCGCGCAGCCGGGTGGCGTCGGCGTTCAGACCCGCGTCCTGCACCAGTGCGGCAAGCAGGGAGGCAGGATCGGTGTCCGTGCGTATCAGCCCCATCTGCCATTCGCTCATCAGGCCGCTATGCACCGAGTGGCGCAAGAAGGCCATCAGATCGGTGTAATAGCCATCGGTGTCCAGCACGCCCACCGGCTTGTTGTGGTAGCCGAGCTGGCGCCAGGTCCAGACCTCGAACAGCTCCTCCAGCGTACCGATGCCGCCGGGCAGGGCCAGAAAGGCGTCGCTGCGCTCGGCCATCATGGCCTTGCGCTCGTGCATGGTTTGCACCACATGCAGCTCGTCGCACTGGTGGTTGGCCAGCTCCTTGTCCACCAGCGCCTGCGGGATGATGCCCACCACGCGCCCGCCGGCCTGGCGCGTGGCCTCGGCCACGATACCCATCAGGCCGCTGCGCCCGCCGCCATAGACCAGCTGTCCTCCATGGCGGCCGATCCAGCCGCCCACGGCCACTGCGGCCTCGGTGAACAAGGGGTTGTCGCCAGGGCGCGAGCCCAGGTACACGCAGACGGAAAAAGCAACGTCAGCCATCAATAAAACCTCTGGTAAAGCGCCGCGGCCCATGTCGCACCGCACAGCAGCAGGCTGAGCAGCACGGCGGCGCTGCCCATATCCTTGGCGCGTTTGGATAGTTCGTGCAGCTCGGGGCCTATGCGGTCTATGGCCGCTTCTATGCCTGAATTGAGCAGTTCGGTGATCAGCACCAGCAGCACCGCCCCTGCCAGCAAGGCCGTCTCCACCCAGCCGCGGCCCAGCCAGAACGATAGCGGCAGCAGCACGGCGGCCAGGCACGCTTCCTGGCGAAAAGCCTTCTCACCCCAACCGGCGCGCAGGCCCGCCAGGGAATAGCCCGCGGCATGCCACAGGCGGCTTAGCCCCGTGCGCTGCTTGTGCGGATGGGGGTGAATGGTGTCTGGCATGGGCGGTTACTTCTTCTTGCCTGGGTGGGGCGGCAACTCATGGTGCACCAGCCGTGTGCCGGCCAGGGCGTCATGCCAGAACTGTCGTTGTGGATGAAAGCGGCTCAGCAGCGCCCAGACCATCACCCAGCCCACCGTGATGACCACCGTCTCGCCGCCGGTCAGGTGAAATGGCGCGATCGCCGCCAGAGGCGGCAAAAACCACAGCCAGCTGAGCAGGTAGCGCAGCAATGCCCGCTTCTGGCTGATGAGCCGGCCTTGGCGATCCACCACGCGGATATGCCAGGTTTTCATGGCCAGGGTATGGCCACGCGACCAGAACCAGACAAAGTAAATGCCGAACACGACAAACAAAAAGGCCTGCAGGGCGTGGCGGTTGTCCAGCGCATGGCGGGTTTGCGTCAGGGTGCCGAACAGGTAGCCGGCGATGAAGACCACGCCGAACATCAGCATGCCCTCATACAGCCAGCAGGCCATGCGCCGGCGCAGCGGCGGCGCCATGCCGTCAACCGGTGGTGGCAGGTGGGTGGGCGGCGGGGAGGAGGGGGGCAGACCAGTGGGGCTGGGCGTGGACATGCAAGAAACGCTGCTGCGGGCTCGGTTACTCGGGCGGGTGCAGCGGTGGATGGTAACGGGCCGGCTCTTCGGTGCCCTCGGGCGCGGCCGGGGGCTGCTCCAGTGGCGCCAGCGGCGAGGGTATGGCAGAGGGGGTGCTGATGGGTGCCGTCTCCACTGTGACGGGTGCCGGCGGCTGGGGTGGTGCGGGCTGCAAGACGGCGGGCGGGACGATCTTGGGCGGATTCGGCAGAGCCGGCGGCGCATTGGTGGCCGCCGGCACCTGAACTAGCTTCTTGAGGGGAACCGGGCGGATGGCTGTGGCTGCGCCTCGTGGTTTGGGTGCGGCCTTGGCAGCCAGGCGTTTCTTTTCTTCGTCGCTGAGTGCCTGGTAGGCCTCCCATTGGGCGCGTCTGTCGTCGGCAGGCAGCCTCGATGCGGCGGCGTAGTTGAGGCGTGCCTGGCTGCGCTGCTGGGTGCTCAAATTGGCCCAGTCGGTGATGCGCTCCAGCAACTTGGCCTGTTCTTCGGGCGAGAGCGCATGAAAGCCTGCCGCCAGGTTCAACCAGTTGCGTTTTTGCAACTCGCTGAGTACGGCCCAGCGATTCGCCAGCGGATACAGCGCTTCTTTTTGCCCGGTCGTCAAGGCAGACCAGGGTGGGCCCACTTCGGGTTGGGGGACGAGCCGTGTCTCGCCATGCTTGCCGCCGCCCACAATCTGCGCCGGCATGGGGGTGCTGGGCGCCAGGTGCGTATAGGCTGTCATCCACCAGCCGCCGCCCGCCAGCACACCCAGCAACACAAAAGCCAGCACGATGGATGCTGGCGATTGGAATCTGTGAGGGGTGCTATCGGAGGTGGGTGGCTGCATGCAGGCGCTAAAAAATGCGGCTTGGTTGATTACGGAGTCTGGTGCGAGGCTTTCAGGAACTGCACAAAGCCCGGGTCAGCGTATGCGGAAGGGGGAAGGTCGCCCGTCAGCAAGGCGGCGTCAACTTCGGCAATTTCGTTGGCAGTGGCGTCATCCTGCTCCATGTTGACGACAAACAGGCCAATGACCAGTGCCGCCAAAGGGATGGCGGACATGATGGCGCGCCACCAGTTGCCATCCTCTCCTCCCCAGCCACCCAGCGAGGCGTTTGTGCCGTTGACGAGAATCTGCGATGCGGTAGCGGTCTGAGTTACCGCTTGCAAGGCGGGCCGCTTGCGTTTGCTCAGAGCCTGCATGCGTGCGGCGCGCAGGCGTTCGGTAATGTCGTATGCCAGTTCGGTGTTGCCGTGCGTCAGGCGTGCGGTGAGGCGGCGCGCATAGGCGTCTGCCGCATCGTTGGCTTGCATGCTGGGTTCTGTAGTGCGGTTCATAGCACGATTCCTTTGGCCTTCAGTGCCTTGCTGAGGGTTTGGACGGCGCGAAAACAATGTGTCTTGACGCTGCCTTCCGAGCAGCCCATGGCAGTGGCGGTTTCTGCGACATCCATTTCCTCCCAGTAACGCATCAAGAATGCTTCGCGTTGACGCGCTGGCAACAGTTGTATCTCGGTTTCAATGGCGCGCAGCACCTGGGCGCGCCGCAGGCTGTCTTCGGCGCTCTGCGCGGTCTCGCCTTCTGGAAGGCCGGCGTGGATTTCAAGAAGATCGAAGTCAGCCCCATCCTCGCCCGGGCCTTCAAAGTCGCTCAGGCTGGAAAACACGGCGTTGCGGGTCTTCTGCCGGCGAAACCAGTCCAGCGTGCAGTTGGTCAGGATGCGCTGGAACAGCATGGGCAATTCGCCCGGCGGCTTGTCGCCGTAATGTTCGGCCAGCTTGAGCATGCTGTCTTGGACGATGTCCAGGGCCGATTCCTCGTTGCGAACGTGATACAGCGTGCGCTTGAAGGCACGTTTATCCACGCTCTTGAGGAAGTCGGAAAGCTCTTGTTCGGTAGCCAAAAGACGAAAGGCCCGGCGGGTCCGTTGCGGCGGTCAGGCCGGCGGTTGCTGCAGTTTGAAAAGCCTAGGATTATGGCATTGGGCAAGTATTTTTTTGTATCTGTGTTCGTCAGGCTATGTGTGCAGTGCAATAATCTGCGCTGCAATTCAAAAAGGCAAACGGGTCCCGGTTCGGCGTAGTACTCATATCGCCCATGGCCGAGGCCTCAAGTCCCAAGTCGGCTTCACAAGAGTGCGCACGAGGGGCACCCAAGGTTTTTCGTTAGAGAAATTCGCAAAGGTTGATCATGGAAATCTCAAAGGCCGAGTTGACCTCGGCAGCAGCAGCTTCGCAAGCATCTGGCTCCCAGGAGCTCATGGGTGCAGAAATCCTCGTCAAGGCCCTGCAGGCAGAGAATGTGCAGTACATCTGGGGCTACCCAGGCGGCGCCGTTCTGTATATCTACGACGCGCTGTACAAGCAGGAAACCATGCAGCATGTGCTGGTACGCCACGAGCAGGCGGCCGTTCATGCCGCCGACGGCTACGCACGCGCCACGGGTGAGGTCGGTGTGGCGTTGGTCACGTCCGGCCCCGGGGTGACGAATGCCGTCACGGGCATTGCGACGGCTTATATGGATTCCATCCCCATGGTCATCATCACCGGCCAGGTGCCCACGCCCGCCATCGGGCTGGATGCTTTCCAGGAATGCGACACCGTGGGCATCACGCGCCCGATCGTCAAGCACAACTTCCTGGTCAAGGATGTGCGCGACCTGGCGCTGACGTTGAAAAAAGCCTTCCACATCGCGCGCACCGGCCGCCCGGGCCCGGTGGTGGTGGATATTCCGAAGGACGTGTCCTTCAAGAAGACGGCCTACCACGGCTACCCCAAGAGCGTTGAGATGCGCTCGTACAACCCGGTCAAGAAGGGCCATGGGGGGCAGATCCGCAAGGCGCTGCAGCTGCTGCTGACGGCCAAGCGCCCCTACATCTACACCGGCGGTGGCGTGCTGCTGGGCAATGCGACGCAAGAGTTGCGCACGCTGGTGGACATGCTGGGCTACCCGGTCACGAATACGCTGATGGGACTGGGCGCCTTCCCTGCGACCGACCGGCGTTTTCTGGGCATGCTGGGCATGCACGGCACGATCGAGGCCAACAACGCCATGCAGAACTGCGACGTGCTGCTAGCGGTAGGCGCGCGTTTTGACGACCGCGTGATCGGCAACCCCAAGCATTTTGCGCAGAACGACCGCAAAATCATCCACATCGACATCGACCCGTCGAGCATCTCCAAGCGCGTGAAGGTGGACATTCCCATCGTCGGCGACGTCAAGGAAGTGCTGACCGAGCTGATCGCCATGATCCGCGAGACCACCACCCGTGCCGACGCCGGCGCCCTGGCCGCCTGGTGGGAGCAGATCGAGGCCTGGCGCGGCCGCGACTGCCTGAAGTACGACCGTGGCAACACCGAGGTCATCAAGCCGCAGCACGTGATCGAGACGCTGTGGAACATGACGAAGGATGCCGACGCCTACATCACCTCCGACGTGGGCCAGCACCAGATGTGGGCCGCGCAGTATTACAAGTTCGACGAGCCGCGCCGCTGGATCAACTCGGGCGGCCTGGGCACCATGGGCGTGGGCATTCCCTACGCCATGGGCATCAAGCTGGCCAAGCCCGATGCCGAGGTGTTCTGCGTGACGGGCGAGGGCTCGGTGCAGATGAACATCCAGGAGCTGTCCACCTGCCTGCAATACAACACGCCGATCAAGATCTGCGCGCTGAACAACCGCTACCTGGGCATGGTGCGCCAGTGGCAGGAGATTGAATACTCCGGCCGCTACAGCCACAGCTACATGGATGCGCTGCCCAACTTCGTCAAGCTGGCCGAGTCCTACGGCCATGTGGGCCTGCTGATCGAGCGCCCGCAGGACGTGGAGCCAGCGCTGCGCGAGGCACGCAAGCTCAAGGATCGCACGGTGTTCCTGGACTTCCGAACCGACCCGACCGAGAACGTGTTCCCCATGGTGCAGGCCGGCAAAGGCATCACCGAAATGCTGCTGGGGTCGGAAGATCTCTAAGGGTTTTTGGCATCCAGCGCTTATCTGATAAGCGCAAGCAGCTATTTATTTAATAGTATTTTTTATTGACGAATCTATTGCCTGCCGAGCCTGACGCTTACCGGCGCCAGGGGAGGGCAGCGAAAAACGACAGTTTTCAGCGACCATTTTTGATCGTGCTGTCGTCGCAAAATGAGGAAGCACATCCCATGAAACACATCATTGCCGTTCTGATCGAGAACGAGGCCGGCGCGCTGTCGCGCGTGGTGGCGCTGTTTTCGGCGCGTGGCTACAACATCGAGTCGCTCACCGTGGCGCCGACGGAAGACCCCTCGCTGTCACGCATGACGATACAGACCACAGGCTCGGACGAGGTGATCGAGCAGATCACCAAGCACCTGAACCGCCTCATCGAGGTGGTGAAGGTGGTGGACTTGACCGAGGGCGCCTACACCGAGCGCGAGCTCATGATGGTGAAGGTGCGCGCCGTGGGCAAGGAGC
>JADHED010000622.1_pt1 | contig 39091 bp, 39 predicted proteins | sample 8952041 | NCBI WGS metagenome assembly JADHED01 (sample SAMN16124423, study PRJNA663239) | bioreactor sludge metagenome | isolation source: sludge (control) | place: India:Bengaluru | collected 2018-09-08 | reverse complement strand
TCATCATCGCCGATGTGATCGTATCCGAGAAGATGCAGAACGCCATGCGCCACCAGATGCTGCAGGTGGTGCGCGAGCGGCTTACCCTGCTCCGTCGCCTCGCGGGCGCAGACGCCGTACGCTAGGGCGATGTCGCCGAGGTGGAACTCGGGATTCCGGGGGGCGGGAAAAGACAGTACGTTCGTCGGACTGTCCTTGTGTCTGAAACGTGCGTTCAGCTCGTGGACCGCCGCGTCGTCGGTCAGCAGGATGGTTACGCCCTCGTGCGCCGCGCCCTCGGCGTCGAGCGCCGCCAGCGCCGCGCCGCGCGCCAGCATTTCGGCCTGCGGCAGCGCCGCCGTCCAGGCCTCGTCCTCGATCTCGACGTCGATCAAACCGTGCGCCCGCGCCTGGCCGCGTCGGCGTCGTAGGCGCGCACGATCCGCTCCACGAGCGGATGGCGGACCACGTCCTCCGCGGCGAACCTCACCACCCCGATGCCCTTCACGTCCTCCAGCAGGCCGACGGCGTGCGCCAGGCCGGAGTCGGCCGGGTTCGGCAGGTCGATCTGGGTGGGGTCGCCCGTCACCGCCATGCGCGAGCCTTCGCCCAGGCGGGTCAGCACCATTTTCATCTGAGCCCGGCTGGCGTTCTGCGCCTCGTCGACGATGACGAAGGCGTGGCTCAGCGTACGGCCGCGCAGGAAGGCGATCGGCGCCACTTCGATCTCCCCCTTCTCCCGGCGGCGGCGGAGCTGCTCGGCGCCGAGGATGTCGGTCAGCGCCTCCCAGACCGGCGCCATGTAGGGGTCGACCTTCTCGTTCATGTCGCCGGGCAGGAAGCCGAGGCGTTCGCCGGCCTCGACGGCCGGGCGCGAGACGATCAGCCGGTCGACAGCGCCGCGCAGCAGCATCCCCGCGCCGTGCGCCACGGCGAGGAAGGTCTTGCCGGTGCCGGCCGGGCCGAGGCCGAACACCAGCTCGCAGTCGGCCAGCGCCTCCAGATAGCGGGCCTGGGTGCGGGTCTTCGGCGCGACCTGGCCGCGACGGCCCACAGGCAGCGTCCCGCCGGCCGAGCCGCCTGCGCCGCCGCCCGTGCGGGCCTCGCCGATGGCGACCCGGATGTCGGCCTCGCTGATCTCCAGCCCCTGGTCGGCGCGGGCCGCGACCGACTGGATGGCCTTCTTGGCCTGGCCGCGCGACCTGGCGTCGCCCGACAGCGACACGCCGCCGCCGGGAGTCTCCATGAGCACCCCGAAGGCGTCCTCGATCAGCGCCGCATGGCGGCTGCCGGCGCCCGAGACCGCACGGACGGCGGCGTCGGACAGGGCGATGAATTCAGGCGCTCGGCTCACGCCGTCTCCAGTTCCAGTACGCCCGCCAGGCTGTTGCGGGCGGCGCTATCGATCTTCACCGGAACGATCTGGCCCAGCATCCGCTCCGGCGCCGTGACATGGACGGCCTGAAGGTAAGGGCTCTTGCCCACCAGCTGTCCCGGATGGCGGCCGGCCTTCTCGAACAGCACCGGCAGGGTGCGGCCGACCTGGGCGGCGTTGAAGGCCTGCTGCTGCTCGTCGATCAGCGCCTGCAGGCGCTGCAGCCGCTCGTCCTTCACCGCCTCGGGCACCTGGCCCGGCATGGCGGCGGCGGGCGTGCCCGGCCGGCGGGAGTACTTGAACGAGAAGGCGCCGGCGTAGCCCACCTCGCGGATGAGCTGCAGAGTCGCCTCGAAGTCGGCGTCGCGCTCGCCGGGGAAACCGACGATGAAATCGCCGCTGAGGGCGATGTCGGGCCGCGCCGCGCGGATCCGCTCCACGAGCCGAAGGTAGCTCTCGGCCGTGTGGGCCCGGTTCATGGCCTTCAGCACCTTGTCCGATCCCGCCTGCACGGGCAGGTGCAGGTAGGGCATCAGCGCCTCGACCTCGGCGTGCGCGGCGATCAGGGCGTCGTCCATGTCGCGCGGATGGCTGGTGGTGTAGCGGATGCGGTCCAGCCCCTCGATCTGCGCCAGCCGCCGGACCAGCGCCGCCAGGCCGCCGCCCTCCGGCATGTCGGGGCCGGCATAGGCGTTGACGTTCTGGCCGAGCAGGGTGACCTCGCGCACGCCCTTGGCCGCCAGGGCCCTGGCCTCGGCCTCGATCGCCTCCGCCGGACGGCTCCACTCGCCGCCCCGGGTATAGGGCACGACGCAGAAGGTGCAGAACTTGTCGCAGCCCTCCTGCACGGTGAGGAACGCCGACACGCCGGTCGGACGCCGCTCGGTCGACAGGGCGTCGAACTTCTCCTCGGGCGCGAAGTCGGCGGCCAGCCGCTCGCCACGGGCCCGGTGGGCGCGGGCGATCAGCTCGGGAAGCTGGTGATAGGCCTGCGGCCCGACGACCAGGTCCACCGCCGGCTGCCGGCGCATGATCTCCTCGCCCTCGGCCTGGGCCACGCAGCCGGCCACGGCGATGGTCATGCCGCCCGGACGATCCTGCTTCAGGCGCTTGAGCTGCCCCAGCTCGGAATAGACCTTCTCGGTCGCCTTCTCGCGGATGTGGCAGGTGTTCAGCACCACCAGGTCCGCCTCGGCCGGCTCGTCGGTCATGCCGTACCCCAGCGGCGCAAGGACGTCGGCCATGCGCTCGCTGTCGTAGACGTTCATCTGACAGCCGTAGGTCTTGATGTAGAGGCGCTTCTGGGGCGCGGGCTCGGACATGGCCGGCGTTATGGGGTCGCGAAGGGGCCGGCGCAAGGCGGCAGGCGGCTTCCCTAGCGGGGCCGCAGCGCGGTAGACCGACCCATGGCCCGCGCCCGCCAGCGACTCCGGTCCGTGCCCCGGGGCGTCTGGGTCCTGGGGTTCGTCTCGCTGTTCATGGACGTCTCGTCCGAGATGGTCCACGCCCTGATGCCCGCGCTGCTGGTCGGCACGCTGGGCGCCAGCGTCGCCCTGCTCGGCCTCATCGAGGGCGTCGCCGAGGCCACCGCCGCCGTAACCAAGGTGTTCTCGGGCTGGATTTCCGACCGGCTGGGACGACGCAAGCTGCTGGCCGTGATCGGCTACGGTCTCGCCGCGCTGACCAAGCCCGTGTTTCCCCTGGCCGCAACGCCGTTCGAGGTGATGGGCGCGCGGTTCCTGGACCGGATCGGCAAGGGGATCCGCGGCGCGCCGCGGGACGCCCTGGTGGCCGACATCACGCCGCCCGCGGTGCGCGGCCTCGCCTTCGGCGTACGCCAGGGCCTGGACACGGTCGGCGCCTTCCTCGGGCCGCTGCTGGCCATCGGGCTGATGTTGGCGCTGGCGGGCGACCTCCGGCAGGTGCTGGCCTGGGCGGTGGTCCCGGCCCTGATCGCCGTCGCCCTCCTGGTGCTGGGGCTGGAAGAGCCCGACCGGGCGCAGGCCGTGGACACCCCGCGTCCGCCCCCCATCCGCTGGTCCGACCTGACGGGCCTGGACGCCGCCTTCTGGACCGTGGTCGCCGTCAGCGTGGTCTTCACCCTGGCCCGTTTCAGCGAGGCCTTCCTGATCCTGCGCGCCCAGGACGCGGGGCTGCCTCTCGCCTTCGCGCCGGCGGTCATGGTGGCGATGAACGTGGTCTATTCGCTGGTTTCGGCGCCGGCCGGCGGCTTCTCGGACCGGGTCGATCGCCGACTGCTGCTGCTGGCGGGCCTGGGGGTGCTGGTCCTGGCCGACCTGGCGCTGGCGTTCCTGGACAGCGTCGCCGGAGTGTTCCTGGGCGTCGCGCTGTGGGGGCTGCACATGGGCCTGACCCAGGGCGTACTCAACGCCATGGTCGCAGACGCCGCCCCCGAGCGCCTGCGCGGCTCGGCTTTCGGGCTGTTCAACCTGGCCAGCGGGGTCACGATGCTGGCTTCCAGCGGCCTCGCCGGCCTCCTGTGGAGCTTCTATGGCCCGCCGACCACCTTCCTCGCCGGCGCGGGCTTCGCCCTGCTCGCCGCCCTGGGGCTGGGCGCCACCGTCCGCCGACGGCGGGACGGCCGCGCGGCCTGACGGCGGCCTATTCCTCCAGCGGCATCCCGTAGAGCTCGAGCCGGTGGTCCACCAGCCGGTAGCCCAGCTTACGGGCGATCGCCTCCTGCAGCGCCTCGATCTCGGCGTCCACGAACTCCACCACCTTGCCGGTCTTCATGTCGATCAGGTGGTCGTGGTGCTCGTCGGTGTGCTCCTCGTAGCGGGAGCGCCCGTCCCGGAAATCGAGCCGGTCGATGATCCCCGCCTCCTCGAACAGGCGGACCGTGCGGTAGACCGTGGCGATGGAGATATGCGGATCGACCGCATGGGCGCGGCGGTGCAGCTCCTCCACGTCCGGGTGGTCACTGGCCGTCGAGAGCACGCGCGCGATCACGCGGCGCTGCTCGGTCATGCGCATGTTCTTCTCGAGGCAGAGCTTCTCGATGCGGTCCGACACGGGCCCCTCTCTCCGGTTTGCCGTCAGGATAGGTCTATTGGTCTGCGGACGTAAGGTCGAGACGCATCACCAGCGCGTCGGCCCGTCCCGCGGCGCCGCGGTCGTAGTAGCCCTTCCGCAGGCCCGTCCGCCGAAAACCCAGGCCCTCGTACAACGCCACCGCGCCGGCGTTGTCGACGTCGACCTCCAGGAACACATCGCTCGCGCCGGCGGTCCGCGCCGCCCCGATGGCTGCGGTCATCAGCGCCAGGCCCACCCCCTGCCGGCGCGCCCAGGGGGCCACGCCCACGGTCAGGATCTCGGCCTCGCCACCCACCGCGCGGCAGATCAGGACACCGGCCGGATCCTCGCCGCGCACAAGGAAGCCGAACACGCCGGCCGACTCCACCAGACCCTCGAAATCGCTCTCGTCCCACGGCGTGTCGAACGCCTGGGCGTGAACCGAGGCCATGGCCGGGGCGTCGTCGGGCGTTGCGACCGCCAGGGTCAGGGGCGCGTTCGTCACGGGTCGCGCCCGCCCGGCAGCTTCGCGTCCGGCGCGCGCAGGTAGAGCGGCCGCAGCGGCGTCGGCGCGCGGGCCGCGGCCAGCCGGGCCACCTGGCGGGCGTCGCAGCCTTCAGGTGTCAGAACGGCGGCCCCGGGCGCGACGTCGGCCAGCAACGGCCCGCCCGACCCCACCAGCGTCAGCGGCCGGCCCATGACCAGCTCCGCCAGCCGCGCAGCGGCGCTCCCCAGAGGCAGCACGTCGGGCGCCATCAGCGGGTGGCCGTCCTCCAGGACCTGCAGATAGACCTGGTCCCGACGGGCGTCGATGACGGCCGCCACGAGCCCGGCCGCTTCGGCGGCGAGGACCTCCAGGGACCCGACCCCGACGGCCGGGACGCCGAGCGCCGAGCCGAGGCCCTTGGCGAAGGCGACGCCGACCCGCAGGCCGGTGAAGGAGCCGGGGCCGACGGTGGCGCCGATCCGGTCCAGGCGGTCGAAGGGAAGGCCTGCCTCGCGCATCACCGCCTGGGCCATCGGGGCCAGCCGCTCCTGGTGGCCCCGGGCCATCGCCTCGGAGGCGTGCGCGAGCACGGTCCCGCCGTCGAGCACGGCGACCGAGCAGGCGTTCAGGCAGGTGTCGAGCCCCAGGACGATCATCGCGCCCGGGGTAGCCGCTTCGGGCGCGTCGTCAAAGGGCCTGTTCGACCCGCGTCACTTCCGGGACGTAGTGCTTCAGCATGTTCTCGACGCCCTGCTTCAGGGTCGCCGACGATGACGGACAGCCGGAGCAGGCGCCGCGCATGTTGAGCCAGACCACGCCCGTCTCGACGTCGAAGCGGTTGAAGAGGATGTCGCCGCCGTCCTGGGCCACCGCAGGGCGGATACGGGTGTCGAGGAGGTCTTTGATCTCGGCCACGATCTGCGCCACGTCGCCCTCGTAGACGCCCTCGTCATGGCCGCCGTCGGCCTCGCCGCCCTCGGCGATCAGCGGCCGACCCGAGGTGAAGTGGTCCATGATCGCCGCCAGGATCGGCGCCTTCAGCAGCGGCCAATCGACCGAGGCGTGCTTGCCCACGGTGATGAAGTCGGGACCGAAGAACACCCGCGTCACGCCGGTGATCTCGAACAGTTCCGCCGCCAGCGGCGAGGCCTGGGCGGCCTCGGGTTCGCGGAAGTCGCGCGTGCCCTCGCCCAGCACGGCCTTGCCGGGCAGGAACTTCAGGACTTCCGGGTTCGGGGTGGCTTCGGTCTGGATGAACATGCCGCAGATGTGGCCTCGCGGCGCCCGGCGCGCAAGCGCGGCGATGTCACGCCAGGTCGGCGATCTCGTCGTCGGTCAGGTCGCCCGGAACGATGGTGATCGGCACCTTGCGGCTGCCGAAGCGGACCCCGTCCTTGGCGATGGCGCTCACCAGGGGGCCGGGCCCGCCCCGACCGACGCCGGCGGCGAGCACCATGATCTTGATGTCTGGGTCCTCGCTCAGCACCTGCTTCAGCGCCGCGCGCACGGAGTCCGCCTCGACGATCAGGTACTCGGGCGCGAGCCCGGTCTCGGCCTGGACGTACTCGGCCGACTGCTGGAGCGAGGTCTCGGCCTCCTGCCGCTGCTGGCGGGCGATCTCCTCGCGCACGCCCGACCAGTGCTCGAACACGGCAGGCTCGATCACCCGCAGCAGCGCCACATAGCCGCCGGTGGAGCGCGCCCGCCGGCAGGCGAAGCGCAGCGCCGCCGCGAACTCCGGGGAGTCGTCGGCCACCACCAGGAACTTGCGGCGGGTCGTCGTCATGCGCGGAACCTGCGCTGCAAGTCGCGTCGGGGCAAGCGCCGGAAGGGGCGGCGGCTCAGCCGCCCCAGAACCCGACCAGCTTCTTCACCTCGGCCATGGTCGGGGCCGCCAGCGCACGGGCCCGCGCGGCCCCGTCGGCCAGCACCCGGTCGATCTCGGCCGGATCCGCCAGCAGCCGCCGCATCTCGCCGCCGATCGGGGCCATGACCGACACGGTCAGGTCCGCCAGCTTCGGCTTGAAGGCGCCGAACCCCTGGCCGGCGAACTCCTTCAGAACCTCGGCCTCGGTCACGCCGGCGAGGGCGGCGTAGATGCCCACCAGGTTGCGCGCCTCGGCCCGACCCTCCAGCCCTTCGGACGTCTCGGGCAGCGGCTCGGCGTCGGTGCGCGCCTTGCGGACCTTCTGCGAGATGGCGTCGGCGTCGTCGGTCAGGTTGATGCGCGAATAGTCCGACGGGTCGGACTTGCTCATCTTGGCCGCGCCGTCGCGCAGGCTCATGACCCGCGCCCCGGGCCCCTGGGTCAGCGGCTCGGGCAGCGGGAAGAAGCCGGGCGCCTCGAAGTCGTTGTTGAACTTCTGGGCGATGTCGCGGGTCAGCTCCAGGTGCTGCTTCTGGTCCTCGCCCACCGGCACCTTGGTGGCCTTGTAGACGAGGATGTCGGCCGCCTGCAGCACCGGGTAGGTGTAGAGCCCGACGCTGGAGCGCTCCTTGTGCTTGCCGCTCTTCTCCTTGAACTGGGTCATCCGGTCGAGCCAGCCGAGGCGGGCGACGCAGTTGAACACCCAGGCCAGTTCGGCGTGCTCGGGCACCGCAGACTGGGCGAAGATGGTGGCGACCTTGGGATCGAGGCCCGTGGCGAGGTAGGCGGCGGCGATCTCGCGCACCTGGTCCTTCAGCTTCTTCGGGTCCTGCCACACGGTGATGGCGTGGTAGTCGGCCACGAAGATGAAGGTCGGGATCTCGTGCTGGAGGCGGGCGAACTTCGCCAGGGCGCCCAGGTAGTTGCCCAGGTGCAGATCGCCCGAGGGCTGGACGCCGGAGAGCACGCGTTCGGGGCCCGTGTAGGGCGCGGGGGCTTGGTCGGTCATGATGGCTGGCTTCTCTAGGGAACGGACAGGCGGGCGTGAAGCCCGGTTCGCGGGATCAGGCGGTCAGCGCCATCGCCAGGTATGGTGTCCAGGAGCCATGGCCGGCGGCATAGACCGCCGGGGCCGTCAGGACAAGTCCGCCGCCGCCGGGGCGGGGTCGCCCTTGCGCCGGCGCAGCGCCGCCTTGAACTCCGCCGGCGTGACGCCCCCGAAGGCGAACAGCAGCGCCGGATACAGCCCGAGGCCCGCCGCGCAGACCAGCAGGACCGAGACCTCCTTGACCCCGTGCGGCAGGACGCTTCCGACCACGGCCTCGATCTGCGGCCGGAAGACGTTGGCGAGGAACATGACGCCGCCCAGGACCACGCTGGCCAGGGCCACGCGCACGATCTTCGCCACCGCCCGCGGCGTGGGTCGCCAGACCCCGCGCCGAGTGAGCGAGAACCACATCTGCAGCACGCTGATCCAGGCGGCGAGGCTGGTGGCGATGGCCACGCCCGCGAAGCCGATGGCGTAGAACAGGGCGACGCCCGCGCCGATGTTGACCGCCACCGAGATCAGCGAGAAGCGCATCGGCGTGCGGGTGTCCTGCCGCGCGAAGAACGCCGGCTGCAGGATCCGCAGCAGCACGAAGGCCGGCACGCCCCAGCCGTAGTGGAACAGCAGCGCTCCGGTGGACCGGGCGTCGGCCAGGGTGAACTGGTCGCGGGTGAAGAGGCCGTCGATCAGGTAGACCGGCAGCGCCATCAGGGCGGCGGCGGCCGGCAGGCTGAGCGCCAGGGCGAAGACGATGCCCTGGTCCATGGCGAGCTGGGCGTCGTCGTGGTCGTCCTTCTGCAGGGCCTGGGACAGGCGGGGCAGCAGGGCGACGCCGATGGCCACGCCCACCAGGCTCATCGGCAGCTGGTAGAGACGGTCGGCGACGTTCATCCACACGCGCATGCCGGCGATCTGGGAGGCCAGGATGCCGGAGATGAAGATGTTGATCTGGGTGGCGCTGTTGGCGATCACCGTCGGGATCGCCAGCCTGACCAGCGACTTCATCTCGGGCGTCATCCGCGGGCGGATCAGGCGGATGCGGGCGCCCGTGCGCGCCGCGCCCCACCAGCAGATGGCGGCCTGGCCGATACCCGAGACCACCACCGCGCCCGAGGCCCACCACGCCGCCTGCACCGGGTCGGACTGGGGCAGCACCGCCAGCAGCATCACGAGGTTCAGGATGGTCGGATAGGCGGCCGAGACGATGAACCGGCCGTGGGCGTTGAGGATGCCGGAGAACAGCGCCGCGATGGCCATGCACGGCAGGTAGGGCATGGTCACCTGGGTCAGCATCCAGGCCAGCCGGAACTTCTCCGGCTCGTCCGCATAGCCGGGATTGATCAGGTACATCAGCCACGGCATGGCGAGCTGGGCGGCCAGCATCACCCCGACTGTGGCGAAGGCCACGGTGGCCAGTGCGTCGGCGGCGAAACGGTCGGCGTCCTCCTCCCCGTCGGCGGCGAGCTTGCGGGTGTAGGCGGGAACGAAGGCGGCGGCGAACGCGCCCTCCGCGAAGATCCGGCGGAACAGGTTCGGGAACGCGAGCGCCGTGTAATAGGCGTCGGCCGCGATGGTCTGACTGGCCCCGAGGCGCGCCGTCACCACCAGGTCGCGCGCCAGGCCCAGCACCCGGCTGACCAGGGTCAGGCCCGAGAAGATCGCGGACGAGCGGAGCAGGCCGCCCCCGCTGGACTTCTTCGGAGCGGGCGCGGCGGCGGGGGTGTCGGTCACGGGGCCTTGGTCGGCTGCGTCGGGCGGGGCGTCAACCTAGCCGCTCGGCCGGGGCGGCGCGTGTGGATTCTTGATGCAGGCGCCGCGCCGAGGCGTAGGCTGGGATGCGGCCCGCGAGTGGCCGGAGGGGGAGTGCGCGATGGGACTGAAGGTGATCGGATCGGGGCTCGGGCGGACCGGGACCCTCTCGACGAAGCTCGCGCTGGAGCAGCTCGGCTTCGGGCCGTGCCATCACATGGTCGAGGTGTTCATACACCCCGAGAGCGTGCCCCTCTGGATCGCGGCCGGCGAGGGGCGGCCCGACTGGGACGCGATCTTCGGCGGCTACGGGTCGATGGTCGACCATCCGGGCTGCGTCTACTGGCGCGAGCTGATGGCGCACTATCCCGACGCCAAGGTGCTGCACACGGTGCGCGATCCCGACAAATGGTTCGACTCCACCCAGGCGACGATCTTCGCGCCGGACTCGCCGGGGCGGAACCAGCCGGAGGGGCCTATGAAGACCTTCTTCGACCAGCTCTACGCCTGGTACGGCGGCGACATCCACGACCGGGCGTTCATGACCGACGTCTTCCGCCGCCATACCGAGGCCGTGGTGGCGGGCGTGCCGGCCGACCGCCTTCTGGTGTTCGACGTGAAGCAGGGATGGGAGCCGCTGTGCGCCTTCCTCGGCGTAGCCGTGCCCGACACGCCCTACCCCCGCGAGAATTCGACGGCCGAGTTCCAGAGCCGGGCGAGGAGCGGGATCTCGCCCATCGACATCGAGAAGGTGATGAAGGCGCGGGCCTGATCCGGCGCCCTACCGCGCCACGCTGGCGCGGGCGCGCTGCAGGTTGCCGCGGCGGGCCTGGGCGCTCTCGGCCTCGCTGTCGGCCAGGGCCCCCAGCAGGGCCTGCTTGAGGGCGTTGCCCTTGCGGGCGTCGGTCAGCTTCTCGCCGTTCTCGTCGACCACGTAGAAGGCGTCCACCGCCCGCTCGCCGTAGCCGTCGATGTGCGCCGAGGTGATCGAAAGGCCCGCGTCCGACAGGATCCGGGCCAGGCGCGCCAGGAGGCCCGGCCGGTCGCGGCCCGACGCCTCGACGACCGTGGAGTCCTCCGAGGCGTCGTTGTCGAGCATGACCGCCGGCGTGATCGCGAAGGCCGCCGTGCGTCCGAGATCGGCGCGGCGCGGCTCCCGGTGCTGGACCTCGCCGCGCGCGGCCGCGGCCAGGCCGTCGGCCAGCCTCGGCAGCAGCCGGGGATCGTCGGCGCCGTAGGGCTGGCCGGTCACGTCCTGCACATAGAAGACGTCCAGGGCGCTGCCGGCGCTGGAGGTGAACACCCGCGCCCCGACCACATTGGCGCCGGCGGCGGTGATCGCCTCGGCCAGGTCGACGAACAGGCGCGGCCGGTCGGCGGCGGCGACCACCACCTCGGAGGCGTTGAGGTCGGCGCGGACCCGCGCCTCGGCCGCCGCGCCGCCGTTGGCCGCCGCACGGACCGCCAGGCGGGCATGGATGAGGACCTCCTGCTCGTCGAAGGCGGTGAAGTAGGCGTCCTCCATGGCGTCGCCCCAGGCCTCGGCGGCGGGCTCCACCTTGGCGAGGCGCACGCGGGCGTCGTAGGCGGCGTTCTCCTGGTAGCGCTTCAGCGCCGCCGCCGCGTCCGAGCCGCGCCCGCCGCGGAACACCGCCTCGGTGGCCGCGTAGAGCTCGCGCATGAGCTGGCCCTTCCAGCCGTTCCACACGCCCGGCCCCACGGCGCGGATATCGGCCACCGTGAGCACGAGCAGCAGGCGCAGGCGCTCGGGGCTCTGCACGATGCCGGCGAAGTCGGCGACGGTGCGCGGGTCGGAGATGTCGCGCTTCTGGGCGTAGTCGCTCATCACCAGGTGGTGCTCGACCAGCCAGGCGACGAGCTCGATCTTCGACCGCTCCAGCCCGAGGCGCTCGCAGGCCTGGCGCGCGGCGCGGGCGCCCGCCACCTCCTGGCCGCCGGCCCCGCCCTTGCCGGTGTCGTGCAGCAGCATGGCCAGGAACAGCGCCTCGCGGTCGGCGATCAGGGGCATGATCTGCACCGCCAGCGGGTGGTCGTCGGCGAGGCGGCCGGCGGCGATGTCGGCGATCACGCTGACGGCCCGCAGGGTGTGCTCGTCCACCGTGTACGAGTGGTACATGTTGAACTGCATCTGGGCGACGATGCGGCCCCACTCGGGCAGGTAGCGGCCCAGCACGCCGGCCTCGTTCATCAGCGTCAGGGTCGTGCGCGGATCGCGGCCGCGGGCCAGGATGTCCAGGAACACCTTGGCCGCATGGCGGTCGCGGCGCACCGCCGAGGTGATCAGGTTCACCGAGCGCGAGGCGGCGGTGAAGGCGTCGGGGTGCAGGTCCAGGTTCCGCTGGTCGGCGATGTGGAACAGCCGCAGCAGGTTGACCGGATCGCGCTCGAAGATCTCGGGATCCACGTCCAGGCGCCCACCGACCTCGTGGAAACCCGGCTCGGCCAGCGGCTTGCGCTTGACCTGGCGGCCCGGGATGAAGCGGCTGATGCCCTTCGGCGCGGTCTTGACCTGCTCGGCCTCAAGCTTGGCGGCGAACACCCGCGTCAGGGCGCCCACGTCCTTGGCGATCAGGAAGTAGCGGCGCATGAACCGCTCCACCGCCGGCGCATCGCCGCGGTCGCCATAGCCCATCCGCCGGGCGATCTCGGGCTGCAGGTCGAAGCTCAGGCGCTCTTCCGGGCGGCCGGTGGCGAAGTGCAGGTGGCTGCGCACCGCCCAGAGGAAGTCGAAGGCCTTGATGAAGGTCCGCACCTCCCGGCGCTCGAACATCTCCATCTGCATCACGCGCTCGATGGTCTCGCCGGGATGCAGGTACTGGGCGATCCAGAAGAGGGTGTTGAGGTCCCGCAGGCCGCCCTTGCCCTCCTTGACGTTGGGCTCGACCATGTAGCGGCTGGCGCCGGCGCGGGCGTGGCGCTCGTCCCGCTCCTTGAGCTTGGCGGCCACGAACTCGGCGCCCGTCCCCTTCACCACCTCGGCGCGGAAACGGCGCACCAGTTCCTCCGCCAGCTCCTCGTCGCCGGTCAGGCGCCGGGCCTCGAGGATCGAGGTGCGGATGGTGAAATCCTCGCGGGAGAGCTTGATGCACTCCTCGATGGTCCGCGAGGCGTGACCCACTTTGAATCCCAGGTCCCACAGGGCGTAGAGCATGTACTCGATCACGCTCTCGGTGTGGGCGGTCTGCTTGTAAGGGCGCACGAACAGCAGATCGATGTCGGAATAGGGCGCCAGCGTGCCGCGCCCGTAGCCGCCCACCGCCATCAGCGCGAGGCGTTCGCCCTCGGTGGGGTTGCGGGCCCGGAAGATGTGCACCGTGGTGAAGTCATACAGCGCCGAGACCACCTCGTCGGTGACGCCCGAGAGCAGGCGCGCGGTCTCGATGCCGCCGGCGCCGTTCTCCAGCCGCTCCTTGGCGATCATCCGGCCGCGGAACAGCGCAGCCTTCAGCACCTCGAGCGCCGCCTTCCGCTGGGCCAGCTCGTCGCCGAGATTCTCCAGCGCCGCGGCCGAGAGCTGCGAACGGAGTCGCACGCCGTCGACGACGTACTCCAGGCGGGTGGGCTTCAGGCGCGTGGGCATGGCTGGACGTCCATATAGGACGGTTCGTTAACGGGCGCAGGACTTCCCGCGCGTTCGCCGGCGCGACGGCCCCCTGCTCAGCGCGTGAGCTGATAGCGCTTGCCGTCGGGCGTGTAGATCCAGAAGCCGTCCTCGGCCTCCTTGCCCCGGGCGACCTGAGCGCCGCCCGCGTCGAGGTAGCGCTGCTCGCGATGATCCCCCTCCACCCGCACCGCCTTGGCGAATCCGCCCATGGCGCCGCAGCCCGAGGCGGCCAGCGCGCCGTGGTCGCCGGCGTCGGTGACGCGAAGCGTGCAGACGAGCGCACCCTCGTAGGTCTTCACCTTCAGCGGCCGCGCCGCGCCGGAGTCGTCGAGGCTTCCGAGCATGTGCGCGGGCGCGACGGCCAGCATGGCGATGAGGACGTGGGCGAACATGGGCTTCTCCAGCCCCTTCAGTCGATACAGCGCGTCCAGCGCCTCGCGGGGGCTCATGCCGTCGGGGTCCAGGGCGGCGAGGGCTTCCTCGGCCTTGCTGGGGCCGTACTTCGCCTCGGGCTCGGCCACGGCGGCGAACAGGGGCAGGTCGTCGAGGTTGGCGGGGCCGGCGGCCTCCTTCTCCAGCCGCTCCAGCACCTGCTTCGCGCGCGCCACCACCGGCGACGGCACACCGGCCAGCTTGGCGACCTGGACGCCGTAGGAGCGGTCGGCCGGACCCGGGCCGGCCTCGTGAAGGAAGATCAGGTCGCCGTTCCACTCCTTGGCCTTGAGGCTGAGGTTGGAGACGTGCGCCAGCCGCCCCTCCAGCACCGCCAGCTCGTGGTAGTGGGTGGCGAACAGCGCCCGGCAGCGGTTGGTCTCGTGCAGCGCCTCCGCGCAGGCCCAGGCGATGGCCAGGCCGTCGTAAGTGGCGGTGCCGCGGCCGATCTCGTCCAGGATCACCAGGCTGCGCGGCGTCGCCTGGGAAAGGATCGCCGCCGTCTCGACCATCTCCATCATGAAGGTGGAGCGCCCCCGCGCCAGGTCGTCGCCGGCGCCCACGCGGCTGAACAACCGGTCGACCACGCCCAGCCGCAACCGCTTCGCGGGCACGAAACAGCCGGCCTGCGCCAGGACGGCCAGGATCGCGTTCTGCCGCAGGAAGGTCGACTTACCGGCCATGTTCGGGCCGGTGACGATGGACAGCCGCGCCGCGCCAACGCCCGCCCCGTCGAGCCGGCAGTCGTTGGGGGTGAAGGCCTCGCCGGCCCGGCGGACCGCCGCCTCGACCACCGGATGGCGCGCCGCCTCGGCCTCGAAGGCGCTGGAGCGATCGACGACGGGGCGGGTCGCGCCGACATCGTCGGCCCATTCGGCGAGCGCCGACGCCACGTCCAGCACAGCCGCCGCCTGGGCCGCAGCCTGGATGGGCGCCGCGACGCCGGTAGCCGCCTCGCGCCAGGCCTCAAAGGTCTCGATCTCGATGGCCAGGGCCCGCTCGGCCGCCTGGGCGATCCTGGCGTCCAGCTCGGCCAGCTCCACCGTCGTGAAGCGCACCTGGTTAGCCAGGGTCTGGCGGTGGATGAAGGTCGCGTTCAACGGCGGCGCCATCAGCGGCTCGGCCGCCTTGGCGGTGCACTCGACGAAATAGCCGAGCACCGCGTTGTGGCGGATCTTGAGGGCCACGCCGCTTTCGCCCGCCAGCCGGGCCTCCAGCGCCGCGACCACCCGCCGGCTGTCGTCACGCAGCGCCCGGGCCTGGTCGAGTTCGGGCCGGATCCCTTCGGCGACGAAGCCGCCGTCGCGCGCCTGGGCGGGCAGCTCGGCGCCCAGCCCCTCGGCGAGAAGCGCCTGGAAGGCCGCGAGGTCCGCCTGCAACGGCAGGGTCAGGGCCCGCAGCGCCTGGGCGACCTCGTCGGGCGGTTGCACCAGCGGGTCGCGCAGGCTGGCGAAGAGCTCGGTGACCGCCTCGCCGGTGGCGAGGCCGTCGCGCAGGGCGCCGAGGTCGCGCGGGCCGCCGCGTCCCAGCGCCAGCCGCGACAGCGCCCGCGCCATGTCGGGCATGCCCTTCAGCGCCTCGCGCAGCCGCTGGCGCTGGGCCCGGTGCTCACAGAACCAGGCGACCGCGTCGAGCCTGGCGTCGATCGCCGCCGGGTCCAGCAGCGGCCGGGCCAGCCGCGACGCCAGCAGGCGCGCGCCGGGCGCCGTCACCGTGCGGTCGATGGCCGCGAGCAGCGAGCCGTCGCGCGACCCGGTGGTGGTCTTCTCGATCTCCAGGCTGGTCCGGGTCGCCGGGTCGATGACCATGACGTCGGCCTCGCCCGCCCGGCGCGGCGCCGACAGCGCGGGCAACTTGCCCGCCTGGGTCGTTTCCAGGTGTGCGGCGATGAGGCCGAGAGCCGAGACCTCGGCCCCCGAGAGCTGGCCGAAGCCGTCCAGGGTCTCGACACCGTACAGGCGCTTCAGCCGCGCCTCGGAAGCGCCCGGCTCGGCCAGGGCGCTGGGCATCGGCTGGACGAACCCGCCCGCGCCCTTCAGCGCCGCCGACACCGCGTCGTCCGCGAACAGGCGGTCGGGGACCAGCACCTCGGACGGACCCAGGGCCGCCAGGGCCGAAGCCAGACCCGCGACGGTCACCGCCAGGCATTCCACCTCGCCTGTGGAGAGCTCGACGCTCGCCACCGCCGCGCCGCCGGCCCGCACGGACACGGCCGCCAGCCGGTTCGCGCCGCGGGCGTCGAGCAGACCGTCCTCGGTCAGGGTGCCGGGCGTGACGACGCGCACGACGTCGCGGCGGACGACCGACTTGGAGCCGCGCTTCTTGGCCTCCGCCGGGTCCTCGAGCTGCTCGCAGACCGCGACCTTGAAGCCGGCGCGGATCAGCTTGGCGAGGTAGGCCTCCATGGCGTGGGCCGGCACGCCCGCCATGGGGATCGGCTGGCCGCCGTGCTGGCCGCGCGCGGTCAGGGTGATGCCGAGGGCCGCCGCCGCCTTCTGCGCGTCCTCGAAGAACAACTCGTAGAAGTCGCCCATGCGGAAGAAGACCAGAGCGTCGGGCTGCCGCGCCTTGGCGTCGAAGAACTGCGCCATCACCGGCGAGGCGCCGGTGGCGTCTGGCGTGGAGCTGGGAAGCGGAGCGTTCATCAAGCGGGCGACGCTAGAGGATGCGGCTGAGTCCCGCACCCCCTTGAACCCTGCCGCTCGCGCGCCAAGCTGTGGATGGATGGCGCAAGGCAGTGTGCAGTCGGGGTTTGTCGTCTTTCCCGCCGGTCCGGCGGACGCCGAGGACCTGGCGCGCGTTCACGTGGCGGCCTGGCGCCAGACCTACCAGGGCCTGTTGCCCGAGGCCTACCTCGCCCGCATGTCGGAGGCGGCCCATGCCCGCCGCGCCCGCCGCCTGCTGCAGCCGGGCCCCGACGATGTGACGCTCGCCGCGGCCGACCGCTGGGGCCTCGTAGGCTATGCCGAGGCCGGTCCCTCGCGCCGCGGCGTTCCTGGCGAGGCCGAGATCCAGACCCTCTACCTGCTGCGTCCGGCCCAGGGGCGAGGTCTCGGCCGCCAGCTCCTGGCCGAGGCCGCGCGCGCCCTGGCCGCCCACGGCGCCCGGTCGCTGGTCATCTCGGTGCTGCGCGACAACCAACGCGCCCGCGCCTTCTACGAGCGGATGGGTGGAGTCGCCGAACCCGCGCGGCTGGAGCCCGGTCCCGGCGGCGGCAGGTTCTACGAGGTCGCCTACTGGTGGTCGGACATCCGCGACATCGCCGGCTGAGCACGTCGCGCCGCCTGCGGCCTCAACGGCGGCGGCCGGTGGCCGCTCCCCGGCCCGGCGACGCCGGCTCCGCGGGCAGCAGCGCGTCCAGCAGCGGGTTGGGGAAGCGGCGCTCGCGCTGGATCGCGTAGAACCGCTCGGCGAGGCCCTCGATCCGGTGGCGCTCGGACAGCACCCCGCCGGCCAGCTCGTCCTGGACCACGATCGGCGGCACCAGCGCCAGCGCCTGACGCTCGCGGGCGAGGAGGCGGAGCATGGCCATGTCATCCACCTCCGCCATGACCACCGGGCGGACCCCCGCGAGGTCGATCAGCCGGTCGAACGCGGCGCGCAGGTCGCTGCCGACGCTGGGGAGCAGGATCGGCGCGCCTTCCAGGTCGTCGGGAAACCGGAACGGTCCGGCCCCCGGCTGCCCCACGATGCTCACCGGTTGTTCGGCCAACAGCCGCGTACGGAACGCCGAACGGGCGTCCCGCGGCGCCGGCGCGTTCGCGAGCACGACGTCGAGGACCTGGGCCTCGAGTTCCTGGAGCAGCTCCCCGAATGAGCCCGACCGCAGGACCAGCTCAACGTCGTTGCGCCCGACGAGGGGCCGCAGGAACTGGAGCTGGAAGTTCCGCGACATCGTCGTGATCGCGCCCACGCGCAGCACCTTGCGCTCCAGGTCCGGGCGACCGCGCAGCGTGTTGACGAGGTCCTCGCCCGTCTTGAACACCGTGTCCGCGTGCTCGAGCGCGATCCGGCCGGCCTCCGTCAGCCGGAGCCGTTTCCCCACCCGCTCGAAGAGCGCGTGGCCGAGCTGCTGCTCCAGCTTCTGGAGCTGGATCGACAGCGCCGAGGGCGAAACGTTGAGCTGCGCGGCGGCCCGCGCGAGCCCGCCGGCGTGGGCGATCGCCCAGAAATACCGGAGGTGGTTGTAGTTGAGCTGCGCCACGTCGCTTTTCTACAAAAGCGAACAACCAGCTTCAAACTATGAATTTCCGAGAACAGCTTTCGATGCATAGAAGGGCGGTCGCCTTCCCCACGGAGACGACGCATGGCCTGGACGCCCTGGCTCGCGGCGATAGCGCCGGCCGCCTATTTTCTCGCCGCGGCGATCGGGCGCGCCGAACGTCCGCGCCATGAGGCCATCCGCCTCGCGGGTTGGGTGTCGTTGGCATGCAGCCTCGCCGGTCTCGCAGCGGCCCTCGCCTTCGGCCCCGCCACCACCCCGCTGCTGGGCGTCGCGGGTCTGGGGCTCGCGGCGCATATCGACCCGCTGAGCGGGGTGCTGTCGAGCCTGATCGCGCTGATCGGCCTGATCGTCGTCGGCTACAGCCGCAACTACCTGGCCGGCGATCCGCGGCAGGCCTGGTTCATCAACCATCTTTGCCTGACCCTGGGGCTCGTCCAGGCCCTGGTGCTGAGCGGAAACCTGGGCGGCCTTGTCCTTTGCTGGATCGGGGTGAGCGTGGCGCTCAACAGGCTGCTGCTGTTCCGCGGCGAACGCCAGGCCGCCGTGCTCGCCGCGCGGAAGCGGTTTCTGGTCAGCCGCCTGTCCGAGGCCTGCCTGATCGGGGCGGCCGTCCTGCTGTGGCGCCTCGCCGGGTCGGGCGACATCGCCGCCATCCGCGAGATGGCGCGGCTCGGCGGCGACCTGACCGTCCCCGCCCTGCTGCTCGCCGGCGCGGCCATCCTCGCCTCGGCGCAGGCGCCGGTCCACGGCTGGATCCTGGAGGTGATGGAGACCCCGACACCCGTCTCGGCGCTGCTGCACGCCGGCGTCGTCAATGCGGGCGGCTTCCTGATCCTGCGCTTCGCCGACGTGATCGCGGCGCAGCCCTCGGCCCTGCTCCTGCTGGCCGTCGTCGGCGCGGTGACCGCCCTGTTCGGATCGCTGGTGATGCTCACCCAGACCTCGGTGAAGGTCGGGCTGGCCTATTCGACCATCGCCCAGATGGGGTTCATGCTGCTGGAGTGCGGCCTGGGCGCCTTCTCCGCGGCCCTGCTGCACATCGTGGCCCACGCCCTCTACAAGGCCCACGCCTTCCTGGGCGCCGGCGACGCCGTGCGGCCCGCCGCAGCGCCCGCCGCTGAGCCGAGGCGGTTGGCCCCTGCCCTGGCCGTGGGCGCGCCCCTGCTGGTGGCGGCCGGCGCCATCGTCGCCGCCGCGTTCGGACAGGGTCCGGCGGCGCATCCCGGCGGCTTCGTGCTGGGCGCGGTCCTGATCCTGTCGCTGGCGCGCCTGTGGCTCGATGTCTGGTCCCGCGGGACCGCGACGCCGGGGATCGCCGCCTTCCTCACCGCGATCCTGCTCGGCGCCTACGTCGCGGGCCAGGGACTGTTCGCGGGCCTGCTCGCCGGCAGCCTGCCGGCCCTCCGGACGCCGGGTCTTCCCGAGGTCGCGCTGAGCATCGCGGTGGTGACCCTGATGACCGCGCTCCTGAGCCTGCAGGCGGGCCTTCCCGGTGCGGCGGCATCGCGGACCTGGCGCCGCGCCTACGCCCTGATCGCCAACGGCTTCTACCTCAACACCCTCGCCAACCGGTGGGTCCTGCAGTTCTGGCCGGCCCCGCCGCAGCCCCGCCTCAAGTCCGGAGTGGCCCAATGAGCCTCGCCCTCGCCAGATCCGGCGCCCAGCCGACCCCCGTCGACCCCACGCTGTCCGCCGCGCCGGACCGGCGCGCGCTCGACGGGGCGATCCGCTCCGCCTGCACCCGCATCGCCCCGCTCTGGCCGCTCTCGGACTGGGTTGCGGTGAACCCCTTCCTCGGGTTCTCCGACCAGGGCTTCGACACGGCGGCGCAGTCGCTGTCGACGCTCGTCGGGGCCCGCCTCACCATGCCGCGCTCCTTCTATCGAGAGGCGCTGTCCGCGGGCTGGATGACCTATCAGGACATCGCCTGGGCGATCTCGGCCGAAGCGAGCGACGTGACCCTGGCCACGGCCCTGGCCGGGCTCGACCGGGACGAGCCCGACCCGTCCGCCCGCCGCGCGCGCATCGCGACCGTCGCCGAGGTGCTCGACAGCCTGGCGGCCGGGGACCGGCAGGTCTCGCGCACCGCCTTCATGATCGAGGAGATCTCGAAGTGGTGCGCGGCCTATTACGACGCCGGGCTCGCGGCCTGGCCGGCGCCCTGGCGCGGTCGGCCCCTGTTCGAGGCCTGGCGCGAGGCCGTTCAGTTCGACGGCAACCCCGGCGCCATGGGCGTGCTCCGGTTCCGCGAGGCCGTCGCGGAAACCCCCGACTCCGCCGAGGCGGCGATCCGGTTCGTGCTGGACGCATTGGGCGTGCCGCAGGCGCAGTGGGCCGACTACCTCTACCGCGCCCTCTTCGACGTCCGGGGCTGGGCGGCCTATGTCCGGCGGCTCGACTGGGAAGCCGAACGGGCGGGCGAGCCGGCGCGCGCGGCGGTCGACCTGCTGGCCATCCGCGTCGTCTGGGGCTTCGCGCTCTACCGCCAGCGCCGGGACGCGGCCTTCGCCCAGGCGTGGGCGGGCGCCATGGCTTCGGCGCGGCGCCCCGCCTCCACCCGCCCCGCCGCCGACCTCCGCTGCGACGTGGTGCTGCAGCGGGCCTATGAGCACGCCTTCCAGCGGCGGCTGCTGGACCAGATCGCGGCGGCCGCCCCGGAAGCGCGCCCCGAGCGGCCGGCGCTGCAGGCCGTCTTCTGCATCGACGTCCGCTCCGAGGTCTACCGGCGCGCGCTGGAGGGGCTGTGGCCGGACACCGAGACGCTGGGCTTCGCCGGGTTCTTCGGCATGCCGATCTCGTATGTCGACGCCGAGGCGGTGGAGCAGGCGCAGTGTCCCGTGCTGCTGGCCCCGGGCGTCACGGTGCACGCCTGCCCGGACAGCGGGCGGACCTCGCGCGCCGCAGGATCCGTCCTCGGGCGGCTGAAGGCGTCAGCCGTCTCGTGCTTCGGCTTCGTGGAGTCCTTCGGCCTCGCGTACGCGGGCAAACTGGCCGCCGCTGCGCGGACCGCGGGGCCGCCCGCTCCGCCCCCTGCGCCGGCCCTCGTCCCGCCAGCGATGCCCCTCGACCAGCGGCTCGACCTGGCGGAGGGGGCCCTCCGGGGCATGTCGCTGGTGAGCGGCTTCGGGCGCCTCGTCGTCCTCGTCGGCCACGGCGCCTCGACGGTCAACAACCCCCACGCGGCGGGGCTGGCGTGCGGCGCCTGCGCCGGGCACAGCGGCGCTCCGAACGCCCGGGTGGCGGCGGCCCTGCTCAACGACGCCGAGGTCCGCTGGGGGCTGGCCGCGCGAGGGATCGCGATCCCCGCCGACACCTGGTTCGCCCCCGCCCTGCACGACACCACCACCGACGCGGTATGGCTGCTCGACCTCGCGCAGACGCCGGAGAGCCACAAGGCCGATCTCGAGGCGGCGCGGCTGCGCTTCGAGGCGGCGTCCAGGGCGGCCCGTGAGGAGCGGGCGCAGCATCTCGGGTCACCGTCGGGGGACGCCGTTGTGGCGCGCAGCCGCGACTGGTCCCAGGTTCGGCCCGAGTGGGGGCTGGCGCGGGCCGCGGCCTTCATCGCCGCGCCGCGGGCGCTCACCCGGGGCCGCGACCTCGAGGGGCGCGCGTTCCTGCACAACTACGATCGTCGGCTGGACCAGGACCTGAAGATCCTGGAGCTGATCCTGACGGCGCCGATGATCGTGGCGAGCTGGATCAGCCTCCAATACTACGGCTCGACGGTGGACAACGCGGCCTTCGGCGCCGGCGACAAGACCCTGCACAACGTCTGCGGCGGGGTGGGGGTGCTGGAGGGCAACGCCGGGGACCTGCGCGCCGGACTACCGCTGCAGTCCGTGCATGACGGCGACCGGTTCGTGCACGAGCCCATGCGGCTGAGCGTCGTCATCGCCGCCGAGCCCGAGGCGATCTCCAGCGTGCTCGCTAGGCAGCCGCGGGTGCGCGAGCTGCTCGACAACGGATGGATCCACCTGTTCGCCATCGACGACGCCGGGGGCTCCGCCCGGCGCTACGCGGGCGACCTGACCTGGGAGGACGTGCAATGACCTCGCCGCTTTTCGCCCCTCAGGGGCGCTACTGGGTGCTCGGCGGGCGGTGGGCCGACGAAGGCCGCCTGCCCTGGCCGCGGGCCATCGGCCCCTTCCCCGACCTGGAGGCGGCCCGCGAGACCGCGGACACGCTCAACGCGCTGGGGGAAGCGGACGCGCGATACGTGATCGTGGCGGACGTCCCGGAGGGAGCCACGGCGTGCGCGCCCGGCGCCGGCCTCACAGCACGAAGTGATCTCCGGCCGCACGCACCGTGATCTCGCCCACCGACACGCCCCATGGCTGGTCGATCGCGTGCAACACGGCGTCGGCGATGTGCTCGGGCGCCAGGGCCTGGTAGTCCATCTGCTCGGGGTCGAGCTTCTCCGGCGGCAGGCTGCCGTCGGCGAGACCGGACGCCATCTGCAGGAACTCCGGCGTGTTCGCCCCCAGGATGCCGGCGATGGCGCCGGGGTTGATCACCGAGCCGCCGAGGCCCGTGCCGGGCACGCCGGTGGGCTTCACCGTGGTCACCTTGATCCTGCCGCGCGTCTCCAGGCGGAAGGACTCGGAGAGGAAGTTAACCGCCGCCTTGCTGGCGCCGTAGACGGCGGCGCCGGCCACCGGGAAGTTGCCGTAGATCGACGAGACGTTGACGATCTGGCCCCGCCCCGCCGCGATCATCGGGTCGTAGGCGGCGACCATGCCGTTCAGCACGCCCTTGATGTTGATGTCGATGCAGCGGCTCCAGGCCGCGTGCGCCGCGGCGTGGTCGGAGAAGAACGCCAGCGGCATGATCCCGGCGTTGTTGACCATCACGTCGAGTCCGCCGTGCGCGGAGACGCTGGCCTGCACCAGGGCGGCGACGTCCTCCAGCCGGGTGACGTCGGCGACGAGCGCCTGGGCCGTCCCGCCCGCCGCGACGATGCCGGCTGCGGTCTCCTGCGCCTTGGCTCCATCGATGTCGCCGCAGGTCACCTTCGCCCCGCGCGCCGCCGCCTTCTGCGCCACGAGCCGCCCGAACCCGCCGCCGGCGCCGGTGATGACGATCGCCTTGCCCGAGACGTGGTCGCTCATGTGTCGCTTCCCCGGCGGCCCCGCGCCGCGTAGCGTCGGACGCTAACGATAGCTCCCTAGCGTGAGGCCAGGACGATGATCGAGGGCGGGTGCAACTGCGGCGCGGTCCGCTACAGGATCGAGGGCGAACCGCTGGGCGTGGCGGCCTGCCACTGCACCCGCTGCCGCCGGCAGTCGGGCGGCGCCTATTCGGTCAACCTGCTGGTCCCGATGACGGCGATGGCCGTGGAGGGCGAGCTGTCGGTGTTCGAGGACACCGACACCACCAGCGGCCAGCCCGTCTATCGCGAGTTCTGCGGCAAGTGCGGCTCGCCGATCCGGTCGCGCCTGGGGGCCAACCCGGCGATGGTGGCGGTGAAGGTCGGCACCCTGGACGATCCCGACCCGTACGCGCCGCGGCTGCACGTCTTCACCCGATCCAAGATCGACTGGGTGGCGATCCCGGCGGATACGCCTCAGTTCGAGACCATGCCGGGCTGAGCCTCAGACCGCGGCGGCTTCCTCCGCCGCGTAGGTCAGCGACACGAAGACGTCCTCGAGGTCGGGGTCCTCGGTGGAGATGTCCTTGATGTGCAGGCCGGCGGCGCGGACCGCGGCCAGCACCTGCTCGACGCTGGACTGGCCGGTGCGGTAGCTGACCGAGAAGCCGCCGGACTTCAGAAGCTTCGTCTCGAAGCCCGCCAGGGCGGGCGCCGCCGTCAGCGGCTCCTCGGGGGTGACCAGCACGTTGCGCGTGTCCATCCGCGAAAGCAGCGTGGTCGTGGGCTCGCAAGCGACGACGAGGCCCCGGTTGATGATCGCGATCTGGTCGCAGAGCTCCTGGGCTTCCTCCAGGTAGTGGGTCGTCAGCACGATGGTGACGCCCTTGCGGTTCAGCTCCAGCACATAGTTCCAGAGCTGGCGGCGCAGCTCCACATCGACGCCGGCGGTCGGCTCGTCGAGGATCAGGACCGGCGGGTTGTGGACCATGGCCTTGGCCACCATCAGGCGCCGCTTCATCCCGCCCGAGAGCTGGCGGACGTAGGCCTTGGACTTGTCGGCGAGGCCCAGGGCGGCTAGCAGTTCGTCGGTGCGGCGCTCGGCCTTGGGCACCGCGTACATGCCGGCCGCCACCTCCAGCGCCTCGCGCGGGGTGAAGAACGGGTCGGCGGCGATCTCCTGCGGCACCACGCCGATGGCGGAACGGGCGTCGCGCGGCTGGCGGTCGATGTCGCGGCCCCAGATCCGCACCTCGCCCGAGGTCTTGCGGCAGAGGCCCGCCAGGATGTTGATGAAGGTCGACTTCCCGGCGCCGTTCGGCCCCAGCAGGCCGAAGATCGACCCCCGCGGGATGGCCAGGTCCACCCCCTTCAGCGCCCGCATCTCGGGCGTGGTCTTGGTGGCGGCGTAGGTCTTGATCAGGCCCTTGGCCTCGATGGCGAATTCCGGAAGGTCCATGGGGTCCTGTCGTTGACGGGCGAAGGCCGCCTCGCATACCTAGGCGCGCTCCGCCTCCGCGCCAAGCGGGCGGAAAGAGGTTCACGATGGCTACCAAAGTCCGCAAGACCGCCGCCAAGGTCCAGCCCGAGCCGGCGCCCGCCAAGCCCGCGCTGACGCCGAGGCACGCTGCGCCCGAGATCATCTACGTCCATTCGGGCCGCATCGCCTGCGATGGCGTCGGCGGCGCCCTGGGCCATCCGCGCGTGTGGCTGGAGATGGGCGAGGCCGTCTTCGTCGAGTGCCCCTACTGCGACCGCCGCTTCGTGCTCGCCGACGGCGAAGGCAAGGAAGACGAGGTGCTCGCGCCGGGCGTCTACGAGGGCCCGCACGGCCACTGAGCCGCGCCCCTAGCCCAGGATGGCGTGCGGGATGAAGCGCGACAGGTTGCGCGTCACCCGGCTGCGGTCCTCCCGGATCCCGATCCCCGCCGGCTCGTCGCCGACGATCCACGCGCCGACCACCGGATAGTTCCGGTCGAAGGCGGCGAGCGGGTGCAGCGCCTGGCGGATATGGCCTTCTTCGCCATAGCCCTGGTCCATCACCCTGGCCCGGCGCCCCGCCTTGACCAGCTCGATGTTCGCGCCCTCCCGAGAGAACAGCGGCTTGCGGACGTACGACGAGCCCAGGTCGGCCACTTTCGGGTCGTCCTCGAAGAAGGCCGGCAGCAGGTTGGGGTGGCCGGCGTGCCGCGACCACAGGAGCGGCAACAGGCCCTTGTTGGAGAGGATCGCCTTCCACGGCGGCTCCAGGAACCGCGCCTTGGACCCGCGGATGTTCGCGGCGTACGCCTCGCGGAACATCTCCTCCCACGGATACAGCTTGAAGAGCGCCTGGACGATGTAGCCGTCCTGGTCGACGAACCGGCCATCGGCGTCGAGGCCGATCTCGCCGATCGGCACGAACCTGGGCTCGATCCCGGCCTGGGCGGCGATGTCCTCCAGGTACTTCACGGTCTGCCGGTCCTCGACCGAGTCAGGGTCGGCGGCGAAGTGGACGAAGCCGCCGCCGGGGAAGATCGCCCGGAACCGCGCCTCCAGCTTCTCATGCAGGCTGTTGAACTGGTCGGCGTCGGCGGGCAGCGCGCCCGAACCGATCAGGTCGTCCAGCCAGATCCACTGGAACGCCGCGCTTTCGTAGATGCTGGTGGGCGTGTCGGCGTTGTATTCGAACAGCTTCGCCGGCCCGGTCCCGTCGAAGGCGAAGTCGAAGCGGCCGTACAGCGACGGATCGCGCCGCGCCCAGCTCTCGGCCACATCGTCGCGCGAGGCCTCGGGGATCGCCAGGCGCGCCATGAGCTCTTCGCTCTTCACGACCTCGTCGACGAGGTCGAGGCACAGGGCGTGCAGCTCGGCCGCGGGCGCTTCGATCCCCTCCTCGATCTCGGCGAGGGTGAGGGCGTAGTACGCCCGCTCGTCCCAGTAGCGGGCCCCGTCGAGGTGGCGCCAGGTGAAGCCCAGCGCCTCGGCCTTCGCGTCCCAGCCGGGACGCTCGGCGATCCGGATGCGTCTCACCGCCGGGTCAGGCCTCGTCGCGCCGCGGGACCGGCTGAGCCTCGATCTGCAGGCGCGGCGCCTCCAGGGCGATCGGCTCCTGGGCCGGCGCCTTCAGGCGGGCCAGGATGTCGTCCGCGTTCGAGTGGCCAGGCAGGATGCCGGCGGCCGCCAGCTTGGCGTCGAGGTCGGCGCCGGTGCGGCGGTCCTCCAGCTCGGCGGCGGCCCGGAACTTCTCGTCCTGGATCGCCTGCCGCTCCTTGATCCGCTTCAGGCTGTCGGCGGCCGAGCCGAGGCTGGCCTGGGCCGAGCCGCCGCGCGAGGCGACCGCCGCCTGGGCGCGCTGGACGCTGTCGTTGACCTTCACCACGTCGATCTCGCGGCGCAGGCCCTCCACCTTCTGCTGGGTCTGGGCGATCACCTGGTGCAGGCGCTCCTCGGCGGTGCGCATGTCGGCGAGCTGGGGCGTCTTGGTCCCGATGTCGGTCTCGAGTTCCGAGATCCGCTGGGCGACCTCACGGGCCAGGGCCTCGTCACCCTTGGCGAGCGCGGCGCGGGCCGAGCCTTCGTAGCGGGCCGATTGGTCACGCAGGGCCTGCAGCTCCTTCTCGACCATGCGGCGCTTGGCGACGAGGGTGGCCAGGTCGTCGCGGGCGCGGCCCAGCGCGGTGTCCGCGTCGCGGATCTCCTGGTCCAGGATGCGGATGGCGTTGGCGTCCACCACTGCGGCCCCGGCCTCATAGGAGGCGCCGCGGAAGAGGGTGATGAGTTTGCCGAAGATCGACATGCGAGATCCTTCCTCAGGCCACGGAGGCGAAATTGTCGCGCAGCTCGTCGGCCGCGCGGATCGCGTTCTCGGCCAGGGTGCGCAGCTCGATGATCACGGTCTGCAGGGTGGTCTTGCACGACAGCTCGCCGAACAGTTCGTAGTAGTCGCGCCCCGCCACCGTGGTGATGCCGAAGTTCGACAGCGGCACCAGCTTCTGGGCCTTGAGCAGGAAAACGTTGAACGCCGCCTGGTCCTTCTGCTCGTCCACCGGCCACAGCAGCGCCGAGACGACGATCTGCTCGGCGCCGGCCGACAGGAAGATCGGCAGGTCGCCGAACTCGTGCATGACGATCTGCAGCACCGGCTCGGCGCCCTCTAGCACGCGGGCGGTCAGCTCGCCGTCGCGCACCAGCCGGCTCTCGGCGAGCGCCTGGGACAGACTCTTCACCGACCAATCGGTGTCGATGACATGGTCCATTTGGAAGGATCCTTGCGGAGGGTCAGGGTTTCTCGACAGCGCCGGTCCGCGGCTCGATGCTGTGATGATGGCGCGCGCGGCGACCTGGATGTCGGCCTTGGCCGCAGGCGGCACCCAGAGCTCCAGCTTCACGAGCCCGAGCCGCTGGCGCTCCTCGCGCCACAGCCGGGTCCGTTCCGCGGGGCTCAGGCCCGCCGCCTTGTCGGTCTTCCGTCGCATGTGTTCATGGTATGAATACGCGTATATTTGACAGACCGCAAGACGGGCGTATGCTTGTCTTTCAACCAAGGGCTGATGACGTGGTGTTCCGCAAACTCTTTGGCGGCAGGCGCGGCGACGACGAGGCGCCGGCGGTCCCGGTCGTGCGCAACGTCACCATCGGCCGCAGCGTGCGGCTGGACCCGCTGGCGTGGCGCCGGCTGGGGACGGAGACGGCGTTCCGGCTCGACACCGACACCCTGGAGATCGCCGCGCAGGGCCGGATCAACCTGGGCGCCGACGGCTTCGTCCACCGGTTCTACACCGAGGACGACGTCATGCTGCAGATGGTCAGCCCCGACGCCGACGGCCGCCTGGCCAACGACTTCACCCTGTTCCTGCCCTGGTCCAGCGCCTATCCGCCCGACGGCGCCGCGAAGCGCCGGTGGGGCGACCACCTGCGCGCGCGGACCTTCGACGCGGACGGCCTGCCGACCTATCGCCGCTTCTGGTTCGGCGACGCGGACGAGCGGCAGGACCCGGTCAGTTTCTGGGAGACCGTCTACGACGATCGGTCCGGTCTCCACTTCCGCAAGATCTTCCAGACCTGCATGCTGTTCGCCCGCGACCTGCCGGCGGAAGGCCGCGAGCTGTTGCTGGCGATCGAGATGGAGCCCGAGGGCGGCGACCTGACACACGAGGTGATGGTCGGCATCCCGCTGAACATTGGAGAATTCGAAGCATGACCTTCGACCCCTATGCCTTCGCCGCGGGCGCGCTGAGCTTCGCCCTCGCCTTCCTGGCCGCCGGCGGCTTCGCCCTGATCTTCAAGGCGGCCTACCGCTGGATCACGCCCCACGACGAGGGCGCGCTGATCCGGGCGGGCAACCCGGCGGCGGCGATCGCCCTGGGCGGGGCCCTGCTGGGCTACGTGATCCCGCTGGCCTCGGCCCTCGCGCACACCGCGAGCCTGCCCGAGTTCGTCGCCTGGGCGCTCCTGGCGGGGGTGATCCAGATCGTGACCTTCTGGGTCGTGCGGCGCGTGGCTCTGCCCGACGTCTCGGCCCGGATCGAGCGGGGCGAGATCTCGACGGCGCTCTACCTCCTCTCCATCTCCCTGGCGGTGGGCATCCTGAACGCCGCCTGCATGACGGCCTGACGCCCATGAAGCGCACCCGCAAACTGGCGCTGACGTCGCTGATGGCGGCGGGCGGCGTCTCGCTCACCGCCTGCGGCGACAGCCCGGCCGACAACGTTCGGATCGAGAACCCGGGCTCAACCACCGACGCCTACGCCTACCAGACGCTGACCGAGTGCCTGGACCGCAACGAGGTGCCGGACGACGCCTGCCGGACCGCCGAGAAGAACGCCCTGCAGGACGACCAGAAGTCGGCCAGCTGGACGGATCAGAGGAGCTGCGAGGACGTCTACGGCCAGGGCCAGTGCGTGCCACGGCAGTCGGCGGGCGGCGGCGGCTCGATCTGGGGCCCGCTGATCACCGGCTTCGTGGTCGGCCGGATGCTGGACGGCGGCTGGGGCGGGCGCGGCCTCTACCGCGACTGGCGCGACGGGGGCTACTACACGGCCGGCGGCGGCCGGGTGTGGACCGACTATTCCACCGGCCGCACCCGGATCGACAGCAAGAGCTTCGACCCGCCCGACGTCTACCGCGCCCCGCAGAAGATGCAGACCCGCAGCTCGGTTATCAGCCGCGGCGGCTTCGGCGGCCGCATGTCGAGCCGCAGCTACGGCGGCCATTGGGGCGGCTGAGCCGCCCTGCGCGGGCGGCGGGGATAGCGCCCGCCGCCGCATCGTCCTAAACCCGCCTCGAACGAGGGAGAACGCCACAGTGGCCGACGACTATCAGATGCCGACCGGGACCCTGATGAAGGGCAAGCGCGGGATCGTCACCGGGGTCGCCAACCATCAATCCATCGCCTGGGGGATCGCCAGCCAGCTCGCGGCCCAGGGCGCCGAGATGGCCTTCCTGCACCTGCCGGGCATGGAACGCCGGGTGCAGCCGCTGGCCGACAGCATCGGCGTGAAGGTGCTGGCGCCGGTGGACGTGACCGACGACGCCTCCATGGACGCCGGCTTCCAGGTGGTGAAGGACGCCTTCGGCCAGATCGACTTCTTCGTCCACGCCATCGCCTTCGCCAACAAGGACGAGCTGAAGGGCAGCTTCGTGGACAACACCACCCGCGAGGGCTTCCTGCGGGCGATGAACATCTCGGCGTTCAGCTTCGTCGACTGCGCCCGCCGCGCGGCGGCCATGATGCCAGAGACGGGCGGCTCGATCGTCACCCTGACCTACATGGGCTCCGAGCGGGCGATCCCGAACTACAACACCATGGGCGTGGCCAAGGCCGCGCTGGAAGCCTCGGTGCGCTACGCCGCCCGCGACCTCGGCCCGAAGGGCATCCGGGTGAACGCGCTGTCCCCCGGCGCCATGAAGACCCTGTCGCTGGCGGGCATCTCGGGCGGCCGCGGCATGCTGGCCAAGGGCCGCTCGCTCTCGGCGATGAAGGAAGACACCGCGATGGAAGGTGTCGCCGGCGCCGCCCTGTGGCTGCTGTCGGACCTCGGCCTCTCCACCACCGGCGAGTGCGTGCACGTGGACGCCGGTTTCCACATCATGGGCTTCACCGACGACGAGGGCGCCGAGGGCTGAGCCCCTCAGGGCGCATAGGCGCGCAGGAAGCGGGCCGCCGCCTCGGTGGCGATCCGCTCGACCGCCGCCTCGTCCAGCCCCCGGTCGACCCCCAGCAGGGCCGCCATCTGGTACGAGCCGAGCACCATGCCGGCGAAGAACTCGGCCGCCTCGCGCGCGTCGGGGCAGGCCAGCCGGCCCGCGCGGGTCTCGAACTCCAGGAACTCGGCCAGGCGGCGGCGGCTGGAGCGGGGGCCCGCCTCGTAGATGGCGGCCGCGACCTCCGGCATCTCCAGCGCGCCCAGCATCGCCATCCGCATGAAGGCGGCGCTGCGGGCGGTGAGCACCGAGCTCAGCATCCCCAGAGCGAAGCCGGCGAGCGCTTCGGCCGGATGCTCGGCCGCATCGGGCGCCTCGAGCGAGGCGGTGATCTCATGCACGCGCCGCGCGGTCACGGCGCGCATCAGCTCAGCCTTCGAGCCGTAGTGGTTGTAGATCGTCTGCTTGGAGACGCAGGCCCGGCGGGCGATGTCCTCCATCGGCGCGGTGACGCCGCGCTCGGCGAGCACCTCGACCGCGGCGTCGAGGATGGCCTCGTTCTTCGACACGTCGATCTGGCCCGGCGCGCGCGCCATCAGTGACCTCCGGCCGGGCGCGGCGCCGGCCCCGCCTGGATCTTCACCGGCCGGGTGAAGAGGGCGAGGCCCACCGCCACCCAGCAGCCGATGGCCAGGAAGGCGAAGGCGTCGCCGAAGGCCATCACCGCCGCCTGCTTGTGCAGCATGCCGCCCATGGCCTTGCGCGCCACCGCGTCCGGGTCGGCCAGGCCGCCCGCCGTCATCATCTGGGTCAGCCCGTCGAGCAGGGCGGCGCTGTTGGCGTTGGCCATGTTCGAGGCCGAGGCGAGGTCCATGTAGTGCGCCGCCGTCTGGTGGCTGAGGATCGTCGTCAGCAGCGCCAGGCCCACGGCGCCGCCGACGTTGCGGGTCAGGTTGATCAGGCCCGAGGCGTCCTTCATCTGGCTGACGGGCAGCGAGGCGACGCTCATCTGCTGCGAGGCGATCATCGCCACCATCACCCCGAGACCGCGCAGGGCCTGCAACGCGAAGAACTCCCAGAAGCCCCACTCGTCCGTGATCTGGGTCCCGAGCTGGATCGCCCAGGCGGCGACCGCGAAGCCCAGCACCATCGAGATCCTGAGGTCGATCAGGCGCACCAGCCGCCCGGCGATAGGCGAGGAGATGAACATCGTCAGGCCCGACACCAGCATGGTGGTGCCCACCTCCGCCGACGAGAAGCCGCGGATCTGGCCGAGGAAGATCGGCATCAGGAACGTGCCGCCGAACAGGCTGATCCCGGTGACGAAGGTCATCAAGATGCCGAGGGCGAAGTTGGAATCCAGGAACGGCTTCAGCGAGACGATCGGCTGCCAGTAGACGAGCTGGCGCCAGATGAACGCCACCCCGGTCAGGACGGCGGTGACGGTCAGCCAGAGGATCACCGGCTCCTCGAACCAGTTGTCGCTGGCGCCCTCCTCCAGGACGTACTGCATCGACAGCAGGAACACCGCCATGAGGATCAGGCCCCACCAGTCGATGCCCTTGGACAGGTTCGGGTCGCCCCGGTCGAAGTTGGCGTAGCGGCCGACCAGGAAGATCACCAGCACGCCGACGGGGATGTTGATGAAGAACAGCCACCGCCAGCTCAGCAGGTCGGTGAGGTGCCCCCCGAGCGTGGGGCCGATCGTCGACGACAGCGTGACGATCAGGCCGACGATGACGTTGGCGGTGACCCGCCGCTCGGGCGGGAAGACCGTCATGGCGGTGGCGAAGACCGGCGGGATCATCGCCCCGGCGAACAGGCCCTGCAGCGCGCGGAAGCCGATCATGATGGGGACGGAGGACGAGAGCCCCACCGCCGCCGAGGTGATGACGAAGCCGATGACCGCGCCAACGTAGACCGAGCGCGTGCCCCACATCTTCGTCAGGTACGCGGTGAGCGGCATGATCACCACCTCGGCCAGGAGGTAGATGGTCTGGACCCAGCTGATCTCGTCGGCCGTGGCGCCGATGCCGGACTGGATCTGCACCAGCGAGCTGGCGACGATCTGGATGTCGAGCATGGCCATGAACTGGCCAACGACCATGCCCCCGAAGCCGAGGAAGACCTTCACCCAGTCCACGTGCGCGCCGTCGGCCCCCAGCACCGCCGGGGGCGGCGCGGGCGGCGGCCGGGGCGGCTTGCCGCGGGAAGGCAGGACGGCCTCGGTCACGGGATCAGCGCTGGGCGCCCTGGCGGGCGAAAGGGTTGGCGGCCGCGCCCGCGCCGGCTTCGGCGAACGACGGGCCCGTGTCGCGGGTCACATCGACCTTCACCTTGAGCGACAGGCCCGGGCGCAGGCCCCCGGCCAGCTTCTGGTCGCGGTCGATGGCGATCCGCACCGGCAGCCGCTGGGTGATCTTGGTGAAATTGCCGACCGCGTTCTCGACCGGGATCAGGGCGAACTCGGCGCCGGTCGCCGGCGCGAACGACTCCACCCGGCCGCGGATCGCCTCGTCGCCGAACGCGTCGGCGTGGATCTCGACGGGCTGGCCGATCCTAAGGCGCGCGACCTGGGTCTCCTTGAAATTGGCCACCACATAGGCCTGCTGCAGCGGCACCAGGCTCATCAGCGCTCCGCCCGGGCGGACGTACTGGCCCACCCGCACGCTTTGGGCGCCGACCACGCCGGCCGTGGGCGCGCGGATCTCGGTGCGGGAGAGGTCGATGCGGATCTGGTCGGCGGCGGCGCGGGCCGCAGCGGCCTGGGCCTGGCTCTGGGCCCGGGCCGAGCCCAGCGCTTCGGCGGCGCGACGCTCCGCCTCCAGCGCCGCCTGCGCCTGGGATACGCCCGCGACCGCCTGCTCCTGCGCCGTGCGCGCGGTCTGGGCGCGCTGGGGCGAGACCCAGCCGGACTTCGCGAGCTGGCCGTAGCGGTTCATTTCGGATGTCGCCCACTTGGCCTGCGCGTCGGCGCTGGCCACGGCGGCCGAGCGCTGGGCGATCATCGCCTGCTCCAGCCGCGCCTTGTCGTCCACCTGGGCCACGGCGGCCTCGAGCGCCTGGGCGTTCGCCTCGGCCTGGGCGAGGCGGGCGCGGATCGTGGCGGGGTCGATGCGGACCAGCACCTGGCCGGGGACGACCGACTGGTTGTCGTCGACCAGCACCTCGGCGACGTAGCCGTCCACCAGCGGCGCGATGGTCACCTTGTCGGCGGCGACGAAGGCGTTGTCGGTGGTCTCGTACTTCTGGCGGTCCATCCACCAGAGTCCGCCGCCGACGGCGACCGCCAGGGCGGCGACCCCGCCCGCGGCCAGGGGGACGATGCGACCCTTCGGCAAACCGGCCATTCGAAATCCCAACCCCACGAGCAAAATTGGACTGCACAGTCCAGTCACCCTCGCAGATAGACACGGGGGCGGTTACCCGCAAGTGAAAGTTGGACGCACCAGTCCAATTTATTCCGTCGCGGCGACGACTGGACGCGCACGGGTGTTTCGTGGCCTATCCCGCCCATGAGCGAGGGTTTCGACGCGGACGTCATCATCGCCGGCGCCGGCGTGGCGGGGGCGACCCTGGCGCTGGGCCTGGCCCAGGGCGGGCTGAAGCCGCTGCTGGTCGACCCGGTGGCCTTCGAGAGCCAGCTGGCCCCCACCTTCGACGGCCGCGCCTGGGCCATCGCCTATGCCGCGTACCGCCAGTGGCGCGCCCTGGGTCTCGGCGAGGCGCTGGACCCGCACGCCCAGCGGATCGAGCAGATCCTAGTCACCGACGGGCGCACGCCGGGCGCGGCGGCCGCCCGCCAGACGCCGTTCTTCCTGCGCTTCGATTCCGACGAGATCGCCGACCGGTCCGACGGCGAGCCGCTGGGCTACCTGCTGGAGAACCGGCACGTCCGCGCCGCGGTCGCGCAGGGCCTGGCCGAGGCCGGGGTCGAGGTGCTGGCCCCCGCCCGAGTCGCGACCGCCACCTTCGACGGGCCGGCCGCCCAGGTCACGCTCGCCGACGGCCGTGTGCTGCGCGCGCCGCTGGTGGTGGGCGCCGAGGGCCGCGGCTCGACCGTCCGCGAACAGGCGGGCATCGGCGCCATCGGCTGGGACTATCGGCAGACCGGTGTCGTGGCCACCGTCCGGATGGAGCGGCCGCACGAGGGCGTCGCCCACGAGTACTTTCTGCCCAGCGGCCCGTTCGCCATCCTGCCGCTGACCGACAACCGCGCCAGCCTTGTCTGGACGGAAAGCACGGCCCGGGGCGCGGCGCTGAAGTCGGCCCGGCCCGAGGTGTTCCAGGCGCATCTTGAGCGGCGCTTCGGAGACTTCCTCGGCGAGATCCGGGTGGAGGGCCCCGTCTTCGCCTATCCGCTGAGCCTGCAACTCGCCGAACGGCTCGCCGCGCCGCGCGTGGCGCTGCTGGGCGATGCGGCGCACGGCGTGCACCCGATCGCCGGCCAGGGACTGAATCTCGGCCTGAAGGGCGCCGCCGCCCTGGCCGAGGTGCTGATCGAGGCCGCCCGCGTGGGCGAGGACATCGGCTCCGAGGTGGTGCTGGAGCGCTATGCGGCCTGGCGCCGCTTCGACACCGTGATGCTGTCGGCCGGCATGGACGCCTTCGTCCACCTGTTCTCGAACGACAATCCGCTGCTGCGGCTGGGCCGCGGGATCGGCATGGCGGCTGTGAACCGCGTCGCGCCCGCCCGCCGGTTCTTCATGCACGAGGCCGGCGGTGCGGTCGGGGACTTGCCGAAGCTTCTGCGCGGCGAGGCGCTGTAGTTACTCGCCCTCGCCCAGCGCGCGGGCTTCCTCGGGCAGCATGATCGGCACGCCGTCGCGGATCGGATAGGCCAGACGGGCGCCCTTGCTGATCAGCTCGCCCTTCTCACGATCGTATTCAAGCGGCCCCCGGGTGACCGGACAGACCAGGATCTCCAGCAGGCGGGGATCGACGACGGCGTTCACTTCGCTCATGGCCCCGTCCTACTGCAGCGACGGCCGCTCGTCATCCGCGTCGGAGGCGTCGATCTCGAGCAGCGTGGTCAGGGTCTCGAAGCGGGCCGCCAGGTCTTCCGCCTCCAGGAACGCCTGCTTCTCGGCCGGTTCGAATGGCAGGCCCATGCAGAGGCTGTTCACCAGCGCCTCCAGCGGCGCCCCGCTGGCGGTCTCCCAGTCGATGTCGAGCTCGCGGCGGTTGAGGTAGCGCTTCAGCGCCGTGGCGAAGCGCCCGCGGGCGGCCGTGGTGACCTTCGCCTCCTCGTCGTCGGCGAGGTCGCCGGCGAAGCGGTCGTAGGTGACGCGCACCTGGCGATAGGGCAGCCGCAGGTCCAGCTCCTCGCCCGCCTCGAAGCGGCAGATCCCGGTCAGGGTGATGAGATAGCGGCCGTCCGACGTCTCGGCGTAGCTGGTGATCCGGCCGAGGCAGCCCACGTGCTCCAGGGTCGGCCGGGCGCGCGAACCGCCGCGGGTCTGGATCATGCCGATGACGCGGTCGCCCGCCATGGCGTCGTCGACCATGTTGAGGTAGCGCGGCTCGAAGATCTGCAGCGGAAGGTCGCCGCCGGGCAACAGCACGGCCCCGTCCAGCGGAAACACCGGGATGAGCTGCGGCAGTTCGGACGTCTGGCGGTAGGACGCCATGGCGCTCCCTTAGCTGAACAAGATGGCGGACAGTTTGCGGCGACCCTGCTTGGCGACCTCCGACATAGGGCCGGCCGCCTCGAAGATCGTGAGCAGCTGCTTGCGCGCCGCCTGTTCGTTCCACTCGCGGTCGCGGCCGATGCTCTCGATGAGCTGATCCACCGCATCCATCAGCCGGTTCTGGCCCGCGAGCGCCTTGGCCAGCTCCAGCCGGGCCTCGTGATCGTCGGGGTCGGCAGCGATCCGCCGCTCGAACTCGGCCGTCTCGGACGGAGCCTCGGCGGCCAGGGTCAGCGCCGCCCGCACGGCGTCGATGTCGGGATCCTTCGCCCCCTCCGGCGCCATCTCAAGCACCTCGGCGGCCCGCTCCAGATCGCCGGTCTGCTGGTAGAGGCGGGCGAGGCCGCCGATCGCCTTTACGTTCGCCGGGTCCATCTGCAGCACCTGGGCGTAGGCCTGGGCCGCGCCGCCCATGTCGCCCAGCTCCAGCGACTCCTTGGCCAGCGCCAGCAGGTCGTCCACGGGCGATCCGCCGCCGTCGCCCATCTTGGCGATGCGGTCGATGAACTGCTTCACCTGGCTGTCCGGCAGCGCGCCCATGAAGCCGTCCACCGGCCGGCCGTCGACGAAGGCGAACACGGCCGGGATCGACTGCACCCGCAGCTGGCCGGCATAGGCGGGGTTGCGGTCGATATCCACCTTCACCAGCTTGACCGCGCCCTTGGCGGCCAGCACCGCCTTCTCGAGCGCCGGGCCGAGCTGACGGCACGGGCCGCACCAGGTGGCCCAGAAGTCGACGATCACCGGCGTGGTCTTCGAGGCCTCGACCACGTCGGCCATGAAGCTCTGGTCCGTGGTGTCCTTGATGAGGTCGGCGGCGCTGGGCGCCGGTCGGCCGTGGGTCTCCCCGATCAGGGTCATGCCCGTCCGTTCCTTGTCGCGTGTGGGTCTAACGTCTTGCCGCCAAGATGGTCGCAACCGCGCCGCGCTTCAACGCACGAGCGGCTCGACGACCGCCATGGCCTCGAAATCGACGACGATCGGGGCCACGCCGATGGCCGCCATGAACCGCCGGAATCCCTCCCGGCTGACGGTCGTGGTGGCGGTGTTGGTGAGGGGGTGGAAGTTCACCAGATCCGCCTCGGCCAGCGTGCGGTCCAGGACGAAGCGCACCCGGCGCTCGCGGTCGTGCAGCAGGGCGAACGCCGTCACCGAGCCCGGCGTCACGCCCAGCACCTCCCGCATCAGCTCCGCGCTGCCGAACGATAGGCGGGCCGAGCCTATGACGGTGTGGAGCCGCTTCAGATCGATCTGCGCGTGGCCCTCGGCCGAGACCAGCCAGAGCTGGCCCTTGGCGTCCTTCAGGAACAGGTTCTTGGTGTGCGCGCCCGGGATCCGGGCCTTGATGTCCTCGCCCTCGCCCACGGTGAAGACGGCGGGGTGATCGTGGGTGGTCTGCTCCACCCCGTGCGCGGCGAGGAAGGCGATCAGGTCGTCGCGGGTCGTCATGGCCCCTATTGCGACGCCAAAGGGCCGCCGGCAACCATCCGGCAGGTTACCCAGCACGTCCGCGCGTTTCCGAACCGAAAAATTTCCCGTTTTGGGCGATTCGATTCGACGAACAAAGGTCTATTAACTTATCGTTAATTGATTAGCTCACGACCGCAGGGTCGAATGTTGGGGAGTCGAACGATGAAGAAGCTGACTGTCGCCGTGACGGCTGCCGGTCTACTCCTGGGAGCGGCCGGATCGGCGTCCGCCGCCGTGTCCTGGGTCGAGTCCGAGGTCAACAACCTCTACGGCACGCCCCTGAAGTATGGTCAGACCATGCTTCTCGACTTCGATGGCATCGCCAACGCCAACGTGACGTACGTCGGGAACGTCCAGAGCCTGGAAGACCCGGTGGGCGATTCCGCGGCTCCCCCGGTGACCGGCGGGACCACCATCTGCTGCGCGGGCGGCAATCCGTATGACGCAGACCCGACCCTCTACGCGTCGGTGCAGGGCGGACAGACGGGGATCTTCTCGGCCATCAACGGCAACTTCTTCACGTCCTTCAGCTTCTACATGGGCTCGCCCGACACCTACAATCAGGTGAAGTTCAACTACGCTGGCGGCGGCAGCAAGACGTTCGTCGGCGACGAGATCTGGGGCGGCGTGCCCGCGGGCACCGGCGATCGGACCCAGGGCTATCGCGTCTATTACGACTTCGGCGGCGCGAAGGTGACCTCCATCGAGTTCTCCTCGAGCCAGGACGCCTTCGAATTCGACGGCCTGGCCGGAACGGTGGCCGTGCCCGAGCCCGGCACCTGGGCGCTGATGATCCTCGGCTTCGGCGGTGCGGGCGCCATGCTCCGCAGCCACCGTCGTCGGCTTGTCGCGGCCTGACGCCAGACCCGCGACCGTATCCGCGGCAGGCCCCGGAGCGCACCGCGCTCCGGGGCCTTTGCTTGTGCGCTGGACGTCGCGCGGCTCACGCGCTTAGAGGGGCCTGGAGAGTTCAGCACAGGCGAGACGCATGGAACTGGAGTGCTTCCCCACCACGGAACGGCCGCCCGAGCTGATTCCGGGCCGCCCGCAGCGGGCCTGGATGGACCGTTTCGCGTCGCGCCACCCTTACCGGTGCCTGCCCCTGTCGATGGCCAATTCGTCGGGCTGGGAGCTGCTGTGCCCGACGGCGTTCACCGCCGAGTGGAACGGCGGCAACATGCAGACCGACATCACCCTCAAGCCGGACCACCCGAACCCCGACTTCCACAAGCTGGCCACCAGCCACTTCAGCCACGGGGTGCTGACCTTCCACTCGGGCTATCTGTTCCGCACACCGCCCGGCTGGTCGATGTGGGTGATGGGGCCGCCGAACCACGTGAAGGACGGCATCCAGCCGCTGGCCGGGGTGGTCGAGACCGACTGGCTGCCCTTCCCCTTCACGATGAACTGGATGTTCACGCGGCCGGGGCGGGTGCGGTTCGAGAAGGGCGAGCCCTTCTGCTTCATCACCCTGCTGCAGGACCACACCCTGCACGAGATCCAGCCGGTGATCCGGCGGATGGATTCCGATCCCGAGCTGCGCCACCAGTACGACGTCTGGGAAAAGCACCGCAGCGAGTTCAACCAGCGGATCTTCCGCGGTGATCCGGAGGCCACCAAGGAGGCCTGGCAGCGCTACTATTTCAAGGGCGAGTTCCCCGAGGAAGCCAACACGCCGAACCCCGAGGGACACGTGAACAAGCGCCGTTTGAAGGCTCCGAAATTCCGCTGAAAATTCTCTGCGAGGGGGCGCTTGCAAAGCCGGAAACGGTCTGTCATAAGGCCGCCTCTCGCATTTGGGGGCCACGAAAACCCCCACGGAGCGCGGGCGTAGCTCAGGGGTAGAGCACAACCTTGCCAAGGTTGGGGTCGGGCGTTCGAATCGCCTCGCCCGCTCCAT